>TARA_R110002167_G_scaffold221593_1_pt1 | contig 55019 bp, 47 predicted proteins | sample TARA_R110002167 | Tara Oceans TARA_R110002167 (sample SAMEA4398238) | marine metagenome | biome: Polar Biome; feature: [MES] marine water layer (ENVO:01000295) within the mesopelagic zone...; material: water (ENVO:00002006), including particulate matter (ENVO:01000060) such...
GTTTCGACCTCGCAGGAAGTCGAAGTCATGGTGCTCGACGTTGATGCCCAGAAACGTCGTATCTCGCTTGGTCTCAAACAGTGCACCTCGAACCCGTGGGATGCCTTCCTGGCCGCTCATCCGGTTGGTGCCGAGATCGAAGGCGAAGTCAAGAACATCACCGAATTCGGTCTGTTCATTGGCTTGCTTGGCGGAATCGACGGTATGGCTCACCTTTCGGACCTGTCATGGGACCGTGCCGGTGAAGAAGTCATCAAAGAATACAAAAAAGGCGACATCGTCAAAGCCAAGGTTCTTGACGTTGACGTTGAAAAAGAACGCATCTCGCTCGGTATCAAACAGCTTGCTGAAGATCCGTTCAAAGAAGCCGTTACCGGCATCAAACGCGGCGAGGCAGTAACCTGCGAAATCACCGAAGTTAACGACGGTGGCATCGAGGTTGCAGTTGGCGGCACCGATCTTAAAGGCTTCATCCGCAAGGCTGAACTCGCTCGTGATCGTTCGGACCAACGTCCGGAACGTTTCGCAGTTGGCGAGAAAATCGATGCGCGTGTTACCACCATCGATGCCAAAACCCGCAAGGTTACCCTCTCGGTCAAGGCTCTTGAAGTCGCTGACGAGAAGAAAGCCATGGCGGATTACGGTTCGGCTGATAGCGGTGCATCGCTCGGCGATATTCTTGGCGAAGCAATGCGCAAGAAACAGGAAGGTGCCGAATAAGGCATCTGTTCCTGAAAGAACAGGATCTGCTTTGGCAGGTCACAAAGAGACGGGTCGTGCATTGCACGGCCCGTTTTTTTGTATTTTTCACCGGATTTTTCGGTTTGGGCCCGAATTTTCCACTGAAAGGTCATTTTTTCACGAGAATTTTGATTTCAAACGTTTTTTATCCTTGCCAAGCGAATGAAGAAAAACCATTTGAAAAGGCAAGCTTTTGAAGCTGTTAGTTCACGATGCAATACCGGGGCACGTTAAATGGCATTTGATGCCGATATCCTTCTTGATCGCCGACGTTTGAAAAAATCAATTTTTCGCTGGCGCGTACTTGCGGCTGTGGCGGTGGTGATTGCTATTATCATTGCGTTTAAGCACAGCGGTGCCGGCGATGTTGTCTGGGGCGAAGCAGGCCCACGCATCGTCGAAGTAAACATCGAAGGGGTGATTACCGAGGACCCCTATCTTTTGGATGCGCTTGAGCAGGTCGAGGAAGACCGCGATGTTGTTGGTGTGATTGTTCATATCAATAGCCCGGGCGGCACCATGGTTGGTGGCGAGGTGTTGTTTGAAAGTCTTCGCCGGATTGGTGAAACCCGACCGATCGTTGCCGAAATGGGGACTGTTGCGGCATCAGGCGGTTATATGACCGCGATTGCCGCCGACCATATCGTGGCACGGCGCGGGACCGTTACCGGGTCAATCGGCGTGATTTTTCAGTCGATGAATTTCACCGGTACGCTCGAAAAGCTTGGTGTTGAGCCCTTGACGGTCAAAAGTGGTCCGCTTAAAGCGGTACCGAACCCGTTCGAGCCCATCGATGATGTCGCGCGAACGGCTATGGATAGCCTGATTTCAGACATGTTTAGCGTGTTTGTCGACATGGTTGCCGAACGACGTGGCATGGATAGCGATACCGTGCGCCGTTTGGCAGATGGCCGGGTCTATACCGGTCAGCAAGCTGTTGCCAACGGTTTGATTGACGAAATTGGCGGCCGTCGTGAAGCTTTGCGCTGGCTGCAGGAAGAAAAAGGGGTTGCTCCGGACCTTGCGGTTGTGCCGCTTGAAATCGATTATCCGGAAGACTCCTTTATGGAAGCGTTTTTCGAAGGAAATATCGGAAAAATGCTGTCATCTGAGGGGCTTAATCTTGACGGGTTGCTAACGGTCTGGCAACCTGAGTGAAAGCGCCGACGTGACGTAATCTAACCTTTGGTTGATTGGATATCTGTCAGAACGAACAGGATGGGGCCTGAATATGACGAAATCAGAACTGATCGCCCGGCTAGCCGAAATGAACCCGCACCTTTATCAGCGCGACGTTGAACGGATCGTGGCGACGATCTTTGACGAAATTACCGAAGCGCTGGCACGCGGAGACCGGGTCGAACTGCGTGGCTTTGGCGCCTTTTCCGTCAAACAGCGGGACTCCCGGGTTGGACGTAATCCGCGTACCGGTGAAGCCGTTCCGGTAGGTGAGAAAAAGGTTCCCTATTTCAAAACCGGCAAACAGTTGCGCGAACGTCTGAACTAATCGCAGCACTGTTTGATCGGCTTGCTGAAAGTGTGTGAACTGCGTTAAACCTGCCTTGTGGAAATTCTGCCGGGTGGTTTAACGCCGTTTGCATCGTTTTCTATTTGAGCCAATTGGGCCCCGCAGTCAGCATCCTGACCAATGGGGCAAGTTCCCGCCTTTATGCCATCGGCACGAGGAGTTGAAATGCGCATTGTTTACTGGATCCTTTCCATCCCGCTTGCGATCCTGATTGCGATTTTTGCCGTGTCGAATCGTGCGTCTGTGACGCTTTCGCTGTGGCCGCTTCCGTATGAAATCGACCTGCCGTTATTTTTGCCGATCATGGTTGCGTTGTTGATCGGGCTTGGGATTGGACTGGCATATGAATGGCTGGTCAATGGAAAGCATCGCCGTGCGGCCAAACGTCTGGATGGGGAATTACGTCATTTGCGCCCCGACGACAGCAAGGGTGCTGTGGGCGATCAACGGGCAATCGGCCAGGATCAGGCATCCTGAAGGGGATTGATGTGGGGCATTGGCAAATGCTCAAACCAATTTGGACTTGGTGATTTCGGGTAAAATCGGCTATGTGATGCCCGGTCCGTCGTGCTTATGTGGGCCAATCGTGAAATTACAGCCGATCGGAGAACGCCATGACCGAGATACTTGCCCCCCAAGACCGCATTTTTTGCGCCATTGATACGACTGATCTTGCACGTGCAATTGATCTGGCTTCAAGCCTGTCGGGTGTGATCGGCGGGGCAAAACTTGGCAAGGAATTCTTTGCGGCACATGGTCCGCAAGGCGTTCGCGAAGTTGCCAAGGCCGGTTTGCCGATCTTTTTGGACGTCAAATATCACGATATTCCCAATACAGTTGCCGGTGCCGTTCGTGCGGTGACGCCGCTTGGCCTTAAGATCGTCAATGTCCATGCCACCGGTGGCGTGGAGATGATGAAACGGGCCGTCGAAGCCGCACGTGAAGCTGCGGACAAGGCCGGAGTCGCAACCCCATGGGTCATCGCGGTAACCATCCTGACCAGTTTGGACCAGGGTGATTTGGATGATGTTGGCCTGAACGGCCCGATCAGTGACCGGGTTGTCAAATTGGCTGAATTGACAAAAAAGGCGGGGCTTGATGGTGTTGTTTGTTCCGCGCAGGAAATTACGGCTGTGCGATCAGCATGCGGTCCGGACTTTAAACTGATTACCCCGGGCATTCGGCCAAACTGGGCCAGTGGTGATGATCAAAAGCGTATCGTAACGCCGCGGGATGCCGTTGCGATGGGAGCCGATGTGCTGGTTATCGGCCGACCGATCACCAAGGCTGATGATCCGGTTGCGGCTGCTAAACGCATCGTCAAAGAGCTTTCCTGATCCATTTGATCCGTTTTGTGGTTTCTGCAGGTCCGGTGTTCAACCGGGCCTGTGTCAGTTGTGACATCGCTGCATAGTCTTTATGCCAATTTCGCGATGGTGGAAATTGTGCGCTGCACCCACAATTGAATCGTTTCAAGTTTCAGCTGGTTTTAAGACGTCGGTCTGACAGGCAAAACCGGCATGCTCCCCATAATCTCGCATTGGTGCCAAGCACCTTTGGACGCCCATGGACGTTTCGATCATGACGATTGCTGCCCGCACCGGTTTCTTCGCAAATCTTCCAATTCTTGCTCTTGCGCTCGCATCCTTTGGGATCGGGACCACCGAATTTGTCATTATGGGGTTGTTGCCCGATGTGGCCACTGATCTTGGTGTCAGCATCCCCGATGCCGGTTTGCTGGTAACCGGTTATGCGCTTGGTGTGACATTCGGTGCGCCGTTTCTGGCAATTGCGACGTCAAAAATGGATCGTCGCCGCGCATTGATGATGTTGATCGGGATTTTCATTTTCGGCAATTTCCTGTGTGCGATAGCACCGGATTACTGGCTTTTGATGGCGGCCCGTGTTGTGACAGCATTTTGTCATGGGGCGTTTTTCGGTCTTGGTGCAGTTGTTGCGTCAAACCTTGTCGCGCCGCAAAAGCGCGTTCAGGCCATTGCCCTGATGTTTTCCGGTCTGACGTTGGCCAATGTGTTAGGCGTGCCATTTGGAACCGCGCTGGGACAAGAATTTGGCTGGCGATCGACATTCTGGGTGGTTGTCGGGATCGGGATTGTGGCGGCCATTGCCCTTTATATATGTCTGCCGCGCAGGATTGCGGCAACAGGGGGAAGCCTGATTGCCGAAGCCCGTGCCTTGGCCAAGGTACAGGTGATTTTTGCCATGCTGATTAGTGTTCTGGCGGCTGCCAGTATGTTCAGCGTGTTTACCTATATTACCCCGATGCTTCAGAATGTGACCGGCATTTCCGCGCGTGAAGTGACCTATGTCTTGTTGTTATTTGGGGCTGGTTTGACGGTTGGCAATTATATCGGTGGTCGTCTGGGTGACTGGCGTTTGATGCCGGCGATCATCATTACCTTTGTTTTGCTGATCGTAATCCTTGCGGTGTTTGCTGAAACGGTCACCAATGTGATCCCGGCGGTTGTGACGGTTTTTGTCTGGGGTGTTGTGTCCTTTGCCTTGGTTTCGCCGCTTCAGATGCGTGTGGTGAACGAGGCGACCGAGGCACCGAACCTTGCATCGACCCTTAATCAGGGGGCGTTTAATCTTGGCAATGCAGCCGGTGCATGGTTTGGCGGATTGGCAATCATCCACGGGGTTTCCTATCAGGATATCCCCTGGCTTGGTGCCGGAATTGCGGTGCTGGCGTTGGTGTTTTCAATCTGGAGCCACTTGATGGACCGTCGCGACGAAGTGTTTGTCGAAACAGTAGCCAGCGCCTGAGTTTGAGACGTCTTATCTGAAAATACAAAACCCGCCGTGACAAAGTCAGGCGGGTTTTTTGGGGGAAATAACAGGGGCGATTTAGCCGATCCAGATTTGCATCTGGTTCCAGTATTGGCCGATGATATCGCCATATTGATCCATGATCAGTTTGATGGATATGGCCATGGACGTAATGACTAAAAGCGGGCGGACCAAACGGGCACCAACTTTCATCACCATATGCGATCCGATCTGTGCACCGATCAACGAGCCAACCGCCATCACAAGTCCGATGGTCCAGACAACATCACCACCGGCAATGAACATCACAAGTGATGCAAAGTTCGACGTGAAGTTCAGAACCTTGGTATGGGCGATTGCCTTGGTCATGTTGAAACCAAGCAAGGCGACAAAGGCGATGGAAAAGAACGAACCGGTTCCCGGACCAAAAAAGCCATCGTAAAAACCGATACCAAAACCGGCGGTAAATGCGAATGCCCCCTTGCTGATCAACTGATGGGCATCAAGATCGCCAACACGGGGCGATAACAGGAAATAAAGTGCAATCAGGATCAAAAGGGCGGGCAGGATCTTAAGCAGGATTCCCGGATCAACCATTTGCACCAATACGGTGCCAAGTGCGGCCCCGATAAAGGTCAATGCAATCGCAAGAATCATGTCACGCGGATCAACATGCCCTTTGCGGATGAAGTTAAGCGATGAGGTGAAGCTGCCAAAGCTGCCCTGTAATTTGTTGGTGGCAAGGGCCTGTGCAGGCGGGATTCCCGCCCAAAGCAAAGCCGGGATCGTAATCAGCCCGCCGCCGCCGGCAATCGCATCGACAAGGCCGGCAAAAAGAGCGACGGCGAAAAGGATCGCCAAAAGATCGACGCCAAATTCCATAAATTGAAATCCTGTAGATAGCCCGCAAGGTTGGGGCGATGCGCGACAAGTGCATGAAGCAATGCGATGCTCCATACTGATGGCAAGAAAACGCCGAAAGCATAGGGGCTTGTAAAACAGCGTCCATTGTTTCTTTGTAATGGCGACAATGTTCACCGGTGTGGCGGCTTGCTAATCGTCGAGTCGGGTTCTAGATAGTATTCCTGTCATTTTATATGTGAGATTTTCGATGCCCGAATTACCTGAAGTCGAAACGGTGACCCGCGGTCTGACACCGGTAATGGAAGGGCATATTGTTGATCATGTCGTACAGCGTCGCGCCAATCTGCGTTTTCCGTTTCCGGAAGATTTTGTCGGACGGATGGCGGGGCGGAGAATCGAACAGCTGACGCGTCGTGCAAAATACATTCTTGGCTATCTTGATGATGGTCAGGTTTTGCTGATCCATCTTGGCATGTCGGGTCGGATGACGATTTTCGATGATGCGATGGTTGGCGTGCCGGACCCGGAAAAGCATGATCATGTTGATTTTGTCATGCAGGGTGGGGCTGTTGTGCGGTTTACCGATCCTAGGCGGTTTGGTGTGATAACCCTGATCGCAGCGGATGAAATCACAACTCATAAGATGCTGGCGGCCATCGGCCCGGAACCGTTGGGCAATGGTTTCAATGCCGAAGTTCTTGCTAGCGGACTTGTCAAACGGGCAAGCCCGATCAAAACCGTGTTGCTTGATCAGCGCCTGGTGGCCGGACTTGGCAATATATATGTATGCGAGGCCCTGTTTCGGTCGGGCATCGCGCCAGATCGGTTGGCAAAGACATTGAAAACCGCCGAGGTCGAGCGTCTTTATCGTGAAATCCGGCTGGTTCTTGAAGATGCGATTGCGGCCGGTGGCTCCAGCCTGAAAGATCATCGTCAGACCAATGGCGAGCTTGGCTATTTCCAGCACAGTTTCCGAGTCTATGGCCGCGAAGGCGAAAGTTGCGTTGCCGATGGATGTAGCAGCGTGATCGAACGGATTGTTCAGGCGGGTCGTTCGACCTTCTTTTGCCCAACCTGCCAGAAGTAGCGATTTTACCGGTCCGGTCGCCCGGAAAACGTTGGGATGCATCCAGATAATCATGCGATTCCCGCTGGTCTGGTTGCGACCGGGAAATAAAATCGGTAAAACAGTATCAAAATATGGTTTCGACCGAATCGCCCCGAAAATCAAAACAGGCGCGATTCCCGATAAAGGATTATTGCGATGTCTTATGAAAACATCATTGTCGAAGTGAAGGACAATGTCGGTCTGATCACGCTTAACCGTCCTCAGGCCCTGAATGCCCTGTGTGCGGCATTGATCACCGATATTGGCGGGGCACTTGATCAGTTTGAAAATGATGACAACATCCGCGCGATTGTCATTACCGGATCGGAACGGGCCTTTGCGGCCGGTGCTGATATCAAGGAAATGGCCGATTACGACTATATGGATGTCTATAAAAACGATTTCATCACCAAGGGTTGGACCCGTGTGGCAAGTTGTCGCAAGCCGGTGATTGCGGCTGTGGCTGGCTTTGCGCTTGGCGGTGGTTGTGAAATGGCCATGATGTGCGACATCATTTTGGCGGCGGATACCGCAAAGTTCGGTCAGCCGGAAATCACCATCGGGACCATCCCCGGGGCGGGGGGGACCCAGCGCCTGACACGGGCGGTTGGCAAGTCCAAGGCAATGGAAATGTGCCTGACCGGTCGAATGATGGATGCCGAAGAGGCCGAGCGTTCCGGACTGGTCGCACGAGTCGTCCCGGCCGACTCGCTTTTGGACGAAGCCCTGAAACTGGCGGGTAAAATCGCCTCGTTCTCGGCACCGGTATCGATGAAGGTCAAGGAAAGTGTCAGCAAGTCTTATGAAATGACCTTGACCGAAGGGTTGATGTTTGAACGTCGCGAGTTCCATTCGACCTTTGCACTTGATGACCGTGCAGAAGGCATGAAAGCCTTTGCTGAAAAGAGAAAACCCGACTTCAAGCACCGCTGATCGAGGTCGGTTAACCTACTAATCCCCGAAATGCATTCCTGCCATATGGCGCTGATGAGTCCCAAGCCGTGGGATTTCGCCGGAATTGGAGGTATCGGGGGTTGACGAGGGTTGGGGACGGAGCTATAAGCCGCGCTCCGAATTACGTAACATTTGTTTTAAGAGACAGGTTCGCAATGGCTCACCATAAATCGGCCAAGAAGCGCATTCTTCGCAACGCCGCACGTGCTACCGTTAACGGTAATCGTATCGGCCGCATTCGTTCCTTCGTTAAGAAGGTCGAGGCTGCGCTGATCGTTGGCGACAAAGATGCTGCTCTAGCTGCGTTGAAAATCGCAGAGCCGGAAATGGCGCGTGGCGCACAGCTCGGCGTTCTGCACAAGAACACCGTTGCTCGCAAGGTCTCGCGTCTGACCGCTCGCGTCAAAGCACTCTAATTTATCCCTTACGGGATGGCGAGTCGAAGGCCGCGCTTCTGGCGCGGCCTTTTCGCTGTCCGGATTTCGCTGAATCACCTTTTGTTCTATGGTTGCGGAGCCGCACAAAACCGCGCGAACCAAGGACCGTTTTGGTGCCGAAATCCTTTTAACGTTCTGTTAAAGATCGCCTTGCCTGATGCATATCGCATCAGTACAGTGTTTGGACTTCGCTGGCTGCGCAATGCGGTGAAAGACGAAGAACCAAAAAAACGATAGGCGCGAGTTTAAGTACGCTTCCAATACTTGGTGGAAGACCGGCGTGTTGATTGCGAATGTGATCAACGCGGTGCAGTACTTTTTTGTCTTTTGCTGTTTTTGTTTGGTGTTGAAGATTGGGAAAGCGGGGAAAGGTTCTAACAGTGCAGCACGCCGTTAGGGGAACGCAATCGGTACTCGGGGAGTCCAACGGGGGGATTCCAAGTGACCAACAGGCGGCACTAGACGATCATACTAAGGCGACCTGGCAGATTGTACGCGAAAAGCTTCGTTCGGAGTTTGGCGCGACGGCCTATCGTTATTGGCTTGATCCGGTCGCATTGATCACTGTCGAAGCCGGTGTCGCGCGTCTTGGCGTGCCGACTCGTGCCATGCGCGATTGGGTTACGCAGCACTATCTGGATCGCATTCAATCTTTTTGGCATACCGAAGACGAGAATGTCCATTTCGTTGAAATCGTTGTGATTTTGTCGTCAAATGGGAATGGAAAAAACGCGGCTGCATCGTCGAACGCTGCGACGGATCATTCGCAATCTGCCAAAGCAGGCGCCGCACGTGGCCGGGGTGGCAATAATGCGTCCCGCCCGGGTCAGGCCGCAAACGAAGTTGATACCCACAAATCTTATGGCGGGCGCTCTCAGGCACCGGTTTCCGGTGGTCGCAAGGCAATCGGTAGCATGTCTGATGATGGCATTTCAGCAGCCCTTGATCCGCGCTATACCTTCGACAATTTTGTGATCGGCAAGCCGAACGAATTTGCCTATGCGGCGGCACGGCGTCTGGCCGAGGCCGAGTCGGTGCCGTTCAACCCGCTGTTCCTTTATGGTGGCGTCGGTTTGGGTAAAACCCACTTGATGCATTCGATTGCTTGGCATATTCGCCGGACCCAGCCGCATCGTACGGTAATCTATCTGTCGGCCGAGAAATTCATGTACCGGTTCATTCGTGCCCTGCGCGATAAGAACACGGTCGATTTCAAGGATCAGTTCCGTTCTGTCGATGTGCTGATGGTTGATGATGTCCAGTTCATTTCCGGCAAAGATTCAACCCAGGAAGAGTTTTTCCATACTTTCAACGCGCTGGTCGATCAGGGCCGTCAGATCATTGTATCTGCCGACAAGTCGCCATCCGACCTTGAAGATATTGAAGAACGCCTGCGGTCGCGTTTGGGGTCCGGTCTGGTTGCCGATATTCATGCGACGACCTATGAGCTGCGTCTGGGGATTCTCGAATCCAAGGCGGAACGTTTGGGTGTTGAGCTTCCGCAGCGTGTGATGGAATTTCTGGCCCATAAGATCACGGCCAATGTCCGTGAGCTTGAGGGCGCGTTTAACCGTGTGATTGCGCATGCGCAGTTGGTCGGTCGTGAAATCGGGCTTGAGATGGTTCAGGACATCCTGCATGACGTTCTGCGTGCATCCGAGCGCCGGGTATCGATCGAGGAAATCCAGAAAAAAGTCGCCGAGCATTTCAATATCAAGGTGTCGGACATGCATTCAGCGCGTCGTGCGCGTGCGGTTGCCCGCCCGCGTCAGGTGGCGATGTATCTGTCCAAGCAGTTGACCACGCATTCCTTGCCGGAAATCGGTCGTAAATTCGGTGGGCGTGATCACACAACGGTCATGCATGCCGTGCGCAAGGTCGACGAGCTTCATGCCAGCGATCCGTCGCTGTCTGAAGATATCGATTTGTTGCGCCGGATGCTTGAAAGCTGATTGCGGCAGTAAATATTTGATGCGGGTCACGGTTTGAAAACGGTGGCCCGTTCTGATTCTGGCGGGATGTTTTGATTGTAAAGGGCCGCTGAGAATGGCGGGTTGCGCGGGCTTCCGCGCTTTGCGTGCATTACGATTTAAAATATGCAACGACTCGTTTTGTTTGCTTGGGTTTATGCTGTAAAAATCCTTCGATTTCACGGCATGCATGTTATAATGCGCCGACTTCACCCGAAAGGGTGAGGCAAAAGTGAAAAAACCGATTATAAATCAATTTGTTAAACCAATACTGACAGACGGATAGGACGGGCATGAAGCTGACCATCGAACGCGCGGTTCTGTTGAAATCTTTGACCCATGTTCAAAGTGTGGTCGAACGACGCAATACCATTCCGATTCTGTCCAATATTTTGCTGCGGGCCGAGAACGATCAGCTTTCTCTGACCGCCACGGATATGGATCTTGAGGTGATTGAAACCACCACTGCGGAAGTCAGTGAAGCCGGTGCAACCACCACGCCTGCACATACCCTTTATGAAATTGTTCGCAAGTTGCCTGAGGGCTCTCAGGTGCAGATCGCGCTTGAACCCGGTGCCGGGCGCTTGACCCTGTCAGCAGGGCGTTCGAAGTTCAATCTTGCCGTTCTGCCGGTTGATGATTTTCCGGTTATGTCGGGTGGCGATCTTCCGGTCAGCTTTAGTTTGGCCGCTGCCGAGCTTCGCGGGTTGATTGATCGTGCGGAATTTGCGATTTCGACCGAAGAAACCCGGTATTACCTTAACGGGATCTATTTCCATGCCACCGACGCCGAGGGCACCAAAATCCTGCGCGCTGTCGCGACCGATGGTCACCGTTTGGCCCGCGTTGAAGCACCGCTGCCCGAGGGTGCGGAAAATATGCCAGGTGTGATCGTTCCGCGTAAAACCGTTGGTGAATTGCGTAAACTGATCGAAGAAACCGGCGAAGCCGTCGATATTGCATTGTCTGACACCAAAATCCGTTTTGGTTTTGGCAAAGCGGTTCTGACCTCGAAATTGATTGATGGCACTTTCCCGGATTACGAGCGCGTTATCCCGTCGGGCAATGACAAGACGCTTGATATCGACTGCAAAGCCTTTGCGAATGCGGTTGATCGCGTTTCGGCGATTTCGATTGAAAAATCCCGTGCCGTCAAAGTCGTTATGTCGGGCAATACCCTGACACTGTCGGCTTCAAGCCCGGAACATGGTACTGCGACCGAGGAACTTGAAATCAACTATGATGCCGATGATATCGAAATCGGCTTTAACTCGCGTTATTTGCTCGACATTGCCAAACAGGTAAAGGGCGATACCGTGAACCTTTTGATGTCGGACGGATCGTCGCCGACCATCTTGCGCGATACTGATGACCTGTCGGCATTGTATGTCCTGATGCCGATGCGCGTCTGACGGTTAAGCGCACTTTTGCTGTGGCCGCCATTGCCCAAAACTTTTCACCACAAGACGGTGCGTCCATGACGAACCGTCTTGCCGTATCCCGCATCCAGCTTAGCGACTTTCGCTGTTATGAAAGCTTGCGTCTGTCGCTTGATACGGCGCCGGTTGTTTTGACCGGGCCAAACGGGGCCGGAAAGACCAACCTTTTGGAAGCGGTGTCGCTTTTGTCGCCGGGGGGCGGGCTTCGTCGGGCCAAATTGGGCGAGATGGCGCGCAATGTTCCGGTGTCCGATGATGGTGCGCCGCGTGCCTGGGCGGTATCGGCACAGTTAACCACCCCCGATGGGGACTATCAGGTTGGATCGGGGCTTGATCCGACGGCTCTTGCGCAGGGACGTGAAAGACGCGCGGTGCGGATCGATGGTGAAAATCAGCGCGGGCAGGCATCCCTTGGCCGGGTTTGTGCTGCGGTTTGGTTGACACCTCAAATGGATCGTCTGTTTTTGGATGGTCCGTCGGCGCGTCGGCGCTTTTTGGATCGGTTGGTTTATGGCCTTGATCCGGAACACAGCAGCCGCGTTGCCGCCTATGAACATAGTTTGCGAAGCCGGGCAAAGCTTTTGAAAGAAGGCAAGGGCGACGACAAATGGCTGGCCTCGATCGAGGATTCGATGGTTCGTCATGGAATTGCCGTTGCGGTTGCCCGGGCAGAATTGCTGGCAAAGCTGGGCCGGGCCGGCACCATGGCCGTGGGTCCGTTCCCGGTGGCAAGGCTTGCTTTGGCTGGTGATCTTGAGAATTGGCTGGAACAACTTCCGGCCATCGAGGTTGAAGACAGAATGCGGGCGGCATTGCGCGATGGACGTGCGCGTGATGCGACCTATGGCGGGGCAGCGGTCGGCCCACAGCGCAGTGACCTTCTGGTATGGCACGATGCCAAAAACCAGTCGGCGGACCAATGCTCGACCGGCGAGCAAAAGGCGCTGTTGCTGTCGATGATTATGGCCAATACCCGCCTGCAAAGCAAAGCACGCGGGGCTGGCCCGTTGCTGTTGCTTGACGAAGTCGTGGCGCATCTGGATGCAGAACGCCGCGGCTACTTGTTTGATGAAATCGTGGCGCTTGGCGTCCAAGCCTGGATGACAGGTACGGACCGGGCGCTGTTTGAAGGTTTGGACGGACGTGCGCAATTCTTCCGCGTGGAAGATGCCGCACTGACCGCTGAAACCACTCCGTGAATGCCGAGGTTGTGACGCTATGACCAACGAAACAGAAGCTCCGAAAACTGACGAACAAGAAGCGCAGGATTACGGTGCAGAATCGATCAAGGTCCTGAAAGGCCTTGAGGCGGTGCGCAAACGCCCGGGCATGTACATCGGCGATACCGATGATGGCAGTGGTTTGCACCACATGATCTATGAAGTCGTCGATAACGCCATCGATGAAGCATTGGCAGGTCATTGTGACACGGTTTGGGTACAGCTTAACGGTGACGGGTCGGCGACGATCCGTGATAACGGCCGTGGCATTCCAACCGATATGCATAAGGAAGAAGGCGTTTCCGCTGCCGAGGTCATCATGACCCAGCTTCATGCTGGCGGTAAGTTCGACCAGAATTCCTATAAGGTTTCCGGTGGTCTTCACGGCGTGGGTGTTTCGGTGGTGAACGCCCTGTCGACCTTGCTGAAGCTGCGCGTTTGGCGCAACGGCAAGGAACATTATATGGAATTTTCCGGCGGCGATGCGATCAAGCCGTTGGAAATTGTCGGTGATGCCCCGATCACAGCGGAAGGCAAACCGCTGACCGGGACCGAAGTTACTTTCTATCCTGATACCGAGATCTTTACCCAGACCGTATTCGACCTGCCGACGCTGGAACATCGTCTGCGCGAACTGGCCTTCCTGAATTCGGGGGTCATCCTGACACTGCGTGATGAACGCGGCGGGGAACCCGTTGAAAGCCAGCTGCATTATGACGGTGGTATCCGTGCCTTTGTTGAATATCTTGATCGCAACAAGGTTCGTCAGATCGAAGAGCCGGTTTCCATCGTGGGTGAAAAAGACGGTATCACCGTCGAAGTCGCATTGCAGTGGAATGACAGCTATCACGAAACCACACTGTGCTTTACCAACAATATTCCCCAGCGGGATGGTGGGGCGCATATGGCTGGTTTCCGGGCGGCATTGACCCGTCAGATCAATTCCTATGCGCAGGCAACCGGGATTGTTAAGAAGGAAAAGGTCAACCTGTCGGGCGATGATGCGCGCGAAGGCCTGACCTGTGTGATTTCGGTCAAGGTGCCGGATCCGAAATTCTCGTCCCAGACGAAAGACAAGCTTGTATCATCCGAAGTGCGCCCGGTTGTTGAAAACATCGTCAATGACCGTCTGGCTCAGTGGTTGGAAGAACATCCGCAGGATGCGCGCAAGGTCGTGACGAAGGTCGTCGAAGCGGCATCAGCCCGCGAAGCTGCGCGCAGGGCCCGCGAATTGACGCGACGCAAAGGTGCGCTGGATATTTCGTCCTTGCCGGGCAAACTAGCCGATTGTCAGGAACGCGATGCGTCCAAAGCCGAATTGTTCATCGTGGAAGGTGATTCCGCCGGTGGTTCGGCCAAACAGGGCCGTGAACGTGGATTCCAGGCGATCTTGCCGTTGCGTGGTAAAATCCTTAACGTTGAACGCGCACGCTTTGACAAGATGCTTTCAAGTCAGGAAATCGGTACCCTGATTACTGCACTTGGGACCGGTATCGGGCGGGATGATTTTAACATTGAAAAAGCCCGCTATCACAAAGTCATCATCATGACCGATGCGGACGTCGATGGTGCCCATATTCGGACCTTGCTTCTGACGTTCTTCTATCGCCAGATGCCGGAACTGGTGGACCGTGGATATCTTTATATTGCCCAACCACCGCTTTATCGTGCGAAACGCGGTAATTCTGTCCAATATCTTAAAGACGACCGGGAAATGGAACAGTATCTGACGGCACAGGGCACGGAAGATGCGCTCTTGACGCTAAGTGGCGGTATTCAGGTTGCGGGTCCTGATTTGGTTCGTGTCGTCGAACTGGCGCGTAAGGCAAAGGGTCTTTTGGAACCATTGTCGGTGAAACTGCCGATTTCGATCCTTGAACAGGCTGTCTTGGCCGGTGCTTTGAACCCGGCATTGCTTGACGATGACCAAAAGCGTCAAGATGCGGCTGATATCCTTGCCAAACGTCTTGATGCCCTGGCCGAAGATTTTGATCGCGGCTGGAAAGGCGAAGCCACAATGGACGAGATCGTCATGTGGCGTATGCTGCGTGGGGTCGAAGAACGTTATGTGATCGATGGCAATATCCTGCGGTCGGCGGAAACACGTGCGATGGCTGGTTTGCTGACGGAACTGCGCGATTTGTTTGAAAACAGTGCAGAGTTCGGTGCCAAGGACAAAACCTGGAAAATCAGTGGTCCTGTTGATCTGGTCAATGCGGTGATGGAATATGGCCGTCGTGGTATTTCGTTCCAGCGTTACAAAGGCCTGGGCGAAATGAACCCGGATCAGCTTTGGGAAACCACATTGGACCCGAATGTCCGTTCGCTTTTGCAGGTGCGTGTTAATCATGTTGATGAGGCCGAAGAGGTCTTTTCAACCCTGATGGGCGATGTCGTTGAGCCGCGCCGCGACTTTATTCAGACCAATGCACTTAAGGTTGCCAATCTGGACGTTTGATCGGCGACGGTGGATTTTGTGATTTCGGGCGGGGCAGTTCTTTGGGCTGCCCCGTTTGCTTTGGGTGAAGTGTTTTCTTAATAGCTGGGGGTTTACTGTACGCTGGCATAGGAAACCTGCGGGCAAAAAACGGATCCGGGTGTGGCAGACGAAGAACTAGAAGATACCGAGGCTGGTGGCAAGAACGCAGCCCAGGCAGCAATGCAGGAAATTGCGGAACGTGAACTGCGCATTATTATGCGCCGTCGCCGTCGCCGACGTTTGTTTCTTATTATGTTTTCCGCGGTGGTTGCCCTATCGGCGTTGTTGGCGATTGCGCTTTCAGTTCAGACCAATCTTGACTTCAGCCGCAATATGATCCGAAGCCCGGAAGTCCGGATTATGGGTTTTGACGGGGCAACGCTTGAAATCGTTCAGGGACGTTACAGTCAGGATGTATCCCTGACTACGCTTCCGGAACGCATTCAGAACGTTTTTGTCGTTGCCGCTGATCCCGATTTCTATGATCACCTTGGTGTCTCGAGCAGCGATTTTTTCCGCATTTTTGCTGGGGATGAACGTCCCGGTTCGACCATCACCATGAAGGTGGCGCGCAGCTTTTTCAAAACCCCCAAATTTGGTGCCGGGCGCCGTTTCCAGGAATTGCTGGTTGCTCTTTGGCTTGAATTTAAATTCACCAAGAAAACCATTTTGCGCAGCTATCTGGAGCGTAGCTATGTCGGGCGCGGTATTTTCGGGATCATGGCGGCGTCACGCATTTGGTATGGCAGTCCCGCGGAACGAATTACCCTGCATCAGGCCGCCGTTCTTGCCGCTGCCATGGGGGATCCAAAGAAATACGATCCCCTGCTTCATCCGCGTGAAGCGGCTAATGCGGCAAATGAAATCCTTTTGAATTTGGGGCGGTATAAGTTCATCGAATTGGATCGTGTTTCGGCCCTGACATTGGTCGAGCCCAAGTTGAATGTTCAATACAAAGAAGGCGTAATTTCAAATTACGTGATCGATATGGTGATGGACGAAGTCGCCGAACGGGTCGGCTATACCAGCCGCGATATCGAGGTGACCACCAGTATTGATCTGACGATCCAGCGTCTGGCACAGGATGTCGTGCGCGAGGTCGCCAATCTTCGACTCAAACCCAAAGGTGCCGAACAGGTTGCCTTGCTTTCCATGAGTCCGGATGGCCGAATTCGCGCCCTTGTTGGCGGTGCCGATTATACTCCGTTCCAGCCAAATCGGGCGTGGGATGTGCGTCACTATCCCGGTCGAATGATCAAGATGATCACCTATTATTATGCGATGAATGAAAACAGCGACCCGGCACAATGGGTTCGTGATAATCGCATGGCTGTAGGGGGGTGGCGTCCGGTAAACCCGGATCACGAATATCACGGGCAGATTTCCTTGCGCGAAGCCTTTGTTCGAGACGTTAATACTGTTCCGGTCAATCTGGCCGATCAGTTTGGATTGCTGAAGGTCAAGGATTATGCCAAGGCGATTGGCATTCAAAGTCCGCTTTCAAACGATATTCGGACCGTTGTCGGGCTTGATCCGGTGACTTTGGCCGATATTGCGTCGATTCACGCAATTCCGCAAAATTCCGGAAAACCGGTTCAACGGAGCCTTGTGAACCGTGTTGCCTTTGTCGGAACCGGAATCCCGGTCTATCAGCGCGTCCAACAGCAGGTGGAAAAACGTCTTACCGATGAAGCAATTCAGGGGGCCTATACCCTGTTTTCCAGTGTGACGGATCCGCAACTTCGCCTTGATCGGCCGTTTGCGGGATACGGGACTCAGTCAACCGGTGCATCGGATGCTTGGTTTACGGGGTTCTCATCTGACCTGATTACCGTCGTTTGGGCCGGAAATGATGATAATCGTCGAATTCCACTGGTGCGAGGGGATGTAGAACTTGCGTCTCTTTGGCGGTTATTTATGCTGGACGCACATGACGGATTGCCGATCCGTTCAATGATTCGTGCCTCGTCGCAACGCCGTCGCGAAAATGATGGTGTGACCGATATGTGGAAGCATGACTTGTTGAAGGAAGAGCAGTAAACCGTCTTGTCATCAGGGGATGGGGTCTCCTGTAACGGTTGGGGCTTAATCATATAAATTTCAGTCGCAAAGGCTGAGCTGTGCAGATTTGAAGCCATTTTTTGCCTGTCAGGCGGTTGTATTGACAGGTAATCATTCATGGGCCCAAATCGGCGGCAAAATTCGATCAAAGGTACATTCGTGGCCCAAAGACCATTCAAAAGACAGCAAGCCGTTCGCAAAGGCAACACCGCGCCCCGCAAACGAAAGAAACGCGTTAATACCGGTAATGGTGGCGGTAACGGTAACGGTAACGGTGGATCGGGCATTTTCGCCAAGCTTGGCGTGATGATCCCCGGGCCCGAGGCGATTATACGATTTGCCGTTATTCTTGGTATCTGGGGTCTTGTGATCGGTGGCGGTATTGTTGCTTATTACGGCTATGGATTGCCCGGCAAAATCAATTTTGAAGTTGCCAGTGAACGCAAACCATCCATTCGGGTGATCAGCGTCGATGGCGCTGTACTGGCGGCTTATGGTGATCGATATGGCAATCCGGTTGAAGTTGGCGATCTGCCCGATTATGTCGGTCAGGCTTTTGTGTCGATTGAAGATCGCCGGTTTTATGACCATTTCGGCATCGATGTATTGGGCATATTGCGGGCAACCTGGGTCAATCTGAGGTCGGGGGGCATTGCCGAAGGCGGCAGCACAATCACCCAACAATTGGCCAAGAACCTGTTTCTGTCACCCGAACGCAGTTTTGGTCGCAAGATCGAAGAAGTTCTTTTGGCAATCTGGTTGGAATTCAAATTCAACAAGCAGCAAATCCTGTCGCTTTATCTAAACCGTATCTATTTCGGGGCGGGGATGTATGGCATTGATGCGGCATCACGACATTATTTCGATACCGATCCCCGGCGTCTGAACCTGTATGAGGCCGCGGTTCTTGCCGGCCTTCCCAAGGCACCAAGCCGCTATAATCCCTTGGTCGATCCCCGTGATTCGGCAAAGCGTGCGAATGTTGTTCTTGAAGCAATGGCGTCTAATGGCGTTATTTCATCTGCACGCGCCGAACGGGCAAAACAACCAACGGTAAGAACCGCCCGCCAGGTTAAAAGCGGCCCCGGTGTTCGGTATTTCACCGATTGGATTCTTGATCGGGTGCGTGACTATGTTGGATATGTCGATGAAGATCTGCTGATTCAAACAACCCTTGATTCCCGTCTTCAGGAAATGGCCGAATTTAACCTTGAACGTGCGCTTGAAAGCCCGCGTGCGCGAGAAAAACATGTCGGTCAGGCCGCATTGCTTGCCATGACGCCCGATGGGGCCGTACGCGCCATGGTCGGGGGCCGGAACTATTTTGAAAGTCAGTATAACCGCGTAACCCAGGCCCGCCGTCAACCGGGTTCGGTTTTTAAGTTGTTTGTGTATCTTGCTGCCTTGGACAAAGGCATTGGGTCAAATGACTGGATGCGCGATATTGCGATTTCGGTGAATGGCTGGGAACCGCGTAACTTTGATCGTAAACATCACGGAACCTTGTCGATCCGTGATGCGGTGGCGACGTCGAACAATTCAATTGCGGTTCAGGTCGCAATGGAAGTCGGGTTGGATGCTGTGATTAAAAAAGCCCATGATATGGGTGTTTCAAGCCCGCTTGGTCGGGAGCCCAGTCTGGCACTTGGCACAAGCGAGGTTTCGATGCTTGATATGACGGGGGCCTATGCCATCGTTGCCAATGGCGGGTTTTCGGTGTTCCCCCATGCGATCCGCAAGATTACCGGTCGCGGTGGTGAAGTCATTTATGAACGCAGCGAAGAGTTTCCAGGGCGTCTTATGAACCCGCTGCATGCCGGCGAAATGAACAATATGTTAGCAGCCGTGATTGCCAAGGGAACCGGTCGAAATGCGATTATTGATCGGCCGGCGGCCGGAAAAACCGGAACGACATCTGATTCCCGCGATGCCTGGTTTATCGGCTATACCGCGGAACTGGTCGCGGGTGTCTGGATGGGCAATGATGATGGCAGTCCGATGGATGAGGTAACAGGGGGCGATTTGCCCGCCAAGCTTTGGCATGACTTCATGTTGCATGCCCATCAGAACCTGCCGGTGCGGTCTTTGGGTAAGGCGGCACTGGCGCGGTCGAAAAAAGCTGGTGAAGACGGCAGTTGGCGTGATTTCACATCTGGCTTTACGACGGGCAACAAAAAGTAACAGCAGACTGGTTTTATCGTTTGTAATACCATTGGGGGCCGGTGCAAATGCACTGGTCCCTGATGTGTGATGGCCAAAAAAATGGCCGGCATCCACATGGGAATTACCGGCCATCAAGTTCGCAGTTTGCATGGCTTCGTCGGGGGAGACCGACAAAGCCGAGGGAGTTCTCACCTGTCGAATATCGCGATGGAATCAAGGGACTGGGTGCAATCTGTCCCTTGCATCGAAAGACATCCGCATGCGCAGCTTCAGGGGCTGCGCATCGGCGAGGTTATCAGGCCGCTACAGCCTGATTGCTGAGCTTCTCAAGGAATTCAAGACATTCCTCGATCTGCGAAATTTCAATAAACTCATTGGCTTTATGGGCCTGTTTGATGCTGCCGGGGCCGCAAATGATGGATGGGATATTGCCCTGTTTTTCGAAAATCCCGCCTTCAGAGCCATAGGAAACCTTGCCTGAAACTTCGGGGATGACATTGCGTACAAGTTCGAATGCCTCGGCATCGGTGCAATCACCCATCCCCGGATAGGAAAATATTTCTTCCCATTCAAAACCGGTTTCGGCCTCTTTGGCCTTCATTTCAGCATCAAGGGTTTTAAGGATTTTGTCTTTGATTCCGGCAAGCACGGAACCGGCATCGTGATCTGGCAGGTGGCGGATTTCGAACGTAAATTCACAGAAATCCGGCGTGACATTGGTGGCGGTTCCGCCACCGATTGTGGTCGTGAGCATGGTGCTGTGCGGGACCGTGAAATCAGGGTCAAACGGACCGGTTTCTCCAAATTCACGGGCCAGGTCTGAAATCATTGCAATCGCACGTGCGGCATATTCGATGGCATTAACGTGACGCGGGGCAAAGGATGAATGCCCTGCTGTGCCGGTCACGGAAACCCGCATCGAAAACTTGCCCTTTTGACCATTGATGACCTTCATATCCGTCGGTTCGCCAATGACGGCAAGGCGCGGCGGCGTTTTAAGCGCGGCCAGATGATCGACCATCGAGCCGACGCCCAGGCAGCCGACTTCTTCGTCATAGGACAGGCACAGATGGAACGGGATCGCGAGATCGTGTTTCACCAATTCGGGCACCATCGCCAGTGCACAGGCTGCAAAAGCTTTCATGTCGGCCGATCCCCGGCCAAACAGTTTGCCGTCGCGTTCGGTCAGTTCAAACGCCGGGCTGATCCAGCTTTTTTCAAGGGCCGGAACAACATCGGTATGACCGGAAAGCGCAATGCCCGATACATCCTTGGGGCCAATGGTGGCCAAAAGGTTGGCTTTTTCGCCGGTTTCATCGTGGAAAAGCGTGCAATCGACTCCATATTGCGCCAGATAGTCGCGGACAAAATGGATCAGACCGAGATTCGAGTTCTTGCTGGTGGTGTCGAACGCCACAAGTTTGCCAAGCAAATCAATGGCATTATGCAGGCGAGACATGTTGGGTTTGCTCATTTTACTGTCGCTTCTCGTTTCTCGAATTATCAGGCTGACGGTGCCGCATCACGGGATTTTTCACGCCATTTCTGCCATTCGCGGCGGATGGTCAGCGCGATGAACAAAATGGTCAGGGCAAAGAACCCCCATGAAATCCAGGACTGGAAAAAGACGCTCAGATCGCCGCGTGAAATTGCCATCGACCGGCGCATATTGTCTTCGAACATCGGGCCCAGAATGAAGGCAATCAGGAACGGTGCCGCCGGGATGTTCAGGATCATCATGATGAACCCGACAACCCCCATGACCAAAAGAACGGTCACGTCAAATGGGCTTGCACCAATTGAATAGATGCCAAAGACGCACAGGATCAGAATGCAGGGCAAAAGCAGTGTCTGGGGAATGCGCGATATCTTGGCAAAGGCACCTGCGGTCAGTTTGCCAGCAATAAACAGGAAGACCGAACTGAACAGGATGCCGATAAACAGGGAATAAACCTCGCCGATGTTGTTCTGGAACAGAAGCGGACCCGGTGTCAGGCCGTGGATCATGAACGCGCCCAACATCACACCGGTGATCACATCACCCGGAACACCAAGGGCCAAAAGCGGGATCATGGTCGCGCCACAACATCCGTTATTGGCCGATTCTGATGCGGCTATGCCTTCGAGTTCACCCTCGCCGAATTTATCACCGTTTTTCGATGTGCGACGCGCCTCGCTATAGGAAAAGAACGCCGCCGTTGATGGGCCGATACCCGGAATGGCGCCCAGAATCACACCAATCACAGAACCGCGCAGGATCGATTTCAGGCTGCCACGGAATTCGGCCATGGTCAGGCGGTTATCGCCAAGCTTCATGGCCGGATTGTTGTCTTCGGGGCGGAACACGATCATTTTGATCAGTTCAGGCAAGGCAAATAAACCGATCAGAACCGGAACAACACCAAGGCCGGATTTCATGTCTTCGGTCACGGCAAAGCGGAACGATCCATACATATCTTCGCCGACAGTTGCCAAAAGCAAACCGACACAGGCCGAAATGATACCGAGTACAAGTGACCGGCCTGAAATACTGGCAACGATGGTGAGCGAAAACGCCATCAGCATGAAATATTCCGGCGGCCCAACCCGAAGCGCAAACATCGCCAGCGGCATCGCCAGGAAAAATAGCGAAATATTTGATATGAAATCGCCGATGCAGCTTGAAACCAGCGCCATGTTAAGCGCCTTGCCGCCTTTGCCCTGCTGTGCCAGTGGATAACCATCCAAAACAGTACAGGCGGCCGATGCGGTGCCTGGTGTCTTGATCAGGATCGCCGAAATCGAACCGCCATAGGTCGATCCCTTGTAAAGGGCAACCAGCAACAGAATGCTGGTAACCGGCGGCAGATAGAAGGTAAAGGGCAAGGCAAGGGTCACGGCCATGGTGCCGGTCATGCCAGGAATTGCACCGATAATCACACCACCCCAGATCCCGGCCGCCATGGCGATGAAATTGGGCAGCGTTGCGACGGCTTCAAAGGCGTAAAGCAGTTCATTCCACATGAAGGGGCGCTTTCAAATCAGATCAGGGTCATGAAATCGGCGGAAAGGGCCGAAAACAGATGGCCTTCGGGGAAAGGCGTGTGGGTGATATTGGTGAAAAGAAGATACAGCAGGATCGGAAACACGATGGTCAGCCCGATCATCCAGGTTTTGCGGCTATAATCGCCCGACATCAGGAACAAATAGGCCAAAAGTAAAATGGTTGCGGCGACAAATCCGATCGCCGGTATGGCATAGGTGAAAACGGCAAAACCAATCAGAACCGCGCCAAAACGCACGATCAATTTGCGATTGCGGTAAAGCGTCTGACCAAAGGTGGTGACGGGTTCACCGCGGGCTTCGCGCATTTTTGGGATGGCAAAAATAATGGCAAGAATGCCCATGACCAGCCCGACACAGGTTACTACACGTGGCCACATATTGGGTGGCGGGGCAAATCCGGGAATGAAAGACGGAACCTTCACATAGATCGGGATCAGTACGAACAGGACAAGGGCGAAGAGTGCCGTTGCGATCAGTCCGGTATAAAAATCGCGATTTGGCGTCATGGTTCCGTCTCACATTCAGATGTTTATGGGGTGCGGTTTACTGAATGTAACCGAACTTTTTGGCCATGCCGTTATAAAGCTCGAACTGGCTTTTGACGTAGGCGCTTGGTTCTTCGTCACCGATGACCGATACCGAGCCGCGTTTTTTGGCAAGGTCAAGCCAGGTTGCGTCCGTGGCAACTTTGCCAAGGATTTCGGTCCATTTGGCAACAACGTCTTCCGGAAGACCTTTTGGTGCGTAAAGACCGCTCCATCCGCCGACCTGACCAGCCAGTTTATAGCCAAGTTCTTTGGCGGTCGGGACATTCGGAAGGGCATCCATGCGTTTCGGGGCATAGATCATCAATGCACGCATTTTACCGGCTTCGATGTGGGGCATCAGGGAGCCAGCAGAAATGGCGAGGAAGTCGACATGACCACCCAGAAGAGCTGCGGCAAGCGCGCTGCCGCCTTTGTATGGCACGAGGGTAGAAGCAGACAGCGGATCCATATCGGTGTCGGCCAGAAGGGCCTGAACCGTAAAGCCATCAATCGCGGTAGGACCGGATGCGGCATAGGTGGTCGCGCCATTGCTTGATTTGATCTTGGCGATCAGATCGTCAATGGTCTGGATGTCTGATTCTGCGTTAACCGCAAGGATCATCGGAGTCGATTCGAGAATGCCGAGGAAGGTGTAATCATCCCAGCCAACCGGGCTATCGGTATAAACGGCCGGATAAAGAGCCATGCCAACGCGCGACAGCAGCAGGGTGTAACCATCGGGCTTTTGTTCGGTGACATAACGTGCACCGTTCATGCCGCCATTGCCGGTCTTGTTTACAACGACGACTGGCTGGTCATCGGTGTAGTGACGCGCGGTTTCGGCCAATGCACGACCGGCCAGATCCGAGGCGCCACCTGCGCCATAAGGTACGACAAGGGTGATGGCTTTTTCAGGATAATCAGCGGCCTGTGCGGCTGAAACAAGTGTCGTGGTTGCAAGAACTGCAGCCGCAAAAGTCGCGGCCTTTTTGAGCTGTCGAAACATTTTTATGTCTCCCTGGATAGTGGTGGCAGGATTGCCCAAGCTCACGGTTTTTATTTTGTATACATTCCATCGCAAACTATAACTCGTTACGCAAAAAATTAATTCCAGTATAACTGATTTGCATGCTGAGATATTTTGAGAGGATAGGCTGATGCGGCTACGTGAACTTGAAAGTTTCAATGCGTTTATGACCTATGGATCGGTGACCAAGGCAGCATTGGCAATGAATATCAGCCAGCCGATGGTCAGCCGGTTGTTAAACAGCTTTGAAAAATCCGTTGGCTTTGCATTGTTCATCCGCAAACGAAATCAGGTATTGCCAACGACCGAGGCCTTGCAGTTTCACACCACCGTCCTGCGATCCCTGAATGCCTTCCGCGAGATTGAAACCCAGGCCCGTGCGATTGCCAACGATCAGCTTGGCAGTATCCGCATTGCGGCTCAGCCGATCTATGTGGACACTTATCTTCTGGATGTGGTGGCAAAATTCAAACGCGCCCATCCCAATGTCGCGGTCAGCATTACCGATACCGGCCTTGAAGGGATGCTTGATCTGGTGACAACCCGGCAATGCGATTTGGGGATTGGTATCACTCTTGATCTTCAGGATCCGAATATGGAAGTCATGCCGCTTGCGCAATGCCGGGCCGTTTGCCTGATGCCGCGTGATCATCGGCTGGCCGGGTTTGAGACCATTGATATTGATCTTTTGCGCGGTGAAAGTTTTGTCGAACTATCTATCGGGTCGCCGTTGCGGACCAAGATTGATTATATTTTCCAGATCGCGGGCTGGCCGCGCAAGATCGCGGTTGAGGCGCGAACCATCCGCACCATTTCGCGCCTTGTTGAACGTAATGTCGGTATTGCCGTGATTGACCCCTTTGCAACTTTGTTCGTAGAGGAAGAAAAGGTTGTTGCTCGTCCCCTGACCCCGGCAATCGAATGGGATATTGCGCTTTTTCGGGCATCAGGGGAACTCAGCGCGGTTGAACGCAGTTTTCTAAGCTTTCTGCGTGCGGAATTGCCTGATTTGCGCAAGGCGGGGTGTGTTCTTTGACCTTGGTGGTGTTCAGGCGCGTTTGTCGAACGCCAGCCGGGCGGCAAGAGCCAGAAATACACAGCCGGTAAAAACCTGAAAGGCACGTGCCAGACGGGCTGATCGCGATAGAAATTGACCAAGTTTTCCGGCAAATCCGCCGACCAGACAATTTATGATTGTGCCGCCAATATTTAGAAGAGCACCAAGGATCAGGAATTGCGCCAAAACCGATCCGCGCGCCGGATCAACAAATTGCGGGATGAAAGCCAGCACGAAAACGATGATTTTCGGGTTCAAAAGATTGACGATGATCCCATCCCGCCATGCTTTCATTGCACTGGCCGGTGCGGTTTTGGTTGGTTTTAAAACGCCGCTGCGATCCCGGAACGACTGGATTGCCAGCCACACCAGATAGGCAATCCCGGCCCAGCGCAGAACTTCCAGCGCGACCGGATGGGTGGAAACCAGTGCGGCAAGGCCAAGCCCTGCTAAAAGCGTATGGATCATCGCCCCTGTGGCAATGCCAAAACTTGCTGCCAATCCGGCACGTGGGCCGGACTTTATCCCCTGTCCCAGACAAAATAGCATGTCATTGCCCGGCGTCATGTTAAGCGCCAGCGCGGTTGGAATGAAAATCAGCAGGGTTTCAACAGGGATCAGCATATCGGGGCTCCGGATGGTGCGGTGGTCGCTGTGTTTTCCTAGGTTCCTGCGCCATAGCGATGCAGGGCCGATCCGTTTCTCTTTAACCAGTGTTGTTGTTTTTTCGATGGACCATAAAGGTCTTCGACCACGTCCCAGAAACGCGCACTGTGGTTTAATTCTTGCAAATGGGCGACTTCGTGGGCGACGACATAATCCAGCACATCTTCGGGGGCAAGCACGAGTCGCCAGCTAAAGGACAGATTGCCGCTTGATGAACAACTGCCCCAGCGCGTGCGGGTATCTTTTAACGAAATGCGGTTGACCTTTTTGCCGATTTGTTCGGCATAGGCATGGGCGCGCGGGGCGATTTCAAGCTTGGCCTGTTTTTTAAGCCAGTCGGAAACGCGGCGGTTGGTGTGTTCGGCAAGGCCCGATACCCAAATGACCCCGGCTTCGGCCCAGACGCCGCGCTTGGCATCGGGGACGGTTCGGATGGCGTGTTCGTTGCCCATGAATGGCACCCAGGCGCCGGGAACGAATTTCACCCGTTCCGGCAGGCGGCGCATATGGGCGGTGACCCAGTCGCTGTGCTGATGCAGCATCGAAATTGCTGTTTTGCGCGAAACACCGTTCGGAACGACAATTTCGACCCCGTCAAATGCCGGATCGATCCGCAATTTGAGCCGCGTCGCACGCGCACTTGGCCGTAACCGGACTGGCAGGGGGCCAATTTGCGGCAGGTCGATTTCGGTTTCTTCGATATCTCGCAGCATCAATGGTCGCTCTTTGGGCGGATTTTTCCAAAAGCAGGGTGGAATTTTTGCACTTTTTGCGCCTTTTTCACCAGAAGGTCATCTTGGCCCTTGCCCGGCACTAGTGTTTTCCTATACTCCGCGCTCAAGGTCTAGGGGACTTTTGCAATGCATTTGTTGCGCCCCCATAAGGGACGTTGGCCTGAATGTGCCGCGCCCCGGTTTACATCGGAAGAAGAAAGGCGTCACTCCAATGAGCGATCAGGTCAAAAAGGTGGTGCTTGCCTATTCGGGCGGGCTTGATACCTCCATCATCCTGAAATGGCTGCGCGAAGAATATAATTGCGAAGTCGTGACTTTCACCGCCGACCTCGGCCAGGGCGAGGAACTTGAACCTGCCCGCAAAAAAGCCGAGATGTTTGGCGTCAAACAGATCTTCATCGAGGATTTGCGCGAAGAATTCGTTCGCGACTATGTCTTTCCGATGTTCCGTGCGAACGCGCTTTATGAAGGCGTTTATCTGCTCGGGACTTCGATCGCGCGTCCGCTTATTGCCAAACGTCAGATCGAAATTGCCGAAGAAGTCGGCGCCGATGCCGTGTCCCACGGTGCGACCGGCAAAGGCAATGATCAGGTTCGTTTCGAGCTCGGCTATTATGGCCTGAAGCCGAATGTAAAGGTTATTGCGCCTTGGCGTGAATGGAAGCTGAATTCGCGGACAGCACTTTTGAATTTTGCCCGCGAACACCAGATTCCGATCTCGGCCGACAAGCTCGGCGGCGATGAGCCCCCCTATTCAACTGATGCCAACCTTTTGCATATTTCCTATGAAGGCAAGGCACTGGAAGATCCGTGGGCCAAACCGGACGAAAAAATGTTCGAACGGACTGTGTCCCCGCAGAATGCACCCGATGCAATCACCACGATTGAAGTCGAATTCGAACAGGGCAATCCGGTTGCGGTTAACGGCGAACGTCTGAGCCCGGCAACCCTTTTGGCCAAACTAAACGATGTTGCCGGTAAAAACGGTATCGGTCGTCTTGATCTGGTCGAAAACCGTTATGTCGGCATGAAATCGCGCGGTGTTTACGAAACCCCGGGCGGAACCATTCTGTCGGTTGCGCATCGTGCGATGGAAAGCATCACTCTTGACCGTAACGCCGGTCATCTTAAAGACGAGCTGATGCCGCGCTACGCCGAGATGATCTATAACGGTTACTGGTGGTCACCGGAACGTCAGGCGCTTCAGCGTTTGATCGATGATACCCAGCGCACGGTCAACGGTGTGGTTCGCCTTGACCTTTACAAAGGGAATGTCACGGTTACCGGTCGTAAATCGCCAAATTCGATCTATTCCGAAGAACATGTGACGTTTGAAGCCGACACTGTTTACAACCAGCGTGACGCCGAAGGTTTCATCAAATTGAATGCCCTTCGTCTGCGCCTTGGTTTTGATCGCGACAGTGTTAAGTAAGCTTCGCCTTTGCGACGATATATGGAACGAGGGGTGAATTTCGCCCCTCGTTTTCTTTTGGAAGCCCGGATATAAATGCGCGATGCAACGCTATAAATGCACAGTCGAATATGATGGCCGCCCGTATCACGGTTGGCAGTATCAGGACGAGGTGATCTCGGTACAGAAGGTTTTTGAAACCGCACTGGAAAAGTTCATCGGTGAATTTGTGCGCGTTTATGTTTCGGGTCGCACCGATGCCGGGGTTCATGCCCTGGGGCAGGTCGTGCATTTCGATCTACCGCGTTATTATCCGGCCGAAGCGGTGATGAATGCGATCAATCATCACCTGAAACCCGATCCGGTTGCGGTGATGGATTGCCGTGAAGTTGACGAAGATTTCCATGCGCGTTTTTCATCGAAAAAACGCTATTACATGTATCGCATCATCAATCGCCGGGCACCACTAACGTTCGAGTCCGGGCTGGCATGGGGCATTTATAAGCCACTTGATATTGATGCGATGAATGAAGCCGCACAGCACTTGATCGGCACTTTTGATTTTACGACTTTCCGTGCCAGTGAATGTCAAGCCAACAGCCCTATCAAGACGTTGGAAAAGCTGATGGTCAAGCAGTGTGATCATGACCCGCTTGAAATCCGTATTTTCACCGAAAGCCGGTCCTTTCTGCATCATCAGGTTCGCAATATGGTCGGGACACTTGTTCTGGTCGGCAAGGGAAGCTGGAAACCCATTGATGTCAAAAAGGCGCTTGATGCATGTGATCGCAAAGCCGGGGGACCAACGTCACCGGCCGATGGGCTTTATTTCGTAAAAGTCGACTATTAGGGCGATTTCCCCCGGGGTCCACTGAATAAAAAATTACATTAGAAAAGTCGTAAGATACTAGGATTCTGTAATAATTTTTCTATTGGTTGAATATATTGCGATGCAATATCAATCATTAATTCTTGATATTGCGGCCAAATAGGCCAAGGCTCCAACAACATATAGGCAGGCATTTAACTGCCAGTTTTGTTCGTTCTGATTTGCGGACACGCTATTGCCAATCAGGTGATTGCGGGCAGATCAAAGGGCGTTCGTTTGCTTGTGCGCCATATGGTGCCGACGATGGGGTTGGGGACAAAACGCCATGTCCAAAAGTGTTGTTTTAAAAGTTGCTTTGGCCGCTGTGATTATTCTGATCGGTGGCATTTTGCTGCTGGGGGCTGTCATCATGCAGCGTGTTGATCAACAGGTCAGTGACTCCAGTCTTCAATCGCAAAAACTTAACCTGCGTGTTGCGGCACTTTTGCTTCAGGATGCCTATCCGGATATGAAGGTGACCATCGACGACGATGGTGAAACGACGAATTTGACCATTCCTGAAATACCGGATTTGTCATCGCATATCCTGATTGACCGCATTGGAACAGCAACCGGACAGACAGCGACGGTCTTTTCCTGGGTGCCCGGCGAAAAAGATTTTATCCGCGTTTCAACCAATATTATCAAACCGGATGGTAAACGTGCCGTTGGGACAATGCTGGGCAATGGCAGTGCGGCCTATGGGCCGACCACCTCGGGCAAAACTTTCCGCGGCGAGGCGCTTATCCTTGGCACTGAATACGTCACCCAATACACGCCAATCTTTAATCCCGCCGGTGAAACAATCGGTATTCTTTATGTCGGGATCAAAAAGGTTGAAGTCGCCGAAGTGGCAACGGCTATCGAGCTGCGCATTCTGATTTCCGGTATTATCGTTGCAGTGGTTGCCGCGATCTTGCTTGTCTTGCTGCTGCGGTGGCAATTGGGGCCGCTACACGTTTTGGGTAATACGATTGCCCGTTTCGTGGATCGTGATTTTTCAGGCGAGGTCGCCTATACCACGCGGGCAGATGAAATTGGTGTAATTGCCGATGGACTTGTCCGTTGGAAAGATACCGCAAGCAAGATCAAAGAGGCCGAAGAAGCCCGTATTTCCGCCGAAGAACGCGGCAAGCAGGAAAGCATGCAACAGCGCAATCGTCTTGCGACCGAGCTTGAAGAAAGCATCGGCCAGATTGTTGCATCGGTACGGCAATCGACCGAAGGCATGATGCGTTCGACCAAACAAATGCGTGAATCGGCGGATAATTCGATTCGCCAAAGCAGCCATGTCAGCGAAGCGGCCAACGAGTCGGCCCGCAGTGTTCAGACTGTTGCCGCTGCAACCGAGGAACTTTCGGCATCGATCAGCGTCATCGGAAGCCAGGTCGACGAATCGACATCAATTGCCGATACGGCAGTGGGCGAAGCGTCGCGTGCCAATGAAATGGTTAGCGGTCTTGCCGATGCGGCTGAACGGATTGGCGAGGTCGTCAGCCTGATTAACGATATTGCGGCACAAACGAATTTGCTGGCACTAAATGCGACGATTGAAGCCGCCCGTGCCGGTGAAGCGGGCAAAGGCTTTGCCGTTGTGGCTCAGGAAGTTAAAAACCTGGCTAATCAAACCGCCAAGGCCACCGACGAAATCGCCCAGCAGATTGGGGCCATTCAAAGTGAAACCAAACTGACGGTCGAAGCGATTGAAAAGGTGACACACACGATTGCGACCATCAACGATATCACCAACGGCATTTCGGCATCGGTTTCCGAACAGAATACCGCCGTTAGCGAGATTGCCAACAGTGCCTCGACCGCCTCGGGCGGATCAACCGAGGTGGTTAATAATATCGAGGATATTCACCATGCAGCCAGCAGCAGTGGTGCTGCGGCTAGCGAACTTGATGCAAATGTCGGGGCCCTGTCAGGACAGATTGAAACCCTGCAAACAACGGTTTCCAGCTTCCTTAAGCAGTTGCGTCAGAACTAGGGTCAGTCTTTCGGGTGGGTTTGTGCTCACCCGAAAAACCAATGCCACAGGAACGGAATGGTCAGCGCGGTGGCAATGGTGTTAAGGCCCATCGCCAAGCCGGAAAAGGCACCGGCGGTTTCATTGACCTGAAACGCTCGTGCTGTGCCGATGCCATGCGCCGCGACGCCCATGGCAAAACCACGTGCGCGCCAGTCTTTTAACCCGGCCAAATTCATCACTATCGGGCCAAGCGTTGCTCCGACAATGCCGGTGGCAATCACGCAAACCGCTGTTAAGGCCGGAACCCCACCGATTTCTTCGGCGATCCCCATTGCGACCGGTGTGGTCACCGATTTCGGCGCGAGGGATGCCAAGGTTTCCGGGCTGGCGCCAAGCAACCAGGCAAGGGCAACAGTGCTGGCACTTGCGACCAGTGAACCAAACAAAACCCCGAAAATAATAATCGGCAGAGCACGTTTGAGGGTTTCCAACTGACGAAACAGCGGAACGGCAAGCGCAACTGTTGCCGGACCCAGCAGGAAGTGAACAAACTGTGCGCCTTCGAAATAGGTCGCATAGGGGGTGCCGGTGATTTTAAGCAACATTGCGATCAGGGCAATTGCGATCACCACCGGATTGCAAACCGGATTGCGGTCGGTTTTTTGATACAGCCAGAAGCCAATGGAATAGGCGACAAGCGTGATTGTAAGTCCGGTCAGCGGTTTGGTTGAAAGGTAAACCCAAAGCTGTGTGATATCGGTCTCACCCATCAGTTTGCCTCCGCTTTTGGTATGGTTTCATCACTGGATTTTGGCTTTGGCAGCAGTTTCGACATTAAAAATGCCGTTGAAACAATGGCAAGCAGGGTTGATACGATCAGGGCCGCTGTAATCGGCAACCAATCACCGCGCAAACGATCCAACTGGGTGACAACACCGACCCCGGCGGGCACGAACAAAAGCGAAAAATGGATCAGAAGGTTATCTGCTGCATCGGTCAAAACTTTTGGCGGGCGGCGTTTGATGATCAGGCCGACAAACATCAACCCCAGGCCGATAACCGGGCCGGGTACGGGCAGATCGAATAATTCCGACATGACTTCGCCAAGAAGCTGGCAGACGAGGATAAGCGCAAAGGCGGCAATCATAGGCGACCTCCCGATGGGGGTTTGATCCTGACCTTGTGGTTGGACCATCCGGTTATGGTTCTATTTCCCTGACATAATGCCTTTGAGGGTAATCGACTTTTATTAATAACGAAAAACGCCCGTGCGATATTGGCACAGGCGTTTGAAGTTCTTTGGTCTTTCAGATGGTTCTAAAGGATTTCCAGAACGCTTTCGGGTGGTCGGCCAAGCGCGGCCTTTTTGCCATTGATGACAATCGGGCGTTCAATGGCGCGCGGATGGGCACAAAGTGCCTCGATCAGATCATCGCCACGAAGATCGGCAATGCCTTCTTCGCGGGCTTCTTTTTTGCGCAGGATATCTTCGGGGGCCATGCCCAGCATGCCAAGGATTTCTTTTAATTCCTGTGGCGTCGGTGGGGTATCCAGATAGTGGATCACATCAGGCGTAATGCCCTTTTCCTCAATCAGGGCAAGGGTCTGACGTGATTTCGAACAGCGTGGATTGTGATAGATGCGGACCATCATGTCGGGGTCTCCGTATCAAAAGAACAATGTGCAATGTGATAGCCGCCTTTGCGGTTGCAATCAAATGCCGTCAATCATCGATAGCAGATCGTTGAGGTCATCAATCTCGCCGTTGATGATCCGGGTGGCGGTATCATAGCCAAACCCTTGGCGGGCAAGGGCGGCCAGATCCTTGTCGCGTTTTTCATCGCGCTGATCGGGTCTGCGAAACGGGCCCAATCGCCGTCGCCGGGCATAGGCCGCCGCCGCCGCGATATTGGGATCCGTGCCGCGTACTTCTTCATAGGCCGCCTGATTGGCTTCGTGTTTAAGATCGGTAATCGTATCATCAATCAAATCCGATGCGATGCCACGTGCGTTCAGATCCGCCGCAATCACACGTATTGCCTTGCCCTTGCGTAAAAGCGATCTGGCGCGGCCCTTGGCATAGGCGGTGTCATCGATGAAACCGGCATTCTCGCAAACCGATAGAACGTTTTTCATCCATTCTTCGGCTTCTTGCGGGTCGGTGCCGTATTCCGCGACTGAAAGCCGGATTTTTCCGTGCATCAGTTTTTCAAGCCGGGCCCGTGAAGCCGCAAAGCGTTCCAGATACCAAGTGGCATAATTCATCAGATAGTCGCGTGTCACCCGGCGCGGCTTTTGGGGCTCGCGCGGGTCGCGATCTTTCGCGCCGCCTTTTGCTTTGCCGGTAAAACGGGCGTTGCCGCCAAATTTTTCCGACGCGCTGTCCGCGGCCAAATCACTGCCTTTTCTGTGTGATTCTTTCATGTCATTTGTTGTCAATTAATACGCACCCTTGCACTTGGTGCCCAACTCTCCCTATTTTACGCGCAATTGTCTGCATTTTTCCGAAGGATAATTTATGAAAGAGCTTGCACCGCGTCAAATGGGCGCGATCAACTGGCTCGGTCTGTGGACGCTTTATGCCAAGGAAGTTCGTCGGTTTCTGAACGTGCATCTGCAAACCATCGGTGCGCCGGTGGTCACCAGTTTGTTGTTTATGGCGGTCTTTCTTCTGGCACTCGGGCGCACGGTCGAGACGGTCAATGGCGTGCCTTTCGCCACTTTCCTGGCCCCTGGTCTGGTCATGATGACCATGGCCCAAAACGCCTTTGCCAATACGTCGAGTTCGATCCTTATTTCGAAGGTACAGGGCAACATTGTTGATGTTCTGATGCCGCCGCTGTCGGCCGGTGAAATGGTTGCCGGTTTTGCCTTGGGTGCGGTAACCCGTGGTGTGATGGTTGGTTTTGCGACGACAGTCGTCATGGCGTTTTTTGTCGACGTCAGCATCCATAACATCTGGGCGATCTTGTATTTCGGCATTTCGGCATCGCTGATGCTGGCACTGCTTGGGATTGCGGGTGGCGTCTGGTCCGAGAAATTCGACCATATTGCGGTGGTGACCAACTTTATCATCACACCGTTGTCGTTCCTGTCAGGTACTTTCTATAGTGCAAAAAACCTGCCCGAAGTCGGCCAGATTTTGGTGCACTATAATCCGTTCTTCTACATGATTGACGGGTTCCGCTATGGCTTTACCGGTGTTTCCGATGGCACGGTCATGACCGGTGTTGTGGTTCTGGCGGTGGTTAACCTTGTGCTTTGGATGTTGTGCTATCGCATGATCAAAAGCGGCTACAAGCTAAAGGCTTGATCGCTACAAAAATACGGTTTTCAGTATTAAATGCCGTTTGAAGGCAGCATTCCGCACGGGATGCTGCCTTTTTTCATGCCTGCTCTGTTCGAATACAGGGTTTTGTGTCGTTGACAGGGGTCAGGAATCTCTTGATACTCCGCGGCTTGCCGGTATTCTGCCGGAACTGACCCATTGGTCAGGAATTGGATTTTACCCCTGATTGAGGAATGCAAAAGTGATCACTCCCGTCATGCCGACCTATGCACGGGCCAATTTGGCCTTTGAGAAAGGTGAAGGACCTTATCTCTATGCGCAGGACGGCCGACGATTCCTTGATTTCGGGTCTGGCATTGCGGTGAATACGCTTGGCCATGCGCACCCGCATATGGTCAAGGCGATCACTGAACAGGCCAACAAGGTCTGGCATACCTCGAACCTGTATCGCATTCCGGGGCAGGAAAAACTGGCCGAACGGCTGGTTGCCAATAGTTTTGCCGATACCGTGTTCTTCTGTAATTCCGGGGCCGAGGCCAATGAAGCCGGAATCAAGATGCTGCGCCGTTACCAATATGTCAGCGGTCATGCGGAAAAGAACCGGATTCTGGTCGCAACCAATGCATTCCATGGCAGAACGCTTGGCACCTTGACTGCCGGTTACAGTGATAAGTATCGCGAAGGTTTCGGGCCGATGCCCGACGGTTTTGATCGCGTGGCATTTGGCAATTTGAATGAATTGCGCGATGCGATCACCCCGCAGACCGCCGGTATTCTGGTTGAACCTATCCAGGGTGAAGGTGGCATTTGTGCCGCACCCGAAGGCTATCTTGAAGGTCTTCGCAAGGCGGCTGACGAGTTCGGTCTGCTGGTGATGTTTGACGAAGTGCAGACCGGTGTTGGCCGAACCGGCAAACTTTATGCCTATGAATGGTCGGACATGGTCCCCGATATCATTTCCTCGGCCAAGGGCCTTGGCGGTGGTTTCCCGGTCGGGGCGTTGCTGGCCAATGAAAAGGCAGCGGCGGCTTTGACGGCAGGTATGCATGGCACGACCTTTGGCGGTAACGCGCTTGCCATGGCAGCGGCCAATGCGGTGCTTGATGAAGTGCTCAAACCGGGTTTCATGGACAATGTTCTCGCCATGAGCCAATTGATCCGTGACGGCCTTGCGACCATTGCCCGAAAGCATCCGGGCTTTATTGCGGAAGTTCGTGGCATGGGCCTTCTTTTGGGCATGAAAACTGTGCCGACCAATGTTGATGTTGTCGCCAAACTGCGTGAACTGGGTCTTTTGACCGTTCCGGCAGGCGATAACGTGGTGCGTCTTATCCCGCCGCTTAACATCACCAAAACCCATGTCGACGAGGCGCTGGCAGCAATCGATGCCGCCGCTGCAGCCTTGGCGCAATAAGGAATACAAATATGACTGATATCAGGCACTTTCTCGATCTCGACAAAATGTCGGCGGAAACACTAAGCGATATTCTTGATCTTGGATCCGTGGAAAAGGCCGGCAAGGCACCCTTTGGTGACAAGCCGCTGGCGGGCAAGACACTTGCCCTGATTTTTGAAAAACCATCGACGCGCACACGTGTTTCATTCGAAGTCGGCATGCGCCAGCTTGGCGGTGATGTGGTGACCCTTGATGCGGAAAGCTCGCAGATTGGCCGGGGCGAATCGATTGCGGATACGGCGCGTGTTCTGTCACGCTTTGTCGATGCGATCATGATCCGTACGACGGACGAATCCAAACTTTTGGAACTGGCACAATATGCGACGGTTCCGGTGATCAATGGTCTGACCGATCAAAGTCACCCGTGCCAGATCATGGCTGATCTTATGACGATCAAGGAACATAAAGGCCGCCTTGACGGGCTGAAATTTGCTTGGGTCGGGGATGGCAACAATGTTTCGACATCCTTTATCCATGCCGCGCCGAAATTTGGTTTTGCGCTCGATCTGGCATGTCCGGTGGGCTATCGCCCCAATCAGGGCTTGATTGAAACCGCGAATGCCGAAGGCGGCAAAGTTCGACTGACGGATATGGACAGTGCATTGGATGGTGCGGACGTTATCGTTACCGATTGCTGGGTGTCGATGGGGGACAAGGACGCCGATGCCCGTATGGAAGCCCTGACCCCCTATCAGATCAATGCATCGACCATGGCCAAGGCAAAGCCGGATGCGATTTTCATGCATTGCCTGCCGGCGCACCGTAACGAAGAAGTCACCGACGAGGTGATTGATGGGCCGCAATCGGTTGTCTTTGACGAAGCCGAAAACCGTCTGCATGCGCAGAAAGGGGTTCTGCTATACTGCTTTAATGGCTTGCCATCCTAGGGATGCGGACTACATAAGGCATCAGAATTTCGGGGCGGACAGCAATGTTCGCCCCTTTGCTTTGGACTGATATGTCCTGATACGGCTTGAACATGGCTGGACAATGTTGTCTGGCTATTGTTATACGCCCGGATCACGTCAAAACGCGGAACCCGAACATGCAGATCGCCGTCGATTTTTGTCAGCCCTTCACGTTGGATCATTCCAATATCCGCGGCCGTTTCGCACGGCTTGGCCCGACGGTGCAAACCATCGTTGGTCAGCACAGCTATCCGCCTTTGGCAAATCATTTGCTGGGCGAGATTATCGGGTTGGCAGTGTTGCTGTCATCGGCCCTGAAATACGAAGGCCTGTTTACCCTTCAGACGTCATCGGATGGGCCGATTAGTATGATGGTTGTCGATGTCGATAGCGACGGCAACATTCGCGCCTGTCTGCGTGTGGACGAAGATCGCCTGAAAACCATGATCGCGGGCGAAGAAGGCGGTGAAGACGCTTTGCGCGGTCAGGTGCATAAGTTGATGGGGCGTGGCCATATTGCTTTTACCGTCGATCAGGGTGGCGATCACGATCGCTATCAGGGGATTGTCTCGCTTGAAGGTGATACGCTGTCACAATGTGCCGAGGCCTATTTCCGTCAGTCCGAACAGATCGAAGCCTCGGTCAAGCTTGAAGTCCATCAGGGCGAACAGGCCGATGACTGGTGGGTTGGCGGGATGTTCTTGCAACGTCTTCCGGCCAGCGCATCGGGCGATGCACCAACCCCGGAAGAAGCCGAAAAAATTACCGAGGACTGGAACCGATCAAAAATCCTGATGGCAAGTGCGACTGAAAACGAACTGGTCGATATTTCGCTGTCAGCACATGACCTGATTTGGCGTCTGTTCCATGACGAAGAACCGCGTGTGTTTGATCAAACGCCGTTACAGTTTAAATGCCGGTGTTCGCGTCAAAAGATCGAAGGCGCACTTGTGTCCTATCCGCTGGAAGAGCTTTTGGACATGCGCGAAGCCGATACCCATGAAGTCGGCGTGTCTTGTCAGTTCTGCAATACGCGATATGGTTTTAACGAGGCCGATCTGCGGGCGCTTAAAGCGGCTGAAAATGAATAGATTGCAACGTTCTGTCGGTTTTTAATCGTCACAGCCTTGCCTTAATCGTCAAGCAACGTCACCATGCCAATTCAAAGGTTTGGTGGCGTTTTTATTTGCGGCAGGAGAAAGACTTGATGAAGGCATTGTCCATCCATGGAGTGCGCGTGGCCCTGGCGGGTGCAGTTGTTGCCCTTCTGGCGGCATGTACCAGCGCACCGGTGCAAACCTATCCCGATGTGACCTGGCGCCATCTTGACCCGATTGTCTTTGCAGCCGGTCCGGTCGAAAAAGTGGCAGCCTATCCGGCAGGCGGGGACAACAATCTTGAAGGCTATCTGCCCTTTAGCCTAGGCAAGATGGCGATGAATTGGGTTGATGATCGCGTCCAGACGGCTGGCACCAGCGACATTTTGCGCTACAGCGTGACCGAGGCTTCGATCAATTCGAACGCGCTTAAAACCACCAAGGGTATCAAGGGTGTCTTTACCGATGATCAGTCCGAAAAGGTCGAGATGAAGGTATCCGCCAAGCTTGAAGTCCTCAATGCCAACGGCACCCAGAAAGGTGAAGTAATGGCAACGGCGGTACGCACAAGGACCCTGTCAGAATCGATGTCCGTCGCAGAACGTGAAAAGGCCGTTTACGACGAAACGGCAACGCTTCTGATGGATCTTGATCGCGAACTTGAACGCCAGATCAATGCCAATCTCGGACGTTTTCTGTTGCGTTAACTAACACTGGATCAATTTCCATGAAAAACCCCGATGCATCCATCGGGGTTTTTTGTTGTCTGCAAGTTCAATTCGCGGGACAAATAATGAGCCCGCTATATCCGCAGGAATATTGCCGCGTGACATGATTGAAATTCCATTGCCATTCGTTGTTGCCCTGTTCTTGGCGGTCCTTTTGGCGCGCTTGATCCTGCGTGGGCCGGGTGGCCAGATGGGGCGGGCGATGCGGGTTTTTGTCGGGGCCTGTCTGGCGCTTGTCATCATTGTCGGTCTGCGTTGGCAGTTTGATTTGCTCTTAATTCGGGTTTTGCGGCCAGTATTCGCCGCGATGCTACCACCGATTGCCTGGAAATGTTTTGCCGCACTTGGAACACAGGATACATCGCGATCCAGATCAGGGTGGCCGCATATTATTCCTGTAATATCCATTTTGATCGGGTATTTAACCTGTAAAGAATGGCCTTTTATTGTTGATTTCCTGTTGATGTGGCAATTTGCCGGATATGGATTTGGCCTGTTATTTCTGGCTTCTCGCGGCGAGGAACGGTTTGCACAGGCGCGTCTGGGGGATGTCGGATCGGCACGTGGCATCGTGGCAGTGGTTGGGGGGATGCTGATTTTATCGGCGGTGGTTGACGGGTTGATTGCCCTTGATTTTAGTATCACAAGTGGCGCAAATGCCCCCGAGATTGTCAGTTATGCCAATTTAATTGTCTTGTTGTTACTGGCCGTGTTGATGGCGTGGTTGGGGCGGTTAAGCCCGGCCAGGACGATATCGGGTGACACGGTGCCAGAAACCGTGGCGACGACGCAAAAAATGGATCTTGAACCTGATAACGATATCGGCGGGGATGATGATGCAATCCTGTCCGCGATTGATGCGGTGATGACCGGGCAGCATTTATATCGCGATCCCGATCTGACATTGGATCGATTGGCCCGTCGCGTGGTGATCCCGGCACGGCAGATTTCCGGGGCGATCAATCGCCGTTTCGGGCGCAATGTGTCACAGATCGTCAATGAATATCGCATTGCCGAGACCAAAATCCTGCTGCACAGCACCGAAAAACCGGTGACCGAGATCATGTTCGATTGCGGGTTTCAAACCAAATCGAACTTTAACCGCGAATTTGGGCGCATTACCGGTACGAGTCCACGGGCCTATCGCGCTGCGGACTCGGACCGGGATCCCGGTCAACCGTTTGGTCCGATCAGGAAGCTGTTTTTAGCTGATGCAGAAAGTCGCGAATGATGGTGATGGTCTGTTGATGCAGGGCAGATCGATCACTTTCTGTATCGCCATCCAGACAGATAATGCCATCGCCGGGGACGTCCTCTTCAAGGAGTGCCACCGCATTTGGTTTGCATTCCGGTAGGAAGCTGAAATGTGCTGCACCGGGCAAGGCATAATATTGTTGTAATGTCGTTGGAAGGTGATCGATCAGATACCCGGATTCAAGTTCCTTTGGAATCTGTGGATTGAGCGCACCGGCGGCAATCACTAGAACGGGGATGTCGATAGCGGCCAGGCTTTCGGGGGTGAAACTGCGGGCAAGCCCAATATCAAGTGAGATGGCTGCACGGATGCGTTCGTCTTTCAGGTTTGCGGCCAGCTTTTTCCGGTCTGCGGTTTTGTGACCTACTTCAAGAGCAGCGATACCATCACAGGCCGCGAATTCGGGGTGTAGTTTGCAATCCGCATCTATACGATCCATATCCATTCGCGCCCCGGCAAGTTCAAGTGCGGTCCAACCGCCCAGTGAATGACCGATGACTGTGATGTTGGTTGTGTCGATATGTGCTGACCATGCCGGGTTTTCGAAAAGCGATGTGATCAGGTGGCTGATATCGCGCGGACGTAACCACAAGGCGGACCCGATTTTTGCGGTGACGTCGCGGCTGGTGGTGCCGGGGTGATTAATTGCGGCAACGACATAACCCGATTGGGCCAAGGCGGTGGCAAGCCACCCCTGATTGCGCCAGTTGCCACCATACCCATGTGACATGACCACCAATGGATATGCGCCGGTTAAAGCGCGGGCATTGGGTTGAACCATCTGACCGATAAGAACCGGATTTTCCCCAACGGATACGGGCGGGGTTTTATCCCCTGTCGGGTACCAGATTACACCGGCCAAGGCGCGGTTCCCGTTTGCCGCTGCGATGGTGATTTCCTGAAAACCAACGGCGTTTGGCGATGCTTTTAAGGGGGGGGAAATAACAAATGTGGCCATCAGGGCCAGAAAGGCAAACACAACACGAAACATGATCGGTTCCTTTGATCAGGATGAAGTCATGTGATGAGCTTGGCCTGTTGCAGGTTTTCTGGCGTCCTTAATCACGATCAAGGACCTTTTGGGCAGAAAACCCCGGCCAGTTGACCGGGGCTTGGTATTTGATTGCGGCATGAAAGATGTTTTAGCGGAACATCATCACCGGCACATGGCAGGACCGGACCATTTCGGTCGTGGTGCTGCCAATGATCAGATTGCGAATGCGTGAATGGCCATAGGCTCCCATAACGAGAAGATCGATACCATCGGTTTCAATACGGTTTTTGATCACGTCTTCGGGGTCGCCGGTTTCAAAACTGGCATCGACGTCATAGCCGGCCTTGCGCAAAAGGGCAGCCGCATCGTCAAGCTTTTCCTGAAGGTCGTTGTTTGGTTTGCCAACGCAAAGCAGCACACAGGCAAGCCCGGTAAACAGCTTGCCAGACGCGATATGGCGCACGGCCTTCATCACGCTTTCGCCGCCGTCAAATGCAATCAGGAATTTATTGATCGGCTTGAAGGCACGTGATGCGACAAGAACCGGTTTGGTTGCCGAACGGACAACCCGTTCAAGGTTCGATCCCAGATGCAGTTTGGCAAAATCAGATGCCTCGCCACGTTTGCCGATCAAAATAAGATCCGCAGTTCCTTCGAATTCGGCAATGCTTTCGATCAGATCGCCATGACGCAATTTGGTCGTCACGGTCGAAATTTTACCGTCTTCAAGGGCTGCTTTGGCTTCTTCAAGCAGCAAACGGCCGCGCTTAAGGTCAAGCTTGGCCTTTTGTTCATCAAGATCGGCTAATTCCTGAAGCAGGGCGGTTCGCGCGCCAAGTTTCAGATTGCCACTTAGATCGGCCGGTTCAGAACCAGCACTCCGACGGCCCAGAATATGCATCAGCTCAACCGACGCATCGGTGCGTTCCGCCGCCCAGCGTGTCAGGTCGCAAACACTTTGCGAATAGCCCGATCCGTCGATCAGTGCGATCAGATGTGTCATTGATCGTCCCCTTGTCCCTAGTGGCCCATCAGGCGTTCAAGTGCGCCGGGCTTGTCATGGATGGCCAGCTTATCAACGATTGTCTCGCTGGCTTCGTTGAGACCGATCAATTCGACCTCGGCTCCTTCACGGCGGAATTTCAGCACGACCATGTCAAGTGCCGCAACACTTGATATGTCCCAGATATGGGCGTGGCTGACATCAATCGTGACTTTGTCCAATGCTTCGCGGAAATCAAATGCCTTGGTGAAATCCTCGACCGAGGCAAAGAAAATCTGGCCGCGCACTTCATAGGTGCGATGCGTGTTGTCATTTGAAAGCGTGCTGGTGATGCGGAAAATCTGCGAGATTTTCCAGGCAAAGAAAATACCTGACAACAAAACGCCAACCAAAACTCCAATCGCAAGGTTGTGCGAGCCAACGACGGTAATCACCGTTGCCAGCATGACGATGGAAGAACTGCGCGGATGGTCTTTCAGGTTCTTGATTGATGACCAGCTAAATGTCCCGATTGATACCATGATCATGATGGCAACAAGAGCTGCCATCGGAATGATCGCAACCAGATCACCCAGAACCACAATCAGGATCAAAAGGTAAATACCGGCAAGGAAGGTCGAAAGTCGGCCACGCCCGCCCGATTTCACGTTGATCACCGATTGGCCGATCATCGCACAACCGGCCATGCCACCAATGAAACCGGTAAAGAAGTTAGCAATCCCCTGACCATAGCATTCACGCGTTCTGTTTGACGGTGTATCGGTCAGTTCATCAACGATCTGGGCCGTCATCAGACTTTCCAAAAGGCCAACGGCTGCCACCGCTGCCGAATAGGGCAGGATGATCAGGAAGGTATCAAGGTTTAGCGGTATATTCGGCAGATAGATCGCCGGGAAGGCATCGGGCAGGGCACCCATATCGCCAACCGTACGTAGATCGGCATTGATAAACAGCGACAGTCCCGTCAGCACAACAATACAAACCAGCGGCGAGGGGACGACCTTTGTAATACGCGGAAACAGGTAAATGATGCCAAGACCACCAGCAACCATCACATAGGTCATCATGCTGACATTGGTCAGTTCAGGAAGCTGCGCCATAAAGATAAGGATGGCCAGCGCGTTGACAAAACCGGTCATGACCGATTTTGACACAAACCGCATCAGGCTGCCCAGGCGAAGCGCCCCGGCGATCATCTGAATGACACCGGCAAGAATGGTCGCGGCCAGCAGATAATCAAGGCCATGTTCACGCACCAACGATCCCATCAGAACCGCCGTTGCCGCCGTTGCTGCCGAAATCATGCCCGGTCGTCCGCCAAAGATCGCCGTGATCACCGCAATCGAGAAGGATGCATAAAGCCCGACCTTCGGGTCGACACCGGCAATAATGGAAAAAGCAATTGCCTCTGGGATGAGTGCAAGTGCCACGACGAGGCCGGAAAGCACATCACCTCGAATATTGCCAAACCACTCGGTCCGCAATTGCGGAAGGAAATTGGTATTCACAGACTCTCTCCAGTATCACAGTCCGTCAGTAATCAGACTGACGGATTTCTGTTTATGTAATCAAGGAATAAAAAGCGGGGCGGAAGGCTGTTTCGTCACTGCAATACGTCATCTTCGGCGCTGCAAATACAGTCCGGTCGTAAGCAGGAATTATCGAAACAGTTCTTACATCGGCCACATGTCCGTCAAAGGATAAATTGTTATTTGCCGCATCGCAGCGCTGATTGTCTATAGGAATTCTATAATTTGCACAACTGGCAATATTTGAGCCCACTTGGAAAAGCCTTGTGATCTAACGGAAAGAACCCCGTTGCGATAACAACGGGGTTCTTCCTGGTAATGGGTAATTCTGAGATGTTATTACCGGTTCTGACGGTTGTCGATCAGGTCATCAACCACAGCCGGATCGGCAAGGGTTGATGTATCGCCAAGTTGATCGAATTCGTTGGCCGCGATCTTGCGCAGGATACGGCGCATGATTTTGCCCGAACGGGTTTTCGGAAGGCTCGGCGACCATTGCAGGTAATCTGGGCTGGCAATCGGGCCGATTTCCTTACGGACCCATTTGACCAGTTCAAGGCGCAGTTCTTCGGTTGGTTCCTCGTCAGCATTAAGGGTGACATAGGCATAGATGCCCTGACCCTTGATGTCGTGCGGAACGCCAACCACGGCGGCCTCGGCCACTTTGGGATGGGCGACAAGGGCACTTTCGACCTCTGCTGTGCCCATGCGGTGCCCCGATACGTTGATCACGTCATCAACACGGCCGGTGATCCAGTAATATCCATCCTCGTCGCGGCGTGCGCCGTCGCCGGTGGTATAGACATTGGGGAAGGTGCTGAAATAGGTCTGGATAAAGCGTTCATGATCGCCGTAAACCGTGCGCATTTGGCCCGGCCAGCTATCCTTGATCACAAGGTTGCCATCGGTGGCGCCGGTCAGCTCCTTGCCCTCGTTATCGAACAAGGCCGGTACAATACCAAAGAATGGCAGGGTGGCCGAGCCCGGTTTCAGAGCGGTCGCACCGGGCAGCGGTGTCAGCAGGATGCCGCCGGTTTCGGTTTGCCACCAGGTATCAACAATCGGACATTTTCGTTTGCCGACATGCTCGTGATACCATTCCCAGGCTTCCGGGTTGATCGGTTCACCAACCGAACCAAGGATGCGCAAGGACGAAAGATCGGCCTTGTTCACCCACTGCTCGCCCTCGCGCATTAAAGCGCGGATCGCGGTCGGTGCGGTATAGAAGATATTGACCTTGTGCTTGTCGCAAACCTGCCAGAAACGCGATGCATCCGGATAGCTTGGAACCCCTTCGAACATCAGGGTCGTCGCACCATTGGCAAGCGGGCCATAGACGATATAGCTGTGCCCGGTGACCCAGCCAACATCGGCTGTACACCAGTAAACATCGCCATCATGATAATCAAAGACGTATTTATGGGTCATCGACGCATAAACAAGATAGCCGCCAGACGTATGCAAAACGCCTTTCGGTTTTCCGGTCGAACCCGATGTATAAAGTACGAAAAGCGGATCTTCGGCATTGACCTCGGTCGGCGGGCAATCGGGTGACGCCGCATCACAAACTTCATGGTACCAGACATCGCGCGCATCGTTCCAGGCAATGTCCTTGCCGGTATGCTTGACGACTACCAGCTTCTCGACGGATTTAACACCGGGATGGGACAGGGCTTCGTCGGCATTGCGTTTTAACGGAACACCACGGCCCCCGCGCAAACCTTCGTCCGAAGTAATAACAACCTTGGCGCCGCAATCTTCAACCCGACCGGCAAGCGCCTCGGGCGAGAAACCGCCAAACACGATGGAATGGATCGCACCGATACGTGCACAGGCCAGCATCGAAACGGCTGCTGCCGGGATCATCGGCATATAGATGACAACGCGATCACCCTTGCCAACGCCCATTGATTTTAGCGCATTGGCAAAACGACAAACACGTTCGTGCAGATCTTTATAGGTGATGTTTTCGGAAACCGACGGATCATCGCCTTCGAAAATGATCGCAGTCTGACCGCCGCGTGTCGCCAGATGACGGTCCAGGCAATTGGCCGCAACGTTCAGCGTACCGTCTTCATACCATTTGATATAAACATCCTTGGTATCAAAGCTGACATTTTTGACCTTGGTAAACGGTTTGATCCAGTCAATGCGTTTGCCGTGTTCGCCCCAGAAACCTTCCGGGTCTTCGACGGACTGCTTGTACATGGCGTCGTATTTTGCCTTGTCGATCAGCGCGCCTTTTGCGATGTCGTCGGAGACGGGATAAACGTTCGCAGACATATTTGGCCTCTTGTTCGTTTCCTGTGGTCTGTACGTTCGCACCGGCCATTTGCCCGCTAAAAGGTCTTTGGACCGGTGCGATATTCTTGTGCGTGTCAGGTGCCGATTCTCACGGCCGCAATATGATTGCGAAATGCACAAACGGACGATGTTTGATCGACCAGATGGCATCTGGAAATCGGTTCCTGTCGCTTGTCCCTATGCTAGTGCGCTGTTGGATTTCAGGGAATACAACTTAAGGCGGGGGGCAAAAGGGCGCGGGTTAATCACGGACGCACCTTGTTTTCCCTGCCCGATGATCAAGCCGGTTGTTTGGTAAAACCAAAGCCACCCGGCAGCCTGATTAATTGACCAGATCAGCGCAATCCCTGAATAGGTAATTGAAACATAATCATATTATCGCAATTTCGCCAGTCACGATCTGGCGATTTATGGTGTTTTCATGTGGGACAACAATGTGGTTGGGCTCTGGATTTGATGGAACAAAACAGATACAAAGGGATCAGTCTTTAATAGAACGGTGGGAATATGGATCCGATTTCTCTTGCAGCGGGCGCAATTGCGGCATTTGTCGTCGCACTCGTTTTCAGTGTGCTGATGGTAAAACGCACCAAAGAAGCCACGATGGCCGAGGCAGAGTCGCGGTCCAGTGTTTTGGTTGCCCAGCTTGATCAGGCCGATTCCACCCGCCGTGAATTGGCCACGGAACTTGCCGTTACCCGTGATAAATTGGCCGAGGCATCCGAAAAACGCGCAATTGCCGAGACCACTGCCAATCGGGTTCCCATTCTTGAAGCCGATATCCGCGAAATGCGTGTTGCCCTTGATCATTGGCGTGAAAAGGGATCGGAACTTGAAACCGCGCTTGAAAAAGAACGCGAGGCCGCGGCTGAAAAACTCGCCATGCTTGAAGATGCCAAAACCAAGCTTCTCGATAGTTTCAAGGCATTGTCGTCTGATGCGCTCAAGGTCAATAATGACGAGTTCATGAAGCTGGCGCGGGAAAACTTTTCACGCCTTCAGGAAGGCGCGCAAGGGGATCTTGAAAAACGCCAGCAGGCAATTGATGGGCTTGTAAAGCCAATCAAAGAGCGGCTAGAGGCATTTGATACCAAGGTTAATGAACTTGAAAATTCGCGCAAAGAAGCCTACGGCGAGCTGAAAAGCCAGGTTGGGAATCTGGTGCTGTCACAGACCAAATTGGCCAAGGAAACGCAAACGCTGAGTTCGGCATTGCGATCAAGTTCGTCAGTTTCCGGTAAATGGGGCGAATTGCAGCTTAAGCGCATTGTTGAACTGTCAGGGATGCTCAAACATTGCGACTTTGACGAACAGGTTCATTTCAACACCGATGAAGGTGTTCAGAAACCTGACATGGTGATCCATCTGCCGGGTGGTAAAAACATTGTTGTGGATGCCAAGGCCCCGACTTCTGCCTATCTCGAAGCAATTGATGAAAAATATGATGATGAACGCCGTGAAGCCCTGATGGGGACTTATGTCACCAATGTGCGCAAGGTGATTTCCGAACTGTCGAAGAAATCCTATTGGAAATCGGTCGATAGCCCGGAATTTGTTGTGCTGTTCCTGCCCGGTGAAAGCTTCTTCTCGGCCGCCCTTGAACGCGATCCGCGTTTGATCGAGGACAGTTTCCGCGATGGCGTCATTCTGGCAACGCCAACGACCCTTTTGGGATTGCTGAAAGCCGTTTCCTATGGCTGGCGACAAGAAGCCTTGGCTGAAAACGCGCGCGATATCAGTGAAATCGGTTTGACCCTGTATGATCGTCTGGGCGCCCTTGCCAAGCATTTCTCATCAATGGGCCGGTCGCTTGAAAGCACGGTTAAACATTATAATAAGACGCTGGGCTCGCTAGAAGGATCGGTGCTTGTTTCTGCGCGCAAGCTTAAGGAAAAGCATATCGTTGCCGATGATCGCGTGATCGAGGAACCGGCTCATTCGGAAACCCATGTTCGTGAATTGACCAAAACTGAACTGTTGGCGGGCCCGAACGTGGAAGAAGGATCGGATGTCATAGAAGGTCAAAATATCGACCCGGATAACGCCTGATCTATTCATTATAAGGGTGGTTTACTTGACTCGGATGCAGGGACACCTTATTTCGAAGCCCGAAATTTGCTATCATTAAACATATGCTCTCGTTTTAAATCGGACAAAAGACACATGGCCCTGCGCGAAATTCTCATTGTTCCCGATCCCCGCCTTAAGCAGGAATGCGAAGAGGTGGCCGAGGTGAATGACGAAATCCGTGAGTTGCTCAACGACATGCTTGAAACCATGTATGCAGCACCGGGGATTGGTTTGGCCGCACCGCAGATCGGCGTGATGAAGCGCGTTGTGGTTATGGATGTGTCTGACGAGGCGGAAAAACGCCAGCCCCTGAAACTTGTGAACCCGGAAATCATCTGGGAGTCCGAGGATACAGAGGTCTATCAGGAAGGCTGCCTGTCGATTCCCGATCAATATGCCGATGTCGAACGCCCGTGCGAAGTTGGCATGCGGTATCTTGACGAAAACGGCAAGGAACAGGAAATCGAAGCCGATGGTCTGTTAGCGACCTGTATCCAGCACGAACTTGACCACCTTGATGGCATTTTGTTCACGGATTATCTCAGCGCGCTTAAGCGCAACATGATCCTGAAAAAGGTACAAAAGCTGCAAAAGACGAAAAAGTCTGCCTGATCGGCAACGTATTCAGCATTACCGCAGCATCGTATTCAGGGGCCGGATTTTCCGGCCCTTTTATGTTGTCTGCATGTCATGGTGTTGTTTGATTGTCAGGGCTGTGCAGGCTTGGCTTGTCATTTGGCACAGATAACGCCAAATTGCCGCCAGACCCCTAAATTGATGATGATTGGACGCAACCGATGACCAAACTGCGCATTGCCTTTATGGGAACCCCGGATTTTGCCCTTGTGGCGCTTAAGCAATTGGTCGGTGCCGGTCATGACGTGGTTTGTGTTTATTCGCAGCCACCCCGCCCGGCGGGTCGCGGGCAAAAGGAAACGCCAAGTCCGGTTCATGGCTGGGCCGCCGAACAGGGGATCGAGGTTAGAACGCCGGTTTCGCTGAAATCTGATACGGAAAAGCAGGCATTTGCCGATCTTGATCTGGATGTCGCGGTGGTTGCGGCCTATGGCCTGATCCTGCCCAAGGCTATTTTGGATGCGCCGAAATACGGCTGTTTAAATATCCATGCCTCGCTTTTGCCGCGCTGGCGCGGGGCCGCCCCGATCCAGCGGGCAATTTTGGCCGGGGATACCCGCACGGGTGTCACCATCATGCAGATGGATGTCGGGCTTGATACCGGCGATATGTTGCTGATCCGCGATATTCCGATCATGTCGGAAACCTATGCCAATGCCCTGCATGATGATCTGGCCGATCTTGGTGGTGATATGATCGTCGAGGCACTTGAAAAATTGCCTGTCGGTCAATTGGTGGCGGTCAAACAACCCGAAGACGGGGTTACTTATGCCGCCAAACTTGAACGCGCCGAGGCCAAGCTTGATTTTGCCGATGACGCCGACGCACTCGAACGTAAAATTCGTGCCTTTACGCCTTGGCCCGGTGCCTATTTCGAATTTGGCAAAGAACGTATCAAGGTTCAGGCCGCTGATGTGATTGATCAATCGGGCCCAGTTGGCACCATTCTTGATGATGATCTGACGATTGCGTGTGGCAAGGGGGCCTTGCGCCCGACACGTATTCAACGACCGGGAAAATCGGTGATGGATACCAAGGAAGTGCTGCGCGGCTATCACAAACTGGCGTGCGGCGTCGTTCTGGATCAGTAACCGATCATAATAAACCTTGTTATTGAACGGTCCGAAAAATGGTTTCTGCACTGACAATCCGCCCGGCCACCGATCATGATGGCGATGCAATCGGGAACTTGATCAAGGTGGTGTTTTCCGACTATCCGGGGTGTGTATTTGACCGGCATGGTGAATTTCCCGAACTGGATGCCATCGCCAGCAGCTTTGCGGCGGATCACGGCCATATCTGGGTTGTCGAGGATGCGCAAAGCCGGATACTGGGTTGCCTTGGTGTCACCTATTCACCCGCCATTGGCAAAGCCGAATTGCACAAGGTCTATCTGGATCGTGCAACCCGGGGACAGGGTATTGCCCAACGCATGTTGGCCACGGCCCTGAACTGGTTGGGGCAAACACATGTCGATTGCACCGACATTGTGCTTTGGACCGATACCCGGTTTGAAGCCGGGCACCGATTTTACGAGAAATGCGGATTTACCCGCACCGGCGAAACTCGTGATCTTGATGATCTCAGCGTCTCGTCGGAATACCGGTTTGCCGCAAACCCGGCTGATATTCGTGCCCGCATCCGCCAATCGTAATTGTATGATTAATCAGTTTTAGGCTGATGTTGTTGCGGTGGCCGTTGTGGCGGGTTTGGCATCTGATGTCTTGTCTGTGGGTTTGCGTACGGAACGGGCATCGCGCAGGCCCAGTTCCCATGGCGGGACCGGGGTGAATTTTTCGGCCAGAAAATCAACAAAGGCCCGGACTTTGGGCGATAGATGGCGTTTATGCGGATAAACGGCTGAAATCCATGCCAGATCGTGGACATATTCGGTCAAAAGCGGGGTCAGGCGACCGGCCCGGATATCTTCATGAACCAGATATTCCGCCAATCGTGCCATGCCAAGCCCGGCAACGACGGCTTCGTGCAGGGCATCGCCATCATTGGCGGAAAAACTTCCCTGTGCACGGAAGGATACATGGCCTTCGGGGGTGTCGAAATGCCAGTCGTTAAAACTTTCGCGTGACGACAGGTGCAGACAGTCGTGATTGTCCAAGTCCTGTGGTCTGCGCGGGATGCCGTTCTTTTCCAGATATTCCGGCGATGCGACGATGACGCGGCGGTTGACCGCATATTTGCGCGCGATTAGGGATGAATCTTCAAGGGCTGACAGGCGAATTGCCAGATCATAGCCATCGTTGACCAGATCGGTGAATTTATCATCCAGTGTTAGTTCAATGCGCACATCGGGATAGCGCGCCAGAAATTCCGGGATCAGGGGCACGACTTGATATTTGGTAAAGGCGACCGATGCATTGATGCGAAGTGTGCCGCGCGGAGCGGCATAAAGCTGGGTGACGACTTCTTCGGCTTCTTCGATTTCGGCCAGGATCGTTCGCGCCCGCTCGTAAAAGGCGCGACCTTCTTCGGTCAGGCTAAGCTGGCGGGTGGTGCGCATCAAAAGACGGGCGCCAAGCCGATCTTCTAACCGTGAAATGTATTTTGACACGGCCGAAGGTGACAGACGCATGGTCCGTGCAGCAGCCGAAAAGCTGCCCTCTTCAACGGCATGGACAAAGATTTCCATTTCTGCGGCGCGATCCATCGGCGATATGTCCTATTTATGACTGTAATTCACAAGTAATGTGCATATTGAGGTAATTCTCTTCATCCGTAAAGCAAATTAGATTGGGTTCATCAAACGCGACATGTTGTCGCACCGAACCAAATCTGAAGGAGGTCTGCCATGACCGTTTATGCTGACATCACCGAGCTGAATATCAAAACCAGCGAGATTGAAGCTGGCGTGCGCAAAGGCCAACAGCTTCGTGCTGAATACATCGGCAGCATGTTCCGTAGCCTGTTCAAAGGCTCTGACAAATCTGCTGATATCAAGCATCCGGCTGGCACCGTTGGTGGTGCTGCCTGATCGGGTCCTGCGGTTGAGCGACGTTTGATCTTTCCTCCCCAAACGGCGCTCCCGTGATCTGCCAAGTTTTTTTCTAGCGTCTTCCTCCCTAGACGACGCTGTTTTCCCGACTGGCCCGGGCTCTTTTGAGCTCCGGGCCATTTTTTTGTCCGATCCGGCAAATCCTAGTCGCTGGCCTGGCGAGTGACACCGGGCGGGATGTAAAAGCCCGGCCGTTCTGACATCCAGGACAGAACAGATATAATCACCATCGCCAGAATGGTGATCCAAAGGGTCGCGCCGATGGCGATGTTGGCGGCAAACATCCAGCCAAAGATTGCCGGTCCGATGGCCGATGCCAGAACCATCACGGCGGTTAACGTGCTTCGTGCCGAACCGATTTCATCAAGGGGTACCAATTCCGCAATGATCGCGGTCCGCAAAGTCGTGGCAAAACCGGTGGTCACCCCCAGCAATCCCATATAGATCGGGATCATGACCGGGCTTTCTGCAAATGCCAGGCATGCCACCGCAGCAATTGCCGGGATCAGGTGATAGGGAAACAGTCGGCGCGCACTATGACTGTCAATTAACGGACCACTGCCAAAGGCGCCGATAACCGATGTGATGGCAAAAACCGTGAACCCGGCGGCAAACCATGTCAGGTCAATCTCCTTGGCCGTGGAAATGGTTCCCTGATGAAAGAACAATGCGGTCATCACCAATGGCGGTGCGGCCAGCATCGGGGTGCAGAACCAGATATAGCGTGACCGAAACAGGCGTGGGTGGCGGCTGTCTTGCGCCTCGTTCTGGGGGGTGGTTGCTTCGGCTGTTGCGCTTTTTGTACCGGTTGTCGGTATGGGGTTATCTTGTTTTGGGCGGCCCGGTGCGGCGCGGAATTCCATATTCCTGCGAATAAGCAGGATCGCCAGCGGCATCAGAATGAAAACAATAAAGACTCCGGCCCCGGCATAGGTATTGCGCCAGCCAAATGTCGCAATCAGTGCCAAAAGGGTAACCGGCATGATGGCTTCGGCAACGGGAAATCCGAAACTGGCGATTGCCAGCGCCCGACCGCGGTTGCGATTAAAATAACGCGCAATACCGGTCATGCTGACATGGGTCATAAGCCCCTGTCCCGCCAAACGCAGGATGAACAGGGCGCCAATCAGCATCCAGATCGATTGTGCGGAGGCCATGATAAAGCAGCCAATCGTTAGCAACGCCATGGTGGCAAGGCTGTATCGCAGCATATCAATCCGGTCGATCAATCGCCCGATAAACGGCAGGCACAGCGCGCTACCTATGGTTATTCCGGCATAAATATTGGCAAATTCGGTCTCATTTATTGCCAAATTAGCGCCAATAAAGGGCACAAACAGCGCAATTAGAAACGTTTGACCAAAGGACGATCCGAAGCTGTGAAGCGCGCCAAAGGCAAGCGGGCGCGGTGCCTGACGCAAAAGAGTGAGGAATTGCATAGGGTTCAATCAATGGTATGAGGAATATTTTGCCAATTGTATCGATTCAACTCCATGCCGTCTACTGCCCGCACGCATAGGCATTATGTGCAGACATAATACGAAAAAACACCTGCAAGAAAGAGTGTCCTGCAGGTGTTTTTTTTAGTGTTTGGATTGAGTTTGATTTGATCAGGATTATGCCGCTTGTGCGGTTGGTCCGTTTGTCGTGCGGCTTTTCCACCAGTTAAAGCCAAGCACGGCCAGAATGACGATGGTCCCGACGATTTCAGCCTTAAGATCAGGATAGAAGATCCCGATGGTGGCCGGAACAATCAGAATTCGCGAAATCAGGCCCAGTTTGGCAAACATGAAGCCTTCAAGCGCGGCAGCAAAGGCCGCCAGACACAAGATGGCGGTAAAGCCGGTCCACAACACGAGCGGCAAGGGGCCACCCAAAATGATTTCCGGATTGAAGACCATGAATGCCGGGATCAGATACAGGCCCTTGGCAAATTTCCAGGCCTGAAAACTTGTTTCCATGGGACTGGCCCCGGCAATCGCGGCCCCGGCAAACCCCGCCAATGCAATCGGCGGCGTGACGTTACTATCCTGCGAATACCAGAACACCACCAGATGGGCGATCAAAAGCGGAATGCCAAATTCGTTCGACAATGCCGGACCGACCAGAACGATCAGAACGATATAGGATGCCGTTACCGGAAGCCCCATACCAAGGATCAGGCTGGCGATCAGAACAAGAATCAGTGCCAGAACAATGTGGCCACCTGAAAACGCGATCATCATCGACGAGAATTTAAGCCCAAGACCGGTCAGGCCAACAACGCCAACGATAATCCCGGCAACCGCACAGGCCATGCTGACGGCAACCGCGTTTTTTGCCCCGAGTTCAAGGGCGGCGATTGTAATCCTCACACCATTGGCTAGAGCTGCTTTGAGCCGGTCGTGACTTGGCTTTTCACCGTTCTGGGGGGCGACAAAGAAGAACCAGATCGTATAGCGCAGGGCGGCAACGGCCATCACAGAAATGATCGCCCAGAACCCGACACGCATTGGCGAAATGTTGAGCACCAGAAGGTAGATCAGAACCCCAAGCGGCAAGATGAATTGCCAGCCTTCTTTGAGAACCTGTTTCCAATCGGGAAGTTCTTCGACGGGCATGCCGCGCATACCGTTTTTAAGGGCAACGATATGGACAAACAGATACACCGTGCCGAGATACAGGATCGCCGGGAAGATCGACACCATGACGATGTCGAGATAGGGCACCTGGGTATATTCGGAAATCAGGAAGGCACCGGCGCCCATCAGTGGCGGGGTGATCTGCCCGCCGGTTGATGCCGCGGCTTCAATGCCACCAGCCTGTGCCGGGCGATATCCAAGGCGTTTCATCAAAGGGATGGTAAAGGCACCCGTGGTCACGACATTGGCAATGGCCGATCCGCTGATCGATCCCATACCTGCCGATGCCAGAACAGCAGCCTTTGCAGGGCCGCCGGGTTTTTTACCCGTCGCGGCATAGGCCATATCGATAAAGAATTTGCCCGCACCGGTGACTTCAAGAAACGCACCAAACAGTACGAACATGAAGATATAGGTCGCAGCAACCCCCATCGGCAGGCCATAGATGCCTTCCTGGCCAAGGTAAAGCTGACCAACCAGACGGTCGACATCGGCCCCCCTGTGCGCCAAAATACCGGGTAGCCATTCCCCGATCCAGGGCAAGGCGCCCCTTGGTCCTGACAGGGCATAAATAATCGCGACAATCCCGATGACCGTCATGCCAAGGCCAACGGCACGGCGGCTTGCTTCAAGCACGGTAACGGTTGCAATTACACCGATGATCAGGTCGGTGTCGCTCCAGAAACCGGCGCGGTTGAAAATTTCATCGAGATAAAATGACAGATAGAAACCTGTGGTAAAGGCACCGGCGAGAAAAGCGATATCAATGATCCAGCCCATCGCGCCGCGCTTCTTGTTGCTGCCAAAGACAGGAAACATCAAGAAGGTCATAAACATGATAAAGGCAAGATGGATGCTGCGCTGATAGAACAGGCCAAGCGGTTCGATACCCGCGCCGTACATTTGGAACAAGGAAAGTGCAACGGCAACAACAGAAATTGCCACCACAACCAGTTTTGGCTGTGGCAGTTTGTCCCTTAAGGACGGAAACGGTGCCGGTTCAGACATAAAACTTATTCCCCGGTATCAAGGCGGATGGTGACACGGGTGTGTTCAGC
>TARA_R110002167_G_scaffold204404_9_pt1 | contig 54934 bp, 60 predicted proteins | sample TARA_R110002167 | Tara Oceans TARA_R110002167 (sample SAMEA4398238) | marine metagenome | biome: Polar Biome; feature: [MES] marine water layer (ENVO:01000295) within the mesopelagic zone...; material: water (ENVO:00002006), including particulate matter (ENVO:01000060) such...
GAGTGGATTGCTCGCCAGCTGGGCCATGCCAACACTAGCATGCTGTTCCGGGTGTACTCCCGCTATATCCCCAACCTGGTTGGTCGGGACGGTGCGGCCTTTGAATCGCTGCTGGATGAAGAGTTCGAACTGGAGGACGAAGCATGAACCCCATGATAACGACCCATCACTCGCCCAAATTGCTTTGGGCCAGCCAGTTGTTTGATGACGGCGTGCTGGCCTCGTGGCAGTTCAGCTCACCGGCGGGACAGTGGTTCCCTGTCGCTGGCCCCCTGGCAAATGCAGGGTGTTTGCCCCGAGGGGCAATGGGTGCTGGCCGAGCTGAACGATAAGGAGGGCCAGTGGCTGCTGGGCTCGGTGCAGACGCTGCCGGTGATGCTCGGCCGGCAGCAGCTGGAACGCCAGCAGGCCTGGTTGCCGGAAGCGAAACAGGCGTTGCTAGTGGATATCTGGAGCATGCTGGCGGTGATTGAGGATGGTGTGTTGCGTCAGTTTCTGCTGGCGGTACTGACCGATGACAGCATCATGGCCCCATTCTGCCAAAGCAGGGCCAGTCACCGGCACCATCATGATCAGCAAGGCGGCCTGTTGGTACACAGCCACGAAGTGGCCATGACCGCAGCCATGTTAAGCAGTCAGCACGGGCTGGGTCAGCGCAGTGTCTGGGTGGCCTTTGTCGGTGGCCTGCTACACGATGTCGGTAAAATCCGGCTGTATTACAACGAAAGCGCCGGCATCTGTGGCCAGCATGAATCGCTCAACTTCATGGTACTGGGGCCGCAACTGGAACAACTGCGGATCGCTTCGCCCAAGGTGTTTGAGGCACTGAGTGCCTGCATGGCGGTCAAGGTAGGGCAGTATGCCGACCCCTATCAGGTTGCCAATATCGTGCGCATGTGTGACCGGCTGTCCGCCGAAGTATCCAACTGGAAAAATGCCTTTGCCAGGGTACCGGATCACTTCTGGTATGCACGCTCGCCACGGGACCAGCAGATGTACAAGCGGCTGGGGTAGGGCATGACGCAGGCAGTGACTCTCGGGCAGACTACCAATCTGCCCGTTTTTATTTGTCTGCTGACCGACATCGCGGGGAAAGCTGTTGTCATCTTCGCCGGAATCGGCGTTTGGCCCAGGTCTCCAGCCGTTCGGCGTTAACATAGACCAGCAGACAGACTATCAGTATCACTGCAACAAAACTCAAATAGCCTATCAGGCCAGCCAGTACATTTATCTGCATGGCACCTCTACACCTTTTTATTACTCAGTTCCACGATACGCCACTGCTCATTTAGCATCCTATCGGCCCGCTCGGGACGACCGACCGGTTCGGTCTGTGCCTGCCAGGTTGCTATTTCCTCAGCGGTAAACAGGATGATAGCGAGCCGGTGCAACAAAATACGCAGGCTGTGGGAAGCATAGCCGGTCTTGCCGGGTTCGGTACGCGCCGTTTCTTCCCGGTGGCGCAGGAGCAGCCAGCCGGAACCCTGGTCGAAGCGGCGGTGCTGCTTCATGACGTATAACTGAACTTCCAGTGGGCCACAGCGCCATGGTTTGATGGCTTTTTCATCGGTGTACCGTAGTTTCAGCCGCCAGCGAGGCCAGTCAAACAGCTGGCTGGCGATGGACATATAGCGGCGGAAGGTCTCAGGATCATCAAACCGTATGCCGGACCGTGAGCTGTTGCAGTGGGTCAGAGTGTACCGAACCATCCAGAGAAACGCATCGCGGGTCTCCATAGCAGCATATAGGTTTCTGCAGGATGATACCGCCGCCTGGATATCTCGCTTCTCTCCCACATCCACGGGACGAGGAGGCAGCAGCTGATGTCGCCGGCTGCGCGGAAACAGCCGGGGCCGTTGCTTTTCGGTGACCAGCGCGCGCAGGGCCAGGGCGCTTTCATGCCAGCGCTGGATTTGCGCTGGCGTCAGTCGGTAGAACCAGGCCGCTTCACGATGATCATGGCCATTCTGTATTTTTTCCAGCACCGCCAGCATGGGGTCGTACTGGTTATTGCTGCCTGATTGCAGAGGTGCGGTCTCGCTGGCTACCCGGGCGGCTTTTTGGGGGGAAACCGGCTTAAAATGCCGGGCCAGTCGCTTGCGTAAATAGCCGGCAGTGTTAGCCGGTGTGATGGATTGCTCTTTCTTCAGACGTTGGCGGATACGGTGTGGCCTGAGCCCCAACCATGCCTGGGCCTGGGTGGCATTGAGGTCACGCTGGTGCTGTTGTAGATGAAGCCCCAGTATCAAGTCGCTGAAATGCAGATAGGTGCTGAAGGTAGTGTCCGGGCTGCTGTGCCCGGCAAAGGCAGCGAGGGCGTGGTAACGGTCTCGCTGGCGGCCCTGACCGACGATGAGCATGCGGATTTCCTGACGCTGTGCCTGGCTGTAGGGCAAAAGCGCGTCGACCGGTGCGGGCAGGGCTAACCGGTCGGCGTGCAGCAATAACTGCAGGCGGGAAAAAGCACTGTGACGCAGGTGATAGAGCCGGTAAGACAGACCACTGCTGAGCGCTCCCAGTATGGTGCCAACAGCCAATGACAGGGGCGTGGTATCCAGCGGCTCATGGGGATTTTCCGGCTGGTGGAACAGCAGCTCGGTGGCTCCCCGGCTGTGCAGGCGACGTTCGCCCAGATGGGTGTCGACCAGCGCTTTTTCTTCAGGCGTCAATAAAGGAAACAATGGCACCTTGCGCAGGGCAGCTTCGGTTTTGTTACTGCCGTGTTTGTTGTTGCGCACAAACAGCCAGGCGATGGGGGAGGGCTCGATATCACCTAGGCGCAGCTTGGCGATCTCACCTGGCCGCAGTCCGGTGCGATAGGCGATGATCAGAAAGCAGAGGTACATGCGGCGCATGTTTTCTCCGAGATCCCGCAAGCCTTGAAACTGTTTCAGCAGGGCGGAAAACAGGGGCTCATCCACAATGGCAGCGCTGACACGAGCGAGGGTATCGCTGCCTTCCTGCAACGGCTCCGGCAAGGGCGGAAAGCCGTGCTGTTGCACCCCAAACAAATGCAGATCCTCCAGCCGACCCGCCCGGTATTCTCTATCCTTTTGGCTTCGTGGCCGGTTGAGGATCGACAAATAGAGGTCGTGAAACTCTTCACCACTGTAACTCAGCAAATCCTGATGGTCTGTCGCCGTCAGCCACTCCCTGGCAATACCCTCAAAGTACCGTTTGGCAGTGGAGATGGCATTGCCCTTGTCTTCGAGGTGATGAAGCAGCCAGTTGACCAGAGCGGCCTCGGGTAATGACAGGGTGTCGCTGTTGAGTGCCTGAAGCTCGGAGATGATGGCGCTTTTTCCTCGAGGACGGGCGCGATCCTGATGAAAAATTTCCCGTAACTTGGGTAGCAAATATGGTCTGGGCCGCTGGCCAGCCTGCTTCCTTGCTGGCCGGCGGGACAGGACAGGAAAACGGGTAAATGGCTCAAACAGCTGGATCTCACAGACTTGCAAAGACGGCCGCAGTAGGCGCTGCCAATAACAGTAAGGCAGGCTGGCGCTGGGTTGCCGACCGGTTGCATACTCCACCAGTACCTGAGGCAGGGCTACGCCCTCGAGGTGCTCCGCCACCGTAATGCCGCCGCTGGCGAGTTGAGTCCGGGTGAACCGGGTACTCAGCACCTGGTTCATCATGGCCAGGCAGGCATCCGGTGTGGTGGGGGGCTGCCAGTCCTTGGGTTTCTGCTGTAAAAATTGCCGCAGTAATCCCAGGCTGACTGGGTCCGGCATATAGAGTACTTCGCAGTGGGGGAGCCTCTCGCCGCTGTCTTGTTCTTCTTTATATAAGTTGCTGGCCAGGCTTCGGCCAGGGGCTGGCTCCAGTACCAGCCAGCAACAGGTGTTGTCACCCCGTAATGGCCTTGGTTGGCTCAGTGTGTGAGCCATGGCCGGCCAGAGCTCTGGTCGATTGAGACCACCATAAAACACCATCGACAGTAACAGTCGGGCAAACAATATATCAGGCGCAACCGGGTTGCTATTCAGGTTGCTGCACCAGTGATGTTCGGCCTCGGCCACCAGACGGGAGTTACCATGCCAGCGCAGGGTTCGGGCTGGCCGGCGCCGGCGCAGCGTGAGGTAAGGCTCCGGTACCTGCACCGACCAGATCCCTTGACGGTTACCCGCCTCCAGCTGTCTGCATAAAAAGCTGTAGGCATGGCGATAGGCGCCTTCACTGATCATCTCCTGTTGTAGTGACTGATCTATCTGTGGCCAGATGTCATCAAAACCACTGGCATCGGGCGGGGTTTGCACCATGCCGGGCGCATGTCGTTGCACGATGGCCAGGGCGGCGCGCAGGATCTTCTCATCCTGTTGCTGGCGCTTTGCCTCGCGGTGTTCCCGGCCCAGCATGGCCATCAGAGCCGGTCGGGAAGGAGGCAGGATCAGTGGGTTGACCATCCGGGAAGAGCCTCGATTTGGTGTTCGTTCAGAATGGATTCAATCATGTCTGCGAGCTCGCGACATTCGCTCATGCTCAGGAAACTGTGCCGGCCCAGGGCCTCTTCTCCGATTTCTTCTTGACCCATCCAGCCGTCGATCAGCTCCGGATTGACTCCTTTTTTGGCCAGCTCACTACGCAGATGATGACGGGCCCAGTTTCTGGCCCAGGGTAAGCGGTGCTGCAGCAGATCTGCCAGTAAGGCCGGTCTGAGATCCACAGGTACCTTGTGGTCTTGCTTATCGACCAATACAAACAGCAGGTTGCTGCTGCCATCCAGCGCCTGTTGGCAGCGTTCGGCGAGTTCCGGTGCCAGAAAACGGCAGTGGGTTTGGAGCTGGCGCAGATGCTGCAAATAGTCATCAACCTGTTTGGCTGCAGTGGGTGGGATCACCAGAGTTCTGGCCGCCAGGCCATGGCGCCGCTCTTTATCACTGATCCACCAGGTACGCTGATAGGGGTTGTAGTCAGATAAACGGCCCATGGGGGCGGTGACATCCCGATGGCCGGTGGAGAACGTCAGCAAGGCCCAGACATAACAGACGTAGTGATTATGAAAACTCAGGATGTCTGTTTTTTGCATCAGGGGGCTTGCCAGTACCTGGAAAAGATTGTGCAAGGTGCCTGTGGGCAGAAAAAGTCGGCTACCGAGATTTTTATTTTTACAGGCAAGACCAGGCAGTCCCGGTTCCTGATCAGCCAGGGAGAAAATAGTATGGACGAAATGGTAGTAGTGCTCAGCGGCGGTATGCTGCTGCAGATGAAAGTAGGAAAGGGCTGGCCGGGACCGGCATGACTCGCCACGCGTTAGCGCAATGATGGCTCTGTCCACCCCGTGATTCAGACACCAGTGCTCCAGGTAGCGACTGACCCGGCCAAGTGTTAACCGAGTGCTGTGCTGCTTGTTTACGCCGGTGAGCCAGGCACGCAGCTCGCTTGGCTGGGGGGGAGGTTTAGTAGGTGAAAATTCCATCACCCAGTCAGACAACTGAATGGGTAAAGGCCGGTAGAGATAGTCCAGTACCTCGGGCAGCATGTCACTAAACGCGTTGTCCGGTTGGCTGGCGGCGGGCACGGTGTGAGGTAACCGGATATTCTCTTTCAGCCAGCCAAACATCCGCTCGATGATGTTCCGTTGCCGGTATTTCGGACGATCAAACAGTCGGGGTAGTCCTGGCTTGGGTTTGCGCTTCAAGGTGCGCTGCGGAATCACCGGCTGCATGCGATAGCGGTCGCAGTACTGGCGCAGATGCTCGGCATCGTAACCTTTGTCTGCCAGTAACCAACGGCAGCGCTTACGAGGCCGTCCCGACTTTCCGGGGATACGCACCTGATCCAAGAGCGGCTGAGCATGTGCAATGTCGCTGGCCTGCCCCGGTGACAGCATGAAGCGAAGAGGTATCCCATTGGCATCGCAGATCAGGTGAATCTTGGTGGTCAGGCCGCCTCGACTACGTCCCAATGCATGGTCTACCGGTTCTTCTGGCCCCCCTTTTTCCCGGCGCCAGAAGAGGCTCGGGTTGCGCGCACCGCAGTGGAGTCGATCATCCACGTATCCAGGTCAATCAGGCCTTCCTGATTCAGCCGGACGTGCAATCGCTCAAGTACTCGGTCAAACGTACCGTCGTCTCGCCAGTCACGGAACCGTTGATACACCGTCGACCACGGGCCGAAACGTTCCGGCAGATCACGCCAGGCGGCTCCGGAGCAGAGGATCCAGAAGATGCCGTTGAGCACCAGCCGATCATCACTTCGAGGTCGGCCCATCTTCTGTTCCGGGGAAACCAGATCCTTGATCAACTCCCAGCCCGCATCCGGGAGTTCGTAGCGCCTTGCCATGTGGGCCTCCAGCCAATCATGGCGGCGATTCTACCTGCATCGACTTTTCGTACAGAACCTAGCAGACGTCATCTACTATCTTCATCAGCTGATGGAACAGCGACGTTTTTTCGTAAGTCCCCAAGCCCACCCATGCGGGCATTTTCCTTTGAGCTCAAGGCAGAGCGAATTAACTGTTTTGGGTGCCGCCGCCATCTTTATACGACAAAGCCCTGATTATTCAAGGCTTTGTCGTTTCTGGAGTTTGATTTTCTCAGCTGCCTCTCCGCGGAACGTTTGTCCATCTCTTCGACGAGCTCCGCAACCTACTCTCCAGAAATCGATGCAGGTCCAGGAGACATTCACGTAGCTGGTGAATGGCCCGATCTTCTAACCCGGCGCGACTACTCATCCGACTCAAGCCGCAGGTTTGAGCACAACTTTTGTCCAGCCATTGTCACGCGCATCGAAGTGCTTATAGGCCTCAGGCCCTTCAGCGAGTTTCAGTCGGTGCGAAATGATCTGCGCGGGGTTGGCGCGACCGTGGTAAATGAGCTCAGCCAAACGACGGTTGTAGACTTTGACGTTGGCTTGCCCGGTGCGAATCTGCTGCCCCTTGAACCAGAAAGCTCCGAAGTCGAAGGCCATCTTACCTTGCTTGGCGAGGTCATTTTTGGCACCTGGATCTTCCGGCACAAACACACCTACGACAGGCTCGGCGGATTGAAACCGATCCTAACGAAGCCAGCTCGGCCAAAACGTCTCCCAACTTCCGACTAGGAGCGTTATCCGCGTCGATAAACAATGCAACATTTAGGTTCAGCGGCTGGCCAGTCATCCGACCTCCTTGGGGTTCTGTACTTAAGCGCTTCTACGCGCCAAACAAAGCGTGATGATAAATTACCTTTAGGGCGTTTGCCTGAATCAGGGCGTGGGGCGACCTGCCTGCCCAGTTTTGCGAGCTTATTTAATGCTCCAGAAATCTTTAGGTGTTGAACATAGAGCACGCTGAACTGTTCGACTAACGTGTTTTCCTGCTGAGCGATGGTTGATATCGCCTTTTGCGTTGGCGAGTCGCTTGGCGAGTTCCGCAAGCTTGGGATGATGGTTGGCCATCTGGAGAAGAGAGCACACGACAGACCAGCTGCCATGTGCTTGTGATGCATTAAAGGGGGTTACCTACTTGAAGAAGTGGCCGATGTGATCGCGCCCCTTCGACAAGCTCGCAATGAATACACGCTCCTCAGCACTGGTCGGGAATAGTTCCTCGGACGAGTTGAGGAAGCGGTTACCAGGGTTTTCCATCGGGCGTATTGGTGCGAAAGCCTGGCACAGCGATACGATTATGGGCGGGGGCGTCCATCCCATTGCTTACCTTCAGTCGGCGTATCAACGCGCCAGCTGACAATCTCAAAACCCAGTGGGGCCAAACCCCGCCTGGGCTTGGCTTCACTCCATAACCAGAGTACCCAAGATGAAATTAGCGCAATCCAAGGCAGTTTATGACGGCAATTCTACGAGAGAGTTTCCAGAACCATCTAAACGGAAGGAGAGCAAATGAGTGCAGAAACACTGGCGCGTGCACCTTCTGGCGTGACGTGGGACGGCATCAATTGGGCCGATGTCCAGCGTCAGGTAAGAAGGCTGCAAGCACGTACCTCGCGGCTTTTCCTTCTCTTTCGAAGGACTTCATTGTCCCGGTGGCTTCAGACCGAGCCGTTGCCAGCTTCGCCTGCACCGGTAGGCTACCGTTGAGGGAACAACGAGTCTCACTACCTCTATCGAGGTGAGACAATAACTGGTGCGACTTCACGTCGCACACGTACGATTTTTTCCGAATTCTGCGGGCTCCCCTAAAGGCGCTATCGCCGTACCGGACAAGCCACATCAATCGTTTTGGCGACTACACTCTGGACCTCGATCGGAAGATCAAACCGATTGACTACAAAATTCAGTTTTAGCTTTTAAATCATAAGCTTAATTGCATTTTGGCGAATTTGGCGCGAATCCCGGCCAACCCTCTGTAGGTTCCCGTTTTTGAAGGCTCTAGTTTGGAATAGCTCTGTTTCTTGTCCTGTATGGTGGTCAGTGAACGTGAAGGTATTTGCCTTGTTGCTCTGCCATTCAAAGCTACCTGTTGTCGGTGACTTGGAGGTGTCAAAGTTGAGGTTGTTGGCAACGGTTAGAATATCGTTGATGAAGTGGTAAGCCCGTTCTGCAAGCCCGTTATGACGGCTGTTTTCCCAGCTATAGCAGGAGGTGCTAATTCCGCCTGTGCCGGAGATGACACAGCGATAATCGAGTGCGTAGCGGTCTAAGCCTTCCGGCGTTCTGCAATAGCGCCATTGGTCATCTCTGAAGGTTCTCTGATTCGATTTATACAGGATGATATTCGCCTGCTCGGTCATCGTTTTAACCAGGTCAATCAGCTGATCATCGAAATAGTTGTTACAGTTCTTGATGGCCCAAATAATGATCGCCCTGGCATTAGATGATGTGAAATCAACGTGAATGTGCCGATTCAGTTTTTCAAGCATCTTGGTACGCGCTGCATGGGTTAAGCGGCTGGTGATTGCCTCCAGATTTGAAAACAGTTCGTTCCAGTAGCAATCCTTGAGTGATTCTATCTTTTGCTTGAGAGCGCCCTGTACGCCTTCAATGTTAACGTCCAGCTCGCGCAGTAAAGCAGGGTCAATATCAGATAGGGCTTGGTAGTTCGCCATCAGCTTGTTCAGGTCGCGCTGGTAGAGCTTTTCCAGCGAAGAGACAACATCCCCACCGGCCACCAGCTCGCCCTTGAGATGTGAGCCCACGGATTCTTTAAGGTCGCTTTTGTAATCGAACTTGCTGGACTCAGTTTTGGACACGTCCAAAGCGAAGCATTCTTCAAACCAAAGCTCGAAGGGGTCAGTCTTTGCGTTTGAGTGGTGCCGGTTGCGGTGCTTAGAAGCCAGATCGACACGAACGATACTTACCTTGGCTCGCGCCTGGCGCTCTGCCTGCAGGAAATCGAATTGGCCCAAGGTATGCGCCTCGGCCCGGCGTAGTTTCAATGCAGCCTGGGTTTGAGGGTTATCTTCCCAACGGGTAGGGACAACAAAGTACAGAAAGCCTGCGTTACCCTCTTTAATAATTCGCTGCATCCAGTGTGCGTAATGCTTGTACGGAGGGTTTGAAAAAATCACGTCACAGCGCTTATCTAGCAAGGTTTGCTCGTTGAATTCCGTACCAACCAGGTAGATGCTTCGATCCATCGCCTGCAGGAGTGGCCGCGCCTTCTCGATGGCATAGCGAGTATTGTTGGTGAGCGCTTCCAGCACTCGCCCATCACCAGCGCCGCAATCCAAAACCGTTGGCTCGCCATAGTGCTGTTCTTCCAGATCGGCCTTGATGGTGGCAATAATCTCGTCGGTCGTGGGATACCATTCAAAATCCTGCTCATGCTGCTTGATCCGGTTAACCAGGACAGGGGTAGTAGGGCTGGGCTGGTGATCAAAAATAGTGTGCTGTTGCATGGGGGTGGCTCCAAATTTGAGAGAGGGTGTAGCTCGATCTATGAAACCAACATAACCGACGTTTTCAGACTTAAAAGCGGGACGAACAGCACTAGGCATGAAGGGGGCAGGCCGAAAATTACCAGTCCATTACAGGCACAAAAAAGCCGAGCTATTGCCCGGCTGTATTGGTGGGGGTGGGGAGGTTTTAAGAGCTTAGGAAAGATTGGATCGCCTGTAGCAGCTGCTCCGGTGTTTTATAACCCTTAATCATCGCGGTGCGTCCGGTCTGGTTATCTACCAGCTCGATGGCCGGTGTGGCGGTCACGCCTTTTTGCTTACCAGAAGAAAAGTTTTGATGGATTACTTCTCGATGGGGTGCGGTGGTGATGCAGTTCTGCAGCCGTGTTCCATTCAATCCCAACGACTGTGCTAATTTTGGAATATCCGCGCCTCTGCCATTGCTTAGAGTCTGATCAAACACCTTATCCATGAAGGCCCAAGCAGTCCGGTTATCGTACTGGTTAGCCACGCATTCAACGGCCATTGCTTCATTCGCTGCAACAGGATTGTGTCTACCCAAGGGGTAGTGCATAAACTCCCAATTTATTACGCCCTGAGAGCCGTCTACGACCTTCTTTAGATCCTGGTGCATCTTCTTGCACCAGGGGCATTCCAGATCCGAGAATTCACGCAGAGTGACGCGAGAGCCGACGTTTCCGTAGAGGCGCTTGTCCGTGCCGGACACTGGAGCCAGTGCATATTGACTCTTTAGGGCATCGAGCCCGGATTTAGCTCGACGGCGTTCTAGTTCTTTGATCCGCGCATCGACGGTGAGCACGACATCCCTTTCCGTCAGAGCCGGTTGCTGAACCTGCTGAACCTGGGGTTGGGGATCTGGCCGGGTAACGACGTATAAGCTGGTGGCGGAAAGGCCGAAGCTGGCGAGCACCAGGCTTTTCCAAAAAGCATTTTTGATGTCCATCGGGGAATCCTAATAGGCGTTTGCTGGCACTTTAAGGATGACCAGGCACATAGTCACGCCAAAGCGGGTCATCTAGGACTGACCCGTATATTCGGATCAAAGGATCGGAGGGAGGGCCAGCTGGCTACAGCACATAAACCAAAGGCACTTCAGGCAGCTTTGCTTCGAGTGCATCAAGAACCGCACTCCATTCTTCGCTGCGCTCGGCCAGCTCGTAGAGAAAATCAGTATCAACGGCCACATCCCAAATTTCTCGATCTGGGGATACGGCTAGAAAGTGCTCCGCTTTTTGAAGATGGCTTAACCGTTTGCTTTTAACCTTGGGGTTACTGAGGGATTGAGTCAAAGCGGCGCGTTCCGCTTGTTTTGAAATGTAGGAATGGGAGCAAACCATGTGCTCGATGCACTGGAGCAGAGTTCTCTGGTAAAGACTGTTTTTATAGCAGTCCGTCCACGCCATGCCGTCCTGGTAGTCGCACAATGACCAGTGAGTAAACTGTTCAAAGAGCGCCTTGGAGAGCTTGCTTCCATCAATCTCGACAGCATTTATTTTGAGTTGTACGGGAACAACCTTGAGCCGTGGCATCAAGCCCTCCAGCACCATTATTTTCAGAATGGTGCAAAGAGTATAGTAATTTTAATTGGCCTGGGAGTGGTTAGGGCCTATTGAGCCTTTGGTTTATAAAGTCCAGCGGCCCCTCGAATAGCGGCCAGCATTAGATCTGTATCCATATCACCCCCGAGATGACGGTGAAGCTGCTTTATAGCCAACGCGGAAACATGAAAAGTCTGCCCAATTGGCAACGGAAGCGCATAGTTTTTGGCGTTCTGAGAACCCCTGACGAAGAGAACCCCGTCTTGCCTCTCGAAGTAGACGCCTTTCCCCGATCTCTTTATCTGGCACTTCGGCAGAAGCCCTAGCAGGACGGCACATAACACGGGTAGTTCAGACTCACTGGCCTGGACGGTGACTTTTTCCTGCCAGTTGGCCTGACGGTTTGCTATGGGAGCGACATCAATGTTGACCGTCCATCCAACAGGCTCGCCCTTGGTCATCAAGGCCGTTGCTTCGATAGTCAGAGCGGCATTATTGCCATAGCAGCGGTACTTAGCCTGTGAGCCTGGTGCGTAATCAAGATCCGGCATATCGGTACAGCCCTAGCGCTTTAATGAATGGTTCGTTGGCAACCTTTGAACCACGGGGGGATCGTTTTTGCCCCTCGATCAGATCGGGATCATCACGCCATTTGTATTTTGGAAGCTCAGTACCAGGACAAACCACGATACCGCTAACAGAGCAGGAATGGGATTGGCGTTCGCCTTTCTTGCCTGTGGTGTAGTTAGCTCGTAGCTTGTTGTTTTGTTCGGTCTTGAGCACTAGCGTTAGCTTTGGATCGCAGTCATTAAGCGCTTTGGTAGCAACCTCCTTTGCATCGGTCATTTCACCCGGTAGCGCATCGAGCATCTTATAAGCATCCATGACAGACACTTTTTTCATCCGAGTGTGCCGGGTCGCCCACGTCCAGCGAAATGACTCCACTCCAGAAGGTAGGATACGGATCTGCGTGTAAGCGCGTACCAGATCCAGCGTGTTGATCTGTACTTGATTCAGGGCCTGCCTTAGCAGCACAGACCGCCGTCCCTTTTCCTCAACCTCATCTTTGAGCAGCTGGCGTAGTTTCTTCGCTTCCGGGTCTTCGGGCTCGTCGTTGTTGCGGATTGCCAATACTGCAGCTTTAAATGCAGCCTTGGCCGCGTTAAACGCCTCAACTGCTGCGATGGTAGAGGGTGAAGCACATAGCAAGCCGCTACGCGCCTGCAGGGGCTCATCTACAGGGAAGTGCAGCTGGGTCATGATCTTGATCGCTTCGCGCCGGGCCTCATCAGACTGAGATTCTTCGACGGTTTCCCCAAACGTGGGCATCACGACCGGATAATCACTTACGTCGTCCTCGATGGACGCTGAAAGTTTCCGGCCGCAAGCGGCCATCGCCTCGTTGCTTTCATAGAGATCGCGCAGCAGCTCCGGGGGGAGGGCAGTGGTATCAAGCATGGGTTTCTCCGAGTAAATGGACCTGGTGTCTTCAAAAGTAACAGCCGATCGCTCACTTACAATAGCGCCATAATAGAAAACTTATGACAGCCCCGCCAGCGGTTTGAAAACCTACCGGCGAATCTTGGCTTCACCCTGATGGGGTTGGCCCTCCTGTTCCCTTTTTTTTCCTTTCCTTTCCTTCGGTTCCTTGCGCGTGGCTGCGCCCCACGAGGAGTTGGACGGGATAGGCATGCGGATTTGGGGGTGGAGGAGAGGCTTCCGGAGTGCGCCTGGTTGTGCCGCATTTACGGGCGGGGCTGTCATAAGTTTTAGTTACTTCCGAGGTACATGAAGGGTATTGCCCGGCCAAACTATGGTTACAAAACCCACTTCCTGGTTAGCTTTACCTCTTCGTCTTAGTTCAACCCACGACAATCACGCTGCACACCATTTCCCTGTCCATGATCGTCATGAGAAGCGGGTCACTCCAGTCTGACCCGTTTTGGCTTGGCTTATCTATCTACCTTCAGCAAAATGCTCGACTGCCATTGGTACGCTTGTATGTCCGTTTTCTGGGTGTACCTTGGGATTGAAATGATCAATTGCCGGGAGCAAACCATGAAAACCCTATTCAAAGCCCCTTTGGCTGTAGCACTAGCCGTTGCCCTCACCGGCTGTGTAACCACACAGGAAGGCAACTTTAGCCACGTCTACACCAAAGATGGGAAGTGCTTAACCTGTATTAACAACCCAATCACAGGCGAGCCTTTGAATCACGACGGCCCTGGTATTGCACCATTGGGTAGTGAAGAGCACAAAGCTGAAGTTGCAGCTAAAAAAGCTGGATTCGATAAAGCAGTGGACGAACAGGGTGGGGCCAGCACCATCGTTCAGAAACTAATATTTACCGTGCCGAAACCTGTCGATGTCGCGTACCTACGCATTAAGCGAGAGTTCAACTACTACGACTTAAACCAAGTCAAAACGGAACACGGTGATATGGCGTGGCGAGTTCTAAGAGATCCCAACTTTGCCTATGAAGCCATGCCTTCGACCTTTTACAAAATGCGCGATTTCCTACCGCACAACAGCTACATCATGGCTGATGGCAGTGTTCTACATAACATTGACGGTCTATCTACTAGCGATAAGCAGCGCGTAAGCGCATCCCATAAAATGCGCCTCACTGTTGATACTGAGCTAATGAAAGAAAGCTCTAAAGCAACCTCCGTGACTCTTCGCTACTGGTTGCCGGACGGAACTTCCTCACACAACACAGAGCGCATCGGTAAAGAGCTACAGGCGCGTGTTTTCAATGCAATAGCTCAATAACAGCAATCTGAACAGGGATGGTCTGATGAATCAGTACATAATCGACGGTCAACTGGTGTCTAGCACAGACCCTCTTTTCTCACAGGCGCTTTTACAGGCGTACAACAAAAAAGTACGTCCTCTGTGTTCGTGTAAAACGCCTGGCGTCGAGATGTACCTTGCTCGAACAAGTACCGAACAAGTCATCATCAAACGAATGCCTAACACCGGACATAGCCACAATCCAGACTGCGACTCGTATGAGCCCCCAGCAGAGCTTTCGGGTCGTGGCGAGCTACAGTCCAAGGCAATCAGCGAAGACCAGACAACCGGCAAAACAGCACTCAAGCTCGATTTCAGCCTATCCAAGTCCTCGATCACCAGGACGATGGGAAAAGGTACTGGAGAGCCTGCAGCGGTCGTTAAAGCTGATCCGAAAAAGCTGTCCTTAAAATCTCTCCTTCATTACCTGTACGACGAGGCTGGCCTTAACCGCTGGACTCCAGCAATGGCCGGTAAGCGCAACTGGTTTGTTGTTCAAAAACACCTCCATCTTGCTGCAAGTAAGTCAACGGCCAAAAAACAATCGCTTGCCGACATACTGCTAATTCCTGAACCATTCAGGCCAGATGACAAGGCCGGAATCACTGCCCGTCGCAGACAGTTTTTAAGTAAATTCACCAAAAAAGGCTCCAGTCAGCCGGTCGGCATCCTGGTTGGCGAGCTTAAACTGATTGACCAAGCCAGGTTCGGTCACAAAATGGTGATAAAGCACCTTCCCGATGCCCCCCTGTACTACGGGGATGATGTCGAAAAACGCCTAAACAAATCTTTTGCCCGTGAGCTGGATCTGCATGCAGAGGATGAGACTGTTCACACCCTAGTTGCCGCTACTTTCACGCTATCTGCATCTGGAAACATGCAGCTCGACGCGGTAACGATGATGTCTACCGATTCAAACTGGATACCCTTCGATGATTTCGATGAGAGATCCATGATCGAGACTTTAACCACGAACCACCGTCGGTATATAAAGGGCCTGAGATACAACCTATCGCCCGGAGACATCATCGCCTCGGCTTTACTTACCGACACAGGTGACTCCCCTACAGCGCTCTATATCGACCCGCATAACGACGAACAAAATCCTGAATTTGCTGAATCATTAGATCGGGTCATCAAGGACAGCGAATACTCTAGCCTAGTCTGGCGTCCACTGTGCGGCGAAGTCCTCACTCTACCACCTGCCAGCCGTCCTACTACCGGAGCTTAATATGCTTGATTCAGCTGAACGCATCGGCGCTATGTGCGATGCCATGCAAGAACGCCTAACCCTGACGGACATGGAAAACGAGCAGCTTAATTTGCTGCTAACCCGGATACCTGGGGGTGGCGTTCAATACGCCCGGTTTGAAGGGTTCATTTATGGTCTTGCTGCCGCCAAATCCATGACCCATGAAGACGCTGGGAGCATACTTGCTGAATGCGTTGATGCAGCAGATGAACTGCTTAGAGCGAAAGAAAACCAGAAGGATCGCCCCGGTCGTGACCATAAGTACAGCGTGGATGTGACCAATCAACGCGGCATCTCCTTCCCCTTCGATGTGCCAGCTATGAACCCAAGCGATGCTTACTTCCAGCTATCAAAACGAACAGTCTATAAGTCGATACCGGACATTGTTCATGTATCCGTGTTCTCTGGAGAAACCGAAGAGAGGCTTGACGGCCAGCTACCTGAGCGCGAATTCAAGAAAACCGAACTCATCTTTTCTGGCTGATCTTTTTCCTGGTCAGCTTCCTTTAACCCTGGGTTCAAACAGGAAAACTCTAAGGACAAGGCGTGTTAAATAGGTTAGAAATTACAGAAGCCATTGAAGCGGCCCACAAGTTAGACCTAGAGCAGATCCAGCGCCTCCGTGGCTGGCTTGTAGAAATAATTGAAGAGAAGCATAACGCCCTTGAAGAACGTCAGCGAGAGAGGCGGTTAAAGGACATGCAGGGCCTACTAGCAAAAGCCGGAATTAGCATGGAAGAATTCCAATCGGCGCTTGGTGGCTGACCAGAAATCACAAGGTAAAACCTGAACAGTCAGATCGGCAGCCACTAAAATTCACAACCAACGTCTTCATTAGATTACTCCCTCACTGGCAAGCTGTTCTACTGCGAGAGAACGCCCACGCGGGGATGTCACAGCGTTTGCCTCGGCAACCCACCACTGGCTAACCAGTTGAGAGGAATACCCCCCTACGACGCTATCTATGCGATCCCACGACTCATTTTCAATCGCAGCCGATTTTAACTGACTGCAAGAAATACCAATTCGATCAGCCAGGCGCTTGAGGCTTCCCACCCCCAACATCGGAATCAAATCATCGAGACTGCCAAACATTTCAGTTTCGTCGTGGTATGCAAACTCCCCGCGCCCTTGTAACGAATTAAGCAAAAGCTCTCCTGCATGTTCCTGGTGCGCGATAGTGAGCGCACGTCCTTGCCCAAGATGGCTTCTCAACCGGGTTGAGTCCGATGATATTTTGCAACCTGGTGCAGCGAACGCAGCCTTATGAAGCAGCTGAGTTACTTTGCACCCAAGGAAGTGAACTTGAGCAGGCTGGACGCTTTTCAGAAAGGTCAAAACCTCATACTCTGGGATTGCCGCTGCATTACTTGGCAGGCCCACTACAAACGGCCGGCCCAAAAGCAATTGCACCCTGCGGTGGTAGTCGCTCAAGGGGATGCTTCCAGACTGAAAGGGAACCATGATGGACACCCCCAGATTCATCATCTCGATCATCTCTGCCTGGTATTCGGCCAGCATATTGAACGACGACGCCTGATCACCCACTACATCAGGCGCAACCACAAGCAAATTGTCCGGCCTGGACGTGAAACCGATTAACTTACGATAAACACAAAGCACATCGTCATAGGGCAGTTCTGTGCCAGCGACATAGTTTCTAAATGCTCCCGAATCACAAAAGATTTCGCCACCCGTGGAAGCGTACCCTCCAAGCAGCCTTAAAACCGCTTCTGAGGCATCTAGCGCGTTAATACCGATAGGCTTGCTAGCATTGACATACCCAACGGCATCCGAGCGAGAGGAAGCCCCTGAGCGATAAACTCTAAAGCTGGGGTGTGTCATGTCTTGAAACAGGTCGGCGGCGTCCATCTGTCTGATCTCCGATTAAATTAACGTGATTCATCGCCTACCAACACTACTACCAACAACCCGACTTAAAAGCTCCACCAGGCAGGCTTGTAAGTCGAAAAACGTGACTTACGATTTGGGCAAATGAATTAGCCAAGCCGGAGAAACACATGGACTACACCGCAAACAACTTCGCCCGTATTATCGTCGAGGAAGGGAACAGCTACGGTGAATGCCTGGGCAATCACAACCTTCCACACGCAGCCACTCAGGCCGCGCACAAAGACTGCAATAAGCACGGCCATAACTCAGTTATAGCGATCAGCACCGAATCGAAACTAACTGTCGGTGAGAAGTACCCAGAGCTTGCCGATCAATACCATGCAGATCGGACTGAACAGATAGGCATTCGCTTGATGATCGAGGTACTGGAAGCCCGTGAGGGTAAGGGATGCGCGAAACTATCGGCTCAAAACCTCGACATTTGGGATTACACGGTAGAAACGCTTGAGGCCAAATACCTAGAACCAGCCTTAGCCAAAATTGAGAGCGATAAGATCGAAGCACAGAAGCGAGCTGAAAGCCTGGCACGGCAGGGAGCGATCCAGAGCCAGCTAGAAAGCGATCAGGAGGCGTTTTGTTATCGGTTTCCAGCCGTTAGCGGTCAAATGAGCGGAAGAGGGTACTACACAGCCCAAATCCCGTACTCTGCGCTCACAAGGATCTTTGTTTTTGACGAAGACACTGTGCCGCCTGAACTTCGAGCACAGCGGGTATTGAACGAAACAAGAGCCCAAAAAATAGCGGATTATATAGTGGGGAATTTTCGTAATGGATCAGGTTACGTTCTTCCGGCGATCACCGCCAGCGTAGATACGGCGGTAACATTCAATCCCATTCAAGAGGGCGGAATGGGTCAAAGCCTCGGCCAGTTAAGCATTCCCATGACCTCGACTCTCCTAATAAATGACGGCCAACACCGACGCAAAGGAATTGAGTTGGCTATGAAAGAAACCCCTTCGCTGCAGAACGAAACCATAGCTGTAACTATATTTTTTGACCGGGGCCTGAAACGCTCACAGCAGATTTTCGCTGACATCAACGCGAACGCCGCCCGTGTTTCAACAGCTTTGAATATGCTGTACGACCAAAGGGACGCTTATGGAAACTGGCTAAAAGAGGTGCTTAACAGAGAGGACATGAGCAGAATCAAGTCTCGAATCGACTTCGAGAAAAACAGCATTGCTGCCAAAAGCTCAAAGCTGTGGTCACTGGTTAGTTTCAAGAAGCTGATCGACCGCATGTACGGTTCAGCGGCCAAAAACGCAGCGATGCAAAATAACACCGAAGAGCTAGACCGGATCGGAAATGAGATAGCAGCCTTTTTCAGCAGTCTTTCTGGACTGACATGCTGGGATGACATGCTCGACTACAAAATCCCAGCGGTTGAAATCCGTGAGCACCAACTAATCGGTCACACCGTATTTTTGGAGGCTCTAGGCATGGTTGCCAGCAATGCTCTTGAAAGCCAAGTTAGTTGGACTGAAATGCAAGACGGTCTGCGGAAAGTGCCGGTGGGCAAACTGCATCCTATGTGGAAGAGTCGCTGTGTCACAGTAGCAGGGAAAATGAACAAAACCGCAGATGGCGTTAAGGCCACAGCCGGTCAAATAATGGCGATTCTAGGTATGCCAATGCCCCCGGAGCTCGCAGAGCTTCATAAACGCATTTTGGCTGAACAAACACCCTCGAAAGTGGCATCATAACGCCAACTAACGAAGCATGGGGCTTGCTATTACAGCCCCTGCTGAAGCTCTTAGCAACGCCAAGTCGTTCTAACTGAGGATTAAGTCATCATGGATAGCAGCAAAGTGAACATCCCTACTTTAATGATCGCAATACTTGCCACCAGCTTCCTTTTTGCTGGGATCGGTGAGGCCCTTATTATCTCTAACCATCAGCCTGCTGAGAGCATGACGGATTACATCCAACCCATCGGCAGCATGTTTTCAGACATGATACCGGGCCTTATAGCAGCCTTGGTGCTGTGCATCGCATGGTATAAGTATTGCCAACGCACTTTCCAAAGCACCTTCAACGAGAGGCACACTACAAGCGACGCTTCCATTGATGACCAGATAGCTGTGGCACAACTAAACCTGGCCTCGGAATCATCCGGTACAGCAGCTGACAGAGTGTTTTTTGCAGGCATAGTAGCTACTCTAGCTAGTGGTGGAGCCTATGCAGCTTTGGTTTTTACTGGCTTATCCCCGGTGAGAAGTATTTTCTTCTAGCTCTTCATCCTGACGGGGCAATTAAATAGCGACTGAAGCGCCACATAGAGCGCCTGACGCACAAACGGACATTGACGCACGGAACTGAACGAAGAAGCCTTGCAGCGCCTTATACGGCAATACAGCGAGATGAGCCCACCCCCAGAAGGATTCGATGTCAGATCCTTTTTACTCGACCACTGGCCCGGATGAAACGGCTGAACGTCCCTGCGATTCAGGCCACCGAAATGCTGGATACTGAGTACCTAATTGCCGTCGGCGCTTTGCCTGATCCTATGCTTGAAAACGATATGGACTAACTGGAAATGACCGAAGCCAAAACAATCATCGAGTACGTTGAGAACCTGACGGCCACAGAAGCTGAGTTGATTGCGGAGAACGCCCTTGAAATGGCCCGTATCGAAGGGCTTGGGTTTCATGAGGTGATCGCTGAATACAAGCGCTCCATTGAGCGCAGCGGCGACATGGGCCTTTGGCTTGCTGAAGCGTTTTTTAGCTGGTATCGACCTGATCCGACAATGACTGTCGATATGCAGCGATATTCAAATCTCGATCAATCGAACAAGTCCGTCTTCAGGAAAATGCTCCAGCTCAGGGACTACCCAAACTGGAACGATGAAGACCTATATGGTTTGCTGTGCTGGATAACCCATAACGGATATTACACACCACCAGCCCCCGCAGAATGACTACCAATTGTCATCGGTACTGAGCTGACAGTTGAGCACATGGCTCGCTGTAGGCGTACTCGCTCGACAAAACACAGCAATCCCTAAGTCCTTCACCGGATTGCCGGGGATCTCCACCCTGATCGAATCCGTGAAAGGTTCAGCTTGCTGCAATGGCGTGGATTCATAGGTAAAGCAGTGAACCCCCGTTGTCTGCGGCAGTCTTGCAAACTCGACACCCTGGTAGCCACTAAACGCTCCAGCCAAAAATGAGATGGTGTTGAATTTCGGCCCGAAGTCCTCATCCATAACGAAGTGCAGAGGCCGGTATTGGCTTTCTATCACCACCTCGCGGTGCGCTCTAAAAAACCGCCTAATATCGGTGTACTGCAGAAAGCCAGCGTCCACCCCCGTCAACAGAACTAGCTCGGCATCGGCCTCCTGGTAATCGGCAGGATCGGTTGATTCGAGAAATGACACACGCCCTGCAGGAAGAACCACCCCCAAGCCAGCTATATAACTCTCTAACTGTGCGCGTGGTTCGATGACGACCACTGAGTAGTTCCTGAACGCCCTTGTGACTATCAAACTAGCCAGCCAAGCGTTAGGGCTCTGCTTCTCATCGCTACTGCTACAGGCAAGGTGAATCCCTCTAGGAGCCCACCAGGAGCAAGTAGGGGAGCGTGTGTCGAGTCGGTATTTGTCGATCTCCAGTTGGACGATCATGGTGAAGCCTCCTATAAATGTGTTCGAGGCCACCATTACTCATAACCACGTTTTAATCAACGTAATCGCTTATAAAACAGCAAGTTGAAGATGAACATGGTTGATTCGTTTAACTATGACCGTCCGGTACGGACTAAGACACGTCAGACAGTAACGAACTAGCCCACTCTGCTAACTCTCGGTGGTTTTGCTGAATAGTGAGCAACTGATTAACAGCCGTCGCCTGAGTGACTTGGTGCTCATCAATTTCTGACAGGACGGGCAATCTTTCGATAATCCGCAAGATGGTTACGATTTGCTCTACTTCAGACACCAGTAGATCACGTCGCCTACCCACAAGGGGCTGGTTATAATCATCAGGGGTGGACGCAGAATTCGGAAAAAATCGTACGCTAAGGGCCCGTTTGTCAGGTTAAGATCTGAGAGGCTGCGCCAAAGGTGTCAGATAACGCCAGAACGAACCCAAAACTGACAGGATTCACAGGCCACGCCTGACGTCCATTTGAAGTGTACTCTAACATGACGTTCAAGAGCGAGGGCCAACGCAGCGCCAGTGTATCGCTCACTTCGGGAAAATTTTTTTACCAGTAAAAGCTGCTCTCGCTTGCGGGCATAGTTGACCAAATGAGCATTAGGAGATGTTCCAATCATGATCGAAGTTGAAGAAAAGCGGTCATAACGCTGGGCCCTGACCTCGGCTCCTGTTGCGACTTAGCAGCCATCGTTACTGACTCTTCCGCTGCTCCAGCTCATGCAGCATTTTCATGAAGTACTGGCTGCCAACATTCCGCACGCTATTTCTAGTAGGTGCTCCTGCGGCTCCATTTCAGGAGTTATGCATTACTGCTGTATCGACACAGCTCAGCGGGCATGCAGCAGGGGGAGCTAAACACCCAAGAGCTGATATTCAGGTTGTTAGGCAGTTAGTCCAGATGGCGACTTATTAACAATAAGTAGGCCTATGTACCGGGTACTGAGAGTACGCGTAGTTTGTGACCTAGACTGGTCTGGTCTGGTCTGGTCTGAAAGGTGGTAAGAATTATGTTGGGCATTGTGCTTCAAGATCGAACAAGCACAGAGTCGTTGCTCATCATAAGTAGGCCCTTTCTCTTCAGACCACGGAATATGCCCTGCCTAGAACCATAGTCAATAGAGTGGTATAGATTCTGTTAGGACCTGGTGACCACTTTTTCATTAGCGGACGTCTAGTCTAGAAGCTAATTTGAATATGTCCAGGCAGAACATTGAGGGGTGGAGTAAGTTGACCTTCCGATAGATCATAGTTTATAGGCAGCTAAGATGTACTTCACCAAACCAGCTTCAAACATATTCTGAATCGACAAAGCAGCACCGAGGTAAGTGCTAAATAACAATCGCTACTCTGCACTTGCAGATACTGAATCTCCAGAATATCAGGTAGGGTGAGGCTTTCGCCTCATCCCTCCCACAGAACCGTACGTACGGGCCTCGTATACGGCTCATGCAAACACGCATCTCAGATCACTGAGACAGTGATACCAACATTGACTGAAGCTATATCAGCCAACCCCATCTCTTTATGGAGCCAGCTATTCGGCATCGAGTAACTCGCTAATGGGTTGCGAGCGTTGCGCCAGCTATTCATCTTGATTCGCTTGAATGGCGGCTTATACCCCAACTGCTTCAATCGTCTGTGCAACTTCGCTGGCTTCTTCCACTGCTTAAGCTGTACACAGCGTAAGCGCCTGCGTATCCAGCTCATCAGTTTAGTAAGCTCTCTTCGACAATTCGCTATCCTGAAGTAGTTTACAAATCCCCTCAGCAGCGGATTGAGCTCACCTATGATGCCGGTGAGATTCTTGCCGTTATTGCGTCGGGTGATTTGCTTCACCTTGACTTTCAGTCCCTGCATCTTCTTTTCCTGGATCCGCGTAAAGCGAGTAAATATCTCCACGCCGAGGAATTTCACACCCTTATCACTGTGTGCGATATGGGTCTTTGATACATTGACGGTCAGTTTTAGCGAGCCTTCAAGATAATCTGTCGCCACCTTCAGCGCATTTCCTGCCGCAGATTCAGAGCCGCAGAGAATAAGAATATCATCCGCATAACGAACGATCCGATGATCTCTACTTTTCATGAATTGATCAAAGTTATCCAGATAGACATTCGCTATCAGAGGACTGATCACTCCGCCTTGGGGGCTTCCGATGTGGGTCGCTTCGAGCTCTTCACCAATCATCACGCCACTTTCAAGAAAATCACGCAGCAGCTTTAAGATGCTACTGTCAGTTACTTTTTCCCGAAATTGTTTGATGATGAGGTCATGGTTTAGGGTGTCGAAGCATTTGGATAAATCCATATCAACGACCCATCGCCTGCCATAGCGCCGGATGAATAACTCTCCTTTGCTGATCGCATGGTGACAACCACGTCCCTTTCGATAACCGTAACTTGATGGATGAAAGTCAGGATCAAAAATGGGTTCGAGCACGTTGCGTAGCGCTTGCTGCACAATGCGGTCTCGAACTGTTGGAATGCCCAGTGCACGTTCACCACCGTCGTCTTTGGCAATGATTACGCGCTTAACCGGACTCGGCTGGTAGCGTTTTTCCGTCAGCTCAAGCAATAAGCTGTTCAGCTCTGCGTCCAGATCAGCTTCAAAGTCACTCAGACGCTGCCCATCTATTCCGGCGGCGCCCTTCGATTTTTTGACCTGTCTGAATCCATCGTACAACACCCTCTTCGAGAGGAGCCGTCCGTAGAGACTGTAATATGTCCTCATCCAGCTTACCGACTACTGTGGTTATTGGTGTCACTCGGCGTTTAGGGTCAGTGGTGTGTTTCACGTGGTGACTCGGCGTTCTAGCACGTTGGCAATCTACCGAATTCAGTCACGTTAATCCCGCATGCAATTTCTTGGCTGCGCCCACTTGCTCCCAAGCAACCCATCCAGAAGATCCAGCTCCGTCGAGCTGTTTGTGCATCTGACCCATATCGCTTCGCGACCTAATAACGCTTTTATGTTTACTTTGCCCCTTCGCACCCTGCCACGGCTTTTGACAGCGACAGTCTGATGAGACCTCCGCTCATCATCGTTTCAGTTTTATCCTCCCGGCTGTTACCAGCATTCATCGGCTGAAACTTCATCACTACTACGGGCGCATCTGCCACCTCACACTCACGTTATTCTCGAATCTCTTCTTGAATAATATGCCTGAAAACAATCAGGTACGGTGCCAGGCTTCTCCGGTTATTACACCAACTCCCTGCAAGGTATTCCGTCCTCAAACACGACACATAGCTGACCGAGTATTGGGCTTCACGCTATTTTGCACGCTCACCCCTATGTGCAGCCGAGTCAGGTTTACTTTCGTTACGTACACCTTACTTCCTATGGCTTCCTTCAGACCCCACCGTTAGCCAGTGACGCCCTTGCCATTCAGATTGTCTTCCCCTCGGTCGGGGTGACGTGGCTATCTTTCAAACCACTGGGTTTGTCGGCTTTGCCGGACAAACAAAAAAGCCCCGGTTAACGGGGCAAGATACAGCAACAGAACGGATACGAATATTTATTCCAGATTAGCTTATGTTCATGCAGAGGTACTTGATCTCCACATAGTCTTCGATCCCATATTTAGACCCCTCGCGGCCAAGTCCAGACTCTTTTATACCGCCGAAAGGCGCCACCTCGGTAGAGATAATACCTTCATTGATTCCCACCATGCCGTATTCGAGGGCTTCAGCCACCCGCCAGACGCGGCCGATGTCCCGCGCATAGAAATACGCGGCCAATCCAAAGGGGGTGTTATTGGCCATATCAATGGCTTCCTTTTCTGTCGTGAAGGGGATCAGCGTGGCCACTGGACCAAAGATCTCTTCCTGAGCGATCCGCATGCAGTTATTAACGTTAGTCAGTACCGTCGGCTGGTAGCCGTTTAAGACGCCGTGAAAGCGTTCTCCACCGGCAAGGACCCTGGCGCCATTGGCACGCGCATCTGCGACCAGTGTTTCGACCTTGGTCAAAGCTCGCTCGTCAATCAGAGGGCCGATTTCGACGCCCTCATCGGAGCCATTACCCATCTTGAGCCCTCGTACTGCGACTGCGAACTTCTCAGCGAACGCGTCGTAGACCTTTTCCTGGACAAAGATGCGATTAGTACAGACGCAGGTCTGACCTGCATTACGGAACTTGGAGACCATGGCGCCGACCACTGCCGCATCCAGATCCGCATCGTCAAACACGATAAAGGGCGCATTCCCACCCAACTCCAGAGAGACTTTTTTGACATTACTCGCACATTGTTGCGCCAGTAATTTTCCCACAGGGGTGGAACCCGTGAAGGACAGCTTGCGTACCCGGGTATCGGAGCAAAAGATACGGCCGACTTCGGGGGCGTTGGTTGAGGTCACGACATTGAAGACACCATCGGGGAACCCCGCTTCATGGGCCAGTTTAGCCAGCGCCAATGCCGACAGCGGCGTCAGATCAGACGGCTTGATCACCACCGGGCAGCCAGCCGCTAGAGCGGGTGCAACTTTGCGGGTAATCATCGCTATCGGAAAATTCCAGGGCGTAATCGCCGCCGCGATACCGATGGGCTGCTTAATGACTAGCAAGCGTTTATCGCGCCCGTGACCGGGGATGATGTCCCCGTAGACGCGCTTCGCTTCTTCTGCGAACCATTCCACGAAAGAAGCACCGTAAAGGACTTCACCACGGGCTTCATTGAGAGGCTTGCCCTGCTCGGCGGTCATCAGGATCGCCAGATCCTCTTTTGCAGCCAGGATCAACTCAAACCAGCGCCGCAATATGGCGGCTCTTTCTTTACCGGTATGCGCACGCCAGTTGTCCCACGCGCGCTCAGCGGCGGAGATGGCTCGGGTAATGTCTTCGGCATCGAGATCCACAACTTCGGCGAGCAGCTCACCGTTGGCGGGGTTGGTGACGTTAAAACGCTTGCCGCTGCTGCCATCGCTCCACTGACCGTCGATGAACGCTTGCTGTTGCAGCAAGTTCGGATTGGTTACTTGCATGTGATTTTCCTCAAACGGATATTCTCTCAAGCGCAGCGCGTAATACGGCGGGTAAAGGGACCGGGCGTTGGGTGGTCCGATCTACGTAAACATGGATAAAATGCCCTTGGGCAACCGCATCATCATCACCCTCCTTAAACAGCCCTACTTCATAGCGCACAGAACTATTGCCTAATTTTGCCACTGACACACCGGCGATGACGTCCTCTGGAAAGGCGATACTGCGGTAATACTTGCACTGGGTCTCAACCACCAGCCCAATTACTTCGCTGCTTCTGATCTCCAGTACGCCCTGATCGATCAGGTAACGGTTAACCGCCGTATCAAAATAGCTGTAATACTGCACGTTATTGACGTGACCGTAGACATCGTTATCCATCCAACGCGTAGGGATGGTGATAAAATGCCGGTAGTCTGCACGGGTTTGGAAACGTTTAACTTCCTGCTTGGTTATTTCAGATTGAATGGTTTCAGACATCAGGTTCTCCTTACCAAGCAGCCTGATAGATAGCCAAGGCATCCGCCTCGGTGATCTCACGCGGATTATTGACCAGCAACCTTGTCTGTTTCATGGCGTCCTTCGCCAAGGTTGGCAGTGCTGTTTCCGGAATATCGTAGTCCCTCAACCGTACCTGCATACCCAGCGTGCGGTTAAGCGCATCGAGGGCATCGATAAATGCGTTACTGCGCGCTGCGTCATCTTCAATCTCGGCTAATGAGGGAAACACCAGCGGCGCAAGCGTGGCATATTGATCGGCACACACATTCTGGTTGAAGCGCATGACATGCGGTAATACTAGGGCGTTTGTCAACCCGTGTGATAGGTGGTAGATACCCCCTAGTGGATAGGCCAGCGCATGGACAGCGGCCACCGGTGAATTGGCAAACGCTTGGCCTGCCAGCAGCGATCCCAGCAACATATTAGCGCGGACCGGCAGACTACGGCCGTCGCTTACAGCTTGCTCGATGTTTGCACCCAGTAGCACCAGGGCATCTTTGGCTAGCGTGTCGGAGATCGGATTATGGTTGGGGTTGCGTGAGGTATAGGCTTCGATCGCATGGACCATCGCATCAACGCCGGTGGTCGCCGTGACCATTGCGGGGAGTCCCAGGGTCAGCTCTGCATCGAGCAATGCCAGGTCGGGCACCAGTTGCGCAGAGACGACGCCTTTCTTCTCGCCTTCGCCCACCGTAATGATTGCCACCGCCGTCACCTCGGAGCCGGTGCCGGCCGTGGTCGGAATCTGTATTAACGGCAGCCGCTGCCCCTTCACCAGATTAACGCCGTAGATCGCCTCGAGCGATTCCTCACCTTTGGCTAGCAGAGCCACCAATTTGGCCACATCCATGGAGGAGCCTCCTCCCAGTCCGATCACGCCGTTAACGCGCTCGGTGATCGCCTGTTCCGTTGCCGCCAGGACGATCGATGCGGCAGGGTCGGCTTCAACCTGATCGAATACAAATGTCTCGACGGCGGCTGATTTGAGTGCATCCAGTGCGGGTTGCAGCAGGCCCGCAGCAACGATCCCCTGGTCGGTCACAATCAGTACGCGACCTCCTATCAGGTGCTGGCAGATCTCTCCCAGCTGGGCGATCGCACCGGGTTTACAGATTAACTGCTTGGGCGAGTTAAAGATGAAATCATTCATGCGACCTTTCCTCTTACGTGTTTGGGCGCGGATACGGCTCCGCGCTCGATGGTGTAAACCTGGGTCACCAGGTCAGCGGAGTGGCTATAGTCCGATTCAGATAACAGCACCGACAGCCCTTCGTCTTTGAGCGTATGCAGGACACTGACTAGGCGCTGAGACAGGGCCGGGGCCACGCCTTCGAACGGTTCATCGAGCAGCAGCAGACGACTACCGCTCATCATCGCCCGGGCTAGTGCTACGAGTTTTTGTTGCCCGCCCGATAATTGCAGGGCTTTTCGGTCCGCAAAGGCTTCTACTTCGGGCATTAACTCGTAAACCCAGGCCAAGCGTGATTCGGCTTCGGGCAGTTTATTTGCCCAGGCCGGAATCAGAATGTTTTCCTCGACGGTTAATGTTGGTACCAGCTGCCGATCTTCAGGCATGTAACCCACTTTTGAGAGGGCACGAAAGTGTGGCGCTAAGCCGGTCATGTCTCGGCCCTCAATCATGATGGTGCCAGAATCTGGTTTGAGCAGGCCCATCACGGTACGCATGAGCGTGGTTTTTCCCGCGCCATTACGACCGACCAAACCCACCAGGGAGCCCGGCTTAATCTCTAAATTGACATCGCGCAAAATGGGGGTGCCCGCAATGCGAGCATTGATTGCCGATAGTTTAAGCATGGGCCACCTCCGGTGTGTTAGTCGTATCCAATATGGGCGCATCTAATTGATGCCCAGTGACCAGTTCCTGAACTTTTGGATTGTCCATCACCACCGCTGTCGGGCCGTCTGCCAGCACCCGGCCATCGTAGAAGGCGATCAAGCGGGTCGAGTAGCGCGCGACCACCTCCATATCATGCTCGACAAACAGCACCGCCGCACCGGAGCTACGCACCGCCCGCATCACGGTATCCATCAGCTCAAACTTGTCATCGATGGCGACACCAGAGGTCGGCTCATCGAGCAGCAGAACCTCAGGCTTTCCAATCATGGCCAGGGCGATATCCAGCAGTTTGCGAACGCCCTGCGGTAGCGTGACCACTTTTTCAGACAGGTATTCGGTGATGCCATATTCATCCAGCAACGCGGTGGCTTGCTCGATGCTCGCCGGATTAGATAGCGGACGAAGGAATGACAACGCGCCTTGCTGCAGCATGCCGTAGGCGATCAGGATATTATCCAGGACGCTCAGATCGGGAAATAACTGTGCCACCTGGAACGAGCGACAAATCCCCGCCCGCATCACCTGACGCGGCGCTTTACCGACAACACTCTTGCCCTTGAACAGGATTTCACCGCTGCTGGGCGGCAGATAACCAGTCACCATATTTATGAAGGTGGTTTTACCCGCACCGTTTGAGCCGATGACGCCGACAATCTCTCCAGCATTAATACAAACATTGATATCGGCGGCAGCCGTCACCGCCCCGAAGTTGCGTGCCAGTGCGCGTGTTTCTAATAATGCACTCATGCTGCAGCCCTCTTGGTAACGCGATCGACTAGAGACCATATGCCCTTGGGCAGGTAAAGAATGATGGCGAGCAACGCCATGCCTAGGATCATCTGCCAGGTGTAAGGGGAGATTTGGAAGGCGTATGTTCGGATCAATTCGAACAGAACCGAGCCCAGTACCGGACCAGCAACATGACCAGTTCCGCCCATCAAAGCGATAAACACAAACTCGCCAGAGGTGGTCCAATAGGCCATTTCCGGATCTATATGGCCAGCTGACAGCGCGGTGATAGCACCGCCAAGACCTGCCATACCGGCAGCCAGGAGATATTTTTTATAGATAAGTTCGCGTACCGAGACACCGAGGTATTCGACCCGTATTTCATTCTCACGCACCGCTTCACCGGCATAGCCCATCGGGGAACGCAGGTAGTGCCAAGCGAAAATACTGACCGCAGTAACCGCGACCACCGCCAAGCCATAAGCCATTAGCGGACTGGTATCACCCCCGGGGGTCCAGCCAAACAGAAGCGGAGGTTTGACATTGAAACCATCGGACGAGCCAAAAGAAGAACTCTTAACCAATATCCCGTAGAGAATCATCGAAAACGCCATCGAAAACATCGCAAAGAAGATATCGCGGTAACGACAAAGCAATAACCCGATCAACGCCGCCAGAGCCACGCAAACCACCACAGCCAGCAACATTAAATAAAGCGCATTTTGGGTTTCAAAATAGCTTCCGGCGATCCCCACTGTGTACGCACCCAGGCAGTAGTAAAGCCCCTGGCCGAAGGAGACCAATCCGGCCCGCATCAACAGTAACAGGCCCAGCACCACCAAACCTTTGGCTAGTGCCAGCGTCAATAGAAAGGTCAGCCATCCCGGCATCACCAGCCCCGCAGCCAGCAGCGCGACAGCCCCGGTAACAACAAGCGTTGTTGCATATCTCATGTTAAATTTTCCTCGCTGTAGCGATGGCGAACAGGCCCTGTGGACGGAACGCCAGCACTAAGGCCATCACGCCATAGATGACAAAGAGTTCGGCATCAGGATACAGGTGGACAGACGCGGACCGGGCGAGGCCGACAATGAGTGCTCCCAGCAGTGCGCCACCGACACTGCCCAGACCGCCGATAACAACAACCGCAAAGGCGAGAATAATCACCTCGACACCAATGCCTGGCATCACCGAGATACCTGGTGCGGTCAGCGCACCCGCGAAAGCGCCTAGCACGGCACCGATAACGAAGGTCACGGTAAACATGCGGGTGACATTGATACCTAAAAATGAAGCGGTATCACGGTCATGGATTACTGCTTGGAGTAGTTTTCCTTGACGGGTGCGATTGAGTCCCCACCAGAGTAAAAAGCAGATGCTTGCAGAGACAAAGATCAGCGCGATATCGTAGTTGGCAAAGGAGAGTCCGGCCAACTTGGTACGCCCTAATAAGGTATAGGGCTGGTAAGCGAAATAGGCATCCACGCCCCACACCAGCTTGATCACATCTTCGAGGATCAGCAGGATGGCGTAGGTCACCAGAATCATCACCACCTCATCGCGACCATACATGAAGCGCAGCAGCCCCCGTTCAATCAGGATACCGACCAAGGCACCGCTGAATATCGCCGCACCCAGCAGCACCAGATAAGCCCCCCAGGGGGGATAGCCTCCCGCCAGATAAACGCCAACCAACGAAGCTCCCGCATAGGCACCTATGGCGTAAAAACTACCATGGGCCATGTTAAGAATGCGCATCACGCCATAGATCAACGTTAAGCCTGCTGCGATTATAAACAGCCAGGACGCGTAAATTACGCCGTCCATCAGCATCGCAATTACCAGTTTCATGGTATAGCTCCAGAGTTATGGAGTTAATAAAAAGACCAGAGAGCCGGTGGCAAGAAGTTGCCACCGGCCTGTTCAGGAGTCGATCAGTCGCACCGAGCGCCCGGCATTCCTTGAGCGATCCAGTCGGTAGAGGAGACGCCTTCAGGCGGTGTCACACAGGCGGATGCGTAGCGACGAACGTGAGTCACCCCAGGCTTGCCATCTTTAAAAGTATAACGGCCATAGACCATCTCCATGGTGGCCTGGTGACCATTGCCTAGGCTCATAGAAACCTTGCCGCCGGGACCTTCATACTCGAGGTACTCGAACGCAGACGCGACGTCTTCAGTGCTTGGCTGGCCTTTAACCTTGGCCGCCGCATTCTCTGTGGCCAGTTTCAGACCCAGGATGCCCTGAGCCATTTTATAGGCTGGGTAGGTCGGAGCCGTGCCGAAACGACTGGTGTAGGCGTCACGGAACCAGCGGTTAAGGGCGCTGTCCGGGGCATAGATGCCGAAGGGCCCGCGTGCACCGATAATGGTTCCCTCTGGGATCTGATCAGACAGGCGATACATAGCGCTCTCACCCGTGGTCAGTACCGCGGTTTGATCGTCAAACAGTCCACGCGCCGAACCCTGGAGGATGAAGGCTTCCATATCACCGCCCCAGAATGATGAGTGAATAACCTGAGCGGAGTTCACCATCAGCGCAGAAACTTCAGCGCCGTACTGACCTGCATAGATCTTCGGAAACTGTTTGGTAGCAACCGTAACCTCTGGCTTGATTTGATTCAGAGAATCACTGAAATCCGCCCAGGATTCCTGTCCAAACGAGTAATTCTGGTTAATGCCAGATACCGCTGCAAGATCACCTATCTCCGAGTTGATATAGCGGGAAGCGGCAACGTTATCCATGGTAGCGGTTGGGCCGGTGCGAAAAACGTACTTGAATTCATTTTCCTCAAACACCCGTGGCGTACCGCAGTCAAACAAAACAGTCAGGGTTTTCATCTCCTCAGCAACGGCAGGCACGGATAAACAATCACCGGATGAGATATAACCGATCACTGCATCTACGCCCTGGCGCTCAACTAGATTACGGTACTCAGAGGCCTGCTTGGTGGCACCACCTGCTTCGTCCACAAACACGGGAGTGATAGTACGGCCGTTAATGCCTTTGGTGTTGTAGGGCGCCTGGAGTTCGCCGGCATTGAGGGTTTCCAGCACCAGCAGAGCGGCATTCTGAGCGGGGACACCGAAGGGGCCTGCCGCGCCGCCGGAAAGAAAAGTAACCAAGCCCAGCTTGTATTCTTCGGCAGCCAGGACCGGCTGAGCCGCTGCCGAGATAACCAGCAATCCAGCCAGCGTTGATTTTTTCGCAAAGGATCTGAACATCGTTTTTCGCCTCATCGTCTTTAATTTTTATTAACGGGATATCCCCGGCATGTCCTGCAAGGGGTCGCTAGTCATGGTTGACGGCGGGGTACCAGGGTGCAGAGCATCAACACGATATTGCAACGGCTATGCCAATTATGGGTATATATGTAAGATATTGTTAATTAGTTGTTTTTCTGTTTGTTGATTGACTGAGCGAAGCTGATGAGCGGATTCCGCTCCGGGGTGATCGGCGTCAATGAGCGGATTCCGCTCCCTTAGCGCCGGGCTGTTATATGCGCGTTGACGAATAGGCAGGAGCCAAGGAGATAAACCCTGATTAACAACAGGGCGGCCCTGTCCATCGCCGGTTGAGGGACTACCGCGCCGGGAGAGTGCTGGGTCGGTAGACGCGCCAATGGCCCAGCATCATGCGTGCCGGGGAGTAACGAAGATCAGGAACGGTCTCGCCAATGGCGATCACTTGCTGCAGCTGATGGTTGCTGGGATTCATAAAGGAGGCGAAGCCTGGAGGGTCTTCGGGCAGCTTGATTTCGAGTTTGGACAGCGCTTGGCGTATGGCCTCATCGTCTGCATTGGCGCCTGCGCTGCGCAGCACTGTGGCGATGGCAAGAATACCCGAGTAAGCACCTTCGGCAGCGTAGGAGGGGTAGCGCCCGCTCAGTGCAAAAAAGCGTTCGACAAACCAGCGGTTATACTCGGTATCAGGCCAGTTGTTGTGGTGACGTGAGGATAGAATAAGCCCTGCAGGCATATCTTCACCCAGTGCGGATAGCACCTCAAAGTTACCGCCGGTATCGAAGTTGGCAAAGCGTGCGTGTTTGAATAGAGGGGTCAGATTGGCTTGCTGAATGAAAGCCACCAGGTCGCCCCCCCAGAGTGCATTTACTACCAGATCTACATCCTTATCCAGCAGGGCTCGCAGAAAGGGTGAATAGTCCGGTTCGTAGAGTTTGGGCCAGAGCACCGTTTCTACTTGGTAGCTGATCTCCTGTTTGTCTAACCCGCGGCGCAGGTCCTTCCATGCTTGATAACCGTAGTCGTAATCTGGGCCGATATAGGCGAGGCGCAGAGGTTTTTTCGGGGGGAGTTGGCCAAACGTTTCCTTGATATAAAGTGCTGCAGCATCCATCGATTGCTTGCTGTTGTTGTTGACCCGAAAATAATAAGGATGCGCCCCCTGTTCGGTCAGTCTGGAGGAGGCGTGATCAGTGCCGATAAAAAAAACTTTTTCCTCATCGGCAACCTGAGCCACCTGTAGCGCGATCGCAGAATTAACCACACCGCAGATAAACCGCACCCCGTCATTGCGGACGAAGTCGCGTACCTGGCGAGTGGCTTTGGACGCCTTGGAGCTGCTGTCAGCGACCAATACACGTAGAGAGGGTTGCTGCTGGCTCTGGTTGCTCAGGTGTTCAAATGCCAGTTGAATACCGATCACACTATCCTGGCCGTAAAGCCCACCGCGTCCGCTCATCGGAAACAGACAGCCTACGGTGGTTTGCGCCTGCTCTTTAGACGCGCCTAACGCCAGCTCTGCTGCATTGACGGGGAGTACCAGTGCTAATAACCCCCAAAGTAACCAGCGGCTCATTTTTCATCGTCCAGATCTAAGCGTTGTATTCTCCGTTTGAGCGCGTGTCGGGACATACCTAGTTTTTCAGCAGCTATACCCTTACGCCAACCGGACTCTTTGAGCGCCTCGATAATCAACTGGCGCTCATGGTCTTCGACTGCTTCGCGATAGTCCCCCTCGGGATTTTTAACCATCGCATCCTGAGTGTTGAATTCAGCGGGTAGCATAGATTCGGTGATGGTCTTTCCAGGATGGAGGATGGTGAGTCGCTCGATCAGGTTTTTTAGTTCGCGGATGTTGCCAGGCCAGTCATAATCGGCCAGCAGTGCCAGTACGGATTCATCCAGTGACAGGGGTTCGCAGCCCTCTTGTCTGGCAAACTTCTCGCTGAAGTGAGTGACCAATAGCCCCACATCCTGGTCGCGCTTTGACAGCGACGGCATATCGACTGGCAGAACGTTTAAGCGGTAGTACAGATCGGCTCGGAACCGTCCCGCGTCCACCTCATCCTTTAAATTTCGATTGGTCGCCGCGACTACAAAAACATTCGCCTGGCGCTCTCGGCCCGCGCCGACCGGTCGGTAGCTCCTGTTTTCCAGAAAACTGAGGAGTTTCGCTTGAAGGTTAATCGGCACCTCGCCAATCTCATCGAGGAAAAGCGTCCCGCCATCAGCAAGATCGATCAGTCCGGAACGGCGCTGGTTCGCTCCGGTATAGGCGCCTCGCTCGGCGCCAAACAGTTCAGCCTCAATCAGTTGGTCGGGCAGCGTAGCGCAGTTCACCTCGATAAAGGGTGCATCAATAAAACGAATGTCATGCAGGGCGCGAGCAACTAACGCCTTACCCGTACCGGAAGGACCGGTTACCAACACTGTTTTACCAGAACTGTTACCCACTCGTTGCAGCGCATCACGAAGCGCTCCCATCTCCTTGCTATTACCGACTAAGGAACCTGTGCCGCTGTTTTTCTCACGTAGGAATCTAATTTCGCGAAGGGTGCGCATGTGCTCGGTACAACGGCGAATAAGCAATACCAGTTCATCTAATTCAAACGGTTTGGTGATGTAATCGATGGCACCGACTTTGACTGCTTTGACCGCTGAACGAGTATCGCCATGTGCAGAGATCATGATGACCGGCAAGTCAGGCTGTTGCGCCTTCAACTTCACCAGGACTTCAAGCCCGGACATATCGGGCAAGCCAAGATCGAGTAAAACCACATCCGGACTTGAGGTTTTGGCCAGCTCAAGCCCGTCACCGCCGGTGTAGGCTCCCGTGACCTGCATGTCTTCATCGCGCAGCGAGAAACCCAGGCTACGCACCAGGTTGCGCTCGTCATCTATCACCAGCACCGATATCGGGTTATTCATGGATCTTTACTCTCCTGGTTCTGTGCAGCGGGGAAGAAACAGCGTGACACAAGTTCTCTGGCCTTCTGTGCTATCAATGGTCATTCTCCCATTATTGCTTTTCACTAAAGTGGCGCAGGTCGCTAACCCCAATCCGGTACCCGCGGGCTTGGTAGTAAAGAAAGGCTCCATAATATGAGTCTGTATCTCGGCTGACATACCCTGACCGTCGTCAGTGACGCTGAGCGTTATCTCATCGTTGTGGAGCATGGCTTGTAGGCTGATGGTGCGTCCTTTGACTGACATCGCCTGCAACGAATTGAGAATCAAATTCATTAAAACTTGCCGCAGATGGCCTTCATCGACCCATAGGCACAGGTTGTTTGGACATTGTATGTCGAGCGCTATTCCCTGATTTCGTGCCGAGGCTCCGACCAAGGTGGAGATGCTGCTGAGCAATTTCGCCGCCCCGACCCGTTTTGCGTGCGGCTCTCTTGGCCGGGCAAAATTAAGCAGGTGTTCAAGTACGTCGTTGACCCGGTCGATCTCCTCCTCGATCACCGCCATCATCTCCCTGTTTTCAGGATCCGGCTCTCTGCGGGACAGGGCAACGATGGTGGTTCGAATGGTGGTCAGGGGATTACGTATATCGTGGGCCAATCCTGCTGCCAGTTGTCCCAGCGTTGCCTGGCGTTCGATCTTAAGCGTTGCGCGGATGAAGGTCTTGAGTTGCAGTCGCATCCGTTCGATGGCTTGGGTTAGACGAAGCATTTCTGCACCTTGAACCGGGGTAACGGGTGTATCCAGATCCCCGAGGGCAACTTTTTCTACGCTGAGTATCAGGGATTCTACCTGCCGATTTAAGCGACGAGAGATGCTCATATGCAGCCACAATAATCCCGCGACGGTGCACGCCATCAACAGGATCAGCCAATAACGCATTCTTTCGACCGATGACATCACCAGATTGGGATTTTGGATCACATGCAACGACCAGCCTGGCAGCAGAGCCAGTTGTTGCGTGGGCGCATCAGCAATATTGACCGGCTGTCCCAAAACGTCATACGTATTGCCGTCACCTGCCTGTAGGAATACCCGAAAGGTACTGCTTTGATCCAACCCGCGAAGAATCTCGGTCAAAGAGTTAAAGCGAATGATAAGTCCGATACCACCGCCCTGTTCATTACGGGTATCGGGCATGAAGTGCTGGCGAAGAATAACCCCGGAAGGGCGCTCGATGGAGTAAGGCAAAGGGCCCGCTAATTGAGCCCCCTCAAAGTCATAACTTCGAGTGGCAGAAGAGGGATCCGTCTGTTGTTCTTCGGGGAAGGTCCACGCGATGTGCCCTTGGTGATCATAGAAAACAACCCCGTAAACGCTTCTCGCATCGACCTGCAACCGTAACAAACTCTCCAGTTCTGGAGAAATCGTCTGCCGTCCAGAGGGAGTGAAAAGGTCAGGATTATCGAACTGGTCAGCGAGTGCCTCCAGCTCAAACTTTCGTTCTCTAATGAATACGCGAAATTCATTCTGCGTCGCAGCCATCCGAGTGGCCAGTTGCTCTTCGGTCAGGCGGGTAACCAGTTGAGAAAAATAGGTGTCGTAGAGACTCGCAAACCCAACCAGTGGAACCAACGCAACCAACAGCGATAACCATAAGTATTTAGTCGTCAGGCGATTGGCTACGCGACCTTGCTGCGACAGCAGGGGTGCCTCGTCAGTGGTTTCACTGTTCAGTGATTCGAGACGTCGTACTGAAGAGTGATCAATAATCAAAAGGACTAACCTCTCATTGGTAACCGCATATTAGGCCCCCCATCATTCATACTTAGCAAAAATAGCGCCACACCTGAAAAGTGCTAGATCGTAGCCCCAATAGTAACGGATACCACAATAAAAGAGCGGTAACCGCTCGTGCAAAATTACCAGCCGATCGAAAATCGCTCATACCAATCGATCAGAAGCAAAACAAACTCCCGGTCACATCGATAAATTGATAGAACTGGGGATCACCCAAGACGCACCTTTGTCTAACAGGAGGTTTAAAATTACCAGTATTATTCAGACTTAGTTGTTAAGGGGATGTAGCCAAGGCCCAACTTCCCTGGCAATGATGCCCGGTTTCAGAAAAAGTGCATTGGTGAAACTGGCATGCTTTCCGAACCTAGAAATGTCTGGAATGGGCGCATCTAGGGACGTCGGTCGAACTAGCAGCAACCATCCACTATTTAGCTGTAGATAACCCACACACCCATCTCTAGATTGAATTTGGTTCATGCGGCGAGACCCAAGGCAAGCGGATCATCGACCTAGCACACCTCAAGGCTGATGGCTGGTTAGTAGATGAAAGCGCCCGTGTGAATCCTTGGTGAGGGCTACTGAGTGTTAATTTGCAGTTAAAAGTGACCCACCAATTGCATCGAATATTGACCCGCCTTGAGGCCTGATTATGGCCTTTTTCAGATTCCTTTATCCAGCCTTACCACCTTTCTTTTCCTGTTCGTTGAGTGTTTAAATCGGTAACTGTCGTTGCCGGTTTCGACGATGTGACAGTGATGCGTCAGCCTGTCGAGTAGTGCGGTGGTCATCTTGGCGTCGCCGAAAATTGAAGACCATTCAGAAAAACTCAAGTTGGTGGTGATGATCACACTGGTGTGCTCGTATAGCTTGCTGAGCAGGTGAAACAACAGCGCGCCACCACTGTGACTGAAAGGTAGATAGCCGAGCTCATCTAAAATTACCAGGTCGATATGCGCCAGACGATTGGCCAAACGCCCGGTTTTTCCTTCACGTTTTTCCGCTTCTAGGGCGTTGACCAGCTCTATCGTCGACAGAAAACGAACGCGTAAATGATGTTGCTGAATCGCCTGTACTCCAATGGCTGTGGCGAGGTGGCTTTTACCGGTGCCAGGGCCGCCAACGAGGACGACATTGTGGCTGTCGCTGATAAACTCACAGCGGAACAGACTGTTAATCAGGGCCTGATTGACATCGCTTTGCTCAAAGTTAAAACCGGAAAGATCGCGGTGAACCGGGAATTTAGCGGCCTTCATTTGATACGCTGTTGAGCGTACTTCGCGGTCAGAGACCTCTGCCTGGGTGAGAATACTGAGTATCGGCTGGGCGCGTTCGTAGGCGGTTGCATCCTGCAGGGTCAGCTCTGTAATGCTGCTGGCCATACCGTGGAGCTTGAGTGATTTTAGTGTTTTTACCATTTCCTCAATGCACATACTGAGCCTCCCTGAGTTGATCGTAACGGCTGACATTGGCTTCGGGCTCCTGGTTTAGCAGCAAGATCGGCGGCGCCGCCAGCGGCTCTGAATGCTCCTGTATCTGCTGGCGATTCAGGCAGTTAACGACGTGCTGTTTAGATGGCCACTCGGCATTAAGCGCTTCCTCAATCGCTCGCTGAACATCCTCTTCCGGGTGTTGTAGTACCAGCGCCAAGATGTCCGTCATTTCTCGATCGCCGCCGACTCGGCCGAGCAGGATTTTCTGCAGGGTTTTGAAGCTATCGGGCAGTTCGTCAAAAGGCGCACCGTTACGCAGAGCGCCAGGTTTACGCTGAACAACGGCGAGGTAATGCCGCCAGTTGTAGATCGTTTGTCCAGGGCCTTGGTGGCCGCGATCAAAGACACGGGCGTGTTCGGCAATAACCTCACCTTCGGCAACCACGACCAGTTTCTCGGGATAGGTATGCAGGCTGACGGGCCGGTTGGCGTACGTGGATGGGACGCTATAGCGAGTGCGCTCGTGGGTAATCAAGCAGGTGGAGGTGACGCGCTTTGTTGCTTCGACATAGCCGTCAAAATCGACTGGCTTGGGCATTAATGCTTTCTGTTCCTCCAGCCAGACATCGGCCACGCTGCGATCAATTTGTTCAGGGTGCTTATTCTGCTGCCACTCAGTTCGACATTGTATTTCTAGCCAGTCATTGAGTTCCGCCAGAGTTTTAAATGCCGTAGCTTTGTGCCACAGGCCATTGCGCGCATCTTGCACCACCTTCTCGACTTGGCCTTTCTCCCAGCCAGCGGCAGCATTACAGAAGTCGGCTTCGAACAGGTAGTGACTGACCATGGTTTGGAAGCGTCGATTCACGGTGCGCTGTTTACCGCGCCCGATCTTATCGACGGCGGTCTTCATGTTGTCGTAAATACCTCGTTCAGGCACGCCACCAAAGACCCGAAAGGCGTGATTGTGGGCATCGAACAGCATCTCGTGGGTCTGAGTGAAATAGGCGCGCAGATAGAAAGCGCGGCTGCTACTGAGCTTGAAATGGGCTACCTGTAACTTGACCTTGGTGCCGGCAATCACCGCCCAGCCATCGCCCCAGTCAAACTGGAACGCTTCTCCAGGGGCAAAGCGCAGCGGAATATAAGCCTGCTTTCCGGTCTTCTGCAGGGCGACGTACTGCGCTTGCTTCCACTTGCGTGCGAAAGCGGCGACGCGGTCGTACGAGCCCTCATAACCGAGTAGCAGTAGATCGACATAGAGTTGCTTGGCGTTTTTACGTTGCTTGCGAGGCCGACGTGACTCGCGGTGTAGCCAGCTGGTCAGAGAAGCACTGTAGTCATCGAGCTTGCTCGGTGACTGGCGCGGTGGGTACTTAGGGTCGAGTTCGTTGCTGTTGAGATACTTGCGAACGGTGTTGCGTGAGAGCCCGGTTCTGCGGGTTATCTCTCGGATAGGCTTTCCTTCTCGGAAATGCCAACGGCGAATCACACTGACTAATGCCACATCTATCACTCCACGATCTCCTGCGATTCTGGTGCAGGAGGAAATTTACACGTGGGTCAAAATTCGATGCAAACAATGGGGTTTAGCGGGTCACATTTAGGTGCAAATCAACAAAGAGCAACAAAGTGCCCTTTTAGCGCTAGAAAACAGCTCGGTTGTCCGACAAATTTTCCGCAGAGCGCAGAGTTAGGAAGGCACAGGAAGGTATGTCATGCTGAGCAAGCACCACAAAGAACTTTACGATGCATTTTACGAAAGCAAGACGAGTCAGACGAACCATCGTAGCATTGCCTTTTATCCCTTCATGACCGCTTTGTAGATACACCCGCCGAAAGCGGAAGTCTTCGTGATGACCGCTTTGGGTTCCGACTCTAACCAAACTGGATTGGCTGTATTCTTTTAATTAGAAGCAGCTAACGGTCTGTTCAGTGCGCATAGTTGCCTCTGCCGTCTCGCGTCGGCCAAACGGGGTCAGTTCTGCAGATGCTTGGTAGGTGCTGAAAGTAAAAGGTGTGATCAACATTGGCGCTGTTGAGCCTATGGAATTATCTCCTGCAGTACCTTTTGACTAACCGCGTTGGTAGTTCCCTGCAGGAAGCCCGACGAGGTGGTTGAATACCCACCAGAGACCACCGGCGTAAAAGGGTCTGTCTTGATATCGATCTCGTAGTGTCGGAGCTGATTACCAAACTTGCCAAGCGCTATACCCGCGACGGACTTGGCACCCGCTTTTCGCAAGAACGCAGCAGCCACAGCGAATGACACGCCATATGTAGTGCAGTCATCAACTACCATCACATGTTTGCCGACAAGCCGGTTTTTATTTTTATAATACGGGTTCAAATGAATCGTTAGCACTTGTCCACTTGGGTCCGTACGGTCGCCCCCTCCACCCGCCGATCGTTTTGGCGATGGCGTATGTCGGATGAAGAGAGGTTCGCCTCGTGTTGAAAACCTGACCCTCGAAACAGTGGTTCGAAGTCGATGTGTAAAGTCACACAATGTATCAGTATCGTCGTTGTTACTACTCGAGGATGGATATACTCCCCAAACCAAGTCTTTGATCGAATCTGTATCGTCCATTAGCAGCGAACGCGCAGTTACGGCCAGTAGGGCATTCAAGCGGCTACCCCCATTCTTGACTGTATTTGTCAGCCTCCGCGCAAAACCCTGTTGCGTGACCGACTTGCCATACCCCGATAGATCGGACAGGGCACGCACACGGTAACTCGGTGCATCTCCAGAGAACCACCACTGTCCCGACCAAGCAGCCGTTAGTTGGGTGATCTCCTGAAACTGAGTCGCATCATCAACGCGTATACCGAGAGCTTGTACCTGCCGGGCACCAGACCAGCCTGCAGCAACAAGCAGCGCGCGACCATTTTTACCCATTTGAACATCTTCATCCTTAGACGCTAGGACGATAACGTCGAATGGATTCAACCCAAACTTATTGGCGTTTTCAGAAACGATTCCACCCTTTTGGCGCCCCCTGATCTGCAAGAACTGCACGCCACTATCGCCAAAACTTTCCTGAAACCATGCAGGTTTGGCTTGATTAGAAATCAACCCCACAGGATTTCCAGCGGCCTTGGTTTTGATTAATACATCAACAAGTTGAGGATCCGGTAGACCATTGCATAAAACCGCATTTGGGGAAGTCATTACGATTAACATCCTATCTCCTTATCATTCATTACTTGGCGATCCACGCCTTCAGTCAATCAGCGCACGATAGCGTTCCACGCTGAGTTTAGATTCTATGCTTCAGGGCCTGTATAGAAGGTTTTCTTAATCAGTTCATTAAATGATCTCACAGCCTTGTTGAGAACGTCGCCGCTCTTAACAGGTTGAGAACACAAAGTTAGCAAGTAATTAAACGCCTCTTGTCTAGAGTCGCCATTTCGGCTTTCTATTGAGATTAATACGTCAGCCGATCTCTTAATCTGCGAAAGGATACCTTCAACTGAAAACAGAATGCTAAAGCGGTTCTCTTTACTTACGCCTCCCTCGTTGTCGAAACGTATTTTGCCGATAGCATCAATCTCTGCCTGGATGTATTGAAATCGAGCAGATAGTTCAACGATAATTCCGGCATCCTTAACGAACGCCGCTGCTTTTTTGAAGTCCTTAGAGGTGACGGGAGGCATCTGCGTTATATGCAGTTCATCGAGTACGATATCCCTCGTAACCTCGAGCTCAACAGCCTCAGGTGTTTGTGCTACGCCTCTACTCTCTGGCCTATCCGCTGTTTGAATGTTATTAGCCAAAACTGCATCTATTACTTCTGGATGCTCGCTAAATAAAGGTTTAGCGTGTAATTGTCCGCCAGAAATGCGCGGAGACGGAGAGCCAGGGGCCTCCTCTCCCTCCTGTTCGGTCATCAAGAAATAGTCTTCCCGGCTCCGTAGGATGATTGTGTGCTTAAGGCTGTTTGTGTGGCAGCGTAGCAAACCGGCTCGCTGTGTATCGGTCCCCTCGGCTATCAGCAGGTTTGCCTGCACATTGGGCGCACCACTTTCACAGTCTTTGTCCGTTGGATAAGGAACTGCAAGCCAACGCCCATAATCAAGTGATGCACGTGATGCATGGAGGCTCCCCCCCTTAAGGCCAGCTTGAATCATAACCACGCCCTGGGCCATTCCTGCCTGCGTACGATCACGCTTGACGTACTGCTGGCTTTGTACGTTTTGGCCAAAAGGATATTCACTTACCAATGCACCACCACCAGCAAGAATGCCTTCCGCCAGTTTTTTGTGCTTCGCCGGAGCAATCATATGCAGCCCATGAGCCAGCACCGCCACTGTGTGACAGTTTGCATCCAGCGCCGCTTGGTGGGCTATGGCGTCGCAACCGATCGCTAAACCGCTAACAATGCTCCAGTTTCGCTCCGCGAAGAATTGCGTGATGCGCGTAGCAATGACTTTTCCGTGCGCAGTTGGATCTCGAGTTCCGATGATAGCCACTGACCGTGCTGTGGAAGGGGATAATGAACCCTGGACATACAGAATAAATGGATCGTCCTTCGTGGCAGCTAGTAATTGTGGGTACTCTGAATCAAATGGAGACAGGATACGCGCGTGATGTAGTTCAGCATCTGCTATCTGCTTGGCCGCATCATCTTGAGCAGTTCGCCAACTTCCTTCGCCAGACAATGCCCGTGCAATTTGAGGGATTTTATTTGCCAAGTCCTCTATCGCTTGCTCGCCAAAGCCTGGTATGAGTGCCGTCTTCTTCAGAGATGCGGGACCAACCCCTTTCAGCATCGACAGAGAAAGCAGCAGTTGCGTAGTTGGCGAGATAACACTCATAAAACTTTGCCTATGTTCTTGGCCATCAACAGGCACTTCGGATCGACGTTTTTCTTGCGGGGCTCACGCACCAGTTTCAAACTCCCAGTACGGATAATGGAGTCATCCTGATCAACTAGGAAAATTTCAAACATTCAACACCGACCTGTTATTGCTGCGAAAAACAGCAGCATACCTAATCACTTACCTTAGATATATGGTGAGCTAAGGGGGAGGGGGCGCGACATTGAACTGGGCCTAGCGAGATATGAGATCCAAAATAAAGATTGGGCGTGTATTTTGGTGCCCCCTACATAGCGCCTACACGGGATGGGTTTTATATTTTATGGCGAATGGTTGTCTGTCGTTTTTGCTTTTATCTACATGAAAGAAAAGATGGTGGCCCTGCCGGACTTGAACCGGCGACCGACCGATCGAGTGCTCTAACCAACTGAGCTAAAGGCCATTTTTTATTATAAGCAAAACTCATTGCGAGTCTTTCTGTACCTGGCCGCTGGTAACCACTGAGGAACAATGAATTATGAGCCCGCGCTTTAATCTCTTCTTAGTGCTTAGCTGACCAGTTGATTGAACAGCCTGACCAGCTAGGTTGACCGAGGGCGACCAGCATCTGACCACAACTGATCAGTTTCTTGACCGTCGCCACCAGGGGGGATTTATATCCCTACCTGTCATCTGATTGAAAAGAAGTGGCGGGACTACAGCCTAAGTTATTGAGGTGTAACAGGTTAACGGAAGACTACATATTCTCAGGTGTGTGAATGAAGGGGAGGGGGTGAATAACGGCGGTCAGTGTGATTAAAGAAGGCCGACAGGGTTTTTTCTAGATTTTGATCCAAGCGCCTAGTGTTTTACGCTTGCAGGGTTACTCCTCAGTTTCGACCTCGGCAAACAGCGGGATCGTCTTTTGTGGAAGCTCCATGTCCTTGAGACCGATGACAGTTATGCCTAGCCTGCTACCTAACGCTTTTACGCCTTTGTCATCGCTGTAGATCGTTTTGACGTTCTGGGACTTTGCGATTGCCACAATCTGTCGGTCAAACCGAACCTTTGCCTTGGTATCGTTTGTGCCGGGGCTTAACTTTCGTGTCTCTTTCTCGCTTTCGAGGTGCAGTGCGAGTTCTATGGCGGCACGCTGATCAAAGCTGAGAGGCCGGAATACTCCCATATCGTTGATAATTGTCAGTAGCTCATCCGATTTTTTTCTGTTAACCACCAGCAGTTCAGCAAGTACAGGAGCGGGGATGGCTATCTTCTTCTTCTCCTCTTGCAGGGTTTTAACTAGGTGGTCTAGGCGTTCCCTCGCATGCTTCAGCGGTTTCCCCGTGGTTTCGTCCATCGGTGTTGAGTTCGGTGCAATTAGGTAACCCAGTATGTTGTTGTCGATGACTACCATGTGCTCAGTCTTCCCTCATATCCTTGAAGAACTCGCCGGGGTTATCGAGGCTTTGAATGTCCTCGCCTATGGCCTGACCTAGCTCCCGTAGTGCTTTAGTTACGGTTGTCTTTGTTAAAGGCTTGAAGCTTTCAATCTCAAACCTCTTGCACTGCCATGTCCCATCACGATCTCTCTTCCAGTCACCCACGCCTTCCACTCTGATCTCCGAAAAAAGTAGTGGTGCTAGCTGTCTGGCAAGGTCTCTACTGCATGTACACTTATACACCCCATCAGAGCCTAAGCCATGTTGTATATGTACGGGGACGGAGTCGTCCTTCCCACCAATTTGAATCAACACACCGTCTAAGGCTCCGGCTTCATGAATTACGTTGAACTCAGGCGGTTCGACCTCTTCACGTCCAGGGAAATAAAGATCAGCGTTGACGGCTATGCTGCCTGTAGCCCTTAGACGACCGATGGCACCATCTTGCTTTAGAAGTTTGTTGAGTTCTTTGTAGGCTTTGCTGGCTTCAGCAGGGGCTTCGCCTTGCCCTACTGCTCTGATGCGGTGGGCCACTTTGATAGCCGCTTTGGTGTTGAGTACGTCCTGCTTAAGTAACGCGCTGCCTTCCTCTACACGGCGGAAACAGACAGAGTCTGCCTGTCCCATGACTGCAGCCAGAGGTTTGAGGTATTCGGCTAGGCGTTTCATTGAAAGCGTGTCCGGGCTCAATGCATCAATGCTGAACTCGAACTCGTTGTTGTCACTCATCTCATAGCGTTCCTTGCGAAGCCTTGAGTAGGCATTCGCATTCTACGATAGGTCGGCTCAAAAACATACGGCACCCTCTAACAGTGTAATTTAAACCTTGTCCCTGCACGGAACACCTCGCATATTAAGGCAGAGCAGCCGTCCACAATATATAGTCATTAGGACGTACCTGCCGAAGTTGGTGAGGCATCTTCTACATCATGTCCCTCCCCTGCCGAAAAAGCACGGGCAGCATCCTCGAGTCGAGTGTGTACCTCGTCGATGCGCATGGTGAAGTCCATAGAACCAACGCACTTACGATCATTCCAGTATTTAGCAGTGAGCGTCGTCGGCCTAAGGCTCGGCCCGTGGGTCTCGATGATGGTGGCACCTTGATGCATTTCGCTAAGCCTTTCGTCACGCAGATGGACATTGGGCTCGTTCGTGTAACCCCAATACAGGCCTGCCTGACTCATGTGTCTACAATGTTGACACAACCCGGCCTTGTGGTATTGTAGATACACAGTAGATACGTCGAGGACGTTGTTATGGAAACGCAAATCAAACGCTGGGGTAATAGCGCAGCAATTCGCATCCCCGCCAACATCCTGTCAGATACCCATCTGGCGGTTAACAGTCCAATCAACATCGAGGTCAAAGGCAACCGGATCGTTATTGAGCCGGTCGCAAAGGCTGCTAAGCGCCTCAATTTGCCATTCACTGAGCAAGCTTTGCTCAACGGACTAGATGCCCATACGGCACACGCTGACGAAATCGCAGCACCACTTGCAGCGGAGTTGGGCGAGTAATGGCTAAGCAATATATCCCAGAACGCAACGAAATCATCTGGTTGGACTTTGAACCCACTAAGGGCAAAGAGATCGGTAAGTATCGCCCCGCCCTGGTGTTGTCTTCCAAGGCTTACAACAAGCAGACCGGCTTAGTGATCTGCTGTCCAATCAGCACCAGTATTCGCGGCGGTGCTACCGAAGTGCCTGTCAATAATCTCGATCAACCGTCAGTGGTTGCGGCCAGCTTGATTCAAACGCTGTCATGGAAGGATCGACAGGCTAAGTTAATCACTCGCGCCGAGAAAGGCGTACTTGATCAGGTGCTGGTACGGATCATTCCGCTGATTGGCGCTGATGAGGTACTAGAGCAGTTTATCGAGTAAGGGAGCAGCACCAATGCAGGGACGAATAGATCAAGAGCGGCCAGCCATCGGAGCCCAGCTTGTTAGAGAGTGAGGATTTTGCCCTGTTTGTGCGTGAGGTTGTACCGCACGAACCGGAGATTAAAACCCCTCAAGATATAGCCGTACAGTTTTTAGCGTGGCTAAAGACGTGCGGCCACTGCGGTCATTGCAAATAGGAGTATGGGAAATACGAGAGCTATTACCTGGCACCTTTAACGCGGCCTCTCAGGCCTCAACCTGACAGATCGCCCCTTAGCGTACGATTTTTTCCGAATTCTGCGTTCACCCCTACCCACAAGGGGCTGGTTATAATCATCAGTAGCCATAGATAACACTCCTGGTGTTTCTCTGGTCAGGTATGGGCTAAGGGTTGCCGCCCTCAGTCCATACCGTTACTGCATATTGTTTGAGTCGTTAATCCAACCTAGTAGTACCGATTTAACGGACACCGCATCGAGCACGGGAGCGCTCGATACCGCAACCAACGAGAATGCGGGTTTCGTCCAGTCATCTCGATCAAGAACAACAATCAAGTGAACACGCTGGCCGTCACCAACTGCAGACAACTCAGGCAACAAACCGGCATGAGAGATCGCTTGTTGTGCTAGAACCGTCGTTACTCGAAGGTGCTCATCATCAAAGGCCAACTCAGGATCGGCAACGACCTCCCATGCCTGGATCAGATCCGGCCAGTCAAGCAAGGATGAAATCGGGAACTCGGATCGCTGGCTACCGAAGACAAGAGCAGCATCAGTTTCACTGTCCAGCAGGTACACGCACACTTCTGAATCACCGGCTTCTACCGACCCGGCCAATGTCCATCCAGAATCATCTAATTCCCTGGCTAGCAATTCACTCAGCCTTTGCTTTTCCTGTTGCGCCTCCAAGCGAGGAACAATGGATACCACCTTCGCACTACACATTTGAACCACCGTTATTGACCAGCTGCAGGGCTTCAAAGTCCCATGAGTTGTAGAGAGTGCGAGCACCGTAAAACACCGAGCGCTTCTCAAATTCTGACACTGCTGCAAGCGCCAGACCGTCAGCAAAAAACAACCCTTCAACACTACCGGGTTCCAACTGGAGCACCTGGTTACGAGCAGCGTAGAAAACACCAAAAATCAGCTCTTTGTTTTGCTCTTCATCTGACCCTCGAACCATGAGTTCTGGCAGACCAATTTTGGACATCCCTACAGTGTAAGAAAGGCCGTTATTAAACTTCACATAGATCCCGTCAGCCTCAATGGCTTCCAACATCCTGGTGTTGTGCTTTTCGATACCATTTTCAAAAAATGCCAGTTCTGCAGGCATGACGAAATCCTCTTTCCTACTAATACTTGTACCTTGAGATATAACATCCAAATAATCACTTGCAAGACCTACATCTTGTGTCGCCGGCACAAAGGTTTCCACCAATAATCGTGGAATACCAGACGGCAAACTGAAGATCGGTGCAATTCTTTCCTTTGGCCTGAAGCCTTTGGTACTGCTGCTGGTTGTAGTCTTGAACACTACCTGGCTCGATGTCCAAATCACTCTCTTCGACGGCCACAACCATCCCTGTTCGCGGTAAGTCTTACATGATCAACCTCCCTTGATCGCTTTAGCCAGCAGTAATAGCCAACCAATAATTGAGGCCCCGGCAATGGCAAGAAGCACCTGATTGTCTCGAACAAAACCATCCAGATCCCCACTACCAAACCCGTTCCCAATGGCAACAAACATGCTTCCCATCGCTATCAGGAATAGAACTGTCCTGATAACACCCGTCTTCCCTTTAAACATTTCCTTTCCTCCTATGCGCCATCAACAGCAAGACTACGGAAAGCGGCAGCTCTTTGCTGCTCACCGCGTCGATCATAGCCTGAAGTTGTCTCAGGGTTGCTATGACCAACCAGGCTGGCTACCAAGCTCAGATCGTAGCCAGATTCCAGCATTATGGTAATGAACGACCCCCTGAAGTCATGCGGAGTAAGCGCCTTAACACCAGCAGCTACACGCAACCCTTCACAAATAATCTGAACTGCACGGGGAGTGATTTGCTCACCATACAAGATGTCATCGCCCTTCCTGACCCTTACAAACACAGGGTTAGGATCTCCCGGTTTTCTCTTTGCTGATTCTCTCGGCGGTTGCTTAGTTCTAGGGGTGTGGCTAATCTCACCTGGAGACTTCAGCAATCCATCACTTAGCCACTCCATAAGCAGACTCCACACTGACTCTGGTGGATATACCCAGCGCTCCTTTTGCCCCTTACCGTAGATCAAGATACCGCGCTCATCGGTATCAATGTCCTCGATGCACATCCCAGCCAACTCAGCACGTCGCAGGCCGCAGGAGTAGAGCAAGGCAACAACAAGACCATCACGAACACCCTTTATCCGACGCATCTCACGCGCAGCATTCAGCAACCGCTCAACCTCTCCGGGTTCGATATATCGCTGCTTCTTTGCGCGTGTAACTTTGATATTCTTGGTTTCCATCACAAGGCGGAATTGGCGTTCGCCAATCATCTCCAAATGCCACGCCTCTTTGACGACGCCACGCATGGCAGAGAAGACACCATTAACAGCTGTAAGACTGCTTCCAGCGCCTTCCATAAGCTCTCTCAGGGTGTTCATGAACATCCGATCAATGGCAGTCCAATCCGCATCATGAATAGACTGAGCACCGGCTACTTTCACAGCCCATTTCAGGCGCGAAAGCGTTACCCGGCGAGACTCACCAGAGAAATTTGTTAGGTACTGAACAGCCGGATTATGCTGCCTTTCACGTCCACGCGGGACATCCAACCCAACCAGGCTACGCGAGTTAGGATTGCTTGTTTCAAAGGAACCAGCTTCGATCAGGTCGCTCATAAAGTACCCCTCTTATGCCGCTTTTCTATCAGCAGGTTTTTCACGATGACGGCTAGTGCTTACGAGGCACTTATTCAAATCATCGTCTGAATAGCCGTAGTGTTTCTTCATATCCAAACGCGCCAGCTTTGCAGCATGATCCGCGTTCATCCCCATAACCTTTTCAAGACGATGAGGGGGCAAATGCCTGAATTTGAAAGAAACATTATATGGTTTCGCAGTTGCCATAAATCTTCCTCAGTCCACGCGGGACGTATAAAAAGAGTTTGTTTTTATCGCCAGAACCCAAGCTGGAACCAACTCAGCAGGGGAGCCATAAGGCTCAAACTGGACTGCAAATTCGTTAAAAGCGATGCCGTAGGACTCAGCCAATCGCCGGGACACATCAACCGCTTCGGAATAGCCAATATCGCCTTCAAAGTCGTGCAACGCATCTGCACCAACGCCTTCTGAACGCCCATACAAGGTGTAAAACACCTTCTGGTAGCCCAGAGCACCGGCCACATTAACAATGGGCTCACACGCTCCATCAGGGCCTTCACCGATCAGCATCAACTCAAATCCCGAATACAGCTCCGGGGCAAAAACCCCAGAGCAGCAATTCCAATCAATCAACATACTCACCCCCATGATCAGAAAAAGTAGCCCTGATTTGGGCAGCTTTCGGAGGCGGGTAATTTTTCATAAACAGCGGTGTGATCGAAACTGAATTTCAGCGAATATTTCACCTGAAGCGACTCTTTGCTAACCAGCTTCTTATCAACCATATCGTTCATGTTCATATCTGTTTCAGGGATGATCGAACCATAATCTGAAAAGAACACCGGCGTCTTTGAAGGATCAAGCATGTGCTTAATCTGGTCAAAATCCGGTCGCTCAAGATGGATGCTGCAGAAGTAATAGTGCTTGGCATCAGAGTAAAAAGAGCCGCAATCCGCCATGATTCCAATCGAGCGATTAGCCACCCCGAAGTTGGTTTCCGCCAGCCACTCATACACATCAACGCCACCAATTTCACCATAACCGCTGTACGCACTTCCCTTGATCGAGGGCTTGCCGTTAGGCTGGAACAAATATACAACTCCGCTTGGTTTGCTAGAATGAATATTGCCGATTGATTCTTTGGTGTCGGCGGTCTGCCAGCTGAAAAACCCCATGCTTATTTCCTCAAAAATCTCGGGAAAATACCCACGACCCAAGATTTCAAAAACATTAGTACCTTAAATCAACATTTACGGAACTAATGATGGTTTAAAAAAATGGCCTTTCGGCTTGCACGGGTTTCAGACAATCTCTAAAAACACCAACAAGCCGTACAGTCACCCAAGCATCACTTACTGATGCCTTACACCAACCATATAAACACGCGAATTTCTACTTACAACACTTACAGCTTCATTCTTTATCGGCAAGCATCTCAACAACTTAATGAACAGCCGCCTATCTTAATCCTTGATGCAAAAACAGCTCGAACCGCTCTGGGTTATCTGGACTGTAGCCGCCAAGATCTGCCGGACATTCCCACGGCTGCGGATCGGCAGATAAGCAGATTAACTTCCCGCCAGATACGCGGGTATAAAGATCCAAGTCAGTCGCTCGATACTGTCCACCAGGGCCTCCCTGGAACTGATACTGCCCCCCGGCGTCGATGATGGTCACTGGAAACGGGTACTCTGATTTGTCGATAGCGGCCAGGTTCTGATCAACCAAATCACTACCAGACCGGATGGCGGCATAAAGCGGAGTGCCTAGCTGGTGGGGGCTTGATACGATTTTAACGAACTTGCTGGTCATTGCCTCCAGCTTTTCATCGGCTCTCTTCAGGTCGGATCTAAGGCCGTCCACCATACAGATTCGATCATCGACCCTTGCCTGCAAGGCCGCAGTAACCGTCTGCTCTTTATTGTATCGAGACTCAGACTGCCGCAGAGCTTTCTCTGTCTCTGCCAGACTTTCTTTTAGCTGCTTGATCTCCTTAGCAGATGCTCGCTGCTCTTCTCGATGCGCTCGACCGGCCTCAACCAACCGCGATTCAGCAGCAGCAACATCCGACATCGCCTTATCCTGAGCCAGCTTTATCTGGTTAGCTACATGCTCTACCGACTGGTGATGCAGCTCGGCCACAGCCTCCATTAGATAAACCGGAATTCCTTTACCCCCGTTTTCTTTCCGCCACTCCTTGAGCGCCTGGCTGATCGTTGTGTTCGATCCACGCCCCCTTGCCGCCAACACCTCTGAAACAGATGGTATGCGATTGTTCTCATCAACGAACGCCGTGATCAATTCCTTAATCTCTGCGACAGCACCGGCCATATCCGAATTCTCCAAAAGGGGCTTTGTGTAATGTAATTCCTTACACTTTACATATTACACTAACATGGAAGGTTGGCAAAAAGAACGCGGCATAGCCGCGTCATCGAAATCGAGCCGCAGTAAGGAGTAGGCTAAGGGAGGGAGACAGCCTTGTTAGACGGAAACTTCTTGAAGAACGGCAAATGTCTTTTATGCACCAGGTAGCCATTTAGGTGGCTCTGGTTCTTAGCTCCTGTGATGCCGGCCTTGATGATATTCTCGCCATTTACACACTTATTTACATCGAGCGATTGAAACTCACGCTGCAGCAGCTTGTATGCCTTGGAGCCTTGCGCCTTGGTTTCGTATGCTTTCTTCCGCATCGGATGATCCTGCAGATAGCGGATAAAGATATTGGGCGACACAAGAAAAACATGGTCGCCAACAATATGGACTAATGCTTTCGGCTCGTTTACCCGAACCTTTCTGCGCTCAACAGCCTCTACGATCCACGCCAAAAACTCACTCTCTGCAGCTGCATCCTTCTTAGGCCCTGGCATCTGAAACATTACCGGCCCGGCTTTCCCAGACTTCTTCCTGGGGGCTGCGTCATCACCCTTTTCTGAATTTACAGACACACCGACCACAACAGGATCAGAGTCACTTTCATTGACCGGCGCAGCCTGAGATTCACCTGTCACCGATTCAGCTGGCCTGGGCTTTTCACAAGCAGGCTGCGAACCACCCACCCCCGCTTCAGCAGCAATTATCTTTTCCTGAACCGCTGACCCCACCGCCAGATCATCGGCCACTACCTTGGGCTCCTGTACAACAGGAACAGGAGGCACTTCTTCAACCTGGGCCTGCTCGTCATGAGTCGCGTCGGCCTCAATTTCCTCCAGAGGGTTCCCTTTGCCGTCCACTGGAACCACCTCGCCATCGAACACCTTGGGGTTTCCGGTTGACCAAAGCAGCGAGTTATCAAAGCGAAGAAATGTGAGTTTTTGATTCCAACTCCTAACCGGATCTCTAACCTCTGCCTTCCAGATCGGGTCATTCGTAGGATTCAGCACAATCAAGCTGTGATCCTGAAGTATCGAGAAGATCCGCAACGGACTTTGCGGAATACCTTTATGCCCTTCACTAACAAGCTGATCTCTTACCGCCTCGGCCACTTTCTTAGACACACCCCAAGTATGCTTGTCTGTAATCCAGATAGCAGAGCCTGGTCGATTCTGTTTAAGATCCCCGTCGGTAATTAGCTTTTTGAGGGTGAGGATGATCTTTTCATGCAAAGGCGTAGACGAAGAATGGCCTGTAGCTACTCCAGTCTCAGCCCCCAAGTCCTGCCCTACGCTCGCCCGGTCAGCTAGGCGAACTATCTCTGACAACGCCCCGCCGCCAAAAGGCGCATGATTTATCGTACTGAGTAATTGAGCCAACAACTCTGCATCATCAAATATCCATTTCACAGCCGGTTTAGTCAGCAAACCAGGGAGCAAGGATACGGATGCCTTTTCATGCAGCGACTTCGCCACGCCTGCATTTTCAGCACGGGCTCTAAATCGGAAATCATACTCTGCACCAACAGGCATCGCGCCATACCAAGGATGCCACGGCACAAAGTCACCACCTCTGATTCGATACACAACCTCAATGTCAGTAACGATCTTGCCAAGATCATGCGCCAACACCGCAACAAAGACCCCGAAACGCCATCGGTCGGAATTAGCCGCAATCTTTTCTGGCTCCGAATTAGGAGGCAGCACATACCCTTGTGCAACCTGAGAGCCAGCCAGAAGACACTCCAAGGAGTGATCCAGTAAGCCCCCTGGTCGAGAGTGGTGGTGCAACTCTGAAGCAGCTACTCCTTGGACTAGCTCTGCGAACCGCTCGATGACAGAAAAATAATGCTCAATCCATACTTCCTCAGTCACGCTATACAGCCGCTTTATCTGGCGAATCTGTTGAATACGCCAATCCGTTTCAGAAAGCAGCTCTTTCCCCGTTTTCACGACATGGTATCTACTGCCTGCTTTAGAGACAGATGCAGAGTCATTACCAGGCGGTTTTTTGGATCGAAATATTTTTTTGAGCATGAGCAAAACACTTGCCGGAAAGTAGCGTGAACAATGCCACAGCGACACTGCAAAGGGTATTCATTACGGGTCACTCCGGTCTGACCCGTTTTGGCGTGAAAAAGTGATCTAAATGCGGCCTAATGCGTCCAGCAATTTATATCGCTGTCCAAGATAGACATACACCCATACCAAGGGCGCGTTCAACAAAGCCCATTGTGGAAAGATTCAAGCATGAGCCAAGACAAGCCAAAGCTATCGAGCCATTCGTTAAAGTTGTCAGATGATGATCTAGTTAGAATAAAAATCGCTTGCGCTAAAAATTCTGATTTCAAGTTTCAATATCAATTCTTCGACGCAGCAGTGTTTTGGGCAGAACAAAACAAAGCGTCGATCCAACCAGTCGCCAACAAGAAAAGCGGCAGCTACAGATCTTACTACCTGGACAAAGCAGAAGAAGCCCTAGAGGGCCTTGAGAAGCATTGGGACTGCTCTATCACTAGAGCGTTATACACCGCTGTCGTTGGATACATTTCCGCTTGCGAGACAGCAACAGAAGCATTGCAGCAAGAAGCTATTTAATCGCCAAGTTCAGCGAAGTTCTGGGAATGCCGAACCAGGACTTCAGCTCGATCCAGCACACCCCAATCAAATATATGGTAATGCCCTATCCTGCCCTTGTTACCGCCCTCTTCAACAAAGCGTATATCCATGCCGTAGTCACTTCGCAGCTGGGCTATCTGGCGTTTCAATGACGATGATGGAATACCAGTAGACTCGGACAAAAAGGCCAGCGTAGGGGCGTTATGATTGGTAATCGCAGCAACTATAGCGAACTTCCGTTTAGCACTGGCACTCAAACCAACCATAACGATCCTGACCTCAAAAAGACGGAATTATACCCGACTAGCAAACCACCTTAACCACTTTCAAAGCATCTGCCGGGACATGCTCTCGCCCACCAGATTCCAACCGAATCCAAGCAAAGCCTTCTTCTGGAGCACTTTCAAAACAAAGGATTCCTTCGCCATGCTCATCAGTGCTTACATGGACAGCAATTGAAGCAGATTTCTTTGCTGGCGCGGTCTTAGTGGCGGTACTCGATTCATCCTTTTTCACCACAGCTCCTAACTGAGCCTGGCTACTTTGGCTTGAACCCTC
>TARA_R110002167_G_scaffold327858_2_pt1 | contig 54771 bp, 41 predicted proteins | sample TARA_R110002167 | Tara Oceans TARA_R110002167 (sample SAMEA4398238) | marine metagenome | biome: Polar Biome; feature: [MES] marine water layer (ENVO:01000295) within the mesopelagic zone...; material: water (ENVO:00002006), including particulate matter (ENVO:01000060) such...
TACTAATAAATTGAATTTTAAATATATTGTGAAGCTTAATTTTGATTGAACAGTGGCATAAAAGGAAAATAGTAATGTTATATAAAACTTTATTTACACAAGGTTTGGATTTTGAAACTTATCTTAAGCAAGGGACAGAAGATGAAACTCAAGCCGTTAATAAAGTAGCTGATCAGCTTAGTGAAGCGGTGCTACCAGAAACGCTTGTACAGCAATTATCCGCTATTAAAAAGGATGTGCATTTATTAATTGTTGGTGAAATGTGGTGCCCAGATTGTCAGCTTAATATTACCGCCATTAAGTATATGGCGTTATTACAGCCAAAAATTAAACTCTCGATCATCTCAAAAGAAACAGCTGAGCAGCAGTTAATGGAACTACTGGAGTTGAGTCAAATTAAGATCCCATTAGTTGCTATGTTAAACGAGCAATACCAGTTGGTTAATTCATTTATTGAACGGCCACAAACCGTTATTTCGGTAGAAGATTTTGACCGTATTAAGAGCGACTACTTTGCTGGTAAATATTTACATGCAACAATAAGTGAAATTTTAAGCAAACTTGCAGTGTAGAAATTTTTATTATGATATTTATCAGATATGTGTGTTCCCACTCGGTATGAGTGGGTGAGTGAGTCGATAAATTAGTTGAATATATTTCAATTTTATACGTTAATAAGTTTGAGCTATTTTAAAATTTAATAAGGTATAAGATGATTAATTTTTTTCGTCAGTTTAAAATCAAATTAAAAGTTCGCGTTTTTTTAATATTAATTTTGATTTTACCGGCAATTATGGCAGGTATTGCTCTACAATCATCAAGTAAAATTTATAAGAGCGTTGATCAAATTTATAAGAATTATTTATTTAGTATCGTTAATATGACGACAGTAAGAGAGCAAATTTATGCAGAGTTTATTTTACTCAAAAGCCATATTATTTCTCTTACTGAAAAAGAAATGATTGAGTATGAAAATAAAATATCTCAAACACAAATAAAATTACACCTTAATTTAGAAGAATTTGTTGAAACTTTAGATAAAGGAGAAGAAGAACTTTTATTGACAAAATTTAATAGTCTTTTGATTAAACAACAAGTTATTCGAGATAAAATAATACAATTGAGTCGTTTAAATCAGGATGTGCAAGCTGAATTATTAATAAATACTGAATACAAACAATCATTTAAACTCTTACAAGAAAATATTGAAAAGATAATTGCAACTAACACCGCAGGTGCACAGTTATTTTATGAGAGCAGTCATGTTAATTACACTGATATAAAATTTTATATTGCTGTTGCCACCATAATTATATTCATCGTGTCTCTATTAATCGGTTGGTTGTTTATTTTTACTATTTCAGCCCCTATTTTAAAAATTGAACAAGTTATTTCTACAATTACAAAATCTTATGATCTTAGCAATAAATTACCAGAAGATGGAAATGATGAAATTACCAATTTAAGTCGTTCTATTAATGGGATGTTACTATCGTTAAATGAAGCTCAAACTCGTTTACTGCAAGCTGAAAAGTTAGCATCGCTAGGCTCTTTAGTTGCCGGAATCTCCCATGAAATTAATACTCCTATTGGTATTGCTGTTACTATGGGAACAACCTTCGAAAGAAATATTGATGTTTTCTTAGGAAAATTAAGAGCTAATCAAATTAAACGTTCAGACTTAGACGTGTTTGAAAAAGACACTCGAGAAGGGATGAACATATTGCTTCAATCTTTAGATAAAGCCTCAACTTTGATTCGTAGTTTTAAACAAGTTGCTGTAGATCAAACTAGTGAAGAACGCAGACTTTTTAAACTCACTGATTTAATTGAAGAAATCTTATTAACCCTTAACCATCAAATTAAACAAACTGCGATAGAATTTAGGTGTGATATTGATTTAAATATTGAGTTATATAGTTATCCAGGTCCTTTAGGTCAAGTTATAACTAATGTATTAAATAATTCAATCATTCATGGTTTTCAAGACCAAGCAGAAGGAACAATCGATATAATTGCGATTGTTAAAGATGGTCAGGTTGAGCTCAAGATAAAAGATTCTGGTGTTGGTATTCCAAAGAGTCGAATTGATAAAATCTTTGATCCTTTCTATACTACTAAATTAGGACAAGGAGGATCTGGTCTTGGTCTAAATATCAGCTATAATATTATAACTGGCTTACTTGGAGGTTCAATAAGCGTAAATAGTGAGGTCAGTGTAGGTACAACTTTTTATATTTTAATTCCATTGAAAAATCGATAAGGGAAAAAACATGGATGATGATTTTATACAACTTATTGAGGATGAGCCTGAATATTTACAGGATGTAAAGGTTATCAAACCATGGGTCATAGGTATTATTGATGATGAACCTTCAGTTCATGAGGTAACTAAATTATCATTGAAAGGTGCTGAGTTTGAAGGGAAACCAATAGCGTTTTTTAGTGCATATAGTGCTGCAGAAGGTTTACAATTAATTAAACAACATCCAGAAATGGCGGTGATATTACTTGACGTTGTAATGGAATTTGAAGACGCAGGCTTAAAACTCGTAGACATTGTTAGAAATGAATTAAACAATTCATCATTGCAAATTATTTTGCGTACAGGTCAATCAGGCTTTTGTCCTGAAGAAGAGACCATTATTCGTTATGAGATAAATGCATATAAATCAAAAAGTGAATTAACCCGTAGTAAACTGTTCACAACATTAGCAACAGCAATTAGAAGCTATAAGCAAATTTGCACTATTAAGAAAAGTAGAGATGCTCTGCGTGAGGTAATCAATGCCTCAGCTACAATGATGCAAGAGAGGTCTGTTTATGATTTTTCAAGTGCTGTTTTAGCGCAAATAGATGCGTTGTTTAATATTTCATCAGACAGTTTGTTTTGTGCATCTAATCGTTCTCCCAATGGCCCTTTTGCATTCAAGAATAAAGATGAAGGTTTTTATGTTGTTGCCGCTAATAAATCTTATCAAAAATACTTCGATGTTGATATATGTACACTCAATACGAATGAACCTGTAATTGCTTTGGCTCTAAAATCATTAGAACAAAAAACACACGTATTTGACAAAAATTTAAGTTGTTTGTACTTGAATACACCTTCTGGATGGCAAGGTGTAATTGTTGCTGAAAACGAGGGGATATTTCAAAAAGCAGATAAGGAGTTATTGCAAGTGTTCTGTATGAATGTCGCGCTTGGATTAGAAAATGCAAAATTTTTTACTTATTTAAATAAAGCCGCATTTTATGATGACATTACAGGACTAAATAATCGCCTGGGCTTGATTGAACAATCGTCCCGAACATTAATAAATAAGCGCAAAAAATATACTCTTTATCTAATTGATATTGATTATTTCCATCACATTATATCATCATTTGGGTATGATTTTGGCAATAAAGTACTTATTGCAATATCTAAAACATTAACTCAATTGTTTGATAATACATGTATCATTGCGAGAATACACTCAGATGTGTTTGCCGTATTTATTGATGAATATCCTTTTACTGCAACTGAACTCGCATTAAGGTGTTCTCGGCCTATGATAATTGAAGAAAAACCCATTAGGCTCGGGCTATCGGTAGGAGTCGCTATTGCAACAAATCAAGAGCATAACTCATCGTTAGATATACCAACTCTTTTAAGACAGGCAGAGATAGCATTACATGTTGCTAAAGAAAACAAACGTGGTGCAGGTGAAAAGTTTAACGCAGTCTTAGAGTTAGAATCACGCAGAAACATGACGATACTAAATGATTTTAGAATTGCAATGACAAACTTTGAGCTGTTTCTTGTTCTGCAACCCAAAGTAAATATTGAATTCAATACTATTTGTGGATTTGAAGCTTTAATACGCTGGCAACATCCTAAAAATGGATTAATTTCTCCCAACGCCTTTATTCCGATTATTGAAAAGTCTGGCATGAACTATGAACTCGATCTATATGTTGCTAGAGCACTCTGTATTTTGTTAACAGAAAATGATTTTAAACGCTTGCCAATATCTTTCAATATTTCATCTAATTCTCTTATTCATGAAAATTTTTCGTTGGAATTACGTAATGTTTTTCGAGAATACAATATTGATTATAGCCAAGTTCAAATAGAAGTGACTGAAAATGCCCTTATTCATTCAGAGCGTTCTATTTCAAGATTAAAAGATTTATATAAGGCTGGTTTTCATATTTGCTTAGACGATTTTGGGGCAGGCTTTTCATCATTAAGTTATTTACTAAGATTACCTTTACATACCATTAAAATAGATCGTGCCTTTGTGGCTGATTTAGTTAGTAGTCCATCATCAGTAACTGTATTAGAAGGGATGCTAAGCATTTTAACAAAATTAAACAAAAATATTGTAGTTGAAGGTGTAGAAACAGATGAACAATTGGAGTTATTGAAAAAGCTAAAGGTGAAAGTGGTGCAAGGGTTTAAATATTATAAACCGCTCAGTATAGATACAGCTTTAAAATTAATTACTAAATCTCTTTAAACTTGATTTTAGGTGAAAAATTATATCCATTATTGGAAAATATCACAAATATTTCAAACCAAAGTAATCTCTGCTGCCGAGGCGATAGTTGATTTTCTTAACAGTGCACGTAAAAGCTATATTGACAGTAGAACAATAAAGTTTGTACTATTTTGAGCTGGTTATTACCGTTCAAATATCGTTAAAAAGGAAGCGTAAAGTTAAATATCGATCTATATATTTACCGCCATACAGCTCAAATATTAATCCCATAGAGCGTCTTTGAAAAGTCATGAATGAAAGGCTAGAAATAGAGAGTATTTTGGTGTCGACTAAAGAATTTCGGCAGCGAACAGGTGAGTTTTCACCATTACACTACCTGAAATTTCCGATACACTCGACAGTTGGATTAATGACAACTTTCAGATTATAAAACCCAAACTTTGAATGATGATGGGTATATAGCAACTGAGGCTAGCTAAAATCATCAAAATAAATTGAGTCTTTATCAACGCCTTGTTTTTCTAGCATGATAATGGTGTCGCTCATCATTTTAGCGGGGCCACAAAGATAAAACTCTAAATTAGCTATTTCTCCTAGGCTATCAAAATCATTAAGCAATTGTTGTTGCACATAACCTTTAATACCATGCCAATTTTTATCTGGTTGCGAAAGCACAGGAGTGTAATAAAAACTTTGATGTTCGTCTGATAAATGATGAAACTCATCGCTATAAATTAATTCTTCTTCGCTGCGCGCACCGAAATAAAAATGAATATTTTTGCTTAGATCCTTTTGTATTAGCTGCTCTTCAATTATTGATTTTAGAGGTGCCATACCTGAACCTGCACCAATCATGATCATATTTTTAGAGGTTTTTTCTTGTGCTTTAAATTCTTCAAAAGGGCCAACCGCCTCAATGATATCGCCGACTTCAAGGTTACACAGATAATTCGAGGCGATACCAGGTTTTATCTGTTTATTAGGTGGTGTTTGTATTTTTATGGCAAACACTAACTCATTAGCGCCATCTAAATAACCACCATTGCCATTTGCTAATGAATAACTGCGACTACAAGCGTTATGTTGATATTCAAAATGATCAAGATTATTCCAAAAATATTCTTGCTCTTTTAGCGTTCCTTTAGGAATTGAAACTCCTTTTGCGGCGGGTATAAAAAAGCGCATAAAGGCACCCGCTTTGAATGATATATTTTCTTTATCAAGTAAAGTAAAGCGCAATTCTTTAATGGTTGGGCTAATAAAGCAACTTTGTATTAATTTTAGCTGATGTTTTTTTGCATTGGTAACATCCATTAGCGTCATGTGGTCAACATCATGGCTAAAGTGTTGACAAGCTAACCTATACCCTTGTTGTAATTCGAGTTCATCGAAATGGAGTTGATCGGCAGACGTTGTTTTGGCTATTGGGCTGATCATTACTTTACAGCGACCACATGTACCACCGCCACCACAAGTTGAAGGTAAGCTAATATCATGTTCAACTAAACCATCTAGCAAATTAGTATGCGTAGATAACTTGACTAAACCAATGCTTTTTTGGTGTTTATCGAATAATCTTACTTCACGATTTTTAGCAAACCATTTTAGTTGATATTGTCCACGCAAACCAAGATCTATAGTCCAAATCAAACCGGTAAATGATAGCCATAGGGTCACAAAAGCAAACACTATAATTTGAATACTATTAAAACTGCCAACGTTGCCATAATCCATAAAATGCAACATAAAAAAGATATCAGCAAAGCGTTTATCATCGTCACTGTGTCCAATAATTCTTCCTGAGCCGCTATCAATAAACACACTGGTATTGAGTTGATCAGCAAAATCAATCTGCCACGCACTATTGTGCTCTTTTGGAAAGTCGGCAATTTTATTGTTAATAAGTTGAATGTTTTTTATTTTTCCTGGGCCACTATATGATGACTGCGCTAATTTATTGGCAAATTCTTTATCAAAGTTGACTTGTTTACCGGTTAAGGCGTCAACCAAGGTATAGCTATTTTTAAAATTATTGTATAAAGCTTGCTGGTGCGTTAATAAATAATATGGTTTGGCTAATAGCTCAATAGGTTTTAATGAAATCGTGGCAGCAAAATTGTGCAAAACCGTTTTCGGTTCAACGAAATTTCTACCGTCTATTTCACTGTGTTGTTGCTTTATGCGATAAGTATTACCTGTTGCCTTGCTCATATCCATAACATTGAAATAAATGCCACTGATCAGCCATAATAAAAACTGTAAACCAACAAAAACAGACGCCCATTTGTGTATTTTTCTGATCCAAGGCATTAGCAATCTCCTTGATTTGATAGTTCAGGACTATTGCGTTTAAGAACTCGAAAGTACATTAAGATTAAGCCACTGATACTGGCTAAGATACCGAATGCAGTAAACCAAAATAACAGTGAATTATCCACTTCACCTTTTTTATAGTCCATGGCATGAAAGCGAAACATCCAGTCAAATAACCGCCAAAATTCATGGCGTTTTGCTATTAACTCGCCACTTTGCGCTGAAATATAAAGCGAGGGGTTGCCAAAGTCATTGAAGTTTACTCGCCATGCAGGTAAGGCATTATGTACTCTTCTACTGAGTTCAAATGGCGGGTTGTCTGTTATTAGTTCAATGTATTCAATTTTACCACTACCAGAATAAAAATGTTGCGCTGCTCTTATTGCCTGTTTTTTATTTATAGGAGACATTAAATTACCTGTGCCAGCATCAAGTAACTGTGTTTTTCCTTCAATAGAGAATTGGTATACGATTTTGTTGATAAAGGTTGCTAATCGGATCTGTTTTGCATCTGGGTATTTTTGATAAATTTCAGCAATGCTCACTTTAATATTTGCTGGCGTAATTTTAGTTTGATGATTTACTACTAAGCTATCGCCATGAATGTAATCAATATTAAAAAAGACCATATAAGCGCCAGTCACTGACCAAATGACAAATTGTAGTCCTAAAAACAGCATTAGCCATTTATGATATTTTCTACTTGTTTTTAATAAGTTCATTGTTAACCTTGGTAATTAAATAAGTAAAAAAAAGCTTGTCACTCAGTTAAATGACAAGCTTTTAACTATTTGTTAATTAGATAAAATTAAAAACGGTAGCTTAGTTTAACAAAGCCTCGACGACCTAATAAATCATAAGTCATCACGTCAGTATTAGCGTCATTCCAAGAAGTTAAATAGGGTGCTTTCTTATCAAAGATATTATCAATACCAATAGACACATCAAGATCATCACTAAACATATATGATGCCGCTAAATCTGAATACGTTAGCGCTTCAACGGTTTTTCCTTGCGGATCAAAATCACCACCGTTAACATCATCAGCAGCGCCAATGTAACGTAGCGAGTAGCTTGCTAACCAATCATCGCCTCGTAAAGAGAAACCTAAATTGCTACGCCATTTAGTGTAACTACCTTGATCTTCAGTAATAAAACCAACTTTATCGATAGTAGGTTGACCGGCAAACGGTGTGCTTTCAAATTTCAATAAACGGGTAATATCAAGCGTTGTTCTAGCATCCAAACCAAATAATGTTGTTTTATACACAATATTAAAATCAGCACCACTTACTTTTTCAACGGCCGCATTTACTGGTCGTTGATTTAGTTCACTTACTTGTTTTGTTACCGGATGGCGAGTGAAGGTATCACAGAATTGCGAATTACCAACGGGATCTTCATAGCATAATTTAAGCATATCAGAACCGTTTACCGAGGTAATTGAATTGGTAATTTCAATATTAAAATAATCTAACGTGGTTGACAAACCTTCGATAAATCCTGGCTCCCAAACAATACCTAAAGTAGTGGTATCGGCTGATTCTGCGCCTAAGTCAGGGTTACCACCAACACTGGTTAATATAGTAGTGCCATCTTGAACAAAATTAACTGGAATTCCTGCTGCTTGACAGTTAGCTGCTATCGCGCCGCTAGCACCTGCGCAAGGGTCAATTGTTCTTAAATTTTCACCATTACTACCGCCAAATAACTCGGTAAGTACTGGTGCGCGAAATGCGGTTGATTGCACACCACGTAACATCAGCTGTTCGTTAATTCTCCATGTAATACCAAGTTTATAAGTCATTTCAGAGCCAACGGTACTATAGTCTGAATAACGTGCTGCCATTTCTGCCGTTAAGTTCTCAACTAGCGGTAAATCAGCTAATAAAGGTACTGATAATTCAATGTAAGCTTCTGTTACATCATAGGCACCACTAATAGGATCTTCTTGAGCATTACGTAATACAGTTGAGTCAGGGTCGCGCCAACCATTTTCCCAGCGCTGTTCAGCACCGAGAGCAAAACCTATTGTACCTGCTGGTAATTCAAGCACTTCACCATATAAATTGGCGGTCCATGAGCGCATGTTGTTACCACCAGTGCCTTCACGACGATATTTGACATAATCAATAACGTCTTGTGATAATTCATTAACACCAAACCAATCGCCACAAGGAATACCATTGCTGTTATCATAGGTACAAATGCTGTCATCAAGCGTTTGCGCGGCAAGATCATTAGCAATATCAAAAGTCCAACCATCAGTGCCTGTATTTCTACCATAGTTAAAAGCTGTATCCCATCCCCAACCATTACTAAACTCGCCTTCAAGGCCAATTACCATACGGATAGTATCGGTTTCTTGGAAGAAAAATGGTGCACCTAATTCAGTGTTACGACGTTTGGTGATTTCTAAATCTTGTCCTGTTGGGTTATAACTAAAATCTTTTGATACTTGCACACCATTTAAACGGCGTGGCGTAACGATTTGTTCCCCTTTTCGTTTGGTGTACATCACTTCGGTAAATAAATTTATTGAATCATTTATTTCATAATTAACAAAACTAGAAACATTAAAGCGTTCCATCGGGCTAACAGCATTTAAAAAAGGGATCCACTCAAAACCGTGCTCGGCACTATTATAAGGGCCAAAGGCATTACCAAAATTGGCAGTATCTGGATTTTGGTTGAACTGCACGTCAGTACCATCGGCTAATAATGCACGGCCCCCTTCAGTAGTACTACTACCAAAACAGGTAAAAGTACCGTCTTCATTACCAAATTTAGCACAGTCAACACGATCAGATTGACGAATTGCAGAGGTTTTGGTGTAGTTAACACTGACAACCGCATTACCTTTTTCAAAATCGCCACCCATGGTTAAATTGAGTTCTTGATTTTGACCATCCCATTTATCGGTAACACCTGCTTTAGCATTAAATTCTGCACCGTTGTACTCTTTTTTGGTGATAATATTAACTACACCAGCAACCGCGTCTGCCCCATAAATAGCTGAAGCACCATCTTTTAAAATTTCAATACGCTCGATGATCGAGGTTGGTACCATATTTAAATCAACCGAGCTATTAGCACCTGTACCACCGCCTACTACGCGGCGGCCATTAAATAGTACTAAAGTACGTTTAATGCCTAAACCACGTAAATTTACTTGCGCTGTACCATAACCGCCACTGGTCCAGTAAGCATTGGTAGAGTTACCTGCAACACCAGCAGAAAATGACATTTCTTGTAATAAATCTTCAACATTTGAAATACCAGACATACTGATATCTACTGAAGTAATAACAGAAACTGGGCTCGCTGTCTCTATGTCGGCTCTTTTAATTCGAGAGCCAGTTACTTCTATGCGTTCAACATTTTCGTCTTTGATGTTTTCATCTGCATTGGCAAAAGCAGGAATAGAAATAATGCCTGCAATAACGAGTGCTTTACTTAATTGAGAAGGTTTTGATTGTACGTGTTTCATGTTTTTCTCTCTTAGTTATTTATAGTTTTTTAAATTAAAAAACTCTTATTTTTCAATGGTTTTTTAGGTATTTCATTTCAATATAACTTATTTTAATATAGCTTATTTTTCAAGTCTATAATGTTTTGCAATTCACCTTGTCCTTTATTTATACAGAACTACACTGGTATATACAAGTATATATAACAAAAAATATACATATATTATAAAAAGGCATAACAAGTGTAATAAAGAGAATTTGACGGTATATACCAGTATGTAAACGAGGTGTAAATAGTGTATGCTACAACCTTTAAATATTAGTTGATAAGTGTTTTTGTCAATAAATAAAGCTCGATTTAACTAAAACTATGACCCTACCTAAATATAAAGTGATCGCTCAATATATAAGAGCGCAATTAGAAAATAGTACTTGGCAAGCAGGTTTTCAAATTCCTTCTGAGATCTCACTAGCAAATCAATTTTTTGCAAGTCGCATGACGGCAAGAAAAGCTATCGAGAAATTGGTTAATCAAGACTTATTAGAAAGAACCCCTAGTGTAGGTACTTTTGTTAAAGCCCATAAAGCACAAAGCTCAATTTTAGAAATAAAAAATATTGCGGAAGAAATTACTCTGCGCCAAAATCAGCATAGAATGGTAGTGTTAAGTAAACTAACTTTAATACCTAATAATGCAATTTCTTTTGCCTTATCAACACCAAACTCACCAACTTATAAAGTAGTGATCGTTCATTACGAAAATGATACTCCGATCCAGCTTGAGGAACGGTATGTTAATGCTGATTTAGTAAAAAATTTTTTAAAGCAAGATTTTACCAAAATCACCTCACATGAATATTTGTCATCGGTTGCGCCTTTAACTGAGGCAGATACCACGTTAGAAGCCGTGATGCCGAGTGAGTTCTTAAAAAAGAATTTACAAATGCCTGATTATACTCCTTGTATTAAATTATCGAGGATAACGAAATCTAATGGGCAAGCGATCAGCTTTGTTAATTTATATTATCCTGCAGACAGGTATAAATTGACTAGCCATATTAATGTAACTGACTCATAGTGATTAATGTTATTGATACTTATCTGATCGTTCAACATAAATCAAGTTCAAAATCTTTTCATTATATCGTGTTATTTGTCAGGAATTCGTGACCCCATCCCCTGCCAATAACATCCTTGCTGGCGTTAATTACTAGACAAACATACACAGCAATGATAAAAACTCTGCCTATAATATAATAAGAAGGCGCAGCATGACCTCCAACACATCAATACCCAGTGGTTCACGTATAAATAAATTTCAGTCTCTAGGCTTAGTACCACAAATCATTATTGCCATTGTACTGGGCACTTTACTCGCCGTAATGGCACCAGAAATAGCTAAATCATTTTCAATACTCGGTAGCTTATTTGTTAGTGCACTTAAAGCGGTAGCACCAATTTTAGTGTTAGTATTAGTTGCCTCAAGTATTGCCAATCAAAAAACAAATAGTGATGCAGAATTAAAGCCTATTGTCGGTTTATATTTACTTGGCACGCTTTGCGCTGCCTTTGTTGCCGTGGCATTAAGCTTTCTGTTTCCTACTTCCTTAACTTTAGACATAGCCGGCGCTAGCGCTAACCCACCACAAGGGTTAGGCGAAGTAATATCAACGTTAGCGTTTAAAGTAGTAGAAAACCCAATCAGCGCAATTGCCAATGGTAATTTCATTGCCTTATTAGCCTGGGGACTTGGTTTAGGTTTTTCGCTTAAACAGGCGAGTGAACATACCAAAACAACCGTGCACGATTTCAGTGAAGCGATTTCAAGCATTGTTCGGCTTGTGATACGTTTCGCCCCTATCGGTATTTTTGGTTTGGTTGCCAATACCATTGCGACAACGGGTTTTGCTGCGCTCGCTGAATATAGTCACCTCGTTTTTGTTTTACTCAGTGCTATGTTAATAATCGCACTTGTTATTAACCCATTGATCGTATTTATGATTATGAAGAAGAACCCTTATCCTTTGATTTTTACTTGCCTTCGAGAATCAGGGATCACCGCCTTTTTCACCCGTAGCTCTGCGGCAAATATTCCCGTAAACATGGCGTTATGCAAAAAGCTAGACTTACATGAAGATACCTATTCTGTTTCTATTCCTTTAGGTGCAACCATCAATATGGCCGGAGCCGCTATAACGATCACCGTATTAACATTAGCCGCGGCTAATACCTTAAACATTGATGTTGATTTTGGTACCGCTATATTACTTTCAATTGTGGCATCGGTTTCAGCTTGTGGTGCATCGGGTGTTGCTGGTGGTTCATTATTATTAATACCACTAGCGTGTAGTTTATTTGGTATTGATAATGACATTGCTATGCAAGTGGTGGCTATTGGTTTTATTATTGGTGTTATACAAGATTCCGCCGAAACAGCACTGAATAGCTCTACTGATGTGGTGTTTTCTGCCGCTGCTTCACATCACATAACAAAAGAATCATAAACCCACTCCCTTCGACAAGCTCAGGGTAAACGGACTTCAGTTCTCTTGATCGTGAGATTTATTCACCGCTTATCCTGAGCGTGAGGAACGAGCAGTCGAAGGGTTCATTTTTAACACTAAATTCTTGGCAAACAAAATAACCAATCGCAGCAACTAGCACATCATCGTAGTATAAAAAGGGAATACGTTTACGCTGCCATGGGGGAATGTTTAGCTCTTGCAATACTTTTTTTAAGCTGCGTGAGTGATGTCGATAATCAGGAAAACATCTGGGGTTGTTGTGATTAAAACGAATCGTTACTTTTTTCTCTTCACTTGGCATGGTTATTCTTGAAATGATAATTCTTTGTGATTCTTCCTGAACGTCATTAAGTGCTGTTTTTAAAAAATATAACTTACCTAAGTTATCGGGCAAAGTAATAAAGCTTGTTTTTTCACACAAAGTAACATTCGATTGCCAATCACTCACATCATAAAAATCAACCGTTAAATACAAAATACCTTTATAACGACGAAGATAATGATCACCTACCTTCACCGCAGGGTTTTTATCATCATCTGCATTGAGTTGCTGATGAAGTTGGGATAATTGCTCAGTACTTGGCATTAAAGAATGATGCTGCGCTAAAAAATGTCGAATTAAATTATTAAATCGCCCTTGAGATAATTGATTTAACGACTCAACAGATAAGCTTTTAACTTGATATTGACAAAGACTCAGATCTTCAGCGGCTAATTCTCTCAGTAATAACTGCCCTTCCCGACAATGTTCACTGCTCCGATTAATAGTATTAGTAATACTAGGCCAACGGTTAACCAACAATGGCATGATATCATTACGAATAAAGTTTCGGTCAAAACAAGTATCAGTATTCGACTCATCTTCAACCCACGTTAAATTATGCTGGTTAGCATAGTCAATAATTTGCACACGCGTAATTTTTAGCAGAGGGCGAAGTAATAAATCTTTTGCTTGTTTGGTTTCAGTAGCCATTGCAGATAAGCCTTTTAAGCCTGAGCCGCGTTTAAGAGCTAGTAAAAAAGTTTCTGCTTGGTCGTCGCTATGATGACCCGTAATAATCAATGAGGGGCTACTATAAATAGATTGCAAGGCTTGATATCTTGCATCACGCGCTAGTGCTTCTAACGATTGTTGTGGTTGCGCTTGAACATTAACCTGACAAACGCTTAGCGTTAAATTTAGCTTTGAGCATGCTTGCGCTGCAAACGTCTGCCAAGCACTCGCATTTTTGCTCAAACCATGATTTACATGACATACCGTAATAGGATTACTGATTGAAGAGGAAATTGATTTTTTTTGGTTTAGCGATGCTAATGCATGAAGTAACACTTGCGAGTCAACACCGCCACTGTAGGCAATGACCAGTGGCATTTCTGGGTGTTTACTAATAGCACTAAAAAGTGCCGACTCTATGGGGTGCATAACTGTCAGTATAGGTATAGTTATAAATTAGCAATAACCAAATGACATTAATTTATCATAGCGTTTTTCAATTAATTGCTCTTTTTCTAAAAGATCTAACTCAGCTAAATCACTTTTAAGTGCTTGTTTTAACATAGCCGCCATTTGGTCCATATCGCGATGCGCGCCACCTAATGGCTCTTCTACAATACTATCAATTAGTCCTAATTCTTTAATACGCTTCGCTGTAATACCCATCGCTTCAGCTGCAATGGGTGCCTTTTCTGCCGTTTTCCACAAAATAGAGGCGCAACCTTCTGGTGAAATTACTGAATACGTTGAATATTGCAGCATATTTACTTTGTCACCAACACCAATCGCTAACGCGCCGCCTGAGCCACCTTCACCAATAACAGTACAAATGATTGGAACAGACAAGCGTGCCATTACTTTTAAGTTGGTTGCAATCGCTTCACTTTGACCACGTTCTTCAGCGCCAATTCCCGGATAAGCGCCCGGCGTATCAATAAAAGTAATTATTGGCATATTAAAGCGCTCTGCCATTCTCATTAAACGTAACGCTTTTCGATAACCTTCAGGGCGAGGCATACCAAAATTACGTTTAACCTTTTCTGATGTTGACCGCCCTTTTTGATGACCAATAACCATTACGGCTCTACCATCTAAACGAGCAGTACCACCAACAATAGCACTATCGTCGGCATACGCTCTATCGCCTGCTAATTCATCAAATTCAGTAAAAATATGCGGTAAATAGTCTAAGGTATAAGGGCGTTGAGGATGACGTGCAACGCGTGCTGTTTGCCAAGGGTCTAAGTTGGCAAAAATTTTCTTGGTTTGTTCTTTATTTTTTTCGCGCAACTGCGTAATTTGCTCTTCTAAATCAAGATCTAACTCTTGACCCTTATTAACAAGTTCAAGCTCTTCAATTTTTGCATCAAGTTCGGCAATAGGTTGTTCGAAATCTAAAAAATTTAATGACATATGCTGCTCTGCACCTAAAAAGTGGTCTTAATTTTCTCTAATTACCGATATCATATCAAATTGATTAATGTCGATAACGCTTAATTTTTAATATTAAAATATGACTGTGTTAAAAATCACTCTATTATTTAAACTGTAAAGTGATACTTTCTTCACCTAATAATTCTTTTAAATCATATAATAACATATCAGTTGGCGATACACGCCATTGTACTCCAAGTTCTAACATGCCGCGAGCTTCTTCTCGTTGATAAAAAACCCTCACAGGGCAAGTGCCTTCTTTATGCGGTGTTAAAATTTGTATGAACTGTTCAACAAAACTACTATCACTCTCTTTTTTATTCACTTGAATATCTAAAGAGGTAACATAGTTTTCCCGAGCATCAGCTATGGTCATAATATCCCGGGCGGTCATTGTATTACCTCCAGAGTAATCATCAAAGCTGACCTGTCCGCTACAGACTAAAATAGCATCAGTTTCGAGCAATTCAGCAAATTTATCGTAATCATCAGGGAATAATCGAACATCCATGCGCGCACTTTTATCATCAAGTGTCACTAACGCCCAACGACGACCACGCTTATTAACCATCACGCGCACACCAATAACCAAGCCTACGGCAACAGCTTGGCCGTCACGCCCTGTTGGCTGCATACTTACTAAACGACCTGTAGCGTATTTTTTAATTTCAGTTAAGTAACGATTTATCGGGTGACCTGTAAGGTATAAACCCAAGGTTTCTTTTTCGCCATCAAGCCAAACTTCTTCTGGCCATTTTTTTACGTTTTTAAAACTCTGTCGAGAAGCAGTTTGTTCATCATTGATTAAACCAAAGAGATCATTTTGCCCGAGAGATTCAGCTTTAGCGTGTTGCTCTGCCGCCTTTATTGCTTCTGGCAAGGTTTCAAATAAACCCGCGCGATGAGGTAAGTCTTTACCGTCGCTCGTTAATTTGTATGTAGGTCCAAGTGCATCCATAGCACCTGATTTGATCAATTTTTCTAATACGCGCTTATTGGTTTTCTTTAAATCTAAACGCGCACAAAAATCAAACAAATCAATAAAATGGCCTTCTGCATGACGGGCTGCAATAATAGCTTCAATAGGGCCTTCACCAACCCCTTTAACGGCGCCAATACCATAAACAATTTGGTTATCATCATTTACCGTAAATTTATACTGACCTGCATTAACATCAGGCGGTAATAATTCAATACCCATATTGCTACATTCATCTACCAAAGTAACAATTTTTTCGGTGTTATCCATATCCGCCGACATTACCGCAGCCATAAAGGGTGCAGGGAAATGGGTTTTCATCCACAGTGTTTGATAAGAAACTAGCGCATAGGCAGCAGAATGAGATTTGTTAAAACCATAACCGGCAAATTTTTCCACTAAATCGAAAATTTTCATAGCGAGTTCGCCGTCAACACCGCGATCTCTTGCACCTTGTTCGAAACCTGCGCGCTGCTTTGCCATCTCTTCTGGCTTTTTCTTACCCATAGCACGACGAAGCATATCCGCACCACCAAGTGAGTAACCCGCCAACACCTGCGCTATTTGCATAACTTGCTCTTGATACAGAATAATACCGTAAGTTGGCTCAAGCACAGGTTTTAAATCTTCATGCTGCCAAGTGGCATCAGGGTAACTAACTTTTTCACGACCATGTTTACGTTCTATAAAGTTATCAACCATGCCTGACTGTAATGGCCCTGGTCTAAATAACGCCACCAGTGCAATGATATCTTCAAAGCAATCAGGTTTTAATTTTTCAATTAAAGATTTCATGCCGCTAGACTCTAGCTGGAATACCGCCGTGGTTTTCGAGGCAAGTAATAACGTAAAGCTTGCTTTATCTTCAAGGTCAATTTTGGTGATATCAATAGGCTCTTTAGCCGCTTTAAGCAATTTTGCATTGGCGATTTCAATGGCCCATTGCAAAATAGTAAGCGTTCTTAACCCTAAAAAATCAAACTTAACTAAGCCAGCATCTTCTACATCATTTTTATCAAACTGGGTAACTGGGTTATTACCTTCATCATCACAATAAAGTGGCGCAAAATCGGTAATAGTTGTTGGAGAAATAACCACACCACCAGCATGTTTACCCGCATTTCGGGTTGTACCTTCGAGGATACGGCACATATCAATGAGGTCTTTTACGTCAGGGTCTTGCGCGTAAATTTCAGGTAACTTAGGCTCTTCTTCAAATGCTTTCGCTAAGGTCATGCCGGGTGTGGGCGGAATAAGTTTTGAAATTCTATCGACAAAACCATAGGGATGACCCAGTACACGACCAACATCACGGATAACCGCTTTCGCTGCCATAGTACCAAAAGTAATAATCTGCGAAACAGCATCTCGGCCGTAAAGCTCAGCAACATGGTCGATAACTTCGTCACGTCTGTCCATACAAAAATCAATATCGAAATCAGGCATAGAGACACGTTCAGGGTTTAGAAAGCGCTCGAACAGTAAATCATATTCAAGTGGATCAAGATCAGTAATATCTAATGCATAGGCAATTAAAGAGCCAGCACCTGACCCACGACCTGGACCAACAGGAATATTGTTATCTTTACTCCATTGGATAAATTCCATAACAATCAAAAAATAACCCGGGAAGCCCATATTATTAACAACTTCTAGTTCTATTTTTAACCGTTCATCGTAAGGCGCTCTTATTTGTGCAAAGTTATCGGCTTGACGATCAAAAAGCTGATCTAGGCGTTTTTCTAAACCTTTTTCAGAAACCTTAATAAAGTAATCATTAATTTCTAAACCTTCTGTTGGAAAGTCTGGTAAGACATATTCACCCAGCGTTACGGTCACATTACAACGTTTGGCAATTTCCACACTATTGGCAAGTGCTTCAGGAATATCACTAAAAAGTTCACACATTTGTGCTTCACTGCGTAAATATTGCTGTGGGCTATAACGCTTAGGACGGCGCTTATCATCTAAGGTGTAGCCATCGTGAATAGCGACGCGAATTTCGTGAGCATCAAAATCATCTGGAGAGAGAAACATAACCTCATTAGTCGCGACTACAGGTAAATCTTGTTGCTGTGCTAACTCAACAGCAAGGTGAATATAGTTCTCTTCATCATTGCGTCCTGTTCTTATCAGCTCAAGAAAAAAACATTCTGAAAAATGCTGCTGATAAAAACTGGTCATTTGAGACACTAGCTCAGTATTACCTTTAATTAATGCTTTACCTATGTCTCCTTCCCGACCGCCAGAGAGCAAAATTAAACCTTCTTTAAACTCAATCAACCAAGATTTATCGATAACGGCTTTATTCTGAACATGACCACGCAGATAAGCTTTTGAAATAAGCTCGGTGATATTTTTATAACCAACATTGTTCGTTGTTAATACAACGATACGGAAAAGCTCATCACCAAGCTCTTCACTTTGAACCCAAAAATCGCAACCAATAATCGGTTTGATGCCAGCACCATGGGCAGCATGATAATATTTAACGAGACCACAAAGATTTGTTTGATCAGTTAAGGCGAGCGCAGGCATATTTAGCGCTGCCGCTTTAGCAATAATTGGCTTAACTTTTTTCAAACCATCGCACATTGAATAATCACTGTGCACACGCAAGTGAATAAACCTTGGTTCTTGAAAGGGTATTTTCTCAGGTGCTGTAACTTCAGGTATTGTCTCGGATATCACTTGCTCACTCATTTTTTAGCCCTAACACTCTCGCGACAGGTTTAAAGCTTTGACGATAACAAGCTAACACGCCGTGCTCAATTATTTTTTCCAAATGCAATTTTGTTGGATAACCTTTGTGTTTGGCAAAACCATATTCAGGGTGTAATTTATCAAGCGCTATCATTTCAGTATCACGGGCAACCTTTGCTATTATTGACGCTGCACTTATCTCGTTAACGCGATCATCACCTTTAACAACTGCTAGACTATCAATACACCCTTGCTCGCTAGTAAAAGTTGGCGTGCGATTACCGTCGACTAATACAAAATCGGGTGTAACAGTTAAACCTTGTACTGCCCGTTGCATGGCAAGCATAGTAGCATGAAGAATATTCAAGGTATCAATTTCCTCAGGGCTAGCACGCCCTATTGACCATGCCGTTGCTTTTTCTTTAATTTCTTTGCTTAATAAAGCGCGTTTCTTTTCAGAAAGCTTTTTTGAATCTTTTAAACCTTCAATGGGGTTGTCGGGATCTAAAATAACCGCAGCGGTGACCACATCACCAACAAGTGGCCCTCTACCTACTTCGTCTACCCCTGCAATACAATAAGCAATAGGGTATTCAAAATCTGGAAAAATTCTTTTATTAGCCATGAGGATTCTTATTTAGTTAAGCTGCGCTGAGTTAGAAGGCTTGAATTAGAAGTATTGAGTAAATCAATCACAGCCTTTGCTGCTTGCTTACTTGCATTACACTTTAGCTGTTGATGAATAATATTAAAGCTATCATTCAACTGAGTTTGATCATGATATAAACGCTCTTTCACTAAAGGAATTATTTTTTCAAGGCAAACTTCGTCTTGTAATAACTCAGGCACCAAGGTTTTATTTGCTAACAAATTAGGTAAAGAAAACCATTGTAGCTTTACTAACCATTTAGCCAATAGATGTGTCAGCATATTAAATTTATAGCAAATAACCATCGGCCTTTTAATCAAAGCGGCTTCTAACGTTACTGTACCTGATGCTGTTAACAAACAATCACTTGCTGCCATGACTGCTTGCGTTTTATCAATAATGACTTGTATTTTTAAATTGGGAGCAAGTTGACTTTTAAGTGTGTTAAATTGTGCTGCACGCTTTTCACTGACCATAGGGGCAACAAAAAGTAAATTTTCATCTTCTTGTTGTAATTGCTCGGCACTTTGAAAAAAGGGCTCAAGCAAGCGAGATAATTCACCACCACGGCTACCTGGCATTAACGCAAGAATTTTATTTTTAAGTGGTAAATTAAGATCCGCTCTGGCTTGTTTTTTATCACTCACCATGGGGATGTCATCAGCTAAAGGATGACCAACAAAAGTACAAGGCACCTGATGCTTATCATAAAAGGCTTTTTCAAAAGGTAATAACGAAAGCACCATGTCGGTTGCTTTTGCTATTTTAAAAATGCGTTTTTCGCGCCATGCCCAAACAGAGGGGCTAACATAATGAACTGTTTTTATATCGTGTTTTTTTAAACGTAGCTCTAAACCAATATTGAAATCTGGCGCATCAATGCCTATAAAAACATCGGGCTTATTTTGGGTGAAATGCTCGACAAGTGATTTTCTCACCTGTAATAATCGACGAAGTCGGCCAAGCACTTCAATAATGCCCATAACCGCTAATTCTTCCATCAAGAACAAGCTTTCAAAGCCTAGTTTTTGCATTTTAGCGCCACCAATACCAATAAACTTAGCCTGTGGATACTGTGTTTTTAATGCTTGCATCAAGCCAGCACCAAGCGTGTCTCCAGAGTGTTCACCAACAACAATGGCAAATGTTGGTGCTGTCATAGTAGAAGATGTTTTTTTATGTTCAGATGCTGCAGGAAGTGTCACAGTGTTGGATCCTAGGTTTTAGGTCCTAGGCGCTAGCACCTAGTTATTCAGTTCTATCGAATTCTCTGTTAACGTATTTTTTTTAACGTGTTTTTTTAACGGATAATACCGCGAGTTGATTCTTTAATAGAATGGGTAAAAAGATCTAGCTCTGGTGACGGATTCCCTTGTTCTGAAATGGCACGCAAGGCATCATCAACTGATTGTTTTTTACGGTAAATTTCTTTATAAGCACGCTTAATTGATAAAATAATATCACTAGCAAAGCCTCGGCGCTTTAAACCTTCGCTATTTAAGCCAAAAGGTTTAGCGGGATGACCCGAAGCCATAACATAAGCGGGAACATCTTTTAGTACGAGTGCATTAGCCGCAATAAAACTATGCGCGCCAATATAGCAAAACTGATGAACACCTGACATGCCACCAATAATAACATGATCGCCCACATGCACATGGCCAGCAATAGAGGCATTATTGGCCATAATACAGTGACTACCAACCATACAGTCGTGCGCCACATGAGTATAGGCCATAAATAAATTGTTATTACCAATTTGAGTTAGGCTATTATCTTGAAGAGTACCACGGTGAATAGTGCAGCATTCACGAAAAATATTATTATCGCCAATAATTAATTCTGTTGGTTCACCCGCATATTTTAAATCTTGGCAATCTTCGCCTATGCTAGCAAATTGGAAAATACGATTATTTTTACCCATTTTAGTTGGCCCATTAATAACAACATGAGAACTAATATGGCAATTATCTCCGATAACAACATTGCTAGCTATATGTGTCCATGGGCCAATAGTCACATTTTTTCCAATGACTGCGCCGGGCTCAATTATCGCTTGTGAGTGAATCATAGAGTTCTCTTTAGCTATTTTTTAAAGCTTTCTTTTAGCACACATAAGATCTGCAGAACAAACCACTTTACCATCAACTTTAGCTTCGCCATAAAACTTCCACATGCCGCGACGTTCTTTTATAAACTCAACATGAAGGTGCATAGTATCACCCGGTATAACAGGTTGTTTAAAGCGTGCTTTATCAATGGATGCAAAAAGGTACATTTCGTTTTCTTCACGTCCTTTACTGCTTTTAAAACCAAGTATACCGGTCGCTTGTGCTAATGCTTCTAAAATTAAAACCCCAGGAAAAATTGCCACATCGGGAAAATGACCAGTAAAAACAGGCTCATTAATCGTCACGTTTTTTATGGCATGCAAGAATTTACGGGGTTCATGATCAACAACCTTGTCTACAAGTAGCATAGGATATCGATGAGGGATCAGTTCTTTTATTTCATTAAGTAATATTGGCTTTGCTATTCTTTCTAAATCAAGAGTGTCCAATTGATTATTCCTTTCATTGGCTTGTACTAATTTATGATTATATAAGATCAGCACAAGAAGTTTGCGTTATTTAAGGTTGCCTTTGCGGCTATTATTATATTATTTAACTATATTTTTATTTACTTTCGAGTCGTTTTTCTAACGCTTTTACACGCTGAGTTAAGTGTTCTAATCGCTTAACGCGTGCATTGGTTTTATTCCATTCTTTATTTGGCGCTGCTGGCATTCCTGACGAATATACACCTGCAGTGGAAATATCTTTAGTGACCATGGCCATACCCGTAAAAACACAATTATCAGTGATATTAATATGTCCATTAATACCCACAAGCCCAGCAATGGTGACGTTTTTTCCGATAACTGTACTACCGGCAATAACACTACAAGCGGCCATGGCTGTATTTTCACCAACGATTACGTTATGCGCAATTTGAATTTGGTTATCAAGAATAACACCATCTTTAATTATAGTGTCCTCAAGCGCCCCTCTATCTATGGTAGTACTGGCACCAATTTCAACACGATTACCAATAACAACTCGGCCTAATTGTGGAATTTTATGCCATTTGTATTGTTCATTAACAGGTGCATAGCCAAAGCCATCGGAGCCAATAACAGTATTGGCTTGAATTAAACAAGCTTCACCAATAATAACATTATGATAAATACTAATATTTGCCCAAAGACGCGTACCTTTGCCTATTGACGTATTTTTACCGATAAAACAACCTGCGCCAATACTAACATTATCAGCAAGGTTAACACCTGACTCAATAACCGCATTGGCGCCAATGCTAACGTTTTCACCTAATGTTACATTATCAGCAATAACTGCACTAACATGAATACCATCAGCAACTTTCGGCGTTGTATCAAGTAAATTAGCCAATAATGCATAGCCCATATAAGGGTTATCCATGACTAAAGCGTTAACAGGGCATTGAGACAACATTTCAGGAGAAACAATGACTGCACTGGCCTGTGTAGTACTAAGCTGCGATATGTATTTTTTATTTGCCAGAAAAGCAACTTGCCCTAACTGAGCATTAGCAAGTGTCGCCAAGCTGTTTATAGCACAATTTTCTAAACACGTTTGTGCCTCATTAACTTGTCTATCACTAGCTTGTCTATAATTAATGACAAGCTTAGCGTTAATATGATTTGCTATATCGCTAAGTGTATAAGTCATAGCTTATTTAAGTTTGCTTACTTGCTCTACTACCTTAGCGGTAATATCAGTAGAAGGTTTTGAGAAAACAACTGCTTGTTTTGAAATTACTAACTCGTAATCATTTTTAGCGGCAATATTATCAACTGCTTGAGTAACTAGCGCTAACAATTTATTAGTTTCTTCATTCTTACGTTGAGAAACTTGTTGTTGAAATTCTTTTACTTTAGCTTGGTACTGTTGATATAAACCATTCATCTTGGTTTGTAATTCAGTCTTCTCTTTTTCACTCATTAAAGAGCCATTGCGTTTTAAGTTTTCATCTTCAAACGACAAATCTTTTTGTAGCAGCTCAATCACTGCTTTTTCATCTTTAAATTCAGTTTCTAGCGTTTGCATTAACACGGCAGCTTGAGGGATTTGGCTAATTGCTTCTTGTACGTTTATTACCGCAATCTTTTGCTCAAAAGCCATTGCACTACTTGCTAATAACAAAGTTGATGCTGTTGCTGTAATAGCCATAGATTTAATAAATTTATTCAATGTATATTCCTCTTCTCTGTTTATATTGGGATTAAAATATTCTTTTTGTGCTTACCGTAATTTAACAGTTAAGCACACTTATTTACTAGATAAATTACTAGATAAAATTAAAATGTTTTACCGATATTGAAGCTAAAGAATGCGGTATCATCATCTTCTGCTTCTTTTATTGTTTTGGCAAAGTTAAAAATCATAGGACCCATCGGTGACAACCACTGAATTGAGAACCCTCCTGATGCACGATAGCGATTAATATCAGAATAATCCGCCAACTTATCAAGCTCAATTGATGCTAAATCTTGATAATCGGCGATATCAAACTCGGTATCCCATACATTACCAACATCTATAAAGAAACTTGTACGAACACTGTTAGCATAACTCTCATCTAAAAATGGCGTAGGCACTATTAACTCAATACCACCTAAAACAATAGCATTACCACCGACACTTCGAGAAGATACTTGAACGTAGTCATTATCTGGTCCTAAACAACAAGCACTACTACCAGTTGGGTTAGGTGTACCACCAAAAGATGTTGGATAACGATACACTGCACGTGGACCTACCGTATTGTTTTCAAAGCCACGTAGTGTCTCAGAGCCACCTGCTCTAAAGTTTTCCCAAAAGGGTAATAGTTGATCGTTGCCATTTATTTGTCCATAACCATTACCATAACCTAGCTGTAAACGGGCTAATACCGTCCATCGCTGATCACGACTTAATGGGAAATAAAATTTACTATCAAAATTAACTTTAAAGTACTGAACATCTGAAATACTCGGTGCAGTGGTTTTAAATGATAACTGCTGCGATGAGCCTGCTGTTGGAAAAGTGCCTCGATTTAATGTTGACCGAGAAATATTTGCATTAACATCATAATTTTGAAATGCTAATTGCGCACCAGGATTGCTAGGGTCATCGTGTAAATCATAAAAAGTTTGTATCTGTTCGTATGTTTCTAATGAAGTAATTTCGTTATTTTTAAAGCCTACACCAAAACCTATTCGAACATATTCATTAACAGGAAAGCCCCAGTTAAGGCTAAAACCATAGCTTTTGTTATTGTAGTCAACTAAGTTTGCATTACCTGCATCAAAGGCTTGATAAAATAATTGTCCACCAAGTGATACGGCATCAACAGTAAAATAGGGATCGGTATAAGAAACACTCGCACTTTTTGAATAGGTATTGGTACTAACATTTAAACCTAAACGGTTCCCTGTACCCAGAAAGTTATTTTGCTGAATACCAGCGTTTAAACTCAATCCTGTTAAATCACCATAACCAACTCCTGCTGTAAATGAACCTGACGCCTGCTCTTTCACCGTAAAGTCCACATCAACTAAATCATCTTCACCCGCAATTTTCTTAGTATCAAATTCAACCGTTTCCATATACGGTAATCGAGATAAACGTGCTTTAGAGTGTTCAACCATACTATTTGATAACCAAGCACCTTCCATTTGTCTTAATTCACGGCGCAGTACACTATCAGCGGTAACATTATTACCACTGAAGTTTATTTTATTTACATAAATTCGTTTACCTGGATCGATTGAGACGGATAACTTAACCGTATGGTCTTCATCATTGATCTCTGGAATAGTCGTAACTTTTGGATAAGCATAACCATAACGACCTAGAAACTTACTAATAACTTCTTCGGTATAAGTAATTTCTGCACCATTATAAAGCTTATCAACTTGCAATGGGTTTATAGCACGGATCGTTTTTTCAAAACCGGCCATATCACCAATAAAATCAACATGACTAATTGTGTAGGTTTCACCCTCTGAAACATTTAACGCAATGTATACTGATTGCTTATCGGGTGTCATTGACACCTGAGTTGAATCGACTTTAAAACGAAGATAGCCTCGATCCAAATAATAGCTATTGATCGTTTCCATATCCCCTTGTAAAGTCTGCTTTTGATATCTATCTTGCGCCATAAAATTCCACCATGGCGAATCAAAAGTAAGCTCTATTTTATCAAGCACCTGAGCATCAGTAAAAACTTCATTACCAATAAGGTTAATTTGCTTGATAGCTGCAGCATCACCTTCTGTGAATTTGAATTCTAAGTTAACTCTATTACGAGGCAAATGCGTAATAGTAGTATTAACGTCAGCGTTATATTTACCAACGCTGTGGTAGAAGTCTTCCAATCCCATTTCAATGCCTGAAATAACGGTACGATCTAATGTTTCACCAACACGTATATTACTACCATCAAGGCTTTCAGTTAATTGTTCATCTTTTAAATCACTATTACCATCAAAGGTAATTTCACTTATCGTTTCACGTTCTCTAACACGGTAAATAACACGATTACCGTCACGGTATACGCGAATATCATTAAAGTGCCCAGACTTATATAAGGACTTAATTGATTGGGAAATTCTAAATTTATTTAAATTATCACCAACATTAAAAGGAATATGTGTTAATGCTGCGCCTAAAGCAACACGTTGTAAGCCTTTCACTTCAATATCTTCAACCTGAAATTCTTCGGCTGCTTGTGCTGTTGTACCTAAAGCGCCTAATAATACGGCAAAGGCTAGTTTTTTAATTATCATAAATGTTTACTTTATTACTTCTTTTAATTTCTACACTTAGGAGCTAGATTTAAAACCTAAAGCCTACAATTAATTATTATTCTTCTAATACAATATTCGACTAAAATCATTAAACAATGCAATACTCATTAGTGCTAATAATGCTAAAGCACCAAACTTAAATCCTGCCTCTTGAATATTTTCCGGCACAGGCTTTCCTGTTAAAAGCTCTATAAGACCATATTAAAGACAAGAGAGTAAGTGCCCGCCATCAAGTACTGATTCGCTTGGGTAAAACGTAAAAGGTTAATTATTCCCTTTTCCATCGCCTTTTACCCTAACACCCGACTAAAATCATTAAACAATGCGATACTCATTAGTGCTAATAATGCTAAAGCACCAAACTTAAATCCTGCCTCTTGAATATTTTCCGGCACAGGCTTTCCTGTCAAAAGCTCTATAAGATAATAGAGTAAGTGCCCGCCATCAAGTACTGGTAACGGTAAAAGGTTAATTATTCCTAAATTAATGCTAATTAATGCTAAAAAGCCTAAAAAATAAACAAAACCATAACCTGCACTATCACCTGCGCCTTGAGCTATTGCTATTGGACCACTCAAATTTTTCACTGAAATATCGCCAGTGATTAATTTACCGATCATATCAAAACTTAAGGTCACTAAATTCCATGTACGATTAACACTTTCACCTACAGCAGAAAATAAACCATAGCTAATTTCAATTTTATATTCATCAGGCCAACTATCTGATTTAGGAGAAACACCTAAATAACCAATAAGTTTACCATTTTTTTCAACACCTTTAGGCGTTACTTCTATTACTTGTTCATTCCCTGCACGTTCAATTGTAATATATACCATTTTATTGGGGTAAAGTTTGATCTTTTTAGAAAAATCAAGCCAGCCTTTTTCTAATGGTTCATTGTTAAGGGAGGTAAGTTTATCACCTACTTGTAAACCACTTTTCTGTGCGGGGCTATTTTTTCCTACACGCGCAATTTCATTATATACGGCTGGTCTATAGGGCGTTATTCCTAAGCTTGTTAACGCTGATGTTTTTTCTGGAGAAAACTGCCATTGCTTCGTTGATAAGTTATGACTACTCACATAGTGGCTTTCACTCGTCTTCGTTTTTATAACGATTGAGTCAGAGCCAATTTCACCAATTAATGCCAAATTTACATCTTGCCAATCTAGTGTCACTTTGCCTGCCACTTCAACAATTTCAACATTGTCAGGAACGTGAGCCTGCGCGGCTATCGAATCAGCACTAATATTGCCAATAATGGGTTTAATACTGGGTACGCCAATTAAAAACATCAAATAAAAGGCAAATATGGCAAAAGCAAAATTAGCAAAAGGGCCTGCTGCAATAATCGCTATTCGTTGATAAACCGATTTAGAATTAAAGGTTTTATCTTTATCCTGCTCAGCAACCTCGTCAACCCGCTCATCTAGCATTTTGACATAACCACCAAGCGGGATCATGGCGACAACATATTCAGTACCATCGTCTGCGGTTTTACGCCAAAGCGCTTTACCAAAGCCTACTGAAAAACGTTCAACTTTCACACCATTTTTTCGCGCTACCCAAAAGTGGCCATACTCATGCACAGTGACCAAAATACCTAGCGCTATAACAAAAGAGGCTGCATTCCAAATAAACTCAAACATTATTCTTTTCGTTCCTGTGCTTTACTAAATGGAAAATCAACTAATAATTGTTGAACAAATTCTCTAGCACGCGTATCTAAGGAAATAACCTCATTAATATTACTTACCTGTTCTGAGACAAATTTTTTCACAGAAGTTTCATTTATTTTATAAATATCGTTAAATTTAATTTGTTCATCTAAAAAAGCAGCGACAGCAATTTCATTAGCGGCATTAAGTGCTGTACAAGCCGCTTGTCCACTTTTGCAGGCTTCAATCGCTAACTTTAAATTAGGATATCTTTTAAAATCAACTTGTTGGAACTCAAAAGCTGTAGCGTTAAAAAAGTCTAACGGCGCAACACCCGATTCAATTCGTTCAGGATAAGCTAAAGCATGCGCAATAGGCGTGCGCATATCAGGATTCCCCATTTGCGCAATCACTGAACCATCTAAATATTGTACCATTGAATGAATAGTGCTTTGAGGATGTAGTACCACTTGAATGTCATCGACTTCAACATTGAACAACCATTTAGCTTCAATAAGCTCTAAACCTTTATTCATCATAGTGGCTGAATCAACTGAAATTTTTCTCCCCATGTCCCAATTAGGGTGAGCACATGCTTGGTCTGGCGTCACTGTTTCGAGATCACTTAATTGCCAAGTTCGAAAAGGTCCGCCTGAGCCCGTTAATAATATTTTACTAATACCATTTTGGCTCAGTTGACAATGCCCTACTCGCGCTTGTTCTTGCCAAGGTAAACTTTGAAAAATAGCATTGTGCTCGCTATCTATTGGCAATAGCTCTGCACCAGATTGCTTAACCGCATCAATAAAAATAGCCCCCGAAGTGACTAATGCTTCTTTATTAGCTAATAAAACTCTTTTACCTGCTTTTACTGCCGCAAGTGTTGGCATTAGACCTGCTGCGCCAACAATAGCCGCTATTACCGTATCAGTATCAGGGGCGTGAGCAAGTTCAATAAGGGCTTCATTGCCAGATTTTACTTTTATTGTGCTGAGACTTTCTGTAGCTAAACGCAAGGTTAACAACTCAGCATGGTGTGCTGAGCCCATTACAACGGTTTGAGGACGAAACTCAATGCATTGCTCAACAATTTTATCAACACTTGCATTCGCCGATAAACTAACAACGTTAAATTTTTCAGGATGTAAACGCACAACCTCTAAAGTACTTTGACCTATAGAGCCCGTTGAACCTAAAATACAGAGCTTACGAATAACTGATTGCTTGGATGATTTATTTTTTATCACTGACTTTACCAACCAAAGAATACGTAACAAAGTGCGAAAATGGGTGCGGTTGCCGTTAGGCTATCAATTCTATCTAAAATACCACCATGTCCAGGTAAAATAGAGCCACTATCTTTAACACCTGCTTGGCGTTTGAACATACTTTCATTGAGGTCGCCTAATACAGATACCGTAGTGATCAGCACAGTCACTAATAATACTGTGATTATTTGATCATGGCTCCAAGCTAACTGATACGCTGCAATAGCAACTAAAACACACGCAGACACTACTCCGCCAAGAAAACCTTCAAACGTTTTTCCTGGGCTAACATTCGGCATCAATTTATTTTTCCCACAGGCTTTACCAACAAAGTATGCGCCTACATCAGCACTCCACACCATTAAAAATAAAAACATTATTAACTGCGCGCCATGATATGTATCAGCTTGATAGCCGTTGGTTCGAATAACCATAAAAGCAAGCCACGTTGGCACTAGCGTTAACCAACCAAACACACCACGAACAGAGCGATGTTTTGACCAAAAATTACTGGCCTTAGGGTATGAAAACATTAAAAAAGCAGAAAGCACCCACCAAGCAACAGCCAACCATAACAAGGCTAATGCGTATTCATGTAACTGCGCTGAGTTAACCCATAAATTATCGGGTGAAATCACAGACCAAATACCTGCAATTAAAACAAGGGTTGTTGCAACAAAGCCTATTCTTCGGGTTTTAGTATCAAAGCCCATTAACGGTCCCCACTCCCAAGCACCAATGCCTATAATCACCACTAGCAAAGCAGCAAAATACAGTAACGGTAAATAAAAAATTGCATAGATTGCCGCAGGAGCTAAAATGAGTGCTGTAATTATTCGTTGTTTAAGCAAGTTATATCCTTTTTGTTTTAGTAAGTGTTATACCAATTGCACAAACTAAGTGATCATTTTCAAATGGCTTAAATATCCAATAACTTCGTTGCATTCAATCCCAATAGCCAGCTATTGTTCAATCATGCGCCTTGTTCTAGGAAATTTATTCTCATTGAATTCTGTACCCTTAATTAATCCAAATGGTATTAAGCCATTAATTTTTATAGTTTTACTGACTTAGTTACTTATACTTATTATACCTGTTTAACTTGTTCGCCTGTTTTACCAAAACGACGCTCTCTTTGATCAAATACATTAATCGCTTTTTCAAATTCATCCTCATTAAAATCAGGCCATAGAATTTCAGTAAAATAAAATTCAGCATAAGCTGCTTGCCATAATAGAAAGTTGCTTATGCGATAATCACCACCGGTTCGAATCAATAAATCAAGTGGTGGTAACTCAGCTAAACAAGTATGTTCATGCAATGAATGCTCATTTATATCGTCAAGTGATATTTCATTATTTTTAACTTGGCTTGCCAGTAATTTTGCTGCATTAGCAATATCCCAGCGGCCTCCATAATTGGCTGCTACAGATAAAATTAAACCAGTATTTTCTCCTGTTAATTCTTCTGATTTTTTTATGCTTTTTTGTAATTTATCAGAAAAGCGACTTAAGTCGCCAATAACCTGAAAACGAATATTGTTTTTGTGTAAACGTTTAACTTCTTTCGTTAATACGTACAAAAACAAATCCATCAACACAGTAACTTCTTTTTCTGGTCTTTGCCAATTTTCACTGCTAAAAGCAAATAAAGTGAGTGCTTTGACCTGCGCTTTACGCGCACCTTTAACCACCGCACGAACAGAATCAACACCGGCCTTATGCCCCGCAATACGCCCTTTGCCTTGAGCTTGCGCCCATCGACCATTGCCATCCATAATAATGGCAATATGTTGGGGAATTTTTTTATTTTCATCTAGTGATGCTATGCGAGTAGCCACTAATTATCCTTTCATGACAATTCTATTAAAAATACAAAAACGCCAGTGGATAACAGTAACCCAAACTGGCGTTGTTTCAACAAACTTAACTAAATTTCCATTAATTCAGCTTCTTTTTTAGCTAACATTTCATCAACTTGCTTAACAAAAATATCCGTTACTTTTTGAATATTATCTTCTGCTTGGTGATGTTCATCTTCACTGATCTCTTTTTCTTTGAGTAAGCTTTTGAAGTCTGAGTTAGCATCACGGCGAATATTACGAATAGCAACTTTTCCGCCTTCAGCTTCACCGCGAACAACTTTTACTAAATCTTTACGACGTTCTTCCGTTAACGGTGGTAATGGAATACGAATAAGCGTACCGTTTGATTGTGGGTTTAAACCAAGATCTGATTTCATGATCGCTTTTTCTACTGCTGCAATCATGCCTTTATCAAAAACGGTAATTGAAAGATTCCGCGCATCTGGCACTGAAATATTACCTACTTGGTTTAACGGCGTTTCCATACCATAGTAATCAACACTAATGTTATCTAGTAGTGAGGCGTGAGCACGTCCAGTTCTAATTTTATTTAGACTGCTCTTTAGAGATTCTATGCTTTTTACCATACGCTCTTGCGCATCTTCGATAATTTCGTCTATCACTGTGTTTCTTCCTACAATAATTTAAATAATGTTTAATTCAAATATTTACTTCAAAATATGGTCTAAAGTTCAACTAACTTCAGTTTACGACTTTCTAATTACTGTACCTTCTTCTTGTCCCATAATAACAGCTTTAAGTGCACCCGGTTTATTCATATTAAAAACTCGAATTGTCATATTATGGTCACGTGCTAAGGTAAATGCGGCTAAATCCATTACTTTTAATTCTTTATCTAAGACTTCATCGAACGTTAATTCGCTATAAAGTTCAGCTTCAGGGTTTTTCACCGGGTCTTCTGAATAAATACCATCAACTTTCGTTGCTTTTAATACGACGTCTGCTTCAATCTCAATGCCACGTAAACAAGCAGCAGAATCAGTAGTAAAGAATGGGTTACCTGTACCAGCGGAAAATATAACGACACGACCAGATTTTAATAAACTAATCGCATTTGCCCAATTATAACGTTCACAAACACCCGCTAAATCAATCGCTGACATTAAACGTGTATTAACAAATGCACGGTGAAGTGCGTCACGCATAGCCAAACCGTTCATTACTGTTGCTAGCATACCCATTTGATCGCCAACAACGCGGTTCATACCCGCTTGTGCAAGTCCAGCGCCGCGAAATAAATTACCTCCACCGATAACCAAACCTACTTGAATATCCATTTCAACTAATTCTTTAATTTCTTGAGCCATACGATCTAGAATTTTTGGATCGATACCAAAACCCTCTTCACCCATAAGCGCTTCACCACTAAGTTTAAGAAGAATACGACGATAAGATGGCTTTGGGTTAATACTCATGTGTAAAAAATTCCTATTGGAGTCGCTGAAAAAAGGCTAGGGTCAAAAGACCGCCGACATTTTAATACGTTTAGCTTATCCAAGAAAGCCTTAACTGAAAAAAGCCCTATTATTATTCTTCTTTTATGCAAAACTCGAAAAAAACGCATAAAAAAACGCCTAACCTGCTAATGCAAGATAGACGTTTCTATTTATCTCTAATACGAAGAGAGTAAACTCTATTGATAAGAGTGTTAATTCTAACTAGTTGGACAAAGAACAAGGCGCATGAGCTTTTTTATCTTGGGCGCATATGACTATATGTAACTAAGTAAAAAAGCGATTGCAACGACGTTATTTGTTCAAATAGGACGAATTAAGCTTTGGCAGCAGCAATTTGTGCCTCAACTTCAGCAGCAAAATCTTCTTCTTTCTTCGCAATACCTTCGCCTACTTCTAGACGAGTGAAAGCAGAAATAGTAAGGCCTTTCTCTTTTAACACTTCACCAACCGTTTTCTTAGGTTCCATGATGAAAGCTTGGCCGGTTAAAGATACTTCGCCAGTGAATTTACGCATACGACCAGTAACCATCTTTTCAGCGATTTCTTGTGGCTTGCCTTCGTTCATTGCGATGTCAATTTGGATCGCTTTTTCTTTTTCAACAACCTCGCTTGGTACATCTTCAGGAGTAAGATATTCAGGCTTGCTTGCTGCAACGTGCATGGCAATGTGCTTAAGTGATTCTGCATCACCTTCACCCGCAACAACCACACCAATATTAGAGCCGTGACGATAAGAAGCTAATGCACTACCTTCAACATACTCAACGCGACGTACATTGATGTTTTCACCAATTTTAGTCACTAACGTGACACGTTTTTCTTCGAATTGTGCTTGAAGTTCTTCAATGGTTACTTTTGATGCAACAGCGGCATCTAGCACTTCATTAGCAAAAGCTAAAAAGTTAACATCTTTTGCAACGAAGTCTGTTTGACAGTTAACTTCTACTAAAGCAGCAATACCGTTTGCATCTTTAATTAAGATAGTACCTTCAGCAGCAATATTGCCTGCTTTTTTAGCCGCTTTTGCTTGACCGTTCTTACGCATATTTTCAATCGCAAGTTCCATATCACCGTCAGTTTCTTGTAACGCGTTTTTACAATCCATCATGCCCGCAGCCGTGCGTTGACGTAATTCTTTAACCATTGCAGCAGTAATTGCCATGAGTTAATTCCTCTGTTTTCAGTTATCCCCAAAATGACTGTTTAAATATTGAAAGTAATAAACAATAATATAGTGGGAATAATTAGTAAATTAGATGTCATAAAAGCAAAGATTCAAATAGAAAACTTTTCCCGATGCTTTTATGAATAAACGAAATGTTTTGCTTAACTATTCTTATTACTCTTATTTAATAAAAAAAAAGAAATAATTATTCAGTTTCAACAAAACCGTCTTTTTCAGCTTGTACAACGATGTTTTTCTCACGACCATTAATTACGGCGTTAGCAACAGCGTCACAGTATAAAGTTACTGCACGGATTGCATCATCGTTACCAGGAACAATATAATCAATATTATCTGGATTTGAGTTAGTATCAACAACAGAAACTACTGGGATACCAAGGTTGTTTGCTTCTTTTATAGCAATATGTTCGTGATCAGCATCAATGATAAAGATAGCATCAGGTAAACCACCCATGTTCTTAATACCACCTAAGCTTTTATCAAGCTTTTCCATTTCACGAGTACGCATTAACGCTTCTTTTTTAGTTAACGCTTCAAAAGTACCGTCAGTGCTTTGCGACTCAAGTTCTTTTAAACGTTTGATTGATTGACGAACTGTTTTCCAGTTAGTCAACATACCACCTAACCAACGGTGATTAACGAAGAATTGATCTGATTTTATTGCTGCATCTCTGATAGCGTCACTTGCTGCACGTTTAGTACCAACAAATAAAACTTTACCTTTCTTAGATGAAACATTGTTAATGAAAGCAAGCGCTTCATTAAACATAGGAACTGTTTGTTCAAGGTTGATGATATGAACTTTATCGCGAGAACCGAAAATGAAAGGCTTCATTTTTGGATTCCAGTAACGAGTTTTGTGACCGAAATGAACACCAGCTTTAAGCATATCGCGCATTGAAACGTTTGACATTGTATTTTCCTTTAATGGGGTTAAGCGTTCATACACCCAATATACACAACTCTTTTTGCTGTAGTCTTGAATTACTTATAATGTAAGCAACAAAACCTATTTCAGCTGAGCACCCCGGTATACCTTTACTAGATGTATGTGAGTTTATAATATAATCAAGCTGCTTCTAAGCAGACATTGACCTGTTTAATTGGCGCTAAAACAAGCATTGCTTAACAGGTAAACAATTACTAAGATTTCAGCGCGGCATTTTATACCATAGAATGACAAATTTAACCAGAAAAAAATTCACTGGGATAATTACCTATATCACGGTAAAATTACCATTCAGTGAGTTAACTAAACAAACTCAAACCAAACAATTTTAGGTAAAAAATGACAACACATAAAGCACCTGCACAACTGTTTTTTCTATACGACAGCCACTGCCCTTGGAGTTATGTAGCAACAAAGCTTGTAAACGAAATCAACAACGCCTTTCCTGATATAACCCTTAACTTATGGCATACGGCCTTCTTTGATGGGAAAAATGGTGAAGCTACGCGCAATAAAGTGAATGAAATTAAAGCAGTTGAAAAACTGGCTAACATTCATTTTTCAAGTAATTATCAAGATCTTCTTGAACAAAATAAAAACTCTATCTTAGCCGCTAACTTAATGACATGGGCACAACATAAAACGCCCAAATTAGCATTATCGTTATTAAATGCGCTACAAAAAGCACATTTCGAGCAAGGGAATACATTAGCTAGTCAAACAGATTTAGATACCATAATAAGTGAACTAAAATTATCACCACCCGCAAAGGTATTTAAAAGTGATAAACTAAGTAACGATGCTTTGATGCAATTAGAAGAAATTTATTCCCTGCAAGAAATCATTAATACCGAAGCAATTCCAGCACTATTGTTAGCGGTTGATGATCAATTAATATTATTGAATCACAACTTCTATTTATCACAGCCCAACGCTATTGTTGAAGCGGTACAGTTAGAATTAAATAAACACACTTAAACGCTAAAAATAAGTAACGAGAATCCAATGTCCATACAAATTAAAAGCCAAGATGAAATAGCTAAAATGCGCGTAGCTGGACAGCTAGCTTGCGATGTATTAGAAATGATCACCCCCCATGTAAAGGCAGGGATCACCACTGATGAACTAAACACCTTGTGTGCTGATTATACTGAAAAAGTTCAAGAAGCGATTTCTGCGCCATTAAATTATCACAATTTCCCTAAGTCTATTTGTACCTCAGTCAACCATGTTGTTTGTCATGGTATTCCTGATAACACCGCGCTAAAAGACGGTGACATCATTAACCTTGATATTACCGTAATTAAAGACGGCTATCATGGTGACACCAGTAAAATGTTTTTAATTGGCGAAGTCTCTGCTGAAGATAGCCGCTTGTGCCGCTTGGCACAAGAATCGTTATATGTTGGCCTTAAAAAAGTAAAACCTGGTGCTACTTTTGGTGAAATTGGCACCGCTATTCAAAAATTTGTCAAAAGCAAAGGGCGTTATTCCATTGTTAAAGATTATTGCGGCCATGGCATTGGGGTTGACTTTCATGAAGAGCCACAAATTGTTCACTATAAAAATAATGATAAAACTAAAATACTTGAAGGCATGTGTTTCACCATCGAGCCGATGATCAACTTAGGCAAAGCCAATACGGTTTTAGACAAAGAAGATAACTGGACCGTATATACTAGCGATGGTAAAAATTCAGCGCAGTGGGAGCACACCCTTGTAGTCACTAAAACCGGCTGTGAAATTTTGACCTTGCGAAAAGAAGAAACATTCAGCCGTATACTACATAACTAACACCACTTTCATTCATCAAAGTAACGACATAGGTAAATACGTGAACAACCACTCAATAGAAAGTCATATCATCCCTGAAGCGTTTATTGATAGCCTAGCCATTACCACCGACACGTTATCTAGCAAAGATATTTGCCAGTTAACACTGGGGTTCAATGAATGGCTTACAGGCGCCTTCGCTGAGAATGATGTTAAAGATTTATTAATTGCCCGTGCCGTGTTTGTTGATGCCATACTTACCAAGCTGTGGTGTCAACATCACCTTGATGAATTTCAAATAAGTTTAGTGGCGGTTGGTGGTTATGGACGCGGTGAGCTTCACCCCTTTTCAGATATAGATATTTTAATATTAACCCAAACGGATATTGAGTTAACTTTAGAAGAAAATATATCAAGTTTTATAACGCAGCTTTGGGACATAAAACTCGATATTGGTCACAGTGTGCGCTCAATTAAAGAATGTATAAAACAAGCAATCAATGATGTGACCGTTGCGACCAACTTAATGGAAATGCGACAAATAACGGGTAATGAAACACTAACACAACAACTACTGCCTTTGTTAAATGAAGATGTATTTTGGACTTCAGAAAAATTTTTTATTGCAAAACGAGAAGAGCAAGCAAAAAGACACCTGCAATACCACGGTGCAGCCTACACGCTAGAGCCTAATTTAAAGGCGAGCCCGGGCGGATTACGTGATATTCAAACCATTGCTTGGGTCGCAAAACGTCATTTTCTAGCAGATTCCTTAGAAGAATTAGTAGAACATCACTACCTTTACCCTAATGAATTAGCCGAACTTATCGAGGCACAAGACTACTTATGGCGTATGCGTTTTGCTCTGCATTTAGTTGCTAAACGTAGCGAAAATCGTTTGTTGTTTGACTATCAAACCGATGTTGCCAAAATGATGGGTTTTGGTGATGAAGGTAAAGCGCCTGTTGAGCGTATGATGAAACGTTTTTTTCGGATAATTGCCCGTGTTGGCGAACTAAATACCATTTTATTACAGCGCTTTAAGCAAGAAATAATTCAAGATCCTGAGCAAGTAAATAGTAAAACGATCAATCAAGATTTTGAATTGGTGGATACACTCATTAATACCACCAACGATAGAATTTTTATGCGACCGGTAAAAATGATCGAAATGTTTTTGATCATTGCCCAAGAGCCAGAAATTAAAGGTATTCATTCTCATACGCTACGATTAATGCGAAATGCAAGGCGACGTTTAATTTCAGGTCTAATAGATTATGCCCAATGTCGGCAAATTTTTATGGCCATAATTAAACATCCTCGTGGCTTAGGCTTAGCATTTAACTTAATGCATCGTCACGGTATTATTGGTTCATATCTACCCTTATGGCGCAATATTGTTGGTCAAATGCAATTTGATTTATTCCATGCTTATTCAGTTGATGAGCATAGTTATCGGGTAGTAAAAAATCTTTACCAATTTAGCCAAAAAGAGCACAACCACAAATATCCCTTGTGTAGCAAAATAATGCAGAAAATTCGCAAGCCAGAAGTTTTATATTTAGCGGGTATTTTTCATGACATTGGCAAAGGTAGAGGTGGTGATCATGCTAAATTAGGCGCGGTAGATGCTTTACTGTTTTGTCAATCTCACCAAATGAACAACCATGATAGTAAAATGGTTTCTTGGCTAGTAGAGAAACATTTAATCATGTCAGTCACTGCCCAACGCCGCGATATTCACGATGATAATGTGATCCGTACTTTTAGTGAAATAGTACGTGATGAAGCGCATTTGGATTATTTATACTGTTTAACCGTGGCTGACATGCGTGCCACCAACGAAAGTTTATGGAATAGTTGGAAGGGAAACTTATTACACGATTTATATTTTAATACCCTAAGAGCACTTCGTCGTGGTTTATCAAAACCGGTAGAAACTCGCTCTAAAATTCGTGAAAACCAGCATCAAGCAAAAGATATTTTGGCTGAAACGCAAATTAACGAAGACGAGCTTAAGTCTTTATGGCAAGAATTTAGGGCTGACTATTTTTTACGATACTCTCCAGAACAAATTGCCAGACATTGTCAACGTATAATAGGTCATAACCGAGCAGAGCCGCTCGTTATCATCAGCCCAAAACCTTATCGTGGGGGAACAGAAGTTTTTGTATTTGCCAAAGAAAAAACAAACACTTTTGCTACTATCGTTGAATTATTAGGCAGCAAAAGGCTATCTATTCATGATGCAAAAATCATCACCACTAAAACAGGCTACACAGTCAATACGTTTATTATTTTAGACTCGCGCGGTAAAGCCCTTAAAGAAAGTTATCAAACAATTGAAATTACCAAAGCACTAAGCGAGAAACTTAAACAAGATAACGTCTGTAATATTCCACTTCAACCCGCTCGCCGAGAAGTAAAACAATTTAAGTTTCCGCTAAGAGCAAGTTTCATTAAAATCACCTCTAAAACCAAAACAATGATTGAAATCATCGCGTTAGACAGGCCAGGATTGCTTGGTAAGATCGCGCAAGTATTTCAGCAGCTAAATATTAGTATTCATTCAGCAAAAATTACTACTTTTGGCGAAAAAGCCGATGATGTTTTCACTATTTCAACCAATGAAAACATGGCACTAACTGATGAACAAAAACAACAACTAGCCGATAAGTTAACCCAAGAAATAGATTAAAACAAATTAAAGTAAATTAAAATAAGCAATAGGAATTTATAAATGACTGATTTAACAGCCTTAGCAAGTACTATAGAACAAGCTTTTGAGGACAGAGCGAATATTAGCCCTGCAACCGTTTCTCCTGAAATAAAAACAGCCGTATTAGCCTCATTAGCAGCGCTTAATAATGGTTCAGCGCGCGTGGCCCAAAAAATAAACGGCCAATGGCATGTCCACCAATGGTTAAAAAAAGCAGTATTGTTATCATTTCGCATTTGGGACAACCAAGTAATTGACGGTGCTGAAAGCACTTTTTTTGACAAAGTACCGATGAAATACAGCAATTACACTCAAGCAATGTTTGAAGCAGACGGTGTACGAATAGTACCGGGCGCTTCAGTAAGAACTGGTAGTTTTATCGGGAAGAATGTTGTTGTGATGCCAAGCTTTGTTAACATTGGCGCTTATGTTGATGAAGGCTGTATGGTTGATGGTTGGGCAACCGTTGGCTCATGTGCACAAATAGGTAAGAACGTGCATTTATCGGGAGGTGTTGGTATTGGTGGAGTATTAGAGCCATTACAAGCAGGACCAACAATTATAGAAGACAATTGCTTTATTGGTGCTCGTTCAGAAATAGTAGAAGGGGTTGTGGTAGAAGAAGGCGCTGTTATTTCAATGGGTGTATACATTGGTCAAAGCACACGTATTTATGACCGTGAAACAGGTGAAATACATTACGGTCGTGTCCCTGCAGGCTCAGTGGTTGTTCCTGGCAATCTGCCATCAAAATGTGGAAAGTACAGCCTATATGCTGCGATCATTGTGAAAAAAGTTGATGCAAAAACACGCGCAAAAACAGGTATAAATGAATTATTACGTTTAGCTGAATAGAACAAGTAGTTATTAGTAAAAAAAGGTACGAGTTACGAAGACACTCTCAGTATATTGTCTTCGCGACTCGTGACTATCAACTCGTAGCTTGTATCTATTTAGCTCGTGACTCTTTATCTAATTCTTCAATTTTTACTTTCCAAATTGCAGGGCCGGTAACATGAGCAGACTCACCCGTACTATCAACAGCAACGGTTACTGGCATATCTTCAACTTCAAATTCATAAATCGCTTCCATTCCTAATTCTTCAAAAGCAACCACTCGAGCTTTTTTAACCGCTTTCGATACTAAATACGCTGCACCGCCAACGGCCATTAAGTACACCGATTTATGCTTTTTAATATTTTCAACGGTAGCTGCGCCACGCTCAGATTTACCAATAGAGCCTAAAAGACCTGTTTTAGAAAGCATCATTTCTGAGAATTTATCCATTCGTGTTGCTGTTGTTGGTCCTGCGGGGCCAACGGCTTCATCACCTACTGCGTCAACAGGGCCAACGTAATAGATAAATTTATCGGTAAAATCAACGGGGAGTGCTTCACCCGCAGCTAACATATCTTGAATACGTTTATGGGCTGCATCTCTTCCGGTTAAAATAGTGCCGCTAAGCAATACTGTTTCGCCCGTTTTCCATTGAGCAATATCAGCTTTAGTTAAACCATTAACATTAACGCGGCGAACACCTTCATCCACTTCCCAAGTAATATCTGGCCAATCTGCTAATTTAGGTGGTACTAAATCAGCAGGGCCAGAACCGTCTAAGTGAAAGTGCACATGACGGGTAGCAGCGCAATTTGGGATCATTACCACAGGTTTAGAAGCAGCATGTGTAGGTACAGCATTAATTTTTACATCAACCACTGTAGTTAAACCACCTAAACCTTGCGCGCCTATACCTAATTTATTCACCCGTTCAAAAATTTCTAAACGTAATTCTTCTTCCGCGTTTTGTGGACCTCTATCCATCAATTCTTGAATATTAACAGGCTCCATCAAACTTTCTTTAGCCAGTACCGCTGCTTTTTCTGCCGTACCACCAATACCTATACCTAACATACCCGGTGGACACCAGCCAGCGCCCATTGAGGGTAAAGTTGCTACTACCCAGTCAGCAATAGAGTCAGATGGATTTAACATAGCCATTTTAGTTTTGTTTTCACTACCGCCGCCTTTAGCAGCAATCATCACTTCAATTTCATCACCTTCAACAAGGTCAATGTGCACGACTGATGGCGTATTATCTTTTGTGTTTTTACGTGCACCGGCTGGGTCGGCAACTATAGAAGCCCGTAAAGGATTATCAGGATTCAGGTAGGCACGACGGGTGCCTTCATCAACCATTTGCTGCACGGTCATATCAGTTTTATCCCATTTCACTGCCATACCCACTTTAACAAAACAAGTAACAATACCGGTATCTTGGCAAATAGGACGTTTACCTGTAGCCGACATGCGTGAATTAATGAGAATTTGTGCAATGGCGTCTTTCGCCGCTGTATTTAGTTCTTTATGATAAGCTTTTTCTAATGCTTGAATAAAATCAAGTGGATGATAATAAGAAATATATTGCAGTGCATCTTCAATACTATCGATTAAGTCTTGTTGTTTGATAATTTTATGGGACATCGTGCTCTCAGCTTTCGTTAAAAGTGTGTATAATATTTTATATTATAATACCTTTCTATTGAAACTGCTGCTAGTAGCTAATAGTAGAATATGAACATTTATTAGAGTGGTTATCACCTTGCATTCCAATACCCTGCCTTCATTTAAACCACTCACCTTATCCGCCGAGCAGTTAGTTTTGGCAAATGATGTTACGCCATTAGATTTATTCACTCCATTAGCAAATAAACCATGGGCGATTTGGTTAGATTCAGGGCAAAGTCAGCATGTTGATGCTTGTTTTGATATTATAGTGTGGCAACCAGAAGTGACTTTATCTACTTATGGTAATAAAACCAGCATTTATAACACAACAACAAATGACACTCATGTAAGTGAAGACGATCCGTTGTCTTTACTGGAAAAAATTCAACCACTAGTTTTATCACCACTAAAACCATCACCACTGAATTTACCTTTTTTAGGTGGCGCATTAGGATATTTTTCCTACGATTTAGGGCGCCGTTTTGAAAAATTACCAACACAAGCAGCGCAAGATATAGCACTGCCTGAAATGGCTATTGGAATATACAGCCAAGCAGTTATTTTTGATCATAAACGTCAGCAGTTCTTTTTGGTTTGCCCACCAGAGAAGCGTTTGCAATTAGAAACGTTTCTACAAAAATTAACCGAAACCAAAAAGAGTAAAGAGGCTAAAAATAGTGAAAATCTTGCTTCACAAAACTTCACGTTAACATCACACTGGCAAAGTAATATGGACAAGGCCACTTATATTGAAAAGTTTACGCAGGTTCAACACTACTTAACGTCAGGTGATTGCTATCAAATAAACTTAGCGCAGCGCTTTGAAGCACAATACCAAGGTGATGAATTTCAAGCTTATTGTGCTTTAAGAGTTGAAAACAAAGCGCCATTCTCCGCTTTTATGCGATTAGAAAATGCTAGCATTTTAAGTGTTTCACCAGAACGATTTTTGCAATGTAAACAAGGCAAAGTACAAAGCAAACCAATAAAAGGCACTATGCCTAGAAGTGACAATAAAGAGCAAGATAAACACAATGCACAGATACTTGCTAACTCAATAAAAGACCGTGCTGAAAACGTGATGATTGTAGACTTGCTTCGCAATGACATTTCAAAAGTATGTAAACCAAGCACTGTGGTTGTTCCTAAACTCTTTGATATTGAAAGCTTTCCTGCTGTACACCATCTTGTTAGTACTGTTGAAGGTGAGCTTGCTGAGCAATATAGCGCGAATGATTTATTGCGAGGGGCATTTCCAGGAGGTTCAATCACTGGTGCACCCAAAGTTCGAGCTATGCAAATTATTGAACAACTTGAACCCCACAGACGCAGTGTATACTGTGGCAGCATCGGTTATATCTCAAACTGTGGCACTATGGATACTAGTATTACCATTCGCACGTTAATTTGTGTAGCCAAGCAAAGCAAGCAAACCAAGCAAACCAATAAGCCATCAAACCCTGCTCCTAATAAAATATATTGCTGGGCTGGTGGCGGCTTAGTTGCAGATTCAGTTGCATTAAGTGAATTTCAAGAAACTTTTGATAAGGTAAACCGTATTTTGCCCGTATTAGCAAAACTAGGTAAGCAAGGATGTTATAACAATGAATAAAAGTGAGTTTTTATTTAGGTTTCACCTAAAACAACATAATGACTCTTGTCATAATTACCAACACAATGCACCGTTAAGATCAGCCGCTGTGCTGATAGCCTTATTTGAAGATAGCAATCAACAAGACAATCCACAAAAAAATGAGCAAAATGAGTATTCGTCAAACGGCTTACAAGTACTCTTAACTAAAAGAGCAAGCCATTTAAAACATCACCCTTCTCAAATAAGTTTTCCTGGCGGTAAAGTAGAACTAACAGATACAGATTTAGTTCACACCGCACTAAGAGAGGCACAAGAAGAAATAGGATTGGATCCTGAAAACGTAACGGTTATTGGTCAGCTACCAAGCTATGAAATCATTAGTGGTTATCAAGTCACACCAATTGTCGCTATAATAAACTCTGTTCAAACCTTTATTAAAGATAAAAACGAAGTTGATGAAATATTTCAGGTGCCATTACAGCATTTTTTGCAAGATAAAAACCACCATATCATCGACTCCTACCGCCATGGTCGCCATCATAATGTACATTTTTATCCCTACAGACACTATAATATTTGGGGTGCAACCGCAGCTATGATGAAAGATTTAGTCAACCGCATTAAATAATCTCAGCTCGGCTCAATAAATCAGTTAAAAAATTCTAAAACCGAGTTGAGGTTAAATAGTTTTACCTGTTTCTCTAGACAAAAAAAGGCCTTTAGTTATGAACTAAAGACCTTCACTGTTGAGTAGTGACTAGTTACTGAACAACTTCAGGATTTTGTACTGAAATAAGGTGACCGTCAGAGTTAAAGAAATTAGCTACTTGACTTTGCATTTCAGCGGTCGCAGCACTGGTCATAATTGGATCTGGCGCTTCGCCTCTCGATCCAGGTCTTGGATCTAAAATTGAACCATGATGTCCAAATAAGTAGCGTACTGCACCCGATACTGGTGTTTCAGCGTCTTGTGTAGTTTCAGAAATACCAGGTAAACCTAATAAAGCAATAGCACCTTCAGTACCACCAAAGGGTGTACTAGACACTGAATTAGGAATGACTTGGTCACTTAAATTATCACTGCCGTTACCAACCACTTCAATTAAATGAGTAGGCGTATTCGTAGCGGCCATCATGGCGGCATAATTAGCAGGGTCGCCTGAGTCAGTTACTGTTTGAGCTGCAAAAGCAAATTGAGCAAACGTAGCGTTTAATCCACCTTGTTGCTCTGCAGTTAATGCGGCATAAAACTCTCGGTATGCTACGACCAGCTCACTTCCAGAAGGACCACTAGGATGTTTTTGAGCAACATAACCTTGGAAATCTGTTGATGCGGCATAGGTTAAGTTTGATTTAATCACATCACCAAATGCCCCTGATTCCATTAAGAAGTTAGCCACCATAACACCCGGCATAGCAAGGGTATTGGTTTTAACAGCAAATAATGGATCGACTTGCGGATCAAGCGGAGTATTGGCTAACGCCATAAAGTTAATACCGGTAATAGCACCTAAAGAATGACCTAAAAAGTGTACATTAGTACTATCAACTTTTATTTGGTTACCTTCAGCATGAACACCACCTAAGAAGTTCAAACCTAGTCGTAAACCAAGTAAATCAGATGTTGACTGACGCAAGTTATCACGCGTAGTCAACAAACTCGCTAAGTTCATATAATCTGTTGCTGAATTTGTTGTGGCATTCATAGTTTTGGTAATTTCTACACCATCTTCTTCATACGTAACAACAAAACCACGGCTACCACCTGACATTGCTCCACCAAATACATCTGGATCACCGTGTAACGGATGATTAATGGCGACTGTCGCGAAACCATACACAGAAAGAATGCCAGTAAGACCTAACATATCTTCTTTTTTAGAAGTTATGCCATGCTGCAATATAACCACTGGCCAACCGCTTGCAGGTTCAACTAAGTTAGCAGGTAAACCTAAGCCAGCACGTACCGCATTCGCTACATTGACATCAGGTGTTGTCATTTGCACAACAATATCCATCATTTTATTTGCTTTAGGAACAGGACTAAATTTGGTTAAATGACGTTTAGCATCAAAACCAAGTGCTCTTAACCCTGGTGCAGGTAATTCTTTTGCCGCCGAAATAGCCATACAAGTGCCATCATCAACACTCACTGGCGCAGCTGGAATAGTTTCAGGAGGAAGTGCTCCTGCAGCAATTTTTGCTGCCACACCTGCTAATATAGCACCAGAATCACATAAGCTTTTCCACCATCCATTTAAAGGCGTCATTTGATTATCTGCTGTTGGTACATCTAAATCATTTGGTGCACCTAAATAATAAGGTAAGGTAATGCTACCTTGCATAAAATTGGCCGCTGAATATAAAGGCACTAATTCAGCTGGGATTTTGTTTTTGTCAAAATCAGGATGTCCTTCGGGATAAGGAGCTAAAATATCAGCAACAGAGATACCGACATCTTGAACACCAATGGTTGGAATACCTTCCATTGCATTAGCAAGCATTGTGGGTACATTACTGGCCATCAATGCCTTAACGGTAGCCAATACATCAATAGTTGATTGCGTGGTAAATGCCATCGTGTAAATCAGCGCATCTTTATCAGCACCTGCTGCTACAATAGCATTTTCATAACTATTGATAACCCCTTGCAAGCCTCTTTGGGCTGCAGAGCCTAACGGGAGAGTAGTAATATCTTGGCGAACTAAGTCATAAGTGGTTGAGCCCGCAACGGCTCTACCATTATTGTCTTTTAAATTATTCGTTAAGGCTAAAATATAAGTTGTTTTACCTTTAAGTGGTTTTAAAGGAACAACAGCAACACTATTACCTGAAGCTTTTGTGACAAAATCAACCCCAAAGGTTAATTCACCAACAACCATACATGCAGCGCCACGAGGAACCGCTTCACAACTAGGGTCACCACCCATTAATGCTTCAAATATTTTTACTGAAGCTGGGCTGAAAACTGAAGCACCATCAAGTGATGTTCCTGCCGGAAAATTAATATCAAGTGCGAAAGGGTTAGAGGTAGACCAGCCATCAAGAGCACCTAATGCAGTAGATGGCTCGGCATAATTAGGCGATTCAATCTCATTGCCCTCTTCATCCTTTTCCCCTGATATAATATTGCCAGCCTTATCTCTTTTTACTGGCATGTTCAAAGTACCATCTGGAGTATCAGAGAACAGTAAATCATTAGGTACGGATAAAACTCCACCAGAAGGGTCAAACACAACCCTTGCAGAATCAACAATTGCTGTGCTATTTGCAGCAACATCTTTCTTAACATCTTCGATGGTTTCACTACCACAACCACTTAAACTAAGTGCGCTGATAATAGCTAGACTAAGAACTAACTTTTTCATTTTCTCTCCCCTGTGCCTATTTTGTTTCTATTATTTTTAATACGTATAGTGTTATTTTTTACTTTTGCTACTTCTAACTTGACGTAAATATTAAATTAACTAGTTAGACCAGTTAACAAACTTAACGCAAGCGTTGACAATGTGCCAGTTGTTTTTTACATTTTTGTTGATTTTTTTCTCGTCATTCATAAAAAACTAAGTAAAATAGTTATTATTCTTTTATGAACAATTATTAAGACCTAAATTCGGATAAGCAATGTTTGAATACACTATTAAAGAAAAAATCCTAAACAATAAAACTATACTCGTTACAGGCGCTGGAGCAGGTATAGGTAAAGAAGCGGCAATTACTTATGCTAAACTTGGGGCAACGGTTATTCTGCTTGGTAAAACCGTAAGTAAGCTTGAAGCGGTTTATGATGAAATATTAGCACTTGGTTTAGCTGAGCCCGCAATCATTCCATTAGATTTAAGGGGGGCTACTAAGCAGAACTACATTGATATGTCAGTAACAATTGCTAGTCAGTATGGTAAATTAAATGGCGCTTTGCTAAATGCATCAATGCTGGGTGAATTAACGCCTTTCACTCAAATTCATGAACAAATATTTGGCGATGTGATGAAAGTTAATGTTAATGCCCAATATTTATTGGCGCAGGCATTAATTCCAACACTTCAATTAGCAGAGAATGCATCATTAGTTTTTACTTCATCTGGCGTAGGTAGTAAAGGACGTGCTTATTGGGGCGCTTATAGCATTTCTAAGTTTGCCACCGAAGGATTGATGCAAATTATTGCTGACGAGTATGAAAATTCAACTTTACGCACCAATGCTATTAACCCAGGTGCCACTAAAACAGCTATGCGTGCTAGTGCTTATCCTGCAGAAGATAAAGATAAATTAGCAACGCCTGCTGATATTATGCCACTTTATGTTTATTTGATGTCTGATGACAGTTTAGACGTGAATGGGCAAACAATAAAAGCGCAATAGTCTATTAGTTGCGAGTTATAAGTTGTGAGTAGCGAAGATAGTTGCGAGAAATGAGCACTTCGTAACTCGCTACTTTACTTACTCTTAACTTTACCTTATTTTAGTCACTTCTATCGTAACTCTCTTCTTAAGATCTTACCTACATTAGTTTTAGGTAGTTCATCTCGAAATTCTACCAACTTAGGTACTTTATAATTAGTTAAGTTTTCGCGACAGTGTTTAATCAGTGTAGCCTCATCTAAATCAGCTTGCTTACTCACTACGAATATTTTTACCATTTCACCACTCGCGCCGTGTGGAACACCAATAGCGGCTGCTTCAACAACACCATTATGCATCATGACCACTTCTTCAATTTCATTAGGGAATACATTGAAACCAGAAACAATAATCATATCTTTTTTGCGATCAACAATTTTGAAGAAACCTTGCTCATCCATAAAGGCAATATCGCCAGTTGCCAACCAACCATCTTTTAAAATTTCGGCAGTTTCCTCTTCTCGATTATAATAACCTTTCATGACCTGTGGCCCTTTAACCCACATTTCACCCGCTTCACCCACGGGTGCTTCACTGCCATCATCTAGTATTATTTTAATATCGGTTGATGGCGCAGGTAAGCCAATAGTGCCGTTATAGCTTTTTTGGTTATAAGGACTTAACGATACCATAGGCGCACATTCTGTTAAGCCGTAGCCTTCGAGTAATCGGGAACCTGTTACTTTTTCCCAGCGCTCTGCTATAGGTCGCTGAACTGCCATTCCCCCACCCAAAGACATTTTCAGACTTGAAAAATCTATATCTTTAAAGCCTGAAGTATTTAATAAACCATTAAATAAAGTATTAACACCCGTAATAGCGGTAAAAGTATACTTGCCTAGTTCTTTAACAAACGCAGGCATATCGCGTGGGTTGGTGATCAGTAAATTAGTACCTCCTAACGTAATAAAAGTTAAGCAGTTCGCCGTTAAAGCAAAAATATGATAAAGCGGCAGCGCGGTTACAACCAGTTCACCACCATCTTCAAGCATAGGTTTTATTGCTGCTTTTGCCTGTTCTAAATTAGCAACCATATTTCGGTGCGTTAACATTGCACCTTTTGATAAACCTGTTGTACCACCTGTATATTGTAGAAAAGCTATATCATCTCCACAGAGTTCCACAGGGGTAAAAGCTAATTTTTTGCCTTTTGCCAACACGGTATTAAAGCGTATTGCATCAGGTAAATGAAAAGCGGGTACCATTTTTTTCACATACTTAACAACAACATTAACAATCTTGCCTTTAACCAAACCAAGGCGATCACCTAAAGCGGTCATAATGACATGCTCAATAGGTGTTTTGGTAACAATTCCCTCTAGCGTTTGTGCAAAATTTTCAATGATTAATATTGCTTTAGCACCCGAATCTTTAAGCTGATGCTCTAATTCACGCGCCGTATATAAAGGGTTTACATTGACTACAGTCAAACCCGCTAGCAGCGCACCAAACAGCGCAATAGGATACTGCAAAGTATTAGGTACCATAATGGCAAACTTATCGCCTTTTTTAAGGCCTAAATCTTTCTGCAAGTACGCAGCAAATGCCGTTGCTTGTTCTGCAAGTTCAGCATAAGTGATTTCTGCCCCCATATTAATAAAAGCAGTTCGGTCACTATACTGAGAAGTATATTTATTAAACATTGCCACTAATGAGGAGTATTTATCAGGGTTTATTTCAAATGGAACTCCAGGGGGATAACTTTTCTCTAGCCATATTTTTTCCACAATAACTTCCTCATTTATTTTTTAACTACTATTTAATAGTGTAGTTTATTACTTTTATTTATTACTTCATCTTTTTTGAAACTTTTTATTCTGCCACTGTTTTATCAAATTTCAACTGATACTACCAGTTAATTTTAAACAGTTGTTTTAATAATTAACAAAAACCCACTATTCACCTAAAAAACACTTAATTAACTCGACAGTTCTCTGTGGTTGCTCCATATGAACATGGTGTCCACCTACAAGCTCAACACTAGAAAATTGCTCAAATAAAGCGCCAAAAACCTTTATTCCTGAACTAACCATGTCCATGCCTTTACTACCATAAATGAGCTGCACCGGACATTTTATATCGCGGATAAACTGCTGCGCTTGTTTTAACGTTAAACGATAGGGAGAAGTGTTGCGTAATCGTGCATCACTACGCCAACGATAACCTTGTGCTTCTTTTATAATGCCACGTTCTACCAGTAATTTAGCGTGATCATAATTAAGATCTGAAACATTAACGCGCGCTTTAACTGCTGAATCTACCGTGGCATGATAATTTTTCTTTCTAACACCCACTTGTTGTTCACTTAACCTGCTGCTTTTAAAGCGACTTAACATACCATCACGAAGTTGTTTTGTTGTTTCCTCTGCCTCTGAACTAACAAAACCAATAGAATCTATTAATGTTAGTGATTTTACTTTCTCTGGAAAAGCAGCAGCAAAAGCGCTGGCAACCATTCCTCCCATTGAGTGAGCAACAATATCCACTTGCTGCCAATGATTTAATTCAAACAATTGTAATAAATCATAAACCCAATCAATAAAATGATAGTGGGCATCAAGGCTTTTATGGCTCGAATTGCCATGCCCCGGCCAATCAATAGCAACAATGTGCTTATCAGGTAAACACTGTTGAAAGTGAGGCATTAAGGGTACAAAGCTAGCGGCATTATCAAGCCAACCATGTAAACATAACACGATATTATCTTCACTTTCCTCACTGCCACAAACCAACCCCTGTAAAGACATGGTTTCAAGAGTATAGTTAACTTCTTTTACAAAGCTTCTTGTTAACAAAGAGTTGTCTGTAAGCATAAAAATATCCTTATTTTTTCGTTGCTTTATAAAGTGAATACAAAGCCAATAAAGCAATTGAGAACCAAATCAATACCCAAATAATTTCAGGGATAAAGGTCATAGCCGCTAAAGCAGCACCATCCCCTAAATGACGACCATCAAGTAAATAAGAAGGGCTAGATAAGCTATTTAATAAAATTAACAAACCAAACAACTGCATTAGCCGTTGCAGATAATGGATTTTTTTCAGTTTAATAGTTAACAAAAATAAAACGGCTAATACACCTAAAATAAACCACGTTAATAGATCTCGACCCCAAAAAACAATAGAGCTAACAATTAATATAAAGAGTAATATTGAAAAAACTTGTGCAACTTTTTGATGGGCACTTGCTAATTTATAAATTCCCCAGCCCCAAAGCGTTGCCCCTGCATAACCGGCAAAACTAATGATAAAACTAATGCCGCCCTGCGTGGTGCATAAACCAGCACCGTTAGCAAACAATTGAATACGCAATACATTACCGCCTGTTAACAGTGCAGCAATGCCATGACTAATTTCATGAAAATAACTTTCTAACCAATTAAACGGGATAGAGATCAGCGGTAATTGTTTAATAACGATGGCAACAAAAAGCAGAATGAAAAAATGATATTTATTCCAAAAGCTTGATGACTCTTGGTTTTTATTATTAGAGATAAGAGAAGACATTGGTACTCGATTTATCAAAGGTTAACTACAGAAGAAAGTGAAGAAATAATAACTTACTTGCCGTGATTTGCTTTTACTAAACAACTCACTTTAAAACAATTCACTCTAAAAAAATCAGTCTAAACAACTCAGTCTAAACAAAGCAATTAGGCGAATAAATCAACACCAAACAGCTTTTGTACTGATTCACGTTGAGCTAAATTACCTACCGCTTGGTAATTAGCAACAGCCATGTCATTTTTTGCCGAAGGCTGGTCTCGACTAGCAGAAGAAGGGCTTTCTTCACCTATTTTAGAGCTTAGTTGAGAGCTTAGTTGAGCTTGTGTTAGGGCTGAATACTGGCTTTGTTCAAGCAGCGCAATAGCTTGTTCATCAATAACAATGCTTGATGTAGTTTGTTTATTTGATGCTTGCTTATTTGATGCTTGCTCTACTTTATTCGCGTCAGCCGAACGCGTCGACTCTTTAATCGGCGTATTGAGCTTATTACTGACATTAGACGTTGATAGTTGCCCAAAGATAGCGGCTGGACCAACAGAGCTAGAAATATTCATAGGTTTAATTTAGCAAATAATTTATTTATAGGCAATTTATTCATAGGCACTTACTTTATAGGTACTTACATTATAGATAACTACCTTCCCGGCAATTTTTTCCATGACACCGTATCACGCACATAAACAGGTTGCGCATCTTCTGCACTGACGCCTTCACCGCGTTCAAGCGCGGCTTTGCCTATAACCAACATAGCTTCAGCGCTAGGAAACAATACCTCTGGCGTGCCGTTATTGCTTTTAAGCGGTGACAATTGCTCATTATAAGCATCCCACCCCGTACCAACACCATAAACTGGTAGCGTAACAATATTAGCTAAACGTTTATTAACTAACTCTGGCGCAGTAACGGCTTCACCTTTTTGGTCAGCAAGCACCTGCGCTTGCATAATATTGTTTTCATCAAGCACAAAGTAACCGTTATAAACTTCACTCATGCGCGCATCAATAGCAGCAAAAACGTTTGTTTGTTGGTATTTGATGAAAGCCAATTGTGCCATAGCTTGTAAACTTGAAACACCAACAACGGGTAAATCGGCGGCAAAAGCTAAACCTTGCGCAACACCAACGCCAATACGTACGCCGGTAAAGCTGCCGGGGCCACGACCAAAAATCAAACCATCACATTGCGATAAGGTGATGCCAGCTTCTTTGAGTAACTTATCCACCATAGGCAATAATTGCAAACTATGTGATTGTGGGCATAACTCATAACAGCTATAAAGCCTTGTGTTGACTTGTAAAGCACCTGAGCAAGCTTCTGTTGAGGCATCTATGGCCAAATAATTCACTTGGTTTTCCTTAAATTACAATTTTTCTATTAATATTTTCAAGAAAAGTTATCGCTTTTGTTAAATCTCGACTTCTTTTCATCTCGGGTAAGCTTTTCAAGAAAGTTTGTCCGTAAGGGCGATTAACTAAACGGTTATCACAAATCACCATAATACCGCGATCACTAACATCTCGAATAAGCCGACCAACCCCTTGCTTTAATGAGATAACCGCTTGTGGAAGTTGTATTTGCGCAAAGGCATCTCCCCCTTGTCGTCTAACGTCTTCACAGCGTGCTTGCAGCAAAGGGTCATCGGGTGAAGCAAAAGGTAATTTGTCAATAATAACACACGTTAACTTATCGCCTCTCACATCAATACCTTCCCAAAAACTCGCAGTAGCAAGTAATACAGCATTGTCAATTTCAATAAACTTTTCTAATAAAATACGTTTCGCCATTTGACCTTGTACCAATAATGGATTATCAATACAGTCAGCTAAAATTGCTGCCACTTGATGCATAACACGATAGCTGGTAAACAACATAAAACAGGCGCCTTTACTGGCCACAATTAACGGTTTTGCTAATTCTGCTAAATGTTGTGCACGGTTTTGATCATTCGCTTCTGGCAAGTAGCGCGGAACAATTAATTGAGATTGCTGCTGATAGTCAAACGGACTTTCTAATAACAATTGGTTAGCGCCTTGTAAGCCTAAATGTTTCGCAAAATGATCGAAACTATTATCTACCGCTAAGGTTGCAGAAGTAAATATCCACCCTGCTCCCGACTCTTTTACATAAGCGCTAAATTTATCGGCGACACTTAATGGCGTTAAATGCAACACCACATGACGTGGTGTGGTTTCGTACCAAAAACTCATCCCGTCAACATCAACATTTGCCATAACATTATATTGCGAGAGTAAATTAATCGCTCTATCAAAACAATTATCAATGGCTTCATTGCGAGAAACGCACAACTTTATTACTTGATATAAAAAATCTAAATCAACTTTTAATCGCTCAAATTTTTGTACAAAGTGTTGTTGTTGATATTTTTCTCGCCAATTACCCCGTTCAGGGTCGTAATTAAATAACAGCCTAAATTCTTGACAAGTTTTTTGTAACTTCTCCGCGGCTAAGCCCAATTGTTTAACATCGGTTAATTTACTGCGATAAATTTGTAATACATCGTTACATAAATCAACTAACTGACGAGTAGAAAACGCTTCACCAAAGTAATCACTGGCAATATCACCTATTTGATGGGCTTCATCAAAAATAACAACCTGTGCTCTGGGAATTAACTCACCAAAACCGGTATCTTTGAGCGCCATATCAGCAAAAAACAAATGATGATTTACGACAATTAAATCAGCATCTATGGCTTTTTGCCTTGCTTTGATTAAATAACATTGTTCGTAATCAGGACAATCTTTCGCTAAACAATTATCTAAGGTACTGGTAATAAAAGGAAATACGCCTGAATCTTCAGTAACATTAACCAACTCACCAATATCGCCACTTTGCGTACTATTGGCCCACGTTTTTACTTTCACTAAATCAGTCAACGCACTGGCGTCTAACTGCCCTCGTGTCTCTTGATATTGCGCTAAACGATAACGGCATAAATAATTAGACCGCCCTTTCAATAAAGCGACTTGAACATTACTGGCTAAGGCTTTTTTAACTAAAGGGATATCTTTATGGAAAAGTTGTTCTTGAAGGTTTTTTGTTCCCGTTGAAACAATAATTTTGGTATTTAGCTCATCACCACTTGAAGAAGCGTTAACGCTAAGAAAAGCCGGAATTAAATAAGCAAAGGTTTTACCCGTTCCTGTGCCCGCTTCAACAATAAGTGATGATTGCTTTTCAATAGCACTGGCCACTTCTAACGCCATATCAGTTTGCGCTTGGCGAGGAGAAAATCCGTCAATTGCGTTGGCTAAAGCGCCATTATTAGAAAATGCTTGAGCAACTAAAGTCATTAAGGGGCACTATATAAAATAGGAGAATTAGAAGAGTTGCAGATTATACTGTTTTATCACTAAACATAAAGACTAATCAGCAATTATCGGTGATTCAGTTTTTACTGAGCCAAAATGCTTTTT
>TARA_R110002167_G_scaffold22064_10_pt1 | contig 54633 bp, 51 predicted proteins | sample TARA_R110002167 | Tara Oceans TARA_R110002167 (sample SAMEA4398238) | marine metagenome | biome: Polar Biome; feature: [MES] marine water layer (ENVO:01000295) within the mesopelagic zone...; material: water (ENVO:00002006), including particulate matter (ENVO:01000060) such...
AAACAGCAGGTAGGCCAAGGGGAACGCCAGCAAAAGTGTGACTCTATGACCAAGAGCAAGCGGAACTATCAATAACAGAATACCGACAGCGGCGAGCTGGTGGAGCACTGCAATGTCGCTGCTGATACCAACCAGCCACACCGCACTGGCAAGAACAATAGCGATCAAGCTAAGCGTGGAGCTTGCTACAGGCGTTTTGAAAAGCGCTAATCGTTTACGCCAAATCAGCCAGGCAGAAATAAAGGGAATGAGCGGTGCGTGCGCGAAGGTGTCCCTGTTCCAGCCATTAGTCGCCATGCTGTGTAAACTAGGCCAAAAAACCCATAGGTAAGCTACAATCAGGGTTGCCAACAGTGCTTTTTCAAACGTTGAAAAAGCTGCGCTTGCAGCGGCTGAAGGGGTGCTGTTAATCACTTCGTCGCTCATCCCAGATGCTTCGATAGAAAGGGGCCGATAAACTGCGAAACTTGCAACGGCAGCTTCTGCCAGGCCGCAATAAAGTATCGATACTTGGGGTTGTTAGGGCTGATGTCGGGTACCGAGCTGGCATTAACCAGATGGTATTCATAACACAGGGGTTCAGGCTCAAACCCCCAGTGGCGCTTGTAGTTATAGGGGCCGCTGTCATTCTTGCTGCGGCCGAAATCATAGGTCTTGAGCCCTTTTTCGATCGCTCGGCAGATCTGATTCCAATACATGAAATCCATCGACTTGAGGTTCCTCGATTCAGGCAGCCCGCCGCCATAGTAGGGTAATACCTCGTCGCGAAAATAGAAGCTCATCAGACTGCTGCGCGGTTCACCGTCCTGATAGATCGAGACGATCTCGCAATCAGCGCCAAACTCTCTCTCCAGTGCCTTGAGAAAACCCTTGGCAAAGGCAGGTGTGCCAAGGTTTCTGAGGCTGGTGGAGTAGATGCGGTAAAAATTATCGAACTGCGGGTTGTTGCAAGAGCCCAGTTCAACGCTGTGCTGGTTTTTTATCCCCTGGCGGATAACCGCCCGCTGCTTGCGTTTCATCGCCAGCATATTCTGTTCAGGATCGGGATCTAGCTGGCGACGGAAGGCTGCATGTTTGCTTTTGCTAGGCCAGCCATCGGTTTGCGGTGAGCGGTGGCGTAGCTCCAGATAATCCACCTGCAGCTGCTCAGCTAGCGTCTTGGCATGTTCAAGCAGCGCCTTGCGGGCATCATTGCTGACTGCCGCAACCCCGCCGTAGACACAGAAGGGGGTCGATACCAGCGCGTGGCCAAAGATGCGACTTTTAACTTCAAATAACGGCAGAATAGCAACGATCTCTTCCCCCTGTTCGGCATACAGATAGAAGGATTTATGACCAATGCTCTGCGATATTACCCGCTGCCAGCCGGCGCGATGAAAAAAGGTGGCTTCTGGACAGCGGTCGACGAACTGATCCCAACGTGCGTGTGCGCTATTGCTGCTGGTGTTCGTGTTGGCGTCGAGAGTATGGATAACAACCAAGTCAAAATCCTTTTAGAGTAAGACAAACAGTCACAAAGCTAGCAGATGAGTGCTAGATCTCAAACCGTTGCCGGATAAATAGAACCAAATCGATTGGAGTCGCTGTTGTTGAAAGCTTATATTACGCTATCTCAGGATCACGAGACAGGCAGTAATGACGCCCACTTCCAAGATGTTGCAGTCGAGCTCTCAGTGTTATCTGCTCATTATAAAGCCATATACTCCAAGGTAGGAAAGGATCTAGATGCCCCAGAATCAATCGAATACGCCAGCACAGGGCGCTGTTAATGTTTGCACGCTGCCGCTGCCGGCGGATCAGGTATGGCGCCAAGCGGATATTGAGGTGTATTGCTTTGGTCAGCCCCGTCGTGCGGGTGACCGATCTCCTGTAACCGCCCGCCAGATCGCCCGCCTCTTTGTCGATGCGGGTGGTCAGTTGCTACTGGAGGGGCACTTTGCGGCGGTTATCTACCAACCTCAACAGCGCAGTTGCTGGATCTACGCGGACCGTTTCGGCAGTCATCGACTCTATTTTTGCCAGATCCAAGGGTCTCAGGGCAACCAGTTGTGGATTTCGGATAATCTGCAGCAGCTGAAACAGCAACGGGCTGAGCAGGCAACGGTCGAACTCTCACAGCAAGCGCTGGTGAACTACCTATTCTTCCATATGATCCCCAGCCCAGAAACGATTTATAAAGAGATTTTTTGCCTGCAACCGGCCGAGCAGATCTATTGGGACGGAGTCGAGATCAGGCGCCAACCCGGCTGGACGGCCCGTTTTGATCAGACCTCCGAGCAGAGCGCACCGGAGCTGGCAGATGAGTTACTTGCACTGATGCGTGAGGTGGTGCCAGATTACTGCCAGCAGGAGCGTACGGGCTGTTTTCTCAGTGGCGGATTAGACAGCTCCAGCATCGCAGGATTGGTCTCTGAAACCCTGCCAAAGACCGATGTGTTTTCGATCGGTTTTCCGATTGAACAATACAATGAACTCGATTATGCGCGCACCGCCGTTAACCATTTCGGTCTGACGGGGCACGAGTACATCATGTCGCCGGAGGATGTGGTCGATGCGCTGCCGCAGATAATCGCCAGTATGGATCAGCCGTTTGGCAACAGTTCGGTGATGCCCGCCTACTTCTGCGCCAAACTGGCCAAGTCACAGGGGATCGACCGGCTGATTGCCGGAGATGGCGGGGATGAACTCTTTGCTGGCAATGAACGTTATGCTCAGCAGTTGAGGTTGGATCGGCTGCGCCAGCGGCTCCGTCCGTTGATCGGCATCCTGGATCTGTCGTTGCTGCAGCTCCCCTGGCCGGATAAGCCAGCGCTACTGGGTAAAGCCAAGAGTTTGACCCGGCAGCTAAAGATGAGCGTGCCGCAGAATCTGGAATATTTTAATTTTCTCAATCTGCTCGATCGTGATGCGATCTTCTCCCCTGCTTTGCTCGCGGCAACCGATCAGAATGAACCAGACCGGCGCTGCCAAACGCTGTTCGATCAACCGCAAAACGCCAATGTGCTCGACCGGATGCTCTATATGGATTGGAAGCATACCCTGGCCGATAACGACCTGACCAAGGTGAACAATATGTGTCGGTTGGCAGGTGTTGAGGTGGTGTATCCGCTGCTTGATGATCGTCTGGTCGATTTGGCACTCAAAATTCCAGCGGAGATTAAGCTGGTGCCTGGCGATTTACGTCATCTGTACAAAAAAGCGATGACCGGTTTTCTACCCGAGAAAATCATCCATAAAACCAAACATGGTTTTGGGCTTCCCTTCGGGCTCTGGACTACCGAGCATAAAGCCCTCAGAGATCTGGCCTACGATGCCATCGCCTCCCTAGATCAGTACGACCTGTTTCGGAGCGGTTTTGTCGATGATGTCAAACGCCGCCATCAGCAGGAGCATGCCAAGCATTACGGCGAACTGGTATGGATTTTGATGGTATTGGCGATGTGGCTTGATCGGCATCGATAGCACTATTTTCAGGGGGTTGGTGAGGATTCAACTATTCTGTATCCACCCCGCAAAGCTAATTATATGACCATTCAGCAGAGAGTACAGGAAAAAAGGTTGTATTTGCTGAGCAAACGGGGGGTTAGAGTCACTTGATATGAAGTTGTGGTAATCGAGGTCAGATAATGGGATTTAACACACAATGACAAGAGAAATGTCTTTGTATCTGGATTTGATTAGGTTTCTTGCCGCTTTAGTTGTAGTAGTCGTGCATAGCTATGGTATGGGCATGACGGGCGGTTTCTTGTGGCAGCTAGCGGAGCATGGTCAAACAGCAGTGATGGTTTTTTTTGTTTTATCGGGCTATGTTATTTCTTTTGTATCTAGCACAAAAGAAAAAAATATTGTTGACTATTCTTATGCTCGTTTGTCCCGGTTGTATTCAGTTGTTGTTCCAGCGTTAATAATCACTATTTTGTGTAATGAGATTGGAAGCTTTTATATTAAAGAGGAATACACTGGTCCATGGGATAATAGCCAAAACTATGAGTATTTGAGATATGTATTAACCTTCTTTATGCTTCAAGATCTTTGGGGGCTGGGCTTGAGCCCAGCTAATAATTTGCCGTTTTGGTCAATATCCTTCGAAGTCGTTTATTACGTAATGTTTGCATTATTGTTTTATGTAAGGGCGCTCATAACGAAGATTTTTTTTATAGTGATGATTGCTATCCTCTCTGGGCCCACAGTGGTGGCTTTGTTTCCAATCTGGCTTCTAGGCTGGTGTGCATACAAGGCCCATTCACGGCCTGGTTTTTTAATTAAAGGAGGGGTTTGCTATATTCTTTTTTTTGGAGGGATGATTTTATTAATTTTTAGTCCGATGGTTAGGGGATTCTTGAGTTTTGATATCGAATATATAGATAGAAAATCTCTTGGGGGTGATTATGTTGATGCGCTAGCTTTTTTTGTTCACCTGTTGTCCGCACCTTTTGTTATCGTAAAAGTCAAAAATTTCCTTTTTAAATTCAAAAAGGAAATAATTTTTCTTGGAGGGTTGACCTTTCCGCTATATTTGTTTCATCTTCCCTTGGTTAGGTTCTTTGCAGGCGTTTCGCCGTTTATTAGTGAGCCTTCTTCTGTGCTTAATAGACTGTTTGTTTTTATTGGCTTGTTTTCTATAGTGTGTTTGTTTGGGTTGCCTTGTGATAAATTTAAGAGATACCTTAATAAACTGTTGAGGGCTTGTGTCTGTAGGTTTAGCTTGTTGGCTAGAGCGTAAAGAGGAGTGTTATTGGTTTGCTTGTGTAGGATTCTGGAAAAGGTAAGATTTTATTAGTAAATAATAATACCTCATTCGATGCATGGCGTATCGTTAAGCTGGTTTCTAACCATCTGCAATAAAAAACCAATACGGTTTTTCTGCCATGGAGTGAAACGTCTCATTTGGAAGAAATTATCGCTAGATCTGTTTATCCCCCAGGCTGTTGTCACTGCTTGTTCATAACCTGCTCGCTTGATGGTATCGATGCAGCGCCTGTCGTAGTCTTTTTCGGGCACTCCGTTGGGATAAGCAAAAGAGCGAACGGGATGGCCAAGCAGGTTTTCTAAGAAACTCTTGTTATCACAAACTTCGCGCATAAGTGCGGCTGTCTCAAGGTTTTTAAGAATAGGGTGGCTGCAACTATGGCCGCCGATTTCCATTCCAGCCCGGTCCATTTTTTGGATTTGAAGGCTGCTTAGCATCAGAGTGACGGGGAGGGCTATTCCCTCGCAGATGCGATCTACTGCTTGCTGTCTTGTTGCTGGGGGCAAGTGTTTTATTTTGTATAGTAAGTCATAGGCGAGATGCTGGCGCTCTGACTCAGTGTGTATCGTCCTAACACCCATTGTTAGCCAGTTGAGGTCAATCTCTGCGCTAGGGTGGATTCTCAATGTTTCAATAATGCGATCGTTCCACATCAGTCCTCCATCGACAAAATCTGTTGCGATGAAAAAAGTTGCTACCAAGCCATACTTTTCAAGCAATGGCAGGGCGACCGAGCAGTTATTTTCATAACCATCGTCGAAGGTGATAACCAAAGACCGAGGAGGGAGTCGTCGGAGTTTCAGGGCGCTTGTGGCTTCATCAAGGGTTAGGACGTTGAATGAAGACTTAATCCACCGAAGATGCTGTTCAAATTGTTCTGCAGTTATCTCATCGGGCCTCATTGGATCATAATGAGGAAGCGTTTGATGATAGATTAAAACCGATAGTTTGTTGGCTCCCAGCAGAAATCGGGCGCCGGTTCTAAACAGGTCGAACATACGTTTACCCATATGTAGGGAGCCACCTATTGGCCAAAAGAGCTTGGCAATAGTTTTTAATATACGTTTAAAAATAAGATCTGAGCTTAAACCCCTTCGGGGGAGCGAAACAAGTTCTTTGTGTTCTCGAAAACATCGAAGCCAGGCCTAGACTTGTATCAAGACACCTTATAGTCTCTACCCTCTTTTTGCATAGAATTCATGAGTTGGCAGGATTTTACTCAGATCGCTTCATAGGGCTGCTTGGGCTCCTATAGCTAGCTATCAAGCAGCAAGAAACGCATCATTATTTTCTTATAGATAAGGTACTAGTTTGCATATGAGGCAGGGCATCCAAGGAACGGTTTTAGTGCTAGATGGACAGTTTATGTCTGCACTAGCTATCGCTCGCTCGTTAGGACAGCGCGGCATCCGCGTTATCTTGGCAAGTACGGATTCTAGCCCTTTGGCTGGTCGCTCTCGTTATGTGAGTGCTCATCACCGCTATGCTGACCCGGCAGAAGCCACAGACATCTTTCTTGATGATATAGCTGCGATAATAGAGCGCTACAGGCCTGATCTTTTAATTCCTGTTACCGAGAAAACATTAATTCCTATCTCTGAGCAGCGTGATCGTTTACAAGCTCTGACTTCAGTTGCGCTGCCTCCTGTCGATGCGTTGATCACGGTGTTAGATAAACAGGCTACGGCTGACCTCGCCGCTTCATTAAGTATACCAACCCCGCTTAGCTTTCTGACCAGTGATGAGTTCAGTCTCCAACAGGCCTCTGACCAAACGGGTTTTCCGGTTGTGCTCAAACCGATTCGTTCTGTTTCGCGCCAAGAGGGGGGGATTGGGCCTCAATTAGCCGTTACTTACGCGTTCAATGCTGAAGAGTTGCCGCGTATAGCTCAGCCATTGTTAGAGCATGGTGAAGTGGTTTTGCAAGAGTATTTTCAGGGTGAGGGGATAGGCATTGAGTTGATTGCAGAGCAGGGGGTAGTTCGCTATGCATTTCAGCATAGGCGGCTGCACGAAATGCCCTTGAGCGGTGGTGGTAGTAGCCTGCGCGAATCTGTACCTATCTCCCCGCGACTTCTAGATGCCGCTAAACGTTTGATGTCGGCCCTGAATTGGCACGGGGTGGCGATGGTTGAATTCAAAGTTGAGCCTGTTTCGGGTGATTTTCGACTGATTGAAATCAATGGCCGTTTTTGGGGATCGTTGCCTCTCTCTATTGCCGCTGGTGCGGACTTCCCTTTGCTAGCCTGGGAGCTGTACACACAGGATGTACTAACGCTTATTGGTCCCGCACGCGTAGGGGTTCGTTGTCGTGATCTGGCGAAAGATATCTACTGGCACGAGCATGTTATCCGCCGGCTCACCGATTCGAGATTGTTCCAATACCCCACTAAGACCTCGGTACTGTTAGGTTTATTGGGTGTGTTTTCTCCTCGCCATCACTTTGATAGTTGGTCTCTGCGAGACCCTATGCCTGGGCTGGTGGAGCTGGGCCGTCTATGGGTTCACTATTACGACAGAATTGCTAATATCTGCTCTGATAAAATCGCCTTGAGGCAGCAGCAGCGAGCCTGGAAAAGCGGGCGTCTTCAAAAGACGCTGGCAGGTTCTCAAAATATTTTGATTCTCTGTTACGGAAATATTAACCGTAGTGCTGCCGCGCATGCCTACCTCCAGCAACGGTTCAAAAATAAGTTGGAGATAAAGTTTTACTCTGCCGGGTTTCATCTCCATGAAGGGCGACCTGCCGATCCTAACATGGTAGAGACGGGCGCTCAGAATGGAATTGATATGAGCCAGTGGCGCTCTACAGCGCTAACAAAGGAGTTATTGGATCAAGCAGATATCATCTTTGCTATGGAGGTGAGTCAGCTTGCACGGATCGCGACGCTTTCTCCTGATGCTTCAAATCGCAGTTATCTTTGGGGTGCATCGCTAGGTACGATGGGGGAACCGATGGAAATCGCAGATCCTTATGGGAAACCAATAGAGGAATATAAAAATTGTTTTGGCCAATTAACACGTGCGGCTGATCGAATGTTCGAAACCGGTTGAATGTTCAATTATGGGCGAATTCCTTTTTAGCCTATTAATGCCGCCCAAGTGTGTGGTTAATAAACGCCATTCAATGGCTCCGCGCTAGAACGTTTGATTCAGAGGTGAAGATGCTCGTGGCAATGGAATTTGTAAAAAAGCTGTTCAGAGAGCAGCTGCAAATGGGTTCACAGGCGGACTTATTGACCGAAGACAGTGTTATTGTTGGTGTCATACCAGAATTTGATTCGATGGCGGTTGTCAGCATGATTACTGCCATTGAAGAGCAACTGGGCATCGAGATAGCTGATGAAGAGATCACCGCAGAAATTTTTGGAACAGTTGGGACCCTGGCCGCATTTGTCACTGAAAAGATGAATGATTAATAACCGCTCTTTGATCGAAAGAGTTAGCCGTTTAGCGGGTAGGCCGTTGTTTAAAAGTAAATGTTATCTTAGGAGAGAGTAGATGGACGAAGCCCTTGAATTTGTCAAAGAGCTGTTTAAACACCAACTACAAATGGGGCAAGCCGCTTTAGAGATGACCGCGGATACGGTGATAGTCGAGGTGATGCCACAGTTTGATTCTATGGTGGCAGTCAATATCATTACGGCCATTGAAGAACAGCTAGGCGTAGAAGTGGATGATGTCGAAATATCGGGTGAGCTGTTTGAAACAGTGGGCTCATTGGCTGAATTTATTTATGCCAAAATGACCACATGAACGCGTTAGAAAACACCCCCTTTGAGGCACATTTTTTAGAAGGCACTAGCGGACGTTTGTTTGGTCTGTATTTTCCCGCTATGGGTAAACCACGCGGCCAGTTGCTGTGCATCTCTCCCTTTGCAGAAGAGTCTAACCGTTCACGCGTAATGTTGGGTATGGGGGCTAGGGCTCTGGCTCATCAAGGTTATGGCACGCTGATTCTCGACGTGCTAGGTACTGGCAACAGTAACGGTGATTTTGAACAGGCGAACTGGTCCATCTGGCTTGCCGATATTCGGACGGGGATTGCTTGGCTGAGTAGTCAGCCAGGTGATATTACGCTATGGGGGACCCGTTTGGGTGCCCTGTTGGCGGTTGATGCTGCCCAGGCAGATCCTGAAGCCGTGAAACGTTTGTTGCTTTGGCAGCCTGTTATCAGCGGTAAACAGATGTTCACCCAGTATTTACGCTTACGAGTTGCTAACTCGCTAGAATTAGGGGATCAACAGGTAACTACCAAATCGTTGCGGGCATTGTTGGCGCAAGGTCAGACATTGGAAGTAGGCGGGTATTATATTTCTCCGCAACTGGCTGCTGATCTCGATGCGAGAATTATGCCCGATGCCGCTGATCTTCCTGATATGCCCATCGCTTGGCTGGAATTGGTCGATCAGGGCAAATCCGAGCTGTCGCTCGCCAGTCAACGGGTTGTTAAGGCATGGCAGGTGCAGCAAAAAGCGATTACAGCCGTGCCTTTTCACGGCCCTGCCTTCTGGCAATTACACGAGCGGTTTTTAGCTCCGGATCTGGTAAATAAAACCGTGCAGGTATTAAACGATGGCTAAGGCAATGGAGAAGCCGCTGGTATTTGATATCTGCGGTTCGCCGGTTTTGGGGGTCTTGCACCAGCCCAGCGATAGTCCTGAGGTCGGGATTATCATGGTGGCTGCTGGCGGGCCCCAGTATCATGTGGGTTGTAGTCGTCAGTTGTTGACTTGGGCTCGAAAGTTTTCTGATGCAGGGTTCGCCGTACTGCGTTTTGATTACCGTGGTATGGGTGACAGTGGTGGTGAGTTTAAAGGTTTTGAAGAGGTCGATGGGGATCTTAGAGCCGCCGTAGATCAACTGCTTTTGCATTCGCCTAGCATCAAACAGGTGGTGTTCTGGGGAGGGTGTAATGCCGCTTCAGCCATTTTGATGTATGTCCACCATGACCCTAGGGTGAAGCAAGTGATTGCGCTAAATCCTTGGATTCGTACCCAGGCGGCCGAGGCTCAGGTGCAGGTAAAATACTATTACCTGCAGCGACTGACACAAAAATCCTTCTGGTTAAAGGTACTCAGCGGCAAACTTAACCCGCTTAAAGCCGCTCAATCTTTATTGGCGGCATTGGCTAAAATGCGAGGAGCTGGCCTGCCGGTCCATGAGGCGGATTCCGAGTCAGGCAAAGCTAGACCTCCTGTCAGTGAAAGGATCAGGTGCGGTCTAGAAGGCTTCAATGGCGAGGTGCTGTTGCTGTTGAGTGGAAAAAGTCTGGAAGCGCAGCAGTTTGATGCCACAGTGAATTCGACCAAGCTATGGAAACAAACCATGAAAGGGGTACGGTTAACCCGGCAGGAATTACCCGATGCTGGGCACACGTTCGCAACGCGCGAGTCACAGGACGCAGCCTTTGACGCAGCGTTGAATTGGTTGAGACGATCAGTTTAAAAAGGGACCTCGCATGGATTTCTCGGTCATTATTCCATCTCGAAACCGACCTGTGTTGCTGGCGAAGGCGATTGAGTCGGTGCTCCTGCAAGACCACCACTCGATTGAAGTGCTGGTCGTTAATGACGGCTCCGAAGGCGACAATGCCGAGAAATATGCCCAGATGGCCGAAGCGTTAGCGCCGAAGGTTCGTTTTATTGATTTGCAATGGACCGCGACCGGGCATGGTTCCAGCTATGCCATGAATATGGGGGTGGAACAGGCTCAGGGTCGCTATATCTGCTTTCTCGATGATGACGATTTTTGGACCGACACCGAGCACCTGAGTCGGACTTTTGAGTTAATAAGCCGGTGCGATGATCAAGCCGCCGATGTTATCTATGCCGAACAGAGAGCCGTTAAAGGGGGCAGAGAGGTTAGCGAAACACTCTGGCTTAATAATCTGTTAAGCAGTGATATTGAGCGAGATGCCATCGGCGATGGAGCTTATCAGTTGAGCCTTGAGGCGCTGTTGACTCGGCATGCTTTCGCCCATTTTAATACTAGTGTTGTTCGGCGCTCGTTTTTCAACCGAATCGGGGGCTTGGATAACAACCTTCGCTATGAGAATGACCGGGACTTTTATCTGCGCTGTATCGATCAAGCCGACTGTATCCTGTTCCAGCCACGGGTGATCGGCCAGCATAATGTGCCTGACCTTGCGCGCCAAGATAATCTGTCTACGGTGGTGAATGATCTGCAAAAGTATCTTTACCAAACCCAGCTTTACGATAAATCGATGCTGTTTGCCGGTAATGCCCTGATGCGTCAATATGCGCGAGATGGTAAAGCTGATACTTTGAAGCGAATAACCCGATTACTGGTTGGTCAGGGCGATTTTAAGCGAGCTGGCTGGTATGCTCGCCAAGCGGTCGGTGTTGGCGGGGGGCTGAAATGGTTGGCATATACTATCTGGGTCAGTTTTCGTGCTATGGCGATTGGCGCTGAGTCTGCCAAATAGATTTTTAAAGCCTATCAAAGACTTATCATGATAAGCAGATTGCAGGGAATTTGAGCATGATCGTAATAGGGTTGGGTTCTGGACGCACCGGGACCGCGTCAATGGCAAGTTTATTCGGGGCACAGCCAGGGGCTATCTGCTTTCATGAGCTGAATCCATCATGTGCAATCCATCAGATTAACCCTCAACCGCTACTCAATACTATCAACGAGTTTCAACGAATAATCGATGGCGGCGACAAGCGCTTACTCACGGTGGATTATTCTAGACAGCGTTCGGTAGATACCTACGCGGAACTGGTCGCTTTACCAGCAAACCCCTCCATAATTGGGGACATCGCCTATTACTACTTAACTTATGTCGACGAAATTCTCGCTGTTAATCCTGCGGTTAAATTTGTCTGTATCAAGAGGGATAAGCAATCCACTGTGGATAGCTGGATGGAGAAAACGGCGATCAAGCGCTGGCCTTCGCTGTGGTTGGCCGATCGAATCAAATCCTTACTAACCCGTACGCCATTTCATACTGCAATGAATCATTGGCAGGAGCACGATGGCCAGAAGTGGGAGCTCAGCCCAGTCTGGGATCATACCTTCCCAAATTTTGAAGCGGCCGGCAAACGCAAAGCAGTGGAGAAGTATTGGGATTGGTATTATCTCGAAGCCGCTGAAGTGGAACAAAAGTATCCAGATAATTTCAAGATTTTCGATATTTCTATGCTCAGTCATCCTGAAGGGCAAAGGGCTATACTGATGTTTTGTGGTTTGGAAGATGAGGAAATGGTGTTGAGAGATAAGGTCCATTTGCATAAAAGCAAATGAATTTATGACTGATAATACCGTGTATCAAGCGACAGTATTTTTTGATAACTGATACGGGAGTAAAAAGATGTATCTACGTTTAGGAGTTTTTGTAGGTCAGGTAAATATTGTATAAATATGGACAAGTTCTCGTTGGTTTGATAGGTGTTTTTGCCAGTTTCAATTTTTTGCAGTGAAAATTTTACTACTGAGTCAGTATTAACTGATATTTAAAATTAGACAGCTTTTTTGTTGTCGAGATTGGAATCGATATAAATGTCATCAAAACTATGCCTTGATAATAACGATGTATTTCAAATTTTCTCTGAGTTAGCCCCTGTCGCTAAGAAGAAAAGATCTTTTTTTCATGTTGTAAATCCATTAACGCCAAAATCTACTTCTGACTTATCATACGCTCAGCCAGTAACGCTTAGGAGTATGCAACAATCCGCATCATTCGCTCAGATTGCTGATAATAATATTGATGTGATTCAGCTTGCTGCAGCGTTTGCAGAAGATATTGCATCTATACCAGATTCATTCGTCACACTGCCTTATCTTGATAGGGATGTAACTGATCTGTCTGATTTCGATTTACCTAGGCCTCTGCCAATATTATGGGATATTTTAGAAAGGACGGCAGAATATATAAAATCAGCAGAAACCCCAGGTTCTAATTATATTATTTATACCAATATAGATATTGGGACGATGCCACAATTCTATATGCTAGTCGATAAAATAGCAGAATCGGGTATAGATGCATTCTGTATTAATCGTCGTACGGTGTCTAACCAGTTACGAGATTTAGATTCTATCCCGTTGCTATCGTCGGATTATGGGGAAAAACACCCTGGGTTTGATTGTATTGTTTTTGACGCTAGACTGTTTGATGAGTTTTGTCCTTTTCAAACATGCCTTGGTGCCATTCATGTAATGCGCCCACTTCTGATAAACCTGATGGCGTTGGCAGAAAAGTTTCATATTTTTACTGAACTTCACGCAACATACCATATTGGTAACGATGCGGTATGGTGTGATTCCCGTTTTCACGATTACGAAAAATACAATATGAAGTCAGTTATTGAAGTCTTTGATCATGCTATGAAAAGCTCTAGAGGCAAAGAAAAGTTATTAGAGTATTCAAAAGAAATTGATTGGATATGGCTTCGTAAAAAGCTGGGTCAGCCGGATTATAGGGCGTTAAGTCGTATTAAAAAAATATTTAATATAAAAAATAATTAAATTTAATTATTCTAAAAGGTTTGTTCAATATCATTAAATATAAGGCGAATCAATCTAATGCGACTAAGGATGTAGCAGAAGCAACATCTCGGGGCGCCATCTATCTAACCGTAGGGAACTGGTTGCTTCGAATGCTGGGTCTTATCTCTGTGCTTATTGTTGCGCGCATACTGACACCTGAAGATTTTGGCGTTGCAGCGATGGCCGTATCAGTCATTGCACTAACAGAGTCTTTTGTCTGGCTAGGGCTATTCGCAACGCTAATCCAGCACCAAAATCCTACACGAAAACACTACGATACGGTATGGACATTAAATCTTTTACTTCATTTGTTTATCACCATAGCCGTTTTTTTACTCGCTCCATTTGCAGCTGATTACTACAATGAGCCAAGAATACAGGGTACATTGCAGGTTCTTGCTCTAGCCCCTTTACTGCGTGGTTTGGCAAATGTAGGTGTTGTTAACTTTAGACGTGACATGCGTTTCGATTGGGAAGTTGGTTACAGGTTAAGTGTGCGTATCTTCTCTTTTATAGTAGGGATTACAGCAGCGATAATACTCCGGGATTACCGAGCATTAATAATAGGTATGCTTTTCCAGTCTATTGGAATGCTTATCATGAGCTACATCCTCCACCCTTATAGACCTAAGTTTTGTTTAGAGTTATGGAGAGAATTTATACACTTTTCTATCTGGTCCTCAATAAACGGTTTTGCAACAGCACTAGCGACGCAGTCAAGTAGAATCGCAGTGGGCAGGTATGGTGGGACTTCGAATAGTGGTTTCTATTCAGTTGCAGAGGATATAGTAAGAATATTTACCGTAGAATTTTCTAGTTCGATGTCTACGTCTCTCCTGTCAGGAGCCTCTTTAATAAAAAATGACGTATCTAGAATGAATTTGGCCAAAATAAAGTCTGCGAGTGCTGTATCAATAGTAGTTGCACCCTTGGGTTTTGGATTGGCTGCGACAGCACAGGATACGATATTTGTGCTGCTTGGAGAACAATGGGTTTCGTCAGGTGCTATATTGGAAGTTCTGGCCATTGCTTGGATGTTTAAATCTATATCGATGTTCGCATCGCCTTTCCTTTTTGCTGAAGGAAGGGTGAAAGCAATGGCATTACTAAGCGTGACGCATGCTGCCCTATTTATTTTTTCACTTTATTTGTACGTTGATTCTTTAAGCAGTATTGCTGTGGCCTATCTTTTTTTATGGACAACAGTTCTTCTTCTGATACTTACTTTTATAACGGTTGTTAAAATGCAAGCTTCTTTGCTTGTGATGTTGATCTATTCTTCGTGTCGACCTTTGTTAGTAGCCTCTTGCATGTATTTAGTCGTTAAATTTTTACATGGAAGTGTTTTTATTGATCCAATGCCTTCATTGGTTTTTGATGTGACGATTGGAGCTTCAATATATACACTTCTGTTACTATTTTTTTGGAATGTTACAGGAAGATCAGTTGGGGCTGAAAGAGCAATTTTAGATCAACTTAAAAAAGGCTTTCGACTTATTAGCTATAAAAACAAATAGAACCCCTTTCTGTAACGTTGAGGAAAGCTTATTTGTCATATAGGTTAGTTTTTGGAGGCGCGTGTGCACTATCGCAGCGGAGCATCGGGTGTAACAATGACTATACTAGGCATCTACACCCAGTTGTCTGGCCGAATCAGCGCATCCGGATTTTTTAACCAATGACACGAATGGTTTCTACTTCTACTTCTACTTGCATATGTCTGGCTGTGCTATTGCTAACCGCTTTCTCGGCCCAGTCTCTCAATGCAGCATCAGTTACCCTCATTGCAGGGGGGGATGTTCATTGGTCGGACCGGAGTCTGCGAGGCCAAAATGAGTCTGTCGTCATCACTAATCCGAGTGGGGTGCAGGTGCCTGTGCCTTGGGGTAAGGGTTGGGTGGGACTGCCCTGGGATAAAGGCTGGCAAATTGGTTCGGTTTATCTAGAGGGCACATCCGACCTTGATGACAGTGATAAGCGTTATCCTGAGGTTCGTCGTTGGAGAAAAGTGCAGGGCATATTAAGTGAGGGCTACGGGCTCGATATAGTCGATGAGGATGCCTGGCTGCGTTATCCATTCGAAAAACTCAGCGAGGTAATCAAGGGAGCAGATATAGCGTTTGCAAATCTGGAGACGCCGCTTTCTGATAGAGGGCGACGCGTGGGGTACAAATTTAGAGGGCCACCCCGGTTTGCAGAAGCGCTTGCAGATGCTGGTTTCGACGTCGTTTCAACTGCAAATAATCATGCAATGGATGCGGGGGAGCGTGGGTTGCTCGATACCCTCGAACATTTGGACCGGGCTGATGTGTCCCGAGTGGGTTCTGGGCATAATCTTGCCGAAGCCAGGCGGCCAGCAGTGGTTACTCGAAATGGAATCAAGGTCGCATTTCTTGCTTATACTCAGACTGAGAATTCAGGTCAGGCGAGTTTTGCTTTATCTAACCGCTCTGGCGTTGCACCACTCGACTTAGGCATTGTGCGCCAAGATATTCAGTCGGTTCGTGATGAGGTAGATATCGTTGCGGTGTCCCTGCACTGGGGTATCGAAAACGTTCACCAAGTCCACCCTGCGGCCCGGCAATTGGCTCGTGATGTGATCGATGCGGGTGCCGATATCATTCTCGGCCATCATCCCCACGTCCCGAGGGGCATCGAGGTTTATCGACAAAAGGTAATTGCCTATTCATTTGGAAATATGGTTTTTGGTCATAACATGGGCGCACCCTGGGGCGATAATATTCTAGCCAGGTTTATTTTAAGCCCCGGAAGGGTCGAGAGGGTGGAGGTACTCCCGATCTCAGGCCAGGGGCAGGCGCTAAGTCAGCCTGCCGTGCTCCAAGGGGAGCCCGCTGCGAGAGTTTTAGAAGGTTTTGTGAAGAGCTCGGCTCAGCTTAACACGACTGTAACGGTAGAGGGTGAGATTGCGGTTATCGTGCCTGCCACTGCGGAAATAGTGCCGGGCGCCGAAGTCCCGCTGAGTATTCCTATGCCGAAAATGGGGCGGTATCTGATATTTACCTTGGCAGTCGCTGTGTCTCTAGTTATCTTTTTAGGCTGGAGGCTAATTAGACGTCATCAGCATGCGGTAATAACTTAAATATTTTTAATGATGAAACCTAAGTAGAGTGCTACATTCTTTTTGGTGCGACAATTCATCTACTAACGTTTTATAAGGATGTTTATGAGTATTGTTAGACGAATTAAGAATAAGCTTGGAGTTATTGATTCCGCTATACGGGTTCGCTCTGAATATAGGAAGAGTTTTATTGCGCAGGTTTTTGAAATGATCGCGCTTCGGTTTTATAAAAATAAGGTTGGAGTCGACGAATATTTCGAATTTATGGTCTATGACGATAAGTATACTAATGATATGAAACGTTCTTTTGTCGGTTGGAGAAAAGAGACGAGTTATGGTGAGATACTGAATCACAAGACGTGGAATGTTGTAACAAACGACAAATTAACCGCATATGCTATATTCAGCGGACTAAATTTACCCTATCCAAAGATTTCGGTCCTCTACCATCCCTACAAGCGAGAATTTCCAGGAGCAGTCTGTCTCTCTGAACCGGCCGAGTTGGCAGCGTATCTGCGCAACGGAATCTCCTTCCCTTTTTTCTCGAAACCAGTACATGGCGCGTCGGGACGAAACTCTGTTGCCTGTATAGCATACGAGGAGAGTTCAGATTCACTCGTTTTGGGTAATGGTAATAAGATCGATGTTGAGGAGTATGTAGCGGCTTGTCACCCTCGGCGTGGTGTCTACCCTTGGGAAGCAGGCTTCATCTTTCAGGAACTTGTTAAGCCCTCTTCTGATATTGCGGATTTATTAGGAAATGTTGTTCCAGGGATGCGTTTAATCGTTTTAAATCCTGATGGTGATCCTAAAATTCACCGGGCAATTCTGAAGATTCCGACGGGTGATAGTATGACGGATAATTTTGGTAAGGTGGGGGAGACCGGAACTATTATTGCCGAATTGGACCCAGAAACAGGAACCATTGTTCGAGCGCAGCACGGAATTGCGCCTAACATACGCCCGCTGGATGCTCACCCAGAAACGGGCACCAGGTTGGTGGGGTTTCAAATACCTAATTGGGACCAATATCTTAAAGTTTTGTTCTATGCAACAAAGGCTTTCCCTGGTGTCCGGCTGCAACATTGGGATATTGCAGTCAGTGATTCCGGGCCGGTGATTTTTGAGATGAATACGTTTGGCGGTTTTGGCTTACCGCAAATAGCAACTAGGAAAGGTTTTTGTGATCATTCATTCAAGGCGTTTTTATCAAAGTTGGGAGAGAAATACCCTGCGTATAAAAAATAACCAAGGTGGGGTTGATACATTATCCATAAAATACTACTGCCTAAGCAATTATTAAATTTGTTATCGGATACGTTAAAATAAGTATGCTAGGTAAGTTTACTATGGAGAAACATCGCATGGCTTATAATCTATTTTATAGAAATATGTATGTTATCGTTTTTTCATTTATTGTCCTTCTCGGCTTCTTGGCAAATAATGCTAATGCCTACGGTAGAATCCCTTTGACTGTTCAGGAATATCGCACCTGGCCGATCTACTGTTTGGCCACTGAAAAAAATGATGACCGAGAAGCACAAGATCGATATTTAACCCGTCATCAAAAGGTTGTGGCTGCGCAGACTGGTATCTGGCATTACTGTTTAGCACTAATATATGTCCAGCGTTCTGAGCGAGGTGAAGACATACTGGATGAGAGGGCAATAACTGACCTGTTTTATTCGTATGATAAAATACCCAAGTCAGAACCCTGGGCACGAGATATGGAGGTGACGATTGCTAGGGCCTTTCGAATAAAGGGAGATTACGAAAAAGCTGAACATTATCTGGAAATCGCTCGAGCCAAAAGTCCAGATATGGCGATCGTCTACTCGGTCTTATCTTCACTGCATTTTGATAGGCTCGATTATCATCAAGCGGTCAAAGTGCTTGAGGCAGGCAATGAAGCCACTGAAGGGAAATCGGCTGAAATTAACTATTTCTTGGGTCTTGCCTACCTCGCCATCGGCAATATCGATAAAGCTAAAAAACAGGAAGATATTGCTTCATCGTTAGGCTATCCGTTAAAAGGCCTGGCGAAAAAAATAGCCGAGTACGAACTACAAAATCCATCAGGTAGAAACTAAATGTTGTTGGATTGGCTGCGTCAATCTTTTGAAATTTCACATACCTCGCATCAGTCGATAAAGTCGATGGAAGGGATACGAGGTTTCGCTGTTTTCTTGGTATTTCTCGTTCATTTTACAACGTTAGTTTACCCCTGGCTTGCTCATGGGACTTTGACCTATACCATTTCTGAGTCTGTTCGTAGCGTAGGTAATATTGGTGTAGACCTCTTCTTTGTACTGAGTGGTTTCCTGATATACGGTATGATCATGCGTAAGGAAACCCCGTTTTTAATATATTTACAAAGGCGCTTACAGAGAATTTATCCGACATTCATTGTTGTTTTTGTTATTTATTTATTGCTTTCTTTTGCTTTTCCTCATCAATCTAAGATACCTGGTGATATGTGGAGTGGTTTTATATATATAGTTGAAAATTTCTTGTTGCTACCTGGGTTGTTTAATATAGAACCGATTATTACTGTTGCCTGGTCTCTTAGTTATGAGTTTCTTTACTACTTGATCATGCCGATGGTCGTTTTCTTCTTACGGCTAAAGGAGTGGAAACCCTTATATAGAGTTGTATTATTTGTCATGCTCACCGTGGTGATGTTTTGGTTTTTTTCCCAATATGGCGGCCCGCTCAGGCTGACTATTTTTATAGCCGGTATTCTTCTTTTTGAGGCGATGCAAAGAAAAAATAAATTGAAACTACCCCCTGTAGGTTTAGTAGCGTTGATGTTAGCTATTTTTTCAGTGGTCGGATTGAAAGCGTTGGGGCTGGTGGGGTGGTGGAATACCGTATTGATTTATATTTTATTTTTTATTTTTTGTTTTGAATGCTTTAGCTCTTCTGGGCTAACACGCTGGCTGTTTTCTGGCACATATCTACGCTGGTTGGGAAATATGAGTTATTCCTATTATCTTATCCATGGCCTGAGTTTAAAATTTATTTTCTTAGTCGTTGCTTTTATCTACCCGCCAGCTGGTAGTGACGTGGTAGTATTTTGGGTTATGTTGCCGATTGCTTTTTTATGGACGCTCATACCTTCAACTGTATTGTTTCTAATGGTTGAGAAACCCTATTCATTGCGGAATAAGCCGCTGGTCCCCAAACATGTGGTAGATAGGCTTCGCTCTCGGCTTAAATTTAGCCCTGATTGAGCTTGTTGATGCTAAAAATACTACGAATAAGTCACAAAATTATTCTGGTTCCTTAAATGATTTAAGTTTGAGCGCAGTCAGTAACTAATCCCCGTATCCCTTAATAATGACGGCGCCTAATTGATGCGCCGGTTGTTACGCTGCTCCACCACTTTAGTTGATGGCAGTGTGCTTATAATAATGATGATCCAATAAAAGAGCATCGATATCCTTGCTGAGTCAAGAGGATTTCCCATCATTCCTACCGATATCATCCCTATCACCACCATTACCCCGGCAAATCCTAGACTGTTATTATTTAATGAAGCGCTGAATGCTTTCATCAGTGCGACGGTGATGAGTAACAGGGTTGAGAGAAATCCAACGATACCGAGTTCGAATAGCAGGCTGATGGGGATGTTTTTCATATGCCAAGGTAAATGCTCAAAATCGTTGTAGAAATACCACTGTTTACCCTCGCTAAAAGTAGGGTTTTTTAGTAGGTTTTTACCATTATGAATCAGCTGCGCCGATTCAATAGTCATAATACTTTCATTCCGATTTGATACGTAGAATACGGTCGGCCATCGATAAAAAATGGAACCTTCGCCGACCCGGTTGCTGTTGAGCGTTATCTCGATCCGGTGATCGCTGACTGCTGGTATCTTTATATATTTCGATGAGCAGTTAAACGGTGCCTTACTGGCAAAGATGTAGTTCCTTTCACACATGCCAACCAACAGGTTACCCGGTTGCTCCGCCGAGGTGCTCAGCACCACCTGATAATCCTGATGGGGCATGATAGGCAGGCGTTGGGCAAATTTGAGGTCACGGCCAAAGCCAAGCGTCAGCCCCGTTTGAGTTAATGTAAATGAGCCGACCGAACGCACCTTCTCAGGGTGGGTGGTAGCGTAGGCCAATGGAAAAGCTCCGGGTCCCATACCGATCAGGTGGTTTTGCCAACTATCGCTGCGCGAAGACAGCACATCCGACCAGTGGTCAAACCGCGTTTGAAAATCGGATCCAATGCTGGTTAAACGTTCGCTCATCCGGTAGCTGGCAAAGGTTGTCAGTAGCAGAAAACTGATCGCCACGGTAGTGGCCAATACTGATAGCAAGGTTGACCGAGCAATTTTGATGTTGCTGCCAAGCAGGTGGGCAATACCGCTGAATACAATCAATAATGCAAACTGAGAGGCGACGTATCGTGGCTCGGTGCTGATCCATTTGCTGGTCAGTTGGGCATAGATACCCAATCCAATCGCGGCACAATATCCCAGTGCCAATATCCAGCGGTTAAGATTTTTAATCTTACTAAAGGCCGCAGTAACCAACCCCAGGGTAATGATCACATAACCGGCTCCGAGCCCAAGATAGCCGCTGGTGCGGTAAAGTTGGAACAGGCTAAACAGGGTCGCTATTAGGACGGTGACTGCTAAGACAATGTGCCGCTTATTGCCATTAAGGGCAAATGTTTGGCGTTTTAGTATCAGCCCACCCGCTACTAGAAACATCAGGAAACCAGCGAAGTAGGTGGTCCGGGTGAATGTGGTAATTAGGCAGTAGATTAACCCAAACATCGCTAGGATAAACGGGATTTTACGTAGTCCAGTAAAGTGTATGATGCCACCGCCGACCAGACCGATCAGCAGAATAATCGATCCATCGATCGCCTCACCCCCGGTATGCATTGCCGATAGTAAACCTGTTACTCGGTATCGGCTGGTAAAATCCAGCAGTGAACTCAAACGATAATAGTAGGCGCCAGAGGAAAATAGATCTTGCCATACCCCTCGCTCCCAGGTGATGGCGCCGAATAACACTAGGCCAGCGAGCATGCCGCCGTAAAGCAGGTGTTCGGTCGCTTTTTGTTCATCTGAATGCGAGAGTTGCAGCCATAGCGCCCATAGTAGTAGCGCGTAAAGTGGACCTTTTACCTGGAATAGCGCAAAGGTCTCTGAAAAATAGAAAACCTGCTCCGGCCTTAAGGCCAGGTTTGCCTGCCAGTCGGTCTGGGTGACGAAAGAAACTAGCCAGACGGTTATCCAAAAAAAGATGATGGTTGGGACGCGCCCTCGATGCTGGGTTCTTCGGGGCTCTGAACTGTTGTGAGTGGCTGGCTGCTTTAAGGTCCTCAACATGATGCCGGCTAAACTGACCAGCAAGAACAGGTCAAGCTCATTAACTAGCGACCAACCCAGCCAGGCAGTGAGGTCTAGATTAAGAATGAAGCCGGGCAGCAGCAGCAGTGACCAGTAAGGTTTTGCGATCAATAAGGCCAGGTAAGCGATGGCAACCAGACCCAGAGCCATGGAGGCCTGCGGTAGTGTTGTAAGGATCCAAAATGAGGTCGCTAAGCATATGAAAGAAAATACGATTTTTACCGAGAAAATAGGCCGGTCAATTGCTATGGTATGGTGCACCCTAACGTCCTTATCCTGTGTTATAACATATAGACAGAACTATGATTGATCCCCGATCCTTGGCTTGGCGTTTAGCGTTAGAGTGGCTTTCAATCACCAGCAAGATCCTGGTCCTATCGATGAGCCTTATCGTGGCGCTTGTATTCTGGACTCGCCTAGACCCATCGGTCCATGATCGATCGTTAGTGGGGCTGATCAATAAATTTAGTGTTTTCGCTGGCTTGATACAGGCTGATGCCAACCTACTGATGGCGACGTCAAAGTATCAGGATCGCTATCAGGACAAGGCTATAAACCAACCCTATCCTAGAGTGTTATTACAGCCGCTGAGCAACTGGCCGGGACAGCAACCGGCTCAGTTGCTCACGCAACGGATAGCAAGGCTAGAGTATAACAAGGAGCGCTTGATAGTCGACTGCGATCGCGACCATCTGCTGCAAAACTTGTTGTGCTATTTTCAAGCACCCAGCGAGCTGCAGCGCCAGTCGATCGAGCAGCAACTGAGCAACTTTAACCTGATTGAGCCCAAGGATAGCGGGCAGTATGGCAATAGCTGGGAACTGGCGATCGGTTATGATCTGGCACGAACCATCCCTGGACTGTCACCGGATACGTCTGAAAAGGTGCAGCAGAAAATCGTAGCGGCGCTGACCAAACACCTGCAGCTACTCGATGCCAACAGCGCTTCGTTGTGGCATGGACGCAGCACAATCGCTGCCTCGGCACTTATCCTGGCTGCGGTATTGGATTTGGATAAGCCGGAGCATAAACAGCTGTTTTCTAGAAGCTACGGCCATTTCAGCGATGTGATTGACGCACTGGAAGCAACCGAAACCTGGCCCGAGGGGTTTAACTACTGGCTGCAGGAGCGCGGCATGCCGATCGCACTGGGGTTGGCTGCTTTTAAAAATGTATCCCGCGACCAAACCGAAAAAAATCAGCTTGACTACCTCATGCGCCGAATCGGGTTATGGCATATTTACCTTACTCGCCCCGATTATCGCATCGAAGGCTGGGGTGATGAGGGTTCCCGTTCAGACCTTAAAGACGGAGCGCGGCGTATCATTGATATTCTTGCGCAGGCCAGCGGTGATTCCCTCTTAGGACGCTACTCTCACTTTTTGAAGAACCTGCACCCACAAGAGTCGTACAATTATGGACGTCTTTGGCAGATGGTCCTGTTTAATGATCCATTTGTTGCTGATCGACCGATAGAAGAAATACAGACACTAGAGGATGTGATGGGGAGTGGGCCGGCGGCAGCTCTGTTTGGTGCTGGATACAGTAATCATCTGATTATCCGTTCTGGCTGGAAACCCGAAGATACTTTTATAAGCTTCCGAGCCAGTGATATTTTTACCCATCACCAGCATTATGATGCAGGCCATTTCACGTTATTTAAGCAGGCACCGTTGGCGGTTAATTCTAGTACCTATGGTGATTTCTTCGGTCCCCATCGGCTCAACTATGCGATCAGGACCATTGCCAAAAACAGCCTGTTGGTTATTGATTCGCAAGAGCAGGTGACCCCCAATCAATTTTTTAAGACCAATGTCATCGATGGTGGTCAGCGGATCGTGCTGCCGACCGGGTCAGCGGTTACCAGTTTCGATCACTGGCAGGATAATCGAACCCAAGGGACCAATTTAGGGGCTTCCGAGTTGCTAGCCTATGAGTCAATGCCAGGAGCGGCTACCTATATCAAGACCGATATCACCCGGGCCTATAACAGCATTCGTTTCGACACCAACGGTGGCGCGGGTAAGGTGAAGCGGGTTACCCGTGAGCTGCTTTACCTTTATGCCGAGGATAGTTTGATGGTACGCGACGAGGTGATCACAACTGATCCCGCGCATCAGGTTCGCTGGCTACTGCATACCTATAACAAGTTTGCTGCTGAGCAGCATCGTGTTGTTAAAGGAACGTTGGAGGATGGGATTCTCAAGAGCGCCAATTCAGAACAAGGGTTAATAACCCAGCATCAGCGGGGGAGGCTGAAAATAGACATTATCGAGCCGGTGGTTGATGAAATTACCCAGGTTGGTGGGCCCAGCTACCGCTACTTTGTCGCCGCTCCCGAGTCGCCCGTCGATGGCAGTAATTTTACCGCTGGCAGCTCACCCGATCCCTGGTTTGAGCAGCCCCTATGGCGCAGCGAGATTGACAGTCCCTCGACTGATAACCGTCACCGGTTTCTGGTCGTGTTACAGCCTCGGAGCTTAAGTGAGCCTTTTGCTCCAGTGAATCGGGCCGATAGCCATACGGCGAACAGTCAGGGCGTGCGAATCGGCCGTAGTCTGATCCTGTTCCGTGGACAGGCATGCCGGGATAACGCCCCTAATTTCGAAAGAGTAGATCAAGTGGTCTATATTGATATGCCCGACTGCTATCAACAGCTCAAGTTGGAACATGCCAACGGTGCTGAGCTACAGGGAGCTCGGGCGCTGTTTATTCAGACGTTGAAATGATGCGTTGCCGATATCGATAGCCGATTCTAGGAATGCAGGCTAGGTTTGCGGCGCAGAGGTTAACGCCGGTAAGCGCCCCCCCAGTGTCAGGATAGTTGTCACCCTAATAACCAATAAAGACAGGGATGGATAGTAAGCGTTGAATGGCCCGTTATTCCAGTGAACATAAAGATGTAATCCTGAAAAAGTTACTATCGCCGCAGAGTTTGAAATCCGATGGGGGCTGCATATCTACAGCCAACGGCTGGGAACGGTGGGGCCAGTGTTTGGCAATATAGAGGCGAACAAAGAGCTGAAACGGCTCACCTTGCGAGGCAAAAAGAAGGCTATAACGCGCAGTGGTTGATGCTCTCTATGGTGCACAACATTGAAAAGATCGTCACCCAAAGGCAGCAGTAGGGGGAATGGCCAAGCAACGCGATATACAGCCCACAGAGGGGGGTGAATTGGATGCTGAAAGGTTAAATTTTAAAGGCAAGAGCGCTGGACAGGTTGATTTTTCAAAAAAAGTCTAACCCGACAGCCTCGTTAGCATTTTTCGTTTAGCCAATTATAGAATCTTTTTATAACTGGACATCATAATGGCCGAGTTTAAAAAAAACATCTTCCGAAGGTTTTATTCTATTTTTAAGACAAGACGTAAATTATTTTTAATAATTTTCAGCAGCCTGTTGCATTTGTTGATTCTTAATAATGTTGTCTTGTTATCCAGCGATATGATTTATGGAGATTTTTCCGCAACAAATTTAAAACCGCTTCCTGGATATGGATTTATGAGAGTTCCAGAGAGCCCTCTTGCGGAAGAAGTCGAAGGTGTAAATAGGTTGGCTGCTGACTTTGCTCAAATATATTTTCCAGCCAGAAATTCGCACTCGTTAACCCAAGCCTATACAAAAGAAACTCTTGATCCATGGCACAGACCGTCAAGATATGCACCATTTTTACATTCCATTTGCTCGATAAGCATTTGCAAGTTAAATTATGGTTATGCAAGTTTATCTCATATGATTATTCAACTGTTACTATTCTACATATCATTCGTTTATGCCTTTAAAGCATTGCACATAGAAAAATATATGGTACATGGATTATTACTTGTAAACTTCTGCCTGTTTTTAACTCCCGTTGGTCTTTCTATGCTTGAACGGGGCCAGTTCACTCTCTATACATCCCTAAGCTATTTATGGATAGTATTGGGGATTATTAATAGAAATATTTTGTTTGTTATTTTATCGGCACTATTCGCTTATGTGAAGTTCACATCATTTCCTTTTATATTGGTGGTGCTTGTTCTGTGGGTGCTGAATTCACAAAATTATAAAGAATTAAAACGAAGTATATTTCCATCCTTGGTATTTGGCACAATCGTTGTCGTATTTTTTCTGGTTTACTTGGAATCTAGTATTTCATTCATTATGGGGGCAATTAGGCAAGAGGCCTTCTATAATCCAGGCGGACTCAGTTTAACAACTTTGCTCCCAAAACCGTTCGTGAAAGCATTGCCGTTAATTCTAATCCTATTGGGATACCTACATATTAAAAAGTTTAAAAATGATTTTATCTTGCTAATTCCGTATTTAGCTGGCTGTGGGATCATTCTTATTACCTATCCTACACTTCCACCCGATTACAGTGTGCCTTGTTTGTTTGGCTTTATTCCCTTAGTTATCTATTGGTCAAAACATCCGGCGATCCACAATCATCACTATACCAAAACAATTATTTATTTATTTTTAGCATTTATTATCATTGCCTCCTTATCACATTCTATTAACAGGTTGTTTGATTTTAATAAGTTTGTACTTTTTTATATGTTATTTTCAATAATTTTAATATTTTTGCCTCTGTTTTATCCATCTAAATATCAAGAACTAAAAAATTAATTTTAAATTTTAACCTGTTGAAAGGGCTATGTTCTTATTAGGTGCTGATCCTGAGCTATAGGTATAGGAAACCCCAGAAATTATCAGAGGTTTCTAGTGAATCAGTTCGATTTCAACCAACTATGGCCATCGACTCGCTTAGCCTCTGTCAGCGACACTTGCTCCTGGAACGATTGCAGCATCCCGACGCAATACCTGCAATCATCGAGCATCTGGAGCAGGACTGAGTCAATCGACGTCTTTGGTCATGGCTTGAATGGTCGGGTTAGCGTACATATTACCGAATGCATTGCAGCGTAAATGAGTCCTTGCTATCTGGATTTTTTTAGTTTGAAATTAACATGATAGAAACGATAGCTGGACGTTGCAGATGATAAAAAGGATATTACTTTCAAACATTGGAACAAGCCCACGCCACGCACAATTTATTTCGTTGTGTATCGGAATCTCTTATCTGGTAAGGTTGAAAGGTTGGTGACAGCAATGAGTCATTCGAGTATATCTCTTGCTTATTTTCCATTTTCTAGATGGATTTTTCTGATTACCCATGAAACTCAGCCCATTTTTCATGCCTATACTGATAAGCATCAGGAATAAGTGAGGGCGCATCATGAAAAACAATATCCAATTCCAGAAAGGTTACAGCCTGATTGAACTCACGAGGAGTTACGGCACCGAAGAACAGTGCCGTGTCGTCCTGTCTCAATCACGCCGGCCTCAGGGCTATGTCTGCCCTCAATGCAGAGAAAAAAGTTATTGCACACTAAAAACTCGCGCACTCTACCAATGCAATCACTGCCACCATCAACACTCGCTGATTAGCGGCGCCATTTTCGAAGTCACCAAACTGCCTCTAACAACCTGGTTCTTGGCGATATACCTGCTGATACAAGCTAAAACGGGGCTATCAGCGCTGTCATTGCATCGGCAGCTGGGTGTTTCTTACAACACCGCTTGGAGTATCAAGCAGAAAACATGCTGGTCATGAAAGAACGTGACGACGGCAAGATGCTATCGAGAGTGACCCAGCTGGATGATGTTTATTGGGGCGGCGAGCGTCATGGCGGCAAATCAGATCGCAGATCACCAACCAAAACGCCCTTTGTCGTCGCGGTTTCGGTCAATGAAGACGGGCATCCGATTCACTTGAATATGAATATCGTTAAAGGCTTTCGTTCGAAAGAGATTGAGCGATGGACCAAGCAACACTTAGAACCCCTGTGCCAAGTCGTATCTGATGAATTGGCATGTTTTTCTGCTGTTAAAGCAGCGGGATGCCAGCATATGAGCATCGTGACTGGCGGCGGGCTCCGCTTGCGTGTCATTGGCGGAGTTTGCCTGGGTTAACAAGATAATCGGGAATGTAAAGAACGCCCTGAGAGGTGCTTACTATACTATCAACCACAAACGTCTACCGCGCTACCTAGCCGAGTTCTGTTATCGTTTCAACAGGCGCGTTGAGCTGGATAAGATGCTACCGCGTTTTTGCTTCATCGCAGTCAGAACACCGCCTGTGCCAATGAATTTTTTAAGTTGGCTGGAGATTATGGGTAATCAGGTGGATTTTTTTATCAACGAAGTTTTTAATATGGAGCTGATGTTACATGGATGCTGAGAACCCTTATTTCCCACTTTTTCTTTCGGTCGTAATTACTGTACGAAACCAAGCGGGTAGCATTGACACAATGGTATCAGACATCTCTGGTGTTATTTCTTCATTGGTCAGTGACTATGAATTAATTATTGTGGATAACGCATCGGATGACGATAGTGTCGCTATCCTTAAAAACATTTCAGGAGAGAATGGGCAGCCGAATTTACAAGTCTACGCATTAACAAAGGAAGTAGACTCTGACACTGCGTCATGGGTTGGGTTGGAAAATGCGTTGGGAGATTTCGTCGCCGTCATTGACCCTTTGGCTGACGATATTAACTTTTTGTCGGCAATGCTCAACAAGGCGGTTAGTGGTGCCGATGTGGTGTTCGCCAACAATGAGCAAAAACAGGTTCAGGGCTTCGCCTATCGACAGGCTCACGCCGTTTTTAATGGACTGTACAAGTGGTTTAATGGCATCCATCTAGCCAACGAGGCTCCGCATTACCGGGTCCTGAGTAAGAGAGTTGTAAACTTTATTCTTCAGCATCCTCAGCCTTCTATGACGTATCGCCAACTCCCTGTGTCTGGCGGGTTCGCGCGAGCCAACCTCAGCTACAGTGCAACCCCAAAGAAGACACCTTCCAATGGGTTGGCTGAAGGCATTGACCGAGGAATGCGGCTGCTTGTTTCGACAACTCATGGGCCGATGCGTATCGTTACTTCGCTCTCTTTTTTTGGGGCAGCTTCCAATCTTGTTTACTCTTTCTACGTCGTTGCCATCGGCGTATTCAAAACTGATGTTGCCCCTGGGTGGATCAGTCTTTCCCTCCAGCAATCGGGTATGTTTTTCTTGATCTCACTGGTCTTGTTGGTACTTGGTGAGTACATTCTGTATATGGTGAGAGTGTCGAATCATGGCCCGCTCTATCATGTTGGACAAGAGTTCACGAGTGCTCGGATGACACGCCGCAACAAGCTGAATATTGAAGAAGCCGAATCAAGTCGTACGAAAACGGAAGGTGATAAATTGGAGTATGCTACCTGATTGATCCTGCAGATATATCCCAAGATGCCGTAGTTATCGGGGGTGGCTTTTATGGTGCAGCCATTGCCGTTTACTTAGCAAAAGAGCGCGGTTTTAAAAGTATCGTTCTTATAGAACGTGAGTCAGCGCTGCTTACCCGCGCCTCATATAGCAATCAGGCCCGCGTACATAACGGTTATCATTATCCTCGCAGCTTTACCACAGCGTTTCGTAGTAGGATAAATTTCCCCAGGTTCTTGCGTGACTGGCCGGATGCGGTGACTCAAAATTTCACTAAGCTTTATGCGATTGCCCGCCGTAACTCTAAAGTCACCGCCAAACAGTTTGAACGTTTCTGCCGGGAGATAGGTGCCGAGATACAGCCCGCTGAACCGGCACAGCAAGCATTGTTTGAACCTCAGCTTATTGAGGCTGTGTTTCTTGTAAATGAATATGCTTTTGATGCCACGAAGCTTGCTAGCTGGGCTGAACGTGAACTTAATGAATCAGGCGTGCAGGTCCGCCTTGAGACACGAGTTACCGACGTATCAAATGAACCAGATGGCGTGTTGAGCGTTATCACACAATCTAAGTACAAGAATACGGAACAGATTCGATGCCGTTATGTATTCAACTGTGCCTATAGCGGGCTCAATCAATTCAAAGGGGATTTTCCAGGAACACAGACTGGGCTCAAGCATGAAATAACCGAAATGGCGCTCATGCAGGCACCACCGGAGCTCGCGAGCTTTGGTATCACGGTGATGGATGGGCCCTTTTTTTCGATGATGCCGTTTCCTGCTCGTGGATTGCACACTCTTTCTCATGTCCGTTACACGCCGCATATGAGCTGGAATGATCAGAGGGGTATTGATCCCTACCAAAAACTCGACCGATACGCATGCGAAACACGTGTGGATCGTATGGTTAGAGACGTTAGCCGCTATATCCCTTCTGTATTTGGCGCCAAGTACGTTGATTCGTTATTCGAAGTTAAAACCATTCTAGTGAAGAACGAAAGTGATGATGGAAGGCCAATTCTGTTTGAGAAACATCCTGAGTTGCCGGGTTGTTATTCAATATTGGGTGGAAAAATAGACAACATCTACGATGTACTAGAGAAATTGAATGCTGAATCGCTTTGATCAAGTTTCCATTAAATTAATCATATGGTGAATATTGATTTTTTATATATTGATCGTTGCTCTTAAAATGTTTCTAGAAAGCATCTTTCTTTATTATTCTTTTCACTATGGGGAGTGTTTTGCAGCCGCTACAGGTTTTTTTAGCCGTTGCGTCAGAGCATGACACTCCTCATGATTCACGGAATTATGGATGTCATTCCAACTGCGATCGCTAGGGAACTTTGGGGAGAAGGTAATTATTTTTTACCTACATGATTACTATATAAAATTATTAATATATGTGCATCACATCTTATATATTATCACTGTATATGAGCTAGCAAGAGAAAACAAATATTATGGATAGCTGCTATTTGTTTTAGATATTACAGTGCTTTTTATGGTAGATGTAGATATATTTTTTTGTATTGAATAATTTGTTTTTATTCAATGCCCTTGTCTAAACTGTGCTTATGGATATTGTGTTATATACTTTGGAGATAAGAATGGCTGAATCAAACAGATTTGTTAATATGGCGCTGATTGGAAGCACTGGATTTGTTGGAAGTACACTCTGTCACCAAGCAGACTTTAGCGCGTTTTACAGATCTAGCACCATTGACAAGGTCGCAGAACGAAGTTTTGACTGCGTCGTATGCACTGCAGCTCCTGCCCAGAAATGGATTGCGAATAAGGAGCCTAGCGCAGACCTCAAAAATATAGAGCGGCTTATAGAACACCTTAAAACGGTATCCTGTGACACATTCGTCCTGATCAGTACCGTCGATGTATTTAAAAGTCCAATTGGAATTGATGAAGATACGGTGGTCGATGAGTCAGAACTGCATCCATACGGTCTACATCGCCGACTGCTGGAAAAATTTGTAGAAAGCCATTTTGACAATCATCTAATTATTCGACTGCCTGGATTAGTCGGTCCTGGGCTGCGTAAAAATGTCATTTTCGACCTCTTAAATGACAATAATCTGCACTTGATTGATAGTCGAGCCATGTACCAGTTCTATCCGATGGTAAACCTTTGGAGCGACATACAGACCGCCCTCAGCGCTGGCTTGCAGTTAGTACACCTCACTGCGGCACCGATCAGCGTGGCGGATGTCTCCAAACAGGGTTTCGGCAAGCCATTTGACCACCCGTGGGTCAATCTCCCGGCTACCTATGACATGAAGACCAAACATGCTCAAATTTTTGGAGCCGCCGGTCCTTATCAATACAGTGAACGTGAAACAATTCTGGCGATTAGAGCCTATGCACAATCTGAACGGCGAATAGCTAAGTCCGCCACGGGAGTAAGCGCATGAGACTTGCTGTTTCAAACATTGCCTGGGATGTCGCTGAAGATGAAGTAATAGCGAGCCTGCTGCGTCGCTTTGGGATTGATGCGATTGATATTGCACCGGGGAAGTATTTTCCGGACCCTGCCACTGCTACCGATGAAGAGATTGCCCGGGTTAAAACCTGGTGGTCTGATCGGGCTATCGAAATTATCGGTATGCAGGCGTTGTTGTTTGGTACCACTAGCTTGAACGTCTTTGGTCCGCCTATGGTGCAGCATACAATGCTGCAACATCTGGCTGCGGTGTGTCGTATTGGTGCCGGGCTTGGGGCCAAACGACTGGTATTTGGCTCCCCTAAGAATCGTGATTGCACGGGCTTAAGTGAACAGCAATCCATGGAGCAGGCGGTTGCTTTTTTCCGGCGACTGGGCGATATCGCTCAATCCTATGGTGTGATGATCTGTCTAGAGCCTAATCCTAGCTGCTATGGTGCCAACTTTATGACAACCAGCACTGAAACGGCGCGGGTGATAGATGCGGTTGCGCACCCTGCTGTTAGAATGCAGTTGGATTCGGGAGCGCTGACTATAAATGCCGAGGAACCTGGCGCGGTGCTGCAAGCGTATGCGCCCCTTATTGGGCATGTGCATGCTAGTGAACCGGATCTTCTTCCTCTGGGAGATGGAGGGACGGATCATGCCAAGGTCATTGATGCCTTAGCCCAGCATCTACCTGACAGTGTGGTGACTATCGAGATGCTGGCTACCAATAACGAAACACACGCCGAATCAATAGAACGCTCTCTGAGGGTGGCGATTCGACACTACCGCAATAATGGGGAGTTGGGCAATCCATGAAATGGCTCATTCTCGTTTTAGGCATCGCCTCCAATGCTTCGGCCAGTGTTTTGGTCAAGATGGCCATGATGCCGCCACGTAAGTTTCCGTCCTTTAGCGACCCCATGGCGGCTTTAAGTAATTGGCCGTTCTGGTTGGGGTTGGGGTTATATGGCGGTGCCTTTTTGCTTTATGCCGCAGCGTTGGCTCGCTTGCCGCTCAATGTGGCGCACCCCATTCTAACTGCAGGTGCGGTTGCATCCGTTGCCGTGTTTTCGGCATTAATTTTTCGAGAGTCGTTTTACTGGACGACTGGCGCCGGCATCGTTCTGGTGATTGCTGGCGTTGTGTTGATTACGGCTCGAGTGACCTGATGAGTAGACAAACATGGATATGATGCCAGGTGTCTCGCCTGCCGTTCGTGCTGGCTGGCAAGTTCCCTCTTTTGATACGCGGCTTTGGGGGGGGCGAAAGCACCCGTGGTGCGTCGTGATACCGGTCATCAACGAGGGTGAGCGGATCAACAGTCAGCTTGCCAAAATGGCGGCGCTAGAGGTCTCTGCAATTGCAGACATCATTATCGTCGATGGTGGGAGTACCGATGGTTCACTAGGGTTGGAGTCTTTGCAACAGCAAGGCGTCTGCGGGCTGCTTGTGAAGACGGGGTCGGGTAAATTGAGTGCTCAGCTGCGCTGCGGCTACGCGTTTGCGCTTGATCAGGGCTATAAAGGTATTGTCAGCATCGACGGTAACGACAAAGATGATCCTGAAGCTATACCTCGCTTTATTGATGCACTAAAACAAGGCGTAGATTTCGTCCAAGCTTCGCGTTTTATTGCCGGAGGTATGGCAGAAAATACGCCAAGATCTCGCAACTTTGCTATCCGTTTTATTCATGCGCCGGTGCTGAGCTTTTTCTCCGGCTTTAGATGGACAGACACGACCCAAGGCTTTCGTGCCTACAGCCGGAAAATGCTTCTAGATACCCAGATTTCGATCTTCCGCGATCTGTTCATGACTTACGAGCTGCTTGCGTATCTCTCTTATCGCGCACCTAAACTCGGTTATCGTTGTCTAGAGCTTCCGACCACGCGGCGATATCCAAAAGGGGAGGTGCCAACCAAGATCAGTAGTTTTAAGGGAAACCTATTGGTGTTGCTGGTGCTTTTTCGAGCTTGCTTGGGTGTCTATGATCCGAAAAAGATTTAATTTGTTTTCCGAGATTATAGTTGGCGACCATTGTTACCTTGTAAGCCACGCGCTGCTTAACGACCAGCTTGAGCTTTTACATGATTTTCATCATGTGGTAGCGGGTTCTCTCGAAGCCTTCCGTACGCAATTTCTTAGCAAGTTCACGGCTACCTAGACTCTCACTACTAGCTGCAAATAAGACCTTAGCTCTGCGATATAGATGCAGCTCTTCAGCCGTAATGATGCGTGCAGATCGGCCTTCCATGCATAGCAGGCCGATCTGCTGACCCTCATCACCCGACACAATATCTGCACGGGATAGTGGCAGGTGTGCTCCTGAACGAAGCGGCATTTCACTTCATTTATTTGGCAAAGAAGGCACTGCCTAGATGGAGTCGACTTTTGAATAACTTAGTCCGGGTATCCATTTAATGGCTTTAACTTTACACTCTTAAACAGTTATTACTTTCTAAGCACGACTGGCTGCCAGAAACACCAGGGGACTTGATCATAGGTTCCTTAGTTGCGAACGTTAAGTCTCAAGGATGACATTATGCTTAACCCCAGGGTTATTCTGACTGTGGACACCGAACCGAGTATAGCGGGGGCGCTGAAGGATCCAGCACGTTACTCACCGTTGCTAGAGCAACCGGTTTGGGGTGAGGTTAACGGCCGCAGTGAGGCGTTGGGCTTTATTACCGAGACCCTTTGCCGTTTTGATCTAGCCGCCACCTTTTTTGTTGAGACGGTACATACCGGGTATTTCGGTGAGACGGCGATGGCACCCTACGTACGCCATCTGGTCGACAAGCATCAGGATGTTCAGCTGCATATCCACCCGGTCTGGCTGAACCTGCTGCGCGACTCTCCCTTTGGTGATCGGACCTTCAATGACGACAGTGCGGCGCTCCCCGAACATGAGTTGTCAGAACTGCTCAAACAGGGCATTGAACAGATTCAGCGTTGGACCGGGCAGCGTCCAGTGGCGCTGCGCACCGGAAATTTTGATGCCTCATCTTCTGTTTACCGGGCAATGCGCCAGGCCGGCCTTGAGCTTAGTTCTAACCTCTGTGGTTCGGGACGAACCTATGCCGAGACGGCACTGAATCGCTCGGGAGGTATCTGCCAGGTGGAGGGCATTACCGAGCTCCCCGTTACCTGTTTTTCTGACCAGGGTCCGGTGGGTAAGGGGCGCTTACGCGCCGCGCAGATTACCGCCTGTAGTGCCGCGGAACTGATCAACCTACTCGAACAATGCGCTAGCCAGCAGGTGGATACGGTGGTGTTGGTGACCCACCCTTTCGAATTTATCAAGAAATCGAGCTTTAGATACGATGATCTCCGTCCAAACAGATTGGTGCAGTCACGCCTGATTAAACTTTGTCAGTTTCTCAGTCATAACCGTGACCGGTTTGAGGTGTGCACTTTCGCAGATATTGCCCGGCAAGACCGATGCAGCGAGTCGCCCCCTCCACAGCTTGATGGCTCGGTGCTGCATTCGATCTACCGGGCGCTACAAAATGTTATTAATGATCATCTGTAGGAGTCACTGGTTTGCCAGTCATGGATGTTAACGCGCAGAAAAACCGATCTACCGTGATTGTCGTCGGGGTTGATACGCCGATCGGTGTTGCCATATTGAGAGACTTGGGAAGGCATCACTACTTCAATGTCGGCATCGGCAGGTATGCCAGTGCGATCGGTTTTGCCTCGCGCCATTGTCATCGATCTGAGGTCAGGGCATCGACCGAAGGCGATTTCATTGCCCAATTACTCCAGCTTGCCCATGAGTATGGCGATGTGTTTCTGATAGCTGTCAGCGAAAACGATAACCTGATCATCAATCGACACCGGCAGCGGTTAGAACAACTGATGACGGTGCTGGCGCCTAGCCAGCTGATGCTCGAAAAAGTATTGGATAAAAACCGCTGCTTGGGTATTGCTCAGAGCGTAGGCATCCGGATTCCAGAGTCTTTTCAGCCGGAGTCATTTGATCAGGTGTTGGCGTACAGTCAGCAGCCCCTTGACTATCCCCGGGTGCTCAAATGGGCCGACCCGAATGAAGTTGCCCAGGCATTGAGTCAAGCTGGGCTGGCATGCGAGAAATGTCAGTATGTTTTTGATGCGGAAGACCTTGTCGCCAAGCTCGAACCTTACCAAGCCATCGATCGCTTCCCGATGATTCAAGAATACTGCGCCGGTCACGGAGTGGGGCAGATGTTCCTGGTTCAAGATGGCGAGGTTAAGCTAGCGTTTCAGCACGAGCGGCTGCATGAGTGGCCACCCGAGGGCGGGGTGTCCACGCTGTGCAAGAGCCTGACACTCGAGCATCATAGGCAATGTCGTGAGCGCTCGATGCGGCTGTTAAAACAGCTGCAATGGACCGGAGTGGCGATGGTTGAGTACCGTTATGATCCGGCCAAGGCAGAATACTATTTTATGGAGATCAACGGTCGCTTCTGGGGTAGTTTACCACTGGCAATCGCGGCCGGCGTTCCTTTTGCCTCAGGGTGGGTGGCGCTAAGCCAAGGGCGCAATCTGCAGCAACCACGCTATCCGCAGCTACACTGCCGTTACATGATTCCGGAAACCCGTCGGCTGTTAAGGCTGCTGTTTCAAGCTAAGGCGGTGCAGGACCCCTGTTTCAGAGTCCGCTCGTTACAAGAACTCGTCGAGTATTTTCGCGGTTTTTTACGCAGGGGAACTCACTACTACCTCTATTCTCGGCAAGACCCCGGACCTTTTTGGGCTGATATGCGCAATATCATGGGAAAAATGACTAACAGGTTCCGTTAGTTTTTGGCGTTTTGGCACTCCGTTACCAGGTTGATTACGGCGCGCTCGATACGGTTGAAGCAGGTCGAAAAATATTCCCGGCTATGACTGAATGGGTCATAGAGCAAGGCAAATCGGGGCCGGCACCATAGACCCAGCAAGCAAACTTGAACATCCTGGTTGGTAATATGAGCGTCAAGCTGTTTAATATGACGGTCTTCCATCACAATCAATAGATCACCATTGGTGATCGTAAAATCGCTAATATCGGTCGCTAGGTGGTGCTTCAGGTCAAGCTGGAAATCTCCGGCAACATCTTTGGCGGTCTCGTTGGCACTGACCCCGGTTGTCGTTGCCAGGCCAAAAGAATCCACCGGCAACACCGCCTTGTGCTCGAGTGCCAGGTAGTGGGCAAAAGGGCTGCGGCAGATGTTGCCCTGGCAGATAAACACCAGCCGCTTGACTCGATTCCAGTCTACTTCGCCATACTGGCGGTATGGCCCTAAGCGCCACATCAGATCCGCCAGTATGGTGCGGATCAAGCCGCGATGGTTGGCGAATTGGTTAACGATGACGTTCATCACTGGTTGAAAGCTCCTTAGCAGGGCTCTGTAGGCGAAACAGTCTATCCCAGGCTTGTGAATACAACAGACGTTTGAGCGCTTTTTTTAGCACTGGTTGTTGGCTCTCTGTATAGCGCCCCAGCAACCAGATGGTGATCAGCGTACTGCCGAGGATCAGCAGGTAGGTTTGTAAATCTGCGCTTCCTTCAAGAAACAGTGCCTTAAAAAAAAGCAGTAGTGGTTGGTGAAACAGATAGCCAGCAAAGGTGAACGAGGAAAAGTACCTGATCGGACGCTGAAAGCGTTTTAGCCCGCCTAGCAGGTCAGGGGCAAGAATATTGATGGCAACGAAATGGGTCGCCACTAGGGTTGCCAGCAGGTAATCCGAAAGCGTATGGCGGCTAAAGGCCAGTAGTTCATGGCGGTCGGCGCCGAGTGCTCCTTTAAGAAGGTCCCACCCCTGCTGGCTTAGGTCAAAAACGATGAATAACGACAGGGCTAGTATGGAGCAGGTCAGCAACAGCGCAGCAGTCGATTTACTAATCAATCGAATCCATTGAGCCCGATATATATAGACGCCTAGCCACCAGATCGGCAACAACATTAGGATCTTCGGACCCAGTATTAATAACGTGATAGCTAGTAGAGCCCAGCGTTTGGGACCCTCTACATAGGTAACCAGCGCGAACACGACGTAATACCAGACCTCATAATTGAGTGACCAGTAGGGGACATTGCTGAACGACTGGATCGAGATCAGCCAGAACTCGTTTAGAAAAAACAGGCTACCAAGGGTCCGAATCCACGCATGATCCCAGGCTTGATAGCCTTCTGGGTAGGCCGCCAGATTAATGCTAAACCCTAGTTGGTCGACCAGCATCGTCAACAGGATGGCAGGCAAAGCAACGGAATAGATGCGTGCAAGTCTTGAGGCGGCATAATCCTTGAGTTTTTTCTCCTTGGTGTCGGAGATATAAGCGATCACGTAACCCGAAAGAACGAAGAAGATAACCACCGCTTCATGGCCTAACGTAAACAGAAATCCGCCTGGGTCATAAATATTGGCCGAGTGGTAGAGCACCACCAATAGCGAAGCAAACAAACGGATGATATCCAGATACAGTGAGAACTCTATTTTCATTGAGGGGGGCCTACCTTCATCGGTTCCTTCCTGTGGGTCAGGGGGTTATCGGGTGGAGCAAAGCGGCCATCAACCTGTGGTGGTGGCGGTTCGCGCTCAAGCTGCGTCCGAATCTGGCTTGAGAGTAGCATGACAAAGGTAAGCAGATAATAGTATAGGTCCAGGTAGGCCATATTGACGGTTAAGCCATTGAAGGCAAAACCAACGATACTAAATTGTATTGCTTCTAGCGCACTTTTCTCCCATTTTAGGTCTTGTCGGTGAGACACTCTTTTACCGTACCTATGCGCTACCTGCACCAGTGAAACGCCTATGATCAGGTACATAGCAAGACCGATATAGCCCTGATCACCGAGTACCTGGAAATAATTACTGTGCACATTGCGGTTTGCATCCAGATGCGCCACATATTTATAGTAATAGGGTTTATACTTATAGGCATCAAAGCCATTCCCAAAAAATGGCCTTTCACCCGCTATGTCAATAGCATACTGCCACTGAATTAGACGCGTTTGTGATGACCTGTCGGTCGGATTCTGGATTGAATCCATCCGGTCTTTCCAGGAGTCAGGCATCATCAATAAGCTTGCAAACAGGACGATGAGAGTCAAGATGAGGCTGATGATTTTTTTATTAGAACGAAAGACCAAATAGGACAACATGCCGAGCAATCCCACCAGCCCTCCGCGCGACTGGGTGCCAAGCAAGCAGAAAAAGAACGAGGCGGATGTTCCTGAAACAACGTATTTTAACCATTTATCTTGAAATAGCTGTCTGCAGGCTAGAGTAATCGGGATCACCATCAGCATGGCAACCGAAACGCCATTATTGTCTCCCCAGGCGGTGCCTGGCGGCCCCCAGACACGATTCCCACCGCCCGTTAGTACGGTGAAGACGCCGCCTTTAAGACCGGTAAAACCTATCGATAGAATAAACACCGCGATCAGCGCGATGGTCCAGTGCCGGGAATTCATAAACAGCAGAATCATCAACACTAATAACAGTGTCTTGGTGAAGTTGAGCCAGTCTTCAAATGACTGGTCGGGAACTACCGAGAACAGCGTCGTCAGCGTGGTCCAAAGATAGAACAGGCCCAGCATCCACAAGATGGGATGCGAGCGAACTTTCATTATCGACTTGTTATTGATGAAAGCGCTCAGCAGCGTGGCCGCGACGACGAGATCCAGCAATGGAAAAGTGGTTATCCAGCCATAGGATAGTTTGTGCGGGTTCATCACCGACAACCATAGCCAGCTGAGAATCCCGACCTGCGGTTTTCGTAGCGTTGCCAGGCAGAGTAACGCAATCGCACTAATTAAGAACAGGTCGCGCATCTAGATATCCTTTGGCTGCGATGGGGTCGAACAGAGACCTGCAGGGTTGGATTGCCGTTTAATAAAGTCATTAAACTGCTCAATAACCAGATTGATGTCAGAGTTACGCGATTTTTCGTGACCCTCGGCAATGGTTTTTAGCATCATGTTGGAGATATCTTCGGAGAAGTGTTCGATATCTTTGTAATTTTTATGTTCACTGATCAGATTAAGATCGGTCACGAAGTCATGGATTGAAACGTTGTTAAAACTTAGGGTTTTTTCGTACAGGGCCTTTCTAAAGGCATTGAACCTCATACTAGCGTTACCCTGAACATAGTTAAGGTATGACATCGGCGGGATTACCAGATCAAATTGTACTCCCGGGTTGGCTGCTAAAGCGGGTAGCAGGTAAGTATCGATGGCGGTGTTGAAATCGGGTATCGGTTTGATCTCATTGCTCGTCTTGATCGAACTGCAGTAATGGTTAACTAAGTGGGCCCCGTCAAATTTATTGGCCTGTAGCGCAGCCCAGGAATTTAACGTATCCAGATCCCGATAACCTTTCCCCATCAGGTTCTTAGCAGAAATCCACAGTGTGTCGATTGAAAACAGGTAAAAAAAGTGGGTTTTAAAACCTGACCGATAAAGAAAATCTGGAAACTTTCCGCCAGAGATAAGATTTTGATTCTCACCTGAAAAAGATTTGTAATTGGCTTCCCAGATGACCCGCTTTAGCGATTTTTCCTCTAATGATCTCTTAACGACCTGGGACTGCTCCCATGCAGATGATCCGCTGATTGCAAGGTTGATACTTTTAGAGTTAGTAAATTGATCGAAATAGGATGCTCTGTAGTTTTCAGTGTGCGACGTACCTATGAAAACCGTATCGAAATCATAATTTTTTATTAAACCGGGTATCTGATAACGCTGGTTTTGAACAAAGAGCGGATCGTTATTTTTCCTATATAACTGAATAGGGTCGATTGTGAAATTGGTGCCCGCTAATAGCGTTACCCAAAGTAAAGAAAATAGAATGAAATGTGTTAATGCGTTTTTTGTGAACATCATAAGCCTAAAACTGAAAGTAGAGAAATTCACTGACTTTATTCATCGACGCCAACGAAAAAATAAGCAGACCCGATACCGCAGCTGAAAGCCCCAAGTTTAGTTTGGTTAGCGATAATTTGAGTCTGTGGGTCTCCACACGCTGCTGGATACCATCGATAAACTCTTGAGTGTTGGGGCACATGAAAGTGATCAGGGCACAAATCATAATCATGGCATACGCCATCAACGGCTCAGAAATAATGGGTAATGGGGCGCTTGATAAACCATGGTTTAGCAACGAGTCGAGGTTGATACTGGCTGCATAGATGATAAATGCACCGGAAAAGGTCTCTGCCCTGAACAATACCCAGGCTAGGATAACCGCCAAGAAGGTCAGGGCCACGCTAAGTATGTTGAGTAAACGGTTATTAGAAGCGTTAAGGTTCAAAGCATTTTTAACGTAGGCGGTACAATGGTTAATGATAAGGTAGATGCCGTGGAGTGCACCCCAAGCAACAAAGTTCCAACTGGCGCCATGCCAGAGGCCGCCGAGTAACATGGTCAGGATTAAATTAAGATAGCGCCTGAAGGGGCCTTTGCGGTTTCCGCCAAAGGTGAAGTACAGGTAGTCACGTAAAAAGCGCGATAGCGTCATGTGCCAGCGGTGCCAAAATTCCTCGATCGATCTGGCTTTGTAGGGTGAGTTAAAGTTTGCAGGCAGATCGATGCCGAACATGCGGCCGATACCGATTGCCATATCGGAATACGCAGAAAAATCAAAGTAAAGCTGGAAGCTATAGGCCAGAATTGCAATCCATGCCTCTACCATCGTGATGCTATTGCCTTGATCGGCGGCAAAGAAAATGGGGGTGGCATACAGGGCAATGGTGTCGGCAATGATGACCTTTTTGAACAGTCCGATACAAAATTGTAGCAAGCCCTTCCAGAACATATTGTAGTCGAAAAAGGCTTTCATCTTGTCCATAAATTGAGGAAGCATCTCTTTATGATGGACGATTGGACCAGCAATGAGTTGAGGAAAAAAAGTTATGAACAGACAGTAGTGCGAAAAACTATACTCCTTTGCTTCGTTTCTATAACAATCGATTAGGTAGGCAATCTGCTGGAAGGTAAAAAACGAGATGGCCAGGGGAAGTAATATGTGTAAATTACTAAATTCTAACCCCGTGAGTGTTTGAACGTTTTCAATAAAGAAATTGGCATATTTGTAATACCCCAATCCCGCGAGATTAAGAACAATTCCTGTTGTAACTAATGCTTTGCGTGCACCTAGGGTTTTATACTTAATGAGTCCGTAACCAATGCTGTAGTTGATGCTGATTGACACAATTAATATTGCGAGGTACTCAACTTTCCAATAAGCGTAATAAATAATTGAAGCTACAACGAGCACAATGAGTGATGCTTCTCTGCCTAGGGCTCGTCTTGAAAGGTAGTAGGTGAGAAGTGTTGCGGGTAAAAACAAAAAAACAAAAATATAAGAGTTGAATAACATCGTTATTTATCTTCGGCTTTAGTTTTCGACGGGTTCGCTATCCTATCATCCACTTGCCACGCCCAATAGATCACAGCGAAAATCAAACTGTTAAAGAGTAAAAACAAGATATTGTTGATCATTTTTTCACCGTCACTGTTATAACTGCCTTTGTATAATTTTTATTGTTGATATAGGGTGAAGAGTATCAGCTAACATTCAAACGGGGCTCGATGTTATGTTGCTTTTAACATAACGATATTTTCCAGACTTCTCAGGTAAGATTTTATCTACCTCTTTTACGTGAACGGTTACCGACAGCCCCAGGCGCTGTTTAATCCCATCGATGACGGTCTGGCTAACAGAATCACTCAAGGGGGGCTCTTTTACGGCGACCTCAACGCAGGTTTGCTCTAGGGATTCTTGCGTAATTTTAAAGGCTTTAATGCCTGGTATTTCGCGTAGTACATAGATTAACGCAAGCCCGTGCATGATCGTGCCATCCTGGGCGATGACAAAGTCGGTAGAGCGTCCTTCTATCTTCTCGAGTACCGGTAAGCCACGACCGCAGGAGCAGGTTGCGGTACTCATCGTCGCAATATCACCGGTCCGGTAGCGGATAAACGGGAATGCACTGGTTGCCATATGAGTGACTACGATTTCACCCGATTCTCCGGCTGGTAGCGGTTTACCTTCAGGATCAACGATTTCGACAATAATATCTTCAGCGCTGATATGCATACTGCCCGCTGGGCATTGATGCGCAATAAAGCCAGCATCGCGCCCGCCATAGCCATTGGCGACTGGGCAGCCAAAAACACGCTCGATACGCTCGCGTTGATGATCGTATAGTTTCTCTGAGGTGACAAAAGCCACTTTGATGCCGAGGTTGTCGAGCTGAATCTTTTGCTCCTCGGCGTGTTGCGCCAGCAGGTCGTAGACCGATGGATAGCCAAATAGCATCTTTGGGCGGCGGGATTGAATGGTGCGAATAAACGCTAGGATGTGATCTGGACTCAAATCAAAAGCAGGCAGTAGCTGCGAGCGCATCAGGCGGTCTCTGATCAACTTGATTCGATCCTGGCCATTTAGCTCGATTGGTGATCCCCAGGCGACGATCTCAGGGTCACCAATGTCGACTCCCCACCAGCGGGTAGCGCGCCATTTTGCTGCAACGTCGTGACTAATACGTTCACTATTCAGGAAAAAAATTAGTGGTGAACCGCTTGAGCCACCGGTGTTGAATTGCGAAAGTCCATGGCCGTTATCGGCTTTAAGGCGCTCTTCGTTATCTTGAATCAGTGTCTTGGTCAGTAAGGGGAGTTTAGCGAGTTTTTCGATAGCGTCGATATCAGCGGGGCGTAGACCTTGTTCGTCGAATAACTGACGATAATATGGAACATGATCGTAGACGTTGAGTAAAAACGTTTTGAGCTTGTTCGCTTGAAGCTTCTGCAACTGTTCTGATGTTAGCCACTGGCTCTGCTCGAGTGCCTCTAACTGAGCAACCGAGGTGTGTCCCTTGAGTCGTTCCTGTAAGGGAAACAGTATCTTGCTAACCAACCTAGTGTAAAGACTCATACGCTGCCATCCTGTGCTTGTTGGTAGACTTGAAGCAGGTCCGTTTTTACCTGTTGCCATTGAAAACGCCGGCTGAACTCAATCCCGTTTTCGCTATATCGGTGCCGAAGTTCAGGGTCTGCCAGAAGTTGCAGCGTAGCTTTAGCTATAGCCTCAGGCGACTCTAGGTCGACCAGCAACGCTGTTTCATCGTGCTTGACCAGTTTGGGGATACCCCCGGCCCGGGTCGATACGACCGGCAGGCCGCTACCGAGCGCTTCGATGATCGAATTGGGCGAATTGTCGATACGACTTGGGTTGATCATCAGATCTGCTTGGCGGTATAAACTGGCAATTTGTTGTCGGCCGAGGCGGCCACAGAATTCTATCTGTTGGATTATTCCTAGGCTTTCAGCAAGCGACTCAAGCGCTTGTTGCTCGGGTCCTGATCCGGCGATCACGAGTCGAGCGTTCGGATGAATAGTTAAAATTTCTGGCATCGCACGGATGGCTAAGTCGATACCGTAGATTGTCTCTAAGTTACGGGTAATAATTAGCAGAGGACCTGGGGTTTGATTCTGCTCGATATCCCGGCGATTAGCGGGCTGCTGTTCGGGCGGATAGAAAAGTTCCTGGTCCAGCGTATTGGGAATAATCCGGGTACTTACCTGACGTTGACTGAACACTTCTGCGAGAAACAGTGAAGGGACGGTGCAGGTGCTGGCTCGTTTCAACGTCGGAGCTACCCAGCGCCAAGAGGTAGCAAAGAAGCTTTCAGCGTGGCCGCCTCGGTAGTTCAGAACGATCGGCGTACCGACCCAGTGCGCGATCCAGACTGCGGGAGCTGCGAATAGGTGCCATGACCAGCCAGAGTTGGCCAACAGGTGGGCAACATCGGCCTGTTTAAGCGCCTGGCGGAGCCTGTATAAATAAGGAATAAGCCGGAACAGGGCGCGAATGCCGCGAATTTCCCCCACCCAGACCGGGCTGTAGGGTGCATTAGTAGCCACCAATGTGACCTGTGACTGTTCCAGCCTGAGTAGCCGACAAAGCTCTGCGGTTTGGTTAGCCATACCACCCGCTGGGGGAGGCACCGGGCCTATGACGCAGACCTTGAGATCTTTAAATGGCTTCTGCGACATGGTCCGCCTGCAATGAGTGGTAAATTCCGTGGTAGCGTCGCACGCTGTTAGCCCAATTTCTTTCTTGGTGAACGTAGTCTAATCCGTTGTCGATGACCGCTTGATGTTGGTCGCCGTTGCTAAAGAACTCACCGATTGCCTGAGACAACGCGTTGGCGCTGTCCGCCTCAAACAGGTAGCCATTACCTGCATGATTGATCAGTTCGCGATGACCGCCTACATCCGATGCCAGTACCAGTTTGCCTTGCGCCATTGCCTCCATCGGCTTGAGCGGGGTTACCAGTTCGGTCAGCCGCATCGATTTTCGCGGGTAGATCAGTGCATCAACCAAACTGTAATAGTCGCTTACTTGCTGGTGCGGTACGCGACCGGTAAAAATGACCTGGTGCTCGATACCCAGATTTTTAGCGAGTTGCTTCAAAGTGGCTTCTTGGGGGCCGCCACCGACCAGCAGCAGGCGTAGGTCGGGCAGGCTATTACGCAGCTGCTCAAAGGCCTGGATCAGGATATCCAGGCCTTCGTATTCATAGAATGAACCTATAAAGCCGATGACCTGTTTACTTGTCAAATTATGGCGGCTCAACAGTTCTGTCGATTTCGTGTGTAATGGCTGAAACTGATCCAGATCGACGGCATTGGGGATGGTAGTGATGCGTTCGGCTGGGATCCCCCTGGCAACGATATCGTCTTTGAGCCCTTGGCAGATACAGGTGACCGCATCTGCGTTTTTCAGCACGTAGGTTTCCATCGCTCGGGTCAGCCGATACCTCAGGCTGCCATCGCGACAGGTACCGAGATTAACGGCGGCGTCCTCCCAGAATGCACGAACTTCATAGACTAGGGGCAGGCCTGTTTGTCGTGCTGCCTGATAGGCGGCAACGCCGTTGAGGGCGGGTGAGTGAGCATGGATAATATCCGGTTGTTCGCGCTCGATAACTTCTAGAATACGCTGTTTAAGAGCAGGGATGATTGCCAGCTGATTTAGAACGGGAAGCGATCTCCAGGGAGCACTAACCGCTGGGCTACGGTAGAAATGTAATCCATCGTGGATCTCTTCCAGGCCGGCGCAGGCTCCCTGCTTAGGGCCGGTCACATGACAGGTTTTCAGGCCCTGTAGACGTTGATTGTTGAGGATGGCGCGGGTACGAAAAGTATAGCCACTGTGTAATGGAATGGAGTGGTCGAGGACATGGAGTATTTTCAATGTGGTCACTCCGGTTCAGGTGGCGTTTTTTTGCATAAAGGCGGCAAACATCATTAGGGTCCAGAGGGCTGCGCTGTTATCTCGCCGTCCGGATAGGTGCTGGTCGATCAGGGTTGTTAATGTGTTTGGGTTAAACAACCCACACTCCACCATGACACCACTTAACAGTGAATCCCGTAGTTTTTGTTGCAGAGGGCCTCGAAACCAGTTAGCCAGCGGCACAGCGAATCCCATCTTCTTACGATAGAGCACATCATGGGGCAGGTGTGGCTCCAATGCTTTTTTGAAGCAGTACTTGCCCTCGTGGCTCTGAAGTGTCGCTGTTGATTGGACGTTAAACGCCCATTCTACGAATTTATGATCCAGCAGCGGCACCCGTACTTCCAAAGAGTGCGCCATGCTAGCGCGATCAACCTTGGTCAAAATATCGCCAACCAGATAGGTTTTCATATCAATGTATTGAATTTTTTTCAGTGGATCAGTGGTGGGAGCGCTGGCTTCGTGATGGCGGAAGACTTCCAGTGAACTGTATCCGTTAAGTTTTGATTTTAGCTGGTCAGAAAAGAGGGCGTTGCGCGCGTCTTGGCGCATGATCGACATGGTGTTGTGGTAGCCCTCGACGCTGTCGAAAGCCATCGATTGGAACGTAGTCTTAGCGCGTAGAAAGCGTGGTGCCCAGTCCAACTTCGGGTATACCTTGCCAAGAAAACCAAACAGCGGACGGCGCAGTGCATAGGGTAGTTTGGTGCGTATGCTATCTTCGTTTAGGTGCCAGCGGTAACGTCGATACCCCGCTAGCAACTCATCCCCTCCATCGCCGGATAGGGCGACTGTAACGTGCTTTCGTGCCAGTTCGCAGACGCGGTAGGTGGGCATGGCGGAGCTGTCAGCATAGGGTTCATCGTATAGATCGGCTAGCTTGTCGATCAGATCAAAATCATCTTGACTGACGGTGCCGCTGTGATGATTGGTCTTATAGCGATCAGCAACTATCTGAGCATATTCTGTTTCGTTAAATTCTTTGACATCGAAGCCGATGGAACAGGTGTTTACAGGCGTGTCCTGCAGGTTAGACATTAGTGCTACAACAGCGCTCGAGTCAACGCCACCGGAGAGAAATGCACCCAGTGGCACTTCTGATACTAGGCGGATTTTTACTGCTTCTGTGAGTCGATCCACGAGCTCGCGCTCGGTGTCTTCTAGCGTTACAGATTCGCCACTCAGGCGGATATCCCAGTACTCTGTTGGTACGGGTTGAATCAGATTTTTCCGGTCGAGCAGTAAATAGTGGCCGGGTTCGAGTTTGAAAACATCAGCAAAGATCGTTTTAGGCTCAGGAATGTAACCAAAGGTAAAGTAATCCTCGACCGCCCGGTGGTCGATAGCGCGCGGTAGGTCGGGGTGCTGCTTGAGCACTTTTAACTCCGAGCCAAAGATCAGGGTGCCGTCAGCGAGGACGCTGTAGTAGAGCGGCTTGATCCCCAAACGATCACGGGCAATAAATAGCTGTTGCTGAGTCTGATCCCAAATGGCAAAGGCAAACATACCGCGGAAACGCTCGACACAGTTGGGGCCCCACTCTTCCCAAGCATGGACGATGGTTTCGGTATCGCTGTGGGTTTGAAAAACATGCCCCTTGGTGGTGAGCTCGTCAGCCAGCTCTTGGTAGTTGTAGATCTCACCATTGAAGACGACGCAAACGTTACCATCTTCGTTAAAAAGTGGCTGGTGGCCACCCGACAGGTCGATAATCGAGAGTCGGCGATGTGCAAGACCGATTCCAGGCCCATAAAAAAAGCCATCGTCGTCTGGTCCTCTATGCGACTGTATGCCGTTCATACGGGTTAACAGGGCTTGGTCTATTTCAGTTGCATTCTGCGGCAGGAGAATACCGGCAATTCCACACATAATCCTTTAACTCTAAGTCAGTGAGTTCGGTGAATAGACCGCGCTGTAACGATCGACCATTTGCGTAAGGCTGAATTGAGTTTCTGCCGTCTGCCTAGCATTGATACCTTGAATTGTAATTTTTTCTGCGTTCAAGGCGTACTCGGCCATGACCTCTACCAAGGCGTTAATCTGATCGCTGGGGGTCAGAGTACCGTTTTTGTTGTTTTCAACCAACTCGGAATTACCGCCGACATCGGTGGCAATAACGGGCAATCCGCTAGCGAAAGCTTCGAGTACTGTATTGGAGATCCCTTCGGCGAGCGAGGGCAGCACAAATAGATTAAAAAGCCGCATAAAGGCCGGGATTTGCTGTTGGTTACCCGCAAGCCACACCTGGTGCGACAGTGCTGCGGCTGTCATTTTTTGCTCTAAGGCTTGGCGGCATTCACCCTCACCGACAATGATTAGTCGAAGTCTGGGTGCTAAATCTGGCTGTGACTGGCACAGGGTGATAAATGCATCGGCTAACAGCTGATGATTTTTTACCGATGCTAGCCGACCTACGCAGCCAAAGATAATACTGTTGTCGCCGAGAAATCCGGTCGGAGTTTCTGCCTTATCACCCTCGGGGGTGAAGCGTTCTGTATCAACGCCGTTGATAATCTGGTGACACTGCTCGGGTCGGACGTTAATTTTATCGACAAGGTATTCGGCGGATTGAGCTGACAAGGCAATGAACTCGTGAACCAACGGTCTCAACGTTTGCTTGAGTCTGACATAGCGAGAATTAGTGCCGCCTAGATCGCTCATATCCCAGCCGTGCTCGCCATGGATACGTCGTCTGATACGGGCAAAAAAAGCCGGGATCTGATACTCCATAGTAGCCATGTTGCGGGTGTGAACAATATCGGGTTTCAGCCGACGCAGTACACGCCACATCGTCGAGTAATATTTCCAATCGGGGCCAGGGGCTTTATCGATAGATTCAATATGGATCGGCTGTTTAACCCGCTTGAAAAATTCGGGGTCAAAACCGCTTAAGCAGACGATGCTGTGCCGGTAGTTCTCGGCGGGTAGATGGTTAATCAAATTGACGATACCGTTCTCTAAGCCACCGGTGCCAAAATGATAAACGATATGGGTGATATGAATTTTTTTAGCCATCGCTTCTGCTTGGCTCCTGATCATTGCGTTCTAAGAAATCTGGAAGCTTGGCTAGGGTCTGCTGCCAGTTAAACTGGGCTTGAAGCCAATGCCGGTTAGCCTCGGAGTGGCCCTCGGGGTTACGGATTAGGCTATCACAGGCTTGGATAAAGAGATCTGGATTGTCAGCTATTTTTACAGATAGCTGAGGATGCAGTGGGATCCCCTCCATAGCCATGCCCGTTGCTACGACAGGCTTTGCCATGGCCATCGCCTCTAAGACCTTATTTTGTATTCCTCGTGCTATCTGCAGCGGTGCAACGACATGCAATGCCTGATCTATATAGGGGCGGACATCTTCGACTTTGCCGGTCACGACCACACGCTCAAGCTTGCTGAGCTGGTTTACCGCAGTACTGGGATTTGATCCTACGATAAAAAAACTAAGCTCTGGGTGCCGTACTGACAAGCTAGGCCAGACCCGATTGCAGAACCAGGCGACGGCATCCTCGTTGGCCCAGTAATCCATTGCCCCGGTAAATACGATGAACGGAGTGGGATGCACTCGGGGGTGATCTTTTACTGACTGTGGATCGAAGTACTGGCTGTTAACGCCGTTGTTAAAGTAGTCGACTTTAGTTGCCAGTTGTTGGGGGATGAGGGATCTAAATAACTCGGCTTCTTTTTCAGATACAAACAGGCTTTTATTAAAGCGCTCGGTGATGGCTTGTTCATAGCGCAACAGCAGTCGTTGTTCGCGCTGGTATATCCAACGGCTGAGTCCGGTTTTTTTCTGGGCATACTGGGCCCATTTATCCGAGTCAACATCCACGAAGTCGATAACACGGGTCGATGATTGATAGGGCTCTGCCTCAACGAACTGCGCCATCGCGCCGGAAAAAACCATGATCTGGTTGATCTTATGTTGCGACACTGTGTGCTCAACCCATTTTTGCAGTCTATTCGAACTATATAGGGTGAGTGTGACCGGTTTCGCCTGAATAAGCGCCAGTGCCGCCTTTAGGTACCGCTGTGATCGTGTAAGCGGTAGGCAGATTAGGGAGGCGCAGAGGGGGCGTAGTTTTTCGATATATTGCTCGTCATCAGGGTCATCAATAAAGCACCCTAGATGGACATCGTAATGCGTGCAAAGCTCAAGCAGAAGATGATAGGAGCGGATTTTATCGCCCTTGTTGGGCGGGTAGGGTATACGATGTGCTAAGAACAGTACCGAAGGGCGCATCCATTCATCTCGTGGCTTAAACTGCAGTATGTCAATAATAAAGGATCAGGGCGCAGAGCAGGATTTTTTCTGTTCTTAATCGATGAAATGATAAGGCTTTTCATGCGTCATCGGGGTAAAAAAGTTAAGATAGGGTTCGATTTAGCAGGAGTAAACCGTTTTCATGTCGGTAGTCGAGCAAAATGATGAGCCCGTTCCCTCATATAAGGTCGTTCCTATACTCGCCGGAGGTGGCACGCGGCTACCTGCCCACATTGGTATTCTGACAGCGTTGCAGGAACTGGATATCAAGTTTGACCATCTAGTGGGGGTTTCCGGCGGCAGTATCGTTGCTGCACTTTATGCCGCTGGGCACTCTGTCGAGGCGATCAATCAGATTGCGATGGAAACCGATTTTAGTCAGTTTCTGAGTCAATCGCTGTTTAAGCTGTTACGCAGTGGCGGTTTATCGTCAGGCGATCGTTTTGAAGCTTGGATAGATGAGAAGCTCAAAGGCGTGACGTTTAACGAGCTGGCCTATAATTTTCATGTAGTCGCGACCGATGTTAGAACCGGTCAGCCGGTCATCTTCGATAAGACCCGAACGCCTGATCTGAAAGTCTCTGCTGCAGTGCGTTTTTCAATGTCTATCCCGATTTTATTCAGTTTTAAACCCTTTAAGGAACACCTGTTGGTTGATGGCAGTATTCTTTCAGAAGAAGCGCTGCAGCGAGACTGGAGCGGTCGAGGTGACCCCGTGGTTTGTTTCAGATTGCGAAGCGCTCAGAGTGTCGTCGCCAACAAGAAGCAACCGCTGATCCCTCTGAAGCAATACCTATCAATGCTAATTCGCACCTTTATGACGACGATGTCGCGCGAGTACATCAGTGACTCCTTCTGGCATTCGACGATAGTTGTGCACACCGGAACGATTTCACCGATCGAGTTCAAATTGACCAAAGAGCAAAAACAGCAGCTGTTTAAAGCGGGCTACGACACCACAACCCGTGTGGTGCCGCTGAAATTGAAAAATACCGACGCCAAGAGAATTGCTGCTGATCTGCCTTGAAGGCGCTTACTGCTTGTTACAAGCTTGTTGCACTATATCGAGATCGACCATCCTCCCCCAGTGGAAATCTTGTAACAACTGCCTCAATCGGGGCTCGGTTTTGTTCAGATTTATATAATGCCGGAAACGTGACTTGAGTGAAGCGCCTTCGATTCTGGGCTGTTCTGGGTCGAGTTCCCAGGGGTGTAGATAGAACACGGCAGGGTCATTAAGCTGTTTGGATGCCCGCTGCATCAACCATTTAAACAGCGGGTAGGGGTAGAGTCGAAAATAGCCGCCACCGGCACAGGGGATACGACGGCCGAGCAGCTCGCAGGTGGTTACTGGAATCTCTAAAAGTCCGTTATCCCAATAAAAAGGTGTTCTGGCTGCATCAGGGTAGCCATAGAGGTCATGTGGCACGGGGTTGATACTGGAGCTGTAACGGTAACCGGCATCAAGCAGCTCATCAAAGGTCCAAGGGGTCTGTTCGGAAAAGGAAAAGCTCGGCGCGCGGTAGCCTTTAACTTCCTCGCCAGTCAGATCTTCGAGCAGCTGCTTGGCAGAGCGAATATCCTCTTTAAACTCAGCTTGGCTAAGCAGGTTGATGCGCTGGTGATTGTAGCCGTGGCTGGCAATCTCGTGACCAGCTGCGGCGATTTTCTTGATCATCGTGGGGTAGCGTTCGGCAACCCAGCCTAAAATGAAGAACGTGCCCTTGATGTTGTGGGCCTCCATCAGGTTTAGCAGGATGTCTGTATTTTTTTCAACTCGACAGCTATAGGATGGCCAGCGATGCTGGGGGCACTGGCCCTCAAATGCTGAGACTTGAAAGTAGTCTTCGATATCTATGCTGATAATTTTTTTCATCTAAAACAAGGCATAAAAGTAGTCGCTAGAGTTATTATTGATCAAATATTTAGGGTATCGCAATGTACTGGTGTTTCATAGCGCAAACGGTCATAGCGTGCAATGACGTCTGGATCGATTCTCAGAGAGACTAATGATGTTCAACTATGAAGACGCTTTTTCCAGAAATATTGGCTGGGTAACTGAAGCAGAGCAGCAGCAATTACGCAGTGCCTGCATTGCTATTGCCGGAGCGGGAGGGGTCGGTAGTGCTCACGCCTTGACGCTAGCCCGTTTAGGTATTGGAGCTTTCCAGTTGGCTGATTTCGACAAGTTTGATGTGCATAACTTCAACCGGCAGGCAGGCGCTTTCATGTCTACCGTAGGGGAGCCCAAAGTTGAAGTGATGGGACGTATGGTAAACGATATCAACCCTGAGGCAGATGTCAGGTTGTTTACTGAAGGGGTTAATAAAGACAATGTAGCAGCGTTTTTGGAGGGGGTTGATCTCTATGTCGATAGTTTGGACTTCTTTGCACTGGAGGCTAGAAAACTCATTTTTTCCGAATGTGAAAAACGCATGATTCCAGCAGTCACTGCTGCGCCACTAGGGATGGGGAGTGCTTTTCTCGCATTTATTCCCGGCCAGGGAATGACTTTTGAAGAGTATTTTAGGCTTGACGGTTTGAGTGAGAACGATCAATTAGTTCGGTTTCTGGTCGGCGTGGCACCGACAATGTGGCAGCGACACTATCTGGTAGATCCAACCCGGGCCGATTTTCAAGGTAAAAAGGGGCCCTCAACGGCTATGGCGGTTGACTTTTGTGCTGGAGTTGCTGCTACAAATGTCTTGAAGATCATTCTGAAAAGAGGGCGTGTGATTACCGCACCAAGGGGAATTCATTACGATGCATACCTCAATCGCACCAAGATTACTTGGCGGCCATGGGGGAACCTCAATCCGATCCAGCAACTGGCCTTTAGAGTCGCCAAGTCAATTGTGTTGGGCAAGTGAGTCGTATCTGGGGCTTTATCTGTGAGTGCGTGCCGCAATCATCATTCGCCCTTTAGTATGATATACCCTGTGCACATGCCACGCATCAGGGTGTCTTATGCGGGCAAGCTAAGATCTACAGTGGAATTGGTTAATTGATATGGGCATAGAGATTGAAAGGTATTGAGTGTCATTTTTTTTTACACTCTGGTTTTTGTTTTCTGTTATTGGGATTGATTTATAAATAATATCATAGTCTTGCGTATGTTGGCCTGATGATTGCTTTTAGCTTCTGTAGAAAGCAAGTCGCTAATCAATAGCAAGAAAGGATGATCACATGAAAAAATTAACAGTAGCGTGTGCTGTAGCAATGGTAACGCTTTCGGGCGCTGCGAATGCTAAGGTCACCATCAGTTTTGGCGAAGATATTTTCTTTGATTTAACCACAGTGGTTGCGGTTACTGCCCCGGCTTCCGCATACGACAGGTGCTTCGGGCCTGGACTTACCCTCTGTACCGGTGCAAATGACGCAGATCTGAAAACAGGAGTTTTTGACGATATCGGCTTCACCGGAATGCTGGCTACGTCCATCTATGATTTCTCTGATAATTTGGTAACTGGGCAGTTTTTTGATACCAATAAGGCCGCTGAGCTGGCTGCAGCAGGTATCCCGTCAACGCCTGAAACCCTGGCGGCAGTTATTGCCGATGGCCCAGGTGGTGCTAATGCGACGACGCTATCTTTGGTTACCCCTATCCACCCAACCCAGGTGGATATTGATGGTTTGAATCCAATCTCTGATTCTAATCTCGGTGCCCCTGGCGCTGATGATGAAGGTTTCGGATCTACTTGGCATATAGATACGGAGTTTCGTATCGATGGTGTTCTGGGGGCGGTGCTTCCCGATTATCAAAGTGGCTCATTTAACTTGATTTTTGATGACGGAGTTGCTCCTGCTTTCTCTATTTTGACCGCTACCTTTGAGCGTGACATTGTCGGTCTGGCAGCCAACGGCGTTACTGCGACGGCTGAATTGTTCTTCAATATCGATTTTGCATTTGCAGGACTTTTTTGGCTTGATGACGGCGTGAATCCAGCGGTTGATTTGTCCACCGTTGCCGGTGTTGACCCTACCACGGGGCCAGAGCTTAGAGTCGCGTTTAATGTTGACCCTGCAACACCTACCGCAGATCAGCTAGGGTATGTAACAAGTGCAGCTTCATTTGTTGATGAAGGGGCGGCTGCTGGTCAAGCAGATAAGGTTGTGATCAGACAGACAACGCTGGATGGTTCGGCTCAGATTCCATCAATCCCAGAGCCCGGAACACTGGCGTTGTTCGGATTGGGACTCGTCGGATTAGGTGCAGCGGCTAGTCGTAAAAAAGCCTAAGCCTTGGTCGTGAGTGTTTAAAGGGGCTTCGGCCCCTTTTTTAGTTTCTGAATCCGTGACTTAAAAACCACCTTAAATGCCTCAAACCCTGTAGCCACAAGGCTTTCAGCGGTAAAATACGCACTGACTTCCATTCACCCAGTCAGTGATTTTTTGATGATGCGAACCTTCAAGCTTGAGCAGTCTAAAACTGAGATTCTTTCACCTCATGGTGGACTGGCTCTAGTGGGTCATTGCCTCAATCAGCTGACAACTCTGAGCAAGACATCACGCACGATAACTAAACGGCACGGCATCAGCAATATCGATCTTATCCGTACCTATCTGGGGCTGATTTGCCTGGGTAAAAGTGACTTCGAAGCTGTTGAGCAGGCCCGCAAGGATCCCTTTTTCAAAGCGGCTATGGGAATCAAACAATCGGCGTCATCAGCCCGTCTACGACAACGCTTTGATGA
>TARA_R110002167_G_scaffold89012_10_pt1 | contig 54474 bp, 56 predicted proteins | sample TARA_R110002167 | Tara Oceans TARA_R110002167 (sample SAMEA4398238) | marine metagenome | biome: Polar Biome; feature: [MES] marine water layer (ENVO:01000295) within the mesopelagic zone...; material: water (ENVO:00002006), including particulate matter (ENVO:01000060) such...
TGAGCCGCCGGGCTTAACGACGATATGCTTGACCTGATAGCCGTCACCAACCGCCAGTGATTCGTAGCTGCCCCAAGGGCGATACACCAGCACATGACTGACCCCCTCCGAACGCCCCTCTTTCTCAAGTTGTTGGACGATGCGTTTGACGTCTTGCACACGATTACGGTCTGCGATGAGCACCGCGTCGGCAGTCTCAACAATGACGGCGTTCTCTATGCCGACCGCGGCGACAAGGCGCGAATGGGAGTGGATATAGCTATTGGAAACGCCCTCACATAGCACATCGCCAGTCAGCACATTGCCTTGAGCATCCTGCTCCGAGGTCTCCCAAAGCGCATCCCATGCACCTAGATCGTTCCATTGCGCATCTAGAGGCAGTACTACGGCGGCGTGGGTATTCTCCATCACCGCGTAGTCGATTGATTCCGAGCGGCACTCACTGAACAACTCTAATGGTACTCTGCGAAAATCGGCATCCGCCTCTAATTTCGCAACAGAGGCCTGACATACCTCGAGGATATCGGGCGCGTGCAGCGCCAACTCTGCCAGATATTGCCGGGCAGTGAACATGAACATGCCGCTGTTCCAATAATAATCGCCACTAGCCAGATAGCCCTGCGCGGTCTCGAGTGCCGGCTTCTCGACGAAGCGCTGAACATTAAAACCCGAGCCCACTGAGCTGCCACGCTGGATATAACCGTAGCCAGTCTCTGGAGCCGTGGGTACGATTCCGAAGGTCACCAGTTTGCCCGCCCGCGCCATGATTGCGCCATTCTCTATCACAGCCTGTAGAGCTTGGTGGTTGGGGATCGCGTGGTCCGCTGGCAGCACTAGTAAAACATCGTCTGGCGCTGCGACAAGGGCCGCCAATGCCACTGCTGGCGCAGTGTTGCGACCAATCGGTTCGAGTAAAATCGTGCCCCGCCGCTCGCCAATCTCGAGCAACTGCTGCGCACTAAGGAAGCGGTGTTCCTCGTTACAAATCACCATGGGCGCGCCGAGATCCGCGACACCTCGAATACGCGTAAGCGTAGTTTGGAAAAGCGTCTGAGCTGCCGTGCCGTCTTGCTCGCCATTGGATCGAGAAGATGCCAGAGAAGAGAATTGCTTAGGGTAAAGTTGCCGTGAAACCGGCCACAGGCGGGAACCGACCCCACCCGCGAGTACTACGGGAATTATCATTTTTGCTTCCTGTTCTACAGCGCCGCTCTTTGCGGCTTTGGGGCACGTTTCATCGTAGGATTCGTCCATGTTTCTGCGCCATAGTGTGGCATAAAAGGCATTGTTTCGCCGCCCGGCGTAGGCTGGAAGTGGAAAATAATATCGATTATTTGCCTGCACCGCGATAATATCGCAGCCTTTGCGAGCCAGCCGGCTCTTTATAACAGCAAATAATGGAAGTTTGACCCCTATTTATGAATGGCCATATCCGCAAAAGCTCCTACGAACGTAACGAACTACTAGACTGTGGCTACGGCCGCATGTTTGGACCGGGCAATGCCCGCCTTCCCGTCGGCAATATGCTGATGATGGACCGCATCATCGAGATCAACGACAGTGGTGGCGAACACGGCAAAGGCGAGATCATCGCCGAGCTCGACATACGACCCGACCTTTGGTTCTTCGACTGCCACTTCCCGGAAGATCCGGTGATGCCAGGCTGCTTAGGGCTAGACGCAATGTGGCAGCTAGTGGGTTTTTACCTCGGCTGGCGCGGCAATCTCGGCAAGGGCCGGGCACTCGGTGCCGGCGAGGTTAAATTCAGTGGAGAGATCCTTCCTACGGCTAAGAAAGTCACTTACCAGCTGTCTCTAACACGCGTCATCGAGCGGAAGTTGGTGATGGGTATTGCCGATGGTACAGTATCCGTTGACGGGAAAGTGATCTACACCACCAATGGACTGAAAGTGGGATTATTCACCCCCGAAAGCAGATTTTGATCAAACACCATCATCCAGTTAAGAGGTTTTTATGAGACGCGTTGTTGTTACTGGTATCGGTATTGTTTCCTGTCTGGGGGCAGACAAACAAACTGTGCTGGAGTCACTGCACGAAGGTCGCAGCGGCATCAGATTCCGACCCGAATACAAGGAAATGGGGCTGCGCAGCCATATCGCAGGGTGGATCGACCTTGATCTATCTGCACTGATTGATCGCAAGATTCTTCGCTTTATGGGCGATGCTGCCGCATTCGGCTATCTTTCGATGGAACAGGCCATTGCGGATGCAGGCCTTAAAGACGACGAGGTCTCCAATTACCGCACCGGCATTATCATGGGCGCAGGAGGCTCTTCCTCACAAGACCAAGTAGAGGCCGCCGACATCCTGAGAACTCAAGGGGTTCGCAAGATTGGACCCTACCGAGTCACACGCACGATGGGCAGCACTGTATCTGCCTGCCTGGCCACCCCATTCAAGATTAAGGGCGTGAACTACTCAATATCCTCTGCCTGCGCGACAAGCGCGCATTGCATCGGCAACGCCGTGGAGCTGATTCAGCTAGGCAAGCAAGACGTAATCTTTGCCGGTGGTGGCGAGGCGGAACATTGGTCCCTGACCAATATGTTCGATGCGATGGGCGCTCTTTCTACCAAATATAACGAAACCCCCGATAAAGCTTCACGCGCCTTCGACCAGGCCCGCGATGGCTTCGTGATAGCGGGTGGCGGCGCGGTTCTGGTAATCGAAGCACTCGATCATGCGATCGCGCGCGGCGCGAAAATTTACGCGGAAATCACAGGTTACGGCGCAACGTCCGACGGTTATGACATGGTATCTCCTGGCGGCGGAGGCGGCATCCGGGCGATGAAGATGGCCTGCGAAACTAGTAGCGGCCCGATCGACTACATCAACGCTCATGGCACCAGCACACCGGCTGGAGACGTCTCCGAACTGCGTGCGGTCAAGGAAGTCTTTGGCGATAATGCCCCAATCATTAACAGCACCAAGTCCCTAAGCGGGCACTCCCTTGGTGCTGCAGGTGCGCAAGAGGCGATATACAGCCTGTTGATGATGGAGAACAACTTCATCTGCGCGTCGGCTAACCTTGAGAATATTGATGAAGAAGCGGCAGGACTCAATATCCCTCAAACGCGCATCGACAATATTAAGCTCGACCGTATCTTGTCCAACAGCTTCGGCTTTGGTGGCACGAACGCGAGCTTGGTTTTCGAGCGTTACCAGCAATAAGCGCCGCACAAAGAGGATCGATGCTGTACGCCAAAACAAAGCGACACCTTAGGCTCGCACTTAGCCGTTGGCTAATTGCGACCTTCGTGCTCGCAACCGGCCTCTCTAGCGTCTTTGCCCAGAGCTTGCCCAGTGTTCTCACTGGGCCACGCTTCCTCCCCGTTGATCAGGCTTTCAATGTCTATACTAGCTTGCCGGCGCCCGGCGTATTAGCCGTCCACTGGCAGGTTGCACCGGACTATTATCTCTATCTAGATAAGTTCGATTTCTCCGTCTTAGAAAATGGAGAGCCACGCGAATTTTCCCTAAGCCTGCCCCAGTCCAGCGCCCATAGCGACGAATTCTTCGGAGATGTGCAGGTCTTTTTCGAAGACATGGCAGCTACGCTCACTTTCGCAGGAGATGCTCCTGAAGGGGAGATTGTCTTGCTGATCGAATATCAGGGCTGTGCGGAGGCGGGTTTTTGCTACACCCTGCAGCGCCGTGAGATTCCACTGCTTTTGTAATTCCCCAACGTACGACTTCTCGCAGTCCTGATTGAAAGCCTTCAATTCGAAGAAATTATGGTGAAACTCGATTAAAAATCTGAGAAAATGCCGACATAATTGCCGAAAGCAGTATAAAGCACAAAATCGCCAGCTTCGCTGAAAAACGAGACCATAATAATGGCAACGATACTTGTACTACATGGCCCGAACTTGAATCTATTGGGCAGTAGGGAACCTGAGGTCTACGGCTCCGAGACTCTCGCCGACATCAACGCGCGCCTCAATTACACCTGCATAGAGGCCGGCCACCATCTGCAGCACCTGCAAAGTAACGCCGAATATGAGCTGATTGAACGCATCCATGATGCGCGTAAGGAAGGAGTTAATTTCATCCTCTTCAATCCCGCCGCTTTCACGCACACTAGTGTGGCACTGCGCGACGCCATACTCGCCGCGGAAGTCCCCTTCATCGAAGTCCACATTTCCAATGTGTATAAGCGAGAGGCCTTTCGCCACAAGTCCTATTTTTCCGACATCGCTATAGGCACCATCACTGGCCTCGGCAGCCAAGGCTATGACTTAGCGCTGCAAGCGGCACTGCATCTTATTAAAAAGAATTAAGTCCTTTAAACACCCATAACACTGACAAGAGAAACTTTTATGGATATTAGAAAAGTCAAAAAACTCATCGAGTTACTAGAGTCGTCCGACATCGCGGAGATCGAAATCAAAGAAGGCGAAGAGGCCGTTCGCATTAGCCGCAATTCTAAATTCGCCCCAGCACAAGTTCAGGCTTACGCTCCTGCCCCTGCTCCGGCAGCAGCACCCGCGGCCGCAGCGCCTGTAGCCGCCGAGGAAAGCCCGAGCAAAGCGCTGCGTGGCAATCTAATCAAGTCACCAATGGTTGGCACCTTCTACCGCTCGCCGTCCCCGTCCTCTCCTGCTTTTGTCGAAGTAGGTCAGCACGTGAAAGTGGGCGATGTTATCTGCATCGTTGAAGCTATGAAGATGATGAACCAAATCGAGGCCGACCATTCCGGCGTCGTGGAAGCCATTTTAGTAGAAGACGGTGAGCCGGTTGAATACGATCAGGCCCTAATCACCATCGTTTAAGACCTAGGCACCGGCGTGCCTTTCATGTCACTACAAAAGGTTTGATTTCATGCTAGATAAAGTTCTGATTGCCAATCGCGGCGAAATTGCACTTCGAGTGCTCCGAGCCTGTAAAGAGCTCGGCATCAAGACAGTCGCGGTACACTCCAGTGCCGATCGCGACCTGATGCATGTTCGGTTTGCAGACGAGTCAGTGTGCATAGGCCCAGCCAATGCGACCGACAGTTATCTGAACGTGCCTGCCATTATCAGTGCAACAGAAGTCACTGATGCAGTCGCCATCCACCCTGGCTATGGCTTCCTGTCCGAGAACGCGGACTTCGCGGAGCAAGTCGAGAAAAGTGGATTTATTTTCATTGGCCCACGCCCAGAAACGATTCGCCTAATGGGCGACAAAGTCTCGGCCATCAAGGTTATGCGCGAAGCCGGTGTCCCAACTGTGCCAGGCTCCAATGGCCCAATCGACGACAATAAAGAACGCACGCTCTCAATCGCACGCGATATTGGCTACCCAGTGATCATCAAGGCCGCCGCCGGTGGTGGTGGACGCGGAATGCGCGTAGTACACAGCGAAGCCGCTCTTCTCAAGGCCATCTATGTAACGCAGTCAGAGGCTAAGGCCTTCTTCGGAAGCGGAGTAGTATACCTAGAGAAATTCCTCGAGAATCCTCGCCATGTCGAAATTCAGGTATTGGCCGACGGTCAGGGCAACGCAATCCACTTAGGTGATCGTGACTGCTCTATGCAGCGCCGCCACCAGAAGGTACTTGAGGAGGCACCGGCACCTGGCATTCCCGATCATATTCGTGCAGAGGTCGCCGCAACTTGTGTTAGAGCCTGCGAGAAAATGAACTATCGCGGCGCGGGCACCTTGGAGTTCCTCTATCAAGATGAGCAGTTCTATTTCATCGAGATGAACACGCGAGTTCAGGTTGAACACCCGGTTACCGAGATGGTGACTGGCGTGGACATCGTGAAGGAACAGCTACGCATCGCCAGTGGCGAGAAACTGTCTATCAAGCAATCCGACGTGAAGATCACCGGCCACTCCTTCGAGTGCCGTATTAACGCGGAAGACCCAGTGACCTTCCTACCCTGCCCCGGCAAGATCAATTTATTCCATGCACCAGGCGGCAATGGCATACGCGTAGACTCGCATATTTACAGCGGTTACACCGTGCCGCCTTATTACGACTCCTTGATTGCCAAACTCATCACCCATGGCGCTGACCGTGAAGGTGCATTGGCGAGAATGAGCAATGCCTTGGACGAATTATTGATCGATGGCATTCGCACCAATACGCCATTGCACAAGGATATTATTCGCGATGCGGAGTTCCAAAAAGGCGGGGTAAACATCCATTACCTCGAGAGCAAGCTTACTTCTCAAAATAAGTCGAAGTAAGACTATGCCTCTTACCCTGTCGGCGTTTGCCGACTCTAGAGCGCGATCCTGATGCCCTGGCAGCAACTCAAAATAAGTGTCAACGAGGCCGATGCCGCCCTTGTCGAGGAAACTCTCGACGAGTGCGGCGCGGTGTCCGTCACCATGATGGATAGCGAAGATCAGCCTGTGTTTCAGGTCGATCTCGGCAGCACTCCGATCTGGCAACATACCGAAATCTTAGGCTTGTTTGCTCACGATGCGCAGATGGCCGATATCGTCGCACGCGTGCATGCTCGCGTACCCACAAGCAAGGACTCCCCTATCGCGATCGAAGAGATCGTCGACACGGAGTGGGAGCGCGTATGCATGCAAGACTTCAAACCTATGCGCTTCGGTGAGCGCATCTGGATTTGCCCAAGCTGGGAGACTCCACCGGATCCGACTGGCGTCAACATCATGCTAGACCCCGGCCTCGCTTTCGGCACCGGCACTCACCCCACGACCGCTCTATGTCTCGAATGGCTGGGCGAGCAGGACCTGCAAAACAAGATCGTCATCGACTACGGCTGCGGCTCAGGCATTCTGGCGATCGCAGCGGCCTTGTTAGGCGCAGACAATGTAATCGCGATCGACAATGACCCCCAAGCAATCCTGGCCTCCGAGAGCAACCGCGACCTCAATGGCGTGTCCGCTGAACAAATGAGTGTGCATCTACCAGGTGTAGAGGGACATCCCTTAGCCGACATCGTCGTCGCCAATATCCTAGCCGGCCCACTCGAAGAGTTAACCCCTGTCATCGCCGCATTGTTAAAACCCGGTGGTAAGCTCATTCTATCTGGGGTACTTTCGCAGCAGACCCAGTCGCTTTTAGATAGCTACCAAGCCTATTTCACTATGCTTGAACCAGCGCTGCGAGAAGAATGGGTTCGCGTCGAAGGAATTAGGCGCTAACATCGATCGAAACAGCGTTTGCCCCCTATGAGCCTTTTCATCACACAATGCCCTCATTGCCACACCTCGTTCAGAACCAGCGTCTCTCAGCTGCAATCTGCTGACGGCATGGTGCGCTGCGGGGCCTGCCTGCGGGTTTTCGCTGCCGACGACAACTTACTCCCTTCCGCCGACATTCGCACTATCAACATCCCTGTCCAAGAGGACATAGAGGACGAAGAGGAGTTCGAGGCACTCGATGAGCAGCTTCCCATATCCGAGCTCGAGGTAGAGGATGAGGAAATTGCGCAGGAGGAAGAGACTGACAGCATCTTCACTCTGGACATGGCCGATTCTGTCCCCAACCGCTTAAGCCCGAGTATTTCGACTGACGAGCCATTCTGGGAGTTAGTCGAAGAGGAAAGCGCTCCCGATGAGATTACGGAATATGAAGCCGACGAGGACGAGGACGAGGATCAATCTGACAGCCGCGAACCTGAAGATGAAACCGAGGAGCCTGGAGAAACTCTAGACGAGCCGGATGAATATTTAGAAGAAGAACTAGAAGAGCTCCCCTCAGAGACAGAGGCCGAAGAACCGAAGGCAGCACCTCCAGCGCCAAGGGAAGAGGCACAGATTCGCTCTCGCATGACGGCTATCGATTTCGATGACGATATCTTGAACGACAATTCGGATGCACGCAGCTTCACACGCTTTAGTGCCGAAGAAATTGAAGGCGTGCGCGAGGCCGAGACGCCCCTCGAGCTTGATTGGCAAGAAACCGCAGGAAAAGGCCGCTCTACGGCAATTTTGTGGCTACTCTCCTTGCTACTCGTTCTTGGCATCGCTGGGCAATATCTCTGGTTTAATAAAGACAGCTTAAGCCAGAACGCCAGCTTGCGCCCGCTACTGAATGGCTTCTGCAGCGCGCTTCGATGCGAACTGCCAGCGCTGGTCAACATACGGGCTATTCGCAGCGACACCTTAGTGGTACGCAGCCATGACGAGATATCTAACGCATTGTCAGTAAACTTCCAGTTTCGTAACGACGCCGGCTTCGCCCAACCCTTTCCCGGCCTCGCCCTCCTCTTCATGGATGCCAACGACGCACTAGTAGCGCAACGGCGCTTTGCGCCCGAGGAGTACTTGCCCGAGGGCGTCGCAAACCTGCGCCTCATGCCGCCAGGCGCACCCGTGCAAGTTCGACTGGACATCCTCGACCCTGGCGGCAAAGCTGTTAACTACGAACTCAGTTTCTATGCGATCCAAGCCGATTAATTGCGCAGTAAAGGCGCTGCCGGCAAGGCACACACGCTAACGACCCTAGTATTTGCCCTATTTTTGCCTTCCTACGCTGGCTACGCATCGTTATGATACTCATCAAGTTTTAAGTGGATCCATTGTGAAAGAAGCGAAACCTGTGATTACTATCGGACAACATGCACTCGACGGACGCGTCATCCTTGCTCCGATGGCGGGCATAACCGACCAACCCTTCCGTGACCTCTGCGTAGAGCTTGGCGCTAGCCTTGCTGTGTCGGAGATGCTGACCTGCAACTCCGACCTATGGAGCAGCAGGAAGAACCGCACGCGCTTCATCCACTCCGCAAACGGCAGTCTAAATTCGATTCAAATCGCAGGTTCTGACCCGCAGATGATGGCCGATGCTGCACGCATGCATGAGGATCTCGGCGCCGATATCATCGACATCAATATGGGCTGTCCCGCGAAGAAGGTCTTGAAAAAGGCGGCAGGCTCGGCCTTGCTCAAGGATGTCGATCTGGTCACGCGGATACTCAAAGAAGTGGTCGATGCCGTAGCCATTCCCGTCACACTGAAAATCCGTACCGGATGGTCACCCGAGGCGCGCAATGGCGTAGAGATCGCGAAGATCGCCGAGGACGCAGGCATTGCCCTATTGTCAGTACACGGCAGAACACGAGAGTGCCGTTTTGTCGGCGAAGTCGAGTACGACACGATCAAGGCGATCAAGGCTGCCGTATCGATTCCCGTGATTGCCAATGGCGATATCAGCAGCGCACACAAGGCTAAGCAGGTACTCGACTATACCGGGGCCGATGGCGTCATGGTCGGGCGTGCAGCACAGGGAAACCCCTGGATCTTCGAACAGATCAATCACTATCTCGCAACTGGACAAGAGCTGGCTAACCGACCGATCGAGGAGCTACGCAGCATCCTCCTAAAGCATCTAGATCAGCTGCAGGCCTTATACGGCGATTTCAAGGGCGTGCTCTTCGCGCGCAAACATGTTGCTTGGTATACCGAGTCACTGCCAGGCAGCGACAATTTGCGCCGCCGTTTCAATGCCCTGACGTCCTATGAAGAGCAAGTCCGTGAGCTTTCGGACTACTTCGAACCATTATTAGACTAAGGGATAGCCGCTCGACGGCCCCCTCAAGCGAGCCTTAACGAGTTAACTAACGAACACCGACTTAAGCCTTTGCCCTGTGGAAAACACTATGTATATCGCGCCACAACAACAAAAATCGAGCCTACGCAATGACGTCGAGAAAGCGATGCAGCAGTACTTTGCTAACCTCGGCGACGAGTCCGTAACCGATCTATACCAATTAGTTCTTCACGAAATCGAAGGCCCACTTTTAGAGGCTGCACTGCGCCACTGCGCTAGCAACCAAAGCAAGGCCTCTATCATGCTAGGTTTGAACCGTGGTACCCTACGCAAGAAACTGAAACAACACGGATTGTTGTAACCAGACTCGCGTTTTAAGCAGACTCTGGTGCCCGGATAACATTGATCTGGCGGCGCGTAACGGACCCCCGCCCATTCAGCCTAAGATAGACCTTCTCACATGCCCACATCTAATTCAGCCGTAGTCCGGCGCGCCCTTATTAGCGTGTCCGACAAGACCGGCATCGTCGCCTTTGCAAAATCACTCCATAGTGCCGGTATCGAAATACTCTCGACCGGCGGTACCTATAAGCTACTCAAGGCGGAGCAGATACCCGCTATCGAGATCGCCGACTACACTGGCTTTCCCGAGATGATGGATGGTCGGGTGAAGACCCTGCACCCTAAAGTTCACGGCGGCATTCTTGCGCGCCGCGATATCGACCAGGCAGTGATGGAAAGCCATCAGATTCCTCCAATCGACCTCGTCGTTGTGAACCTCTATCCCTTCGAAGCCACAGTTGCCAATCCCGATTGCGACTTGCCTACGGCGATTGAGAATATCGATATCGGTGGCCCCACTATGCTGCGCGCCGCGGCTAAGAATAATGCCTGGGTCGGAGTGATTGTGAATCCGAGCGATTACGACCGTGTACTCGCAGAGCTGAAGGAGAATAACGGAGCACTTAGCGCCGCAACTCGCTTCGACCTCGCCGTGCGTACTTACGAACATACTGCGGCCTACGATGCTGCAATCGCGAATTACTTGGGCCAACGCGTGCCAAGTGGCGCCGAAGACGAGACGCTACCTGCCGCGTTCCCACGCACCTACTCCATGCAGTTCGTGAAGAGCCAAGACATGCGTTATGGCGAGAATCCGCACCAGAAGGCGGCGTTCTATGTAGAGAAAAATCCTCAAGAGGCGAGCATCAGTACTGCGGTACAACTGCAAGGCAAGGCTCTCTCCTACAATAATATTGCGGACACCGACGCTGCGCTGGAATGTGTTAAATCGTTCTCAGACCCAGCATGCGTCATCGTAAAACACGCCAACCCTTGCGGCGTTGCTGTGGCCAGTGATATCGGTCGCGCCTACGATCTAGCCTTCCAGACTGACCCGACTTCTGCATTTGGCGGCATCATCGCCTTCAACCGAGAGCTAGACGCTAGCACGGCCAAGGCCATCGTAGAGCGCCAGTTCACCGAAGTGATTATCGCGCCTAGCATTACCGCCGAGGCCCTGAAGGTCGTGGCGGCCAAGCAGAATGTCCGCGTGTTAAGTTGCGGACAATGGGCAGCCACGCCACAGCACGCATTCGATTATAAGCGCGTCAACGGCGGCCTCCTCGTGCAGGATCGCGACATCCATCAAATCACTGCAGCGGACCTCAAGGTCGTCAGTAAGCGTCAGCCTAGCCCACAGGAAATCGAAGACCTTCTGTTCGCATGGAAAGTGGCGATGTTTGTGAAATCCAATGCGATTGTTTACTGCAAAGACAAACAGACTATTGGCATCGGCGCCGGCCAAATGAGCCGCGTCTATAGCGCCCGTATTGCAGGCATCAAAGCCGCCGACGAGAAGCTTGAGGTACGCGGTTCCGTCATGGCCTCCGACGCCTTCTTCCCGTTCCGCGATGGCATCGACGCCGCCGCGCAGGCAGGGATCAGCGCGGTCATCCAGCCCGGCGGTTCAATGCGCGACGACGAAGTGATCGCCGCAGCAGATGAAGCCGACATGGCGATGGTATTCACCAGCGTTCGTCACTTTAGACATTGATGGCAAGCCTGCCCCAAGGGGCAGCGCATTGAGACGAGATTGCAGAGTATGAATGTATTGATTATTGGAAATGGCGGTCGCGAACACGCGATCGCTTGGCGCATTAAGCAATCGCCACAGGCTGGCAAGGTCTTCGTAGCACCGGGCAATGCCGGAACGGCTTTAGAGAACGGCGTCGAGAATGTCGCTATAGACACCCTCGACTTCCCCGCCCTAGTCGAGTTCGCCAAGGCAAATGATGTCGGGCTCACTATAGTGGGACCAGAGGCACCATTGGTGGAAGGCGTAGTCGATTTCTTCAGCGCGCAAGGCTTGCGTTGCTTCGGCCCGAATCAGAATGCCGCACAGCTTGAAGGTTCCAAAGCCTTCACCAAGGACTTCCTGAAACGCCACCAAGTGCCCTCAGCTGACTATCAGAATTTCACCGAGATCGAACCCGCTTGTGCCTATGTTCGAGCCCAAGGTGCGCCTATCGTTATCAAGGCCGATGGTCTTGCCGCCGGCAAAGGGGTGATCATCGCGCAGAGCGTTGCCGAGGCCGAAGAGGCGATTCACGACATGCTCGCGGGCAATAAGTTTGGCGATGCGGGGCATCGCGTCGTCATCGAACAGTTTTTACAAGGCGAAGAGGCGAGCTTCATCGTCATGGTGGATGGTAATAATGTATTGCCGTTTGCGACCTCACAAGATCACAAGGCCAGAGACGATGGCGATAAAGGCCCTAACACCGGCGGCATGGGAGCCTACTCACCAGCCCCAGTAGTCACGCCAGAGCTGCACGATAAAATTATGGCGCAAGTCATTATGCCAACCGTCAAAGGCATGCGCGAAGACGGCAACCCCTATGTGGGCTTCCTCTACGCTGGCCTAATGATCTCTCCAGACGGCGACATCAATGTAATCGAATACAACTGCCGCTTCGGCGACCCTGAGGCCCAGCCCGTCATGATGCGGCTGCAGTCCGACCTCATAGAGCTATGCAATCAGGCCTTAGACGGTCGCCTCGATCAAATCAGTGCGCAGTGGGATCCGCGCCCAGCGGTAGGCGTAGTGCTTGCCAGCGGTGGTTACCCAGATAGCTATAACAAGGGCGATGTCATTAGCGGCTTAGAGCATAACCAAAGCGCAGATCGCAAAGTCTTTCACGCAGGCACCCGTTTAGAAGCCGACCAGGTCCTTACTAATGGCGGCCGAGTCCTTTGCGCCACCGCATTGGGAGCGAACGTCACCGAGGCTCAGGCGGCGGCCTATGACTTGCTCAAACAGATCGATTGGAATAATGTTTACTACCGACGTGATATCGCCTACCGCGCCATAGCGAGAGAAAATGTCTGAGCAACACAGCAAGCACAATAGCCTCGACCAACTGATCGTCCAATTCGATCAGGCACTGCGCACGCTTATCCCGGGCAGCAGCACAGCAAGGCGCGCCTCCCCGGCAGTAAATGTTCCGGAGGCTGAACTGGATGCAAGCGAGCGCAAACGCGCCGCAGGCTTGATGCGAATCAATCACACCGGTGAGGTTTGCGCGCAGGCGCTCTATCAAGGGCAAGCCCTTACAGCGAAACTGCCCGACATCCGTCAAGCAATGGAAGAGGCAGCGCAAGAAGAAGTCGATCACTTGGCCTGGTGCGAACAAAGACTGCAAGACTTAGATAGCCGCGCGAGCCTGCTCAACCCAGCCTGGTATGCGATGTCTTTTGGCTTGGGTGCAGCTGCCGGTCTAGCGGGCGACAAATGGAGCCTAGGTTTCGTCGCCGAAACCGAAGAACAGGTGTGCGAGCATCTCAAAGAGCATCTGGAACGCTTGCCCGCGAACGACGAGAAAAGCAAAGCCGTTCTACAACAGATGTTAGTCGACGAGAAAGTTCATGGCGACACAGCCCGTCAAGCTGGCGGAGCATCCCTTCCCTTACCCGTCAAGCTCGGCATGCAAATGCTATCGGTCGTAATGAAGAGAACTGCCTACCGCCTCTAGCGCTAGCCTTCTATAATTTCGAAATCGTGCGTAATGTGCACGCCACCTTTCTCTAGCATGATCGTCGCGGAGCAGTATTTCTCTGCCGACAACGTTACGGCTTTGGCCACCTGCTTTTCACTAAGATCTTTACCGCTAATCTTGAAATGCAGATGAATCTTCTCGAACACGGCGGGTACGCTATCGGCGCGCTCGGCTTGTACTTCCGCAACACAGCCGGTCACGTTCTGACGAGCCTTCTTCAATATGCTGACGACATCGTAGGAGGAGCAGCCGCCTACACCAATCAACAACATCTCCATGGGGCGTATGCCGATATTATGACCGCCACTGGATTCTGGACCTTCCATTAGAACGGAGTGGCCACTGCCAGACTCACCAAGGAACATTACTTCGTCTACCCAGCGTACTTTCGCTTTCATCATCGTCTCTCTCTTGCTAATGTCAGAACTATCTTTGCGCACACTTATTAGTGAGGCGGCAGATTACCACAGTCAATCGCGAAGGACGAAGTGGCAAACATTCACAGTATTAGTAGACTGTGGTATACAATTGCGATGTTTTCGAAATGAAAGCACACACGAAGACTTAATGCGTACAGCGGAATGCTTTTTGGGGAAGGGGAAATAAAATATGGCGCTTTCGGCTATCACGCCACATATTAAGGACTTGGAAAATTTCTTAACCAATTGCCATCGACGACGCTACCCCAATCGCAGCACCATCATTTACGAAGGCGATACCTGCAACACGCTCTATTACATCATCGAAGGATCTGTTTCCGTTGTACTCGAAGATGATGATGGCAAAGAGGTCGTCATCGCCTATCTAAATCCCGGCGATTTTTTCGGCGAAATGGGCCTGTTCGAACAGAAAGAAGCACGTAGCGCTTGGTGCCGTACTCGCAGTGCCTGCGAAATTGCGGAGATCAGCTACGCGAACTTCAACAGCTATATACGCTCCCACCCTGAGATCGTCTTCACCATCGGCAAGCAGATGGCGCATCGCCTGCGCAATACCACACGTAAAGTAGGGGATCTTGCCTTCTACGACGTGACAGGACGCATCGCACGCACCCTTATCGAACTCAGCAAAGAGCCCGATGCGATGACCCATCCAGACGGTATGCAGATTAAGATTACTCGACAGGAATTGGGACGCTTGGTTAATTGTTCGAGAGAAATGGCTGGGCGAGTTCTGAAAACCTTAGAGGAACAGGAACTGATCCACGTCAAAGGCAAGACCATCGTCGTTTTCGGAACGCGCTAAACGCTTTCCAGTTTAGGCGGCCCGGTCCGTGTAATATTCTTGATTATTCTCTTCCTGCGCGGCGCTGTTTAGAATCTGCTGCTTACGCGAGAGGATCAGCTGCAACTTCTCCTCACCCTCTGGGCCTTTCAATGGTCCATTCATAAGATAGCTCTCTGCCGCTCGATAATGGCTTAGCGCCTTCTTCGAGTCGGCCCGCGCCATGGCCTGCTCTGCCATGTGAATATTCGAGTTTACGCCTACCAACGCACTCAGCATGCCTAGATGCCTTGCAGTGGACTCCAACACTTCTCCGCTGACCTTGCGCACCTCATAGAGATGCCGAATCAATGCCAAGGCATCATTGATATGCCCACGCGCCTTGATCACTTCTCGCTCGCTGTTGAGGCTAGTCTTGTTGTCTGACTTAGGTCGCTTAGCATCGCCCCCTGCACTTTTTTCTGCAGCGCCACCTTGCCGCATCTCCTGTTCAATATTACTTCGTGCTGGGTCCAGCTTCTGAATTCGTACAAGATCACTCTTCAGAGCTTGGCCTAGTACACGGCCTACCTCGGGATTGTCATCGACCTCTTTGAGGTTCGTGATGACGCTCTTGATCGAAGCACAGCGCCTATCTAGTGCAGCCAAACGGTAGAGGCGAATGACGTTGCGTTCCTGACGCTCCTGAACCAAATGCACAAGCACCAGTGAGCCGACCATTAAGGCGACAAGGGCAAACAAGGCTGGAACACTGGATAAGAGCATTGGGCACCGAAGCAACGGATGAGTTTGTCGCATTTAGCGATCACTTATCTGTTATCGGCGCTTTAGGGGAGAGGTTTACTCATTTCGGTGCGAAAGAAGTAATTCAGAGCAGAATTAGGCCCCAGACCATCGCGACCATCATCATGCCAAGGAAGACAGCGGCAGATCCAATATCCTTAGCTTGGCGTGATAGCTCATGATATTCGCTGCCGATTCTGTCCACGACAGCTTCAACGGCGGTGTTGAGCAATTCGATAATCATCAGCAATAGGATGCTGCCAATCAGCAGAACCCGCTCTACCGGTGTTTGGCCGAAATACAGCGCAAGGGGCGTCAAAATAATCAGGCATAGCACCTCTAGACGAAATGCCTCCTCGCTAGAGAATGCGGATCGCAAACCCGCAAAGGAGTAGCGCGCCGCGGCGATAAGTCGCGGAATGCCGTGCCGCTTAGGGGGGATCGGAGGCGGTACGGAGCCTACTAAACCTTCTTCAACATCGGGAAGTTTTGCCATATCACGCGAACAACTCTTGTAGTTTCAAGCCAGGATTAGGGGCGCGCATGAAAGTCTCGCCGATCAGGAAGCCGTAGATTCCCTTGGCGAGCATCGCCTGCACATCTTGCGCATCGTGTATGCCGCTCTCAGTAACTAGCAGAACGCCCTCGGGCAAACGCTGCGCAAGCCGGTAGCTTACGCCAAGATCCGTCTCGAAGGTGTGCAAGTTGCGATTATTCACGCCGATCAAGTCGAAACCTGCCTCCAGCGCGATGTCGAGCTCCGCCTCATCGTGCACTTCAACCAGGACATCTAGACGCATCTGCCGCGCATAAGTCGACAGCTCTTTTAGCTGCGCTGGAGCCAAAGCGGACACGATGAGCAGAACGCAATCCGCTCCTATCGCCTTTGCCTCGGCCACCTGGTAGGGGTCGATGATAAAGTCTTTACGAATAACAGGCAGCGATGTGGCGGCTCGAGCCTGTTGCAAGTACTCGATACCCCCCTGAAAGAACTCTCGATCGGTGAGCACCGAAAGGCAGGCTGCGCCAGCGGTTTCATATTGAGAGGCGATCAAGGCTGGATAGAAATCTTCGCGGATTAGACCCTTACTTGGCGATGCTTTCTTAATTTCCGCTATTATCGCGGGCTTGCGCGCCTCGATACGAGAGCGCAGGGCACCGATAAAGTCCCTTCGATCATTGTTCTCTTTAGCGCTCTGCTCTAAAGCACCCAAGCTCGTGATCGCACTATCTCGCGCTATCTCGAGATGTTTCTGGGCGATGATCTTGTGCAAAATTGTGGCGGTGTTCATAGGCTTAAATTCAGTCCTCGAAGCGACTAGTGTGGGCGGCCAATTGCTCGAGCTTACGCAAGGCGTCGCCACTTCTCATAATTTGCTGTGCACGGCGCACCCCTGCCGCGATGCTGTCTTCGATATTCGCTGCATAGATTGCCGCGCCGGCATTCAGTGCCACGATATCGCCGGCATCCTCGTCCTCATAACTCAAGGCTTTGCGTACTAAGGCCAGGCTTTGCTGGGCGTCTTCGATCTGCAGATTTGCGAAGCCGTCGCGGCGCCGCATACCGAATTCCTCGGGGGTGATGCTGTAGTGACTTATCTGCCCATTGCGCAGCTCGCCGACTCGAGTAGCGGCACTGATGCTGATCTCATCAAGGCCGTCCTCAGCCGCCACGATCAGTACATGCCTACTCCCGAGGCTTGCCAACACATCTAACATCATGTCGATCCACTGGGCATCGTTAACCCCCAGCAATTGATTAGGCGCCGAGGCGGGGTTGGTCAGCGGTCCGAGCAGATTGAAAATGGTGCGCATGCCGATCTGCTTACGCGGCCCTATCACATGTTTCATGGCACTGTGGTGGCCAGGGGCAAACATGAAGCCAACGCCGACCTTGTCTATGCAATCGGCAACCTGAGCGGGGCTAAGCGTTAGTTTCACGCCCGCGGCCTCTAATAAGTCCGCACTGCCACTCTTGCTCGTTGAACCGCGATTACCGTGCTTGGCCACTTGGGCACCGGCACAGGCCGCCACCATGGCCGCTGCGGTAGAGATATTGAATGTGTCTGTCCCCGTGCCACCGGTACCACAGGTATCGACCAAGTGTCCGTTGTCGACCACATCGACCCGGGTCACCAGCTCACGCATCACCTTCGTTGCCCCTAAGAACTCGGCCGCGCAAATACCCTTTAGCTGCAGGGCCACTAGGAAGGCAGCGATCTGCGCGTCTGTCATCTCGCCCGTCATAATGCCGCGCATCAGCTGCGTCATTTGTGCTTCGCTCAAATCTTGGCGCTGTGCTAGGTGGCGAATCGCCGCTTTAATATCCATGGCTTATGCTCTTTACACTCTTCCTACGTCGAGGAAGTTCTTCAATAGTTGATGACCGTGCTCACTCAGAATCGACTCGGGGTGGAATTGCACGCCCTCGATTGGCAGTGTGCGATGGCGCACCCCCATAATCTCGTCCACCCTGCCGTCGGCTTGCTCGGTCCACGCTGTAATCTCTAAGCACTCGGGAAGAGTATCTTTCTCGATTACGAGGGAATGATAACGAGTGGCCGTGAAAGGATTACTAAGCCCCGCGAACACCCCTTTACCGTAGTGATGCATCTCCGATAGCTTGCCGTGCATGACCTTATTGGCGCGCACGATCTTACCGCCAAACGCCTGGCCTATACTCTGGTGCCCTAGGCAGATGCCTAGAATAGGAATCTTGCCACCAAAATGATGAATAGTTTCGACCGAAATACCCGCCTCGTTTGGCGTGCACGGGCCAGGGGAGATCACGATCTTCTCGGGGGCTAAGCGCTCGATCTCATCGATGGTGATAGCATCGTTACGGTAGACCCGCACATCTGCCCCTAGTTCGCCCAAATACTGGACGATGTTGTAGGTAAACGAGTCGTAATTATCAATCATTAACAGCATGTGCAGGCTTTCCTCTAGAGCGCCCCAATCCGGCGTCGGGAATTCTAGCATGGAAAGATTCGCCGCTTCTGCCCCTGTTTGGCCTCCGTGCTCGCTTCCAGAGCGTGTAAAGAGGCAGCCATGCTACTATTGCCCCGCATATCTAACTCCGAGGCGAGAATGCCAAAACGCAGCAAGAATAAGACTCTGATTAGAAAACGCGGCCGTAAAGTCGGCCAGCCACCGGGCACCCTCGTCCACGTTGGCGAACAGCACTCAGAGAATACTTCGCTGACGTTGGCGCGCTACAACCAAGAAACCTATTCCGAACAAACTCTGCAGCAAGTCGGCGACTTAGATCTCAACACCCATCCCGACCAGGTACTTTGGTGTCATGTTCAAGGCGTGCATGACGCGACAGTGGTACAGGCTCTAGGCGAAAAATTCCAACTGCACCCTCTAGTGATGGAAGACATCCTCAACACCGATCAACGCCCAAAACTCGAGATCCATGAGCATTACCTCTACATCGTTGTGAAGACTCTGGAATTCGATGCGGAAGCGAACGAAGCACGCATTGAACAGATCAGCCTCGTACTAGGTAATGGCTTCTTAATCTCCTTCCAGGAGGGAAGCAACGAGCTGTTCCAAGGGGTTCGCAACCGCCTCAACTCCGGCCGGCGCCTGCGCGCACTGCGTGCGGATTATCTGGCTTATGCGCTGATCGACACCCTCGTAGACAATTACTTCGTATTGCTGGAAAAATTCGGCGACAACGTAGAATTGCTGGAAGAGGAGTTACTCAACAATCCGAATCCGACTACGCTGGCCAAGATCCATCACTACAAGCGTGAAATGTTATTACTACGCAAGGTAGTCTGGCCACTGCGCGAGGTGCTAGTAAGCTTGAGCCGAGACGAAAGCGAACTGGTGTCACGTGACACACAAGTATTCGTGCGCGACGTCTATGACCATACAATTCATATTATGGATAGCATCGATACAATAAGAGACCTACTCGCGGGAATGCTAGACCTGTACATCTCGAGCGTGAGCAATCATATGAACGAGATCATGAAGGTATTGACGATATTTGCGTCTATATTCATGCCACTGACGTTTATCGCAGGTGTATACGGAATGAACTTCCAACACATGCCAGAGCTCACCATGCGCTGGGGCTATCCAATCGCAATGGGAGCCATGATCACAATAGGCGTAAGCCTAGCCGTGTACTTCCGCTGGAAGAAGTGGCTTTGAATAAGTTGGTGCTAAGTTTGGAGTGCTAGATTGGTGGTTGGAGCGCTAATCTTTTGGATTCGAAGTCTAGCTTTGAGGTTGGAGCGCGCTGCACGGTAGGAGCGCTTGCCCTAGCATGGGGGGGCTTGCCCGCGAATGGTTTAAATCATCCACAGATCTGCATCAATCCACCCCATTCGCTTGCAAGGCAAGCTCCTACAGTCAGTTGTTTCTATCAGGGATGGGTTAAATCGAACCTGCATAACAAAAAAGCGCTGATCCATATCGCACCTACAAAACCAGAGGGGCAATGTGGGGTGCTTCGATGCAGGACCATGAGCCGCCCGGATGGCGGCGATTGAGCCCCCATGGATGGGTTCACGGCGTGTCCAGCAGCGAAGTACGCCGCAGTGCCACTCGCGCTACGGAGCTCCGAACTAGAGCAAGCTGGATTTATTCGTAACTACAAACCCGCTAGTTTTCGAATCCGAATTGTTTCTAGGAATGGGGCTGGATTGGCGATCACTTCGAAGTCTCTTTCTTCCGGTAAGCAGCTGGGGCGTACGTATTCGACTAGTCGCTCGAGCGGATCGCAGAACAGCATATCGAATGCTAATCTATCTTTCCCATATAGACCCCTATGCAACATATTGGCCGAAAAGACGAGTAGATCCCCGCGCTCCATTGCCACAGCTGCAGTGTTAGGAAGCGCGTCGGAGCTTTTCTTACCGCCCTGCTCCATGCGCACTTTATACTCCTCATCCGTGTCCCAGCGCGCATGACTACCTGGCACTAGCTCCAAACCTGGCTCCGGCATCAGGGCCAGCCGCATGTGCAGCACGTTGATGCTGTTTAATTCTTCGCGCTGCACATCCTCGGGCTCTCCCGTGTACTGGATATCTCTGTGCCAATAGTTTGGCTGCTTTGGATTTACGGGATTGAAAAATAACTGGGTGTTCATAAACGCAGCAGGACTGGGGAAAATTCTGCACAATATAGACTCGATGCGCCGGTCGCCGAGTAAACGAAACAGCACCCGCCTGTCTTCAATATTGAGATGTTCTGTATCGGTGAGATAGGCGCTGTTGATTGCTCGCGCCTCGTAAAACTGAGTATTGGCTGCTCGCCAACTGTGGTGGAAACGCGATAGTACCTCGTGCAATTTTTTAAGCTCGGGCTCCTCGAACAAACCCCTAACGAGAGCGAAACCCTCGCTTGCATATGCACTTGCCAGAGAGTCCAGATCAGTTTGTGCGACACTAGTCACTGTCGTGCACTTTCGCGATCTTCTTCAGTGCAGGCATGTCGATTACTTCTATCTCACGGTTATCGACTTTTACGATGGCCAGTTTTTGCAAACGGCCAAACACTCTGCTTACGGTCTCTAGGGTAACACCGAGATAGCTGCCAATATCCGCGCGGGTCATCGGTAGGCGGAAGTGCGTCGGCGACAGCTTACGACGATGGTTGCGGCTGGAGATACTCAGAAGCAATGCGGCAACGCGTTCGTCGGCAGCGTTGCTGCTCACCAGGGCCAGCATCTGCTGATCCTTTACTATCTCCTGTCCCATTAAACGAAAGAAGCGGCCCTGCAGCGACGGAATCTTCGTGCTGAGGTCTTCTAGAAGATGGAATGGTATTTCACAGAACGAGCCAGTCTCTAGGGCGATTGCCGAACTACCATAGCGATTGCTGCTAATTCCATCCATGCCCATGATCTCGCCTGGCAAGTACAGCCCAGTGACCTGCTCCGTGCCATCTCGGCTAGTCTTAAAAGTCTTAAAGCTACCAGCCCGAATCGCGTAGATTGCCTTAAACTCTTCGTCTTGATGATAGAGATAGTCGCCCTTACTCAAGGCTCGCCCCTGTTTTACGATTTCATCGAGGCTCAGGATCTCCTTCGCGTCCAAGGCAATCGGCAGGCAGAGCTCCCCTAACCGGCACTCACCGCAGGAAATGCTGGGATTGGTATGACAGGAGCGCACCGCATAGGGGATTTCTTTGGCAAATATTGCTGCTTTCGAAGTTGGTTTCACAATGGCGCCTTAAATAAAAAGAGATAAAAACGATTAGCATTGTAATTATTTCAGTCTGCCCCTGCAAAGGAGCGATTGCCCCAGCCTACCACCCTTTGGCGCTCGGGTGACACAGCCTATTCCACCAACTTTGCCGAGACAGCCCTCTCGATTACTATGCTTGAGCAAGGTTAGGGCGCTAATAGCTGCCCCACCAAAGGTCTGGGTGAACTACGACGAGGCAATCTAGGGGTAACGACTAATCGAACAAGCTCTAAAAGGTGCCCCAAATATAAACCTCTAATGTGCAAAACGCTATGGAGAGTAATGTTGTAGGCGAGGTTGTCACTCGGCGGGATACTGGAAGACGGCATCGATCGGCTCGCCAAATATCAGGGCTAATAACAACAGATGAAAAAAAGGCGTCGAAACTTAGCTTCGACGCCTTCTTACCACTTATAAAACTAACATAATCAATCTATTAGGCGTGGAATATACTTATAAACGCCTTGCACTGGACCTACTTCGCCAGAGTACACGTTGCCATCTTTGTCCACAGTTACGCCCTCACCCATGGAGCCGAAACCGCCCATACCAGAGGCGCGTTCGGACGGATGCTCGGACACGAAATACATAACCTCGCCCGTGCGCGCGCTACCGACTCGAAGGCCTTTGCGCCAGCCCGGATTGTAGTTGTCATCAGACTCGGAATCGATCGCGTAGAGCATGTCATCGGGCGTAATAAACAGGCCGGAGATGCGGCTAAACTGATACCAAGTATCCAGATGTCCGCCGTCTTGATCGAAGATCTGAATGCGGCGATTGCCGCGGTCGGCTACGAACAAACGACCCTGCGAATCGAATGCGAGGGAGTGCGGAGAGCGCATCTGGCCATCCTCATAACCCCATTCGCCGAAGCTCTTGATGAAAGTGCCATCCGCAGCGAACTTAGAGATGCGGCTTATGGAGTCTGGGCCTGGCTCGTCCTGAAACTGCGCGCCATGGGTCTCTGCCACATAGATGCTGCCATCTGGGCCGATGACTACATCGTTAGGATCTGTGAAACGGTTAGGTGGATTACCGATTTCCCCTGGAGTGCCAAGGGTCATCAATAGCTCACCGCTAGGGCTGAATTTCAATACAGTGTGGCCCTTGCCTGCGGCGTCCGGGAACTGCTCGAGCTCGCGCGCATTGGCGGCGCGGGAATCCACGACCCAAACGTTGCCCTCTTTGTCGACGTCCATACCATGAGGCCAAAGAATAAGACCGGCACCGAAGCTAGTCACTACATTTCCATCGGAGTCCAGCTTCACGATCGGGTCTACATCGGAGCCCGCGCAGGAGTTGGCACCACAGCGATCCCCGATCCAGACGCTCTCACCATCGATATCGATGTTGATTGCGCTGATAGAGCCCCATGTGCGACCCGCAGGAGGATTGCTCCAGTTAGGCACAATCTCGTATGGATTAGGCAGGTTATTCACCGGCTCAACATCGGCATGCTCGGCGGGGCCACTAGCGCCACGTTGTGCCATTGCTACGCTCGACGCACTAAGTAGTAAGGCGGCAGCGAGTGTCAATTTAAGGGGTTGGAAGCGGTTTGCGCTTGTTCTTGTCGTTGTTTTCATCATTTTCCTCGTTTAACACAGGTTACTGTGAGTCAATCTAACACTTGAAAAGTCTTATTGTGGCAGTGTCTATTGGGGGTAGAAACATGACCTCTGCGGCCAATATTGTCAATCCTAGCCAAACTAAATCACAAGTTCACAGACTATCAGCGCGCCAACTCATAGGCGCAGATGTTCACCACAGTCGCGAGATTAAGCGACTCTATTGCACCCGAGCCGCGAATGCTAAACGCACTCGCCTTTAGTTCATCGGGTAGGCCCCTCGCCTCATTGCCAAACACATAGGCATCAAAGTCTGCGAAGTCGCGATCCGCCACCGGCGTACCGTGCATGTCTAGACATGCTAGACGCGGGTAGCGCGAGCTCAATTCCTGCAACGTTACATCGGTTTCGATAGGGACATGAAAGATCGCCCCCATGCTGGCGCGCACGACCTTGGCGTTGAATGGGTCCACCGATGCGGGGCTAAGAATACAGCGGCTCGCGCCAAACCAAGCCAGGGTACGGAGAATCGTCCCTAAGTTTCCTGGGTCCTGCACCTCATATAGATAGAAGACTCGCTCCTTGTCGATTGACACAGCATTCCCCAGCAATGCATCGATAGGCACTACCGCGAAGACGCCCTGCGGCGTCTTGGTCTCGCAAACCTTTGTCATCTGAGCGCTAGTTAGCTCTTGGCACTGCAAAGCACCTCTAGGCCCTTGGTAGTCGGCGGTGCAATACAAATGAGCTGCAAGCAGTGCTGGCTTTTGAGCTGCAGCTGCTAATAACTCCTGTACTAAGTGTTCGCCCTCGGCAACGAAGCAGCCATACTCTGCACGGTATTTCTTCTGCTGAAGTTTCTTAAGCGTGTCGATATTCATCTTCATTGCTCGGCCCCTTGCCCTAAATCGGCGAGCATCGCCTTGGCCAAGGCCTCTGCCACCTTTATGCCATCGACTCCTGCCGAGAGAATTCCGCCGGCGTAACCCGCTCCCTCTCCGGCCGGGTAAAGGCCGCGAGTATTCAGGCTCTGCAAACTAACAAGGTCTCGCGTAATGCGAATCGGCGACGAGGTGCGTGTCTCTACCCCCGTAAGGATCGCATCATCGCGGTCGAAGCCGCGAATCTGCTTACCGAAGGCCGGCAGCGCCTCTCTTATCGCACTAATTGCATACTCGGGTAGAGCACTATCGAGCTCACCGAGAAGAATGCCAGGCTTGTATGAAGGCACAACATCGCCAAGTTCAGAGGAAGGCCGGCGACGAATGAAATCCCCTACCAGCTGAGCAGGGGCGCAATAATCTTCGCCACCAAGAATATAGGCGTGAGACTCTAGTGCTTCCTGTAGCTCCAAACCGGCCAGAGGCCCGCCGGGAAAATCCTGCTCCGGATTGATACCGACGACTATGCCCGCATTGGCATTGTGTTCATTGCGCGAGTACTGGCTCATGCCATTGGTCACAACGCGAGCAGTCTCAGAGGTTGCTGCGACCACTGTGCCGCCAGGGCACATGCAGAAACTATAGACGGCGCGCCCGTTCTTGGCGTGGTGAATCACCTTGTAATCCGCCGCCCCGAGCATTTCGTGCCCGGCATACTTGCCGAGGCGTACGCGATCGATCTGCGTCTGTGGGTGCTCGATGCGGAAGCCAATGGCGAAGGGCTTCGCCTCAATAAATACACCCACGCTGTGCAGCATCCTGAACGTATCCCGGGCACTGTGACCGAGGGCCAGCACCACATAGCGACTGCGCAGCGTTTCGCCATCAGCAAGGCGCACGCCTTCCACGCGACCGTCGCTGCGCAGGAGCTCCGTCACCTTACTCTCGAAGCGCACCTCCCCGCCGAGGGCGATGATCTCCTCGCGCATTTTGGCAACCACCCCAGTGAGCCGGAACGTCCCAATATGGGGTTTGCTGACATAGAGGATTTCATCCGGCGCACCTGCGCGCACGAACTCATGCATAACCTTACGGCCATAGAATTTCGGGTCTTTAATTTGGCTATACAGCTTGCCATCGGAGAATAGGCCCGCTCCGCCCTCACCGAACTGGACGTTGGACTCTGTGTCCAAGATGTTCTTGCGCCATAGGGCCCATGTATCCTTCGTGCGACGGCGCACGTCGCGGCCGCGTTCTAAGACAATGGGCCGAAAGCCCATCTGCGCCAGTATCAACGCCGCAAAGAGCCCGCAAGGGCCGAAGCCGATGATCAGTGGTCGCTCACTGTGGTGGATTGGCGCCTCGCCCACCGGGTAATAGTGGGTATCTGGCGCTGCGCGGACGTGTGGATCTTGTGCGAACCGCTCCAGTAAGGCCGCCTCGTCCCGCACCGCAAGATGAATGATGTAGACGAAGCTGATCACGCTATTCTTCTTGCGGGCGTCATAGCTGCGCTTGAACACAGTAAAATCAAGCAGTTCCTGATCTTTAATGCCTAAGCGGGCCAGGATCGCGACACGCAATGCTTCAGGGGAATGGTCTAGCGGGAGAGAGAGTTCGGTGAGCCTAATCATGTCAGCAGTCCTGGCCGGTGACCCCGGCAGAGGGTAATTGGCAACTATTGTACATCAGCGCACAGCCACTATGTGCCCTAGAAGCGCAATGAAAGCGCATGTTTGCTTGCCTGCTTGCGGGGCAACACACTAGAATCGTGTTAATCCGCGAAACCTTATACGACTCTTAGCGTCACAAGCCGACGGGGTAATTCTTGCCAGTTAACCACGACAACACAAAGAACGATGACTGCCAAAGAATAGCCCTATTAGAGCTAATTCCCAATGCGGCGCTGGCCTACGACGGAGCTCGCGAGCTTTTCTATTTCAATGCGCTTGCCGCGCAGTGGTTCGGTGTCGATCATTCGGCTGACCCGGTCGAGCGAAGCGCCTTAATACTGCAAGTATCCAAGCTTGACGATCCGCTTCCTTTAGACACCGAGAATACGCCATGGCGCCGTGCTTGGAACGGACACAAAGTACAAGGGCTTGAAGTTATCCTCAATCCTGGGGAACAAGATCCTCGTGTTGTCCTATGCTATAGCAATGGAATTGCTAGCACTTACAATGCGACCTCGACCGTTGTGGTCACAATGATCGATATTTCCACAACTAATTCAGATTACCAGGCGCTCCTTAGTGATCGCGCGCAGATGCGCAGTATTATCGATGTAATGCACGCGGGCACATGGCAATGGAATCTTCAAACTGGCGAAACCAGTATCAATGAACGCTGGGCGCAAATTGCAGGCTACAGCATCGAAGAGCTATCCCCCGTCACAGTCGATACTTGGTCGAAATTCACGCACCCCGACGATGTAAAAGAGTCACGCCAGCTTCTCAATGAGCATATTGCTGGGAAAACCTCACACTACAGCAGCGTGTTTCGAATGAAGCATAAGCATGGACATTGGGTGTGGGTTCAGAGTCGTGGGCGTGTCTATCAACGGGACAGCCAAGGCAAGCCACTTTGGATGGCGGGCACCAATTTAGATGTCAGCAACGTCCGCGCAGCCGAAATCGAGGCGCGCTCCTCCCAAGCTTATATGCAGGCCCTGATCGACTCATCATCCGATATTGCAATTATCGCAACAGATACGGAAGGTTTAATTACCGTATTCAACACCGGTGCCGAGAAACTCTTGGGTTACTCTGAGCAAGATGTTGTAGGAAAACTCACGCCCGCCCCTTTCCACCTCGAGTCTGAGGCCATAGTGCGAGGAAAGGAGCTTAGCGAGGCTGTGGGTTATGAAGTGAGCGGTTTCGATGTCTTCATTCACACCGCAAGAAACGGTAAATCCGAGACGCGGAAATGGACCTATGTTTGCAAGTCTGGCGAGCATCGACGAGTTAGCCTTACAGTAAGTGCGATGCGTGATGAACATAAGAAAGTGATCGGTTTTCTTGGCATCGCAATCGATGAAACCGCGCAACTCGCCGCGGAAGAGCAAGCACAGCTTGCCGCACAACGCTTTGCTGGCGCGTTTGATTCCACTGCTGTAGGAATGGCTCTGGTATCCCTAAACGGCCACTGGATGGAAGTCAACGACGCTCTCTGCGAAATGCTTGAATACAGCCGCGAAGAACTTCTTGTAACGGATTTTCAGACACTAACCCATCCAGATGATTTGCAAAATGATTTAAACTTGCTGGAGAAATTACTTGCCGGTGAGATTCCCAATTACCAGATGGAGAAGCGCTACTTTCGAAAGACTGGCGCACTCATCCAATCCAAGCTATGGGTCGCCTTAGTAAGAAACCGTCTGGGAGAGCCCCTGCACTTCGTGTCCCAAATCCAGAATATCACTGACGAGTATCTAGCCAAAAAGGCACTGCAGAGCAGTGAGGGTCGCCTGCGCGGCCTTTTCGACCTCTCGCCTGTTGGCATTAGTTTGATGGATTTTAAAACGGGCAAGCAACTAGAGGCCAACAACGCGCTGATCGCTCCTACTGGCTATAGCAGAAAAGAGTTCATGGCCCTTACAGATCGTGAGCTCACGCCCCGTGAGTACGCTCCACTAATTAAGAATTCCATAGAGCAGCTGCGCACCATTGGGCGTTTCACTCCGTTCGAGAAAGAATATATACGCAAAGACGGGACTCGCTATCCGATACTCGCACAAGGCATCCTGATGAAAGATCCTACAGGGCGCGAAGTCGTCTGGTCGCTCGCCGAGAACATCAGTGAACGTAAGCGCCTAGACCAAATTAAGAACGAGTTTGTCTCTACAGTTAGCCATGAGTTGCGTACGCCTCTGACCTCTATTTCTGGCGCACTTTCGCTCGTTATCAGTGGCGTCTTAGGCGAGGTCAACGAAGAAGTATGCGCGATGCTCAAGATCGCCGCGAAGAGCAGCGTTCGCCTCAGTGCCTTGGTTAACGATCTGCTTGATATGGACAAGCTTCTCGCTGGAAAAATGGATCTAAAGATCGAGCATGTTGACATACTCCCACTGCTCGACGAGGCAGTCAGCGGAATAGCCTCTTTTACCCAATCCCATGAGGTAGAGATCGTACAGGTCGAGAATACGCCGATGAAGATCCGCACGGACAGCACCCGACTTATCCAAGTGCTGACCAATCTTCTCTCCAATGCCTGCAAACACTCGGAGCGCGGAGGGAAGGTTGAACTCCACCACGCAGCCGGCCCTGACAACAGTGTTATTCTCAGCGTGGTCGATCACGGCAAAGGCATACCTAAGGAGTTCCGTTCGCGTATCTTCCAAAAATTCGCTCAAGCAGATGGCTCCGATTCCAGCGATAAGAAAGGGACTGGCTTAGGCCTAGCGATCTGCAAAGAGCTCATTGAAAGAATGGGCGGTGTCATCGGCTACGAGTCTCATGAAGACAAAGGCAGCCACTTCTGGATTCGACTGCCTAGAGCCAGAACGCAAGCAAATAAAAAGAATCAAAAACCTGTTGTGCTGCATGTAGAGGACGATGTCGAATTCGCCAAGCTCGTGAGCCTACAAATAAACAACTGGGTCAGCATGGATCTCGCAACAGATCTCGCCATGGCCAATCGCAAAATACGGGAGAATCACTACGATCTAATACTACTTGACCTGTTCCTCCCCGATGGCAGTGGGGAGGCACTCTGGGAATCTCTCCACCTTTCGCAAGCCGATGTCCCTATAGTCATTTTATCTGGCCACGAAGTCCCGCGAAGGCTCGCCAATAATGTTGCCGCAGTACTGGTCAAGGACGAAACAACACTGCCGAGAATCATCTCGACACTGCAACATATTTTCGAAATGGGAGAAACATAGATGCGCAAATTACAGAGAATAGTACATGTTGAGGACGACGAGTCGATCCGCGCTATTGCGAAGGTCGCCTTGGAGCGAGTTGGCAGCTTCACGCTTCTTAGTTGCGCATCGGGTAACGAGGCACTAGAGAAGACTGCACAGTTTGCCCCAGACATGATCCTGCTGGATGTAATGATGCCCGGGCTCGACGGCCCGACCACTTTGAAGAAGCTAAGAGAGACTATGGATTTGACCGAAGTCGCCATAGTGTTCATGACCGCTAAAGTGCAGTCTTCCGAGATCGAATATTACAAAAGCATAGGCGCCTGCAATGTGGTGCTGAAACCCTTTGACGTGATGACCCTATCGGAACAACTAGGGAAATACTGGACGGAATTCAATGGCGAATGAGCGCGAAGCAAGCATACAGAAAGAGATGGCAAAACTGCGCAACGAGTTTCACGATCGGCTCATAGTCGAGTTAGAGGAATTCGTGGCGTATTCTAGTCTGCCAGATCAGGAGATTTGCCGCATAGAAACCCTTCAGAAACTCTACGAGGCAAGCCATCGCCTTGCTGGCTCTGCGCTTACTTTCGGCTATTCAGATACAGGTAATTTATTGCGACGCTTGGAGGGCGCACTGGATGCGATCCTTAACCAGGGTGCCGAAGTTAACGTCCTTTCAATACGCAGACAGCTCAATATATTAGCACCAGCTGTGGCCATCCCTTCCGAAACCAAGAAAAATCTGGCGGCTCAGAGCACTGCTACTGAAAGTTCAGCTTTAGCGCAGCCAATGTCAAATAGTGTGCTTTTATATGTCTTAGAAGACGACCCCTCTACGAGCGATATGTTAAAGATTGGATTGTCCAGCTTCGGCTATAATGTAAGCACATTCACAGACATCGACACACTCTGCGACTCGGCAAAAAAAGAGCGTCCAGATGCGCTAATTGTCGATATCGAGAAAAAAAATATTGCTGAGCATACGTTGGCAAATGTCGCAAAACGTTTGCGCGAAAACGGCATGCAAGCGCTCCCTATCTTGGTCGTTAGCCAATACGATAGTTTCACTGAAAAGCTCGAGGCAGCACGCAATAACGTTGTTGCCTTTCTTAATAAGCCAGTCAACATTCCCGCTCTCGAATCTAATCTCGAGTTCGTGTTAGAGCCTCAAGCCAAGTCACCATTCCGCGTGCTCCTCGTCGACGACGATATCTACTCGATGGAACACCATCGCTTGATGCTAGATAAGTGGGGCATCATGGCCCACGCTTTGCCGGACCCTTCTAAGATTCTCGACGTAATCGAAGAGTTTCAGCCAGACCTAATGATCTTCGATCTACATATGCCCTCCTGCACGGGCGTCGAACTAGCCGAAGTAGTGCGTTTTCACACGCACTGGATTCACATTCCCATTATCTTCCTATCCAGCGAACGCAACGAGGGACGACAAATATCGGCGATGATGACAGGTGGCGACGACTTCATCGTAAAGCCTGTAGTGGAAGAGAATTTCGTCGCCACCATCATGAGCCGTGCACAACGTGCAAGACAATTGGCAGAGCTGATGACACGGGACAGCCTCACTGGCCTGCTCAAGCACACTGAGATAAAAGAGCGGCTTGGACACGAATATTCCCGCGCGGGCCGCAATAAGAGTGTTGTCAGCGTGGCCATGCTCGATATCGATAAATTCAAGCGTGTGAACGACAGCTACGGGCACCAAACAGGCGACGTCGTCATCGCTACGCTCGCTCACCTATTGCGTCGCGGACTACGCGCTACAGACATTGTTGGGCGCTATGGCGGAGAAGAGTACCTAGTAATATTGCCAGACACGGATGCCGAGAGTGCCGCGATCAAACTAAACTCGCTACGCAAGGAGTTCGAGAAGGTGAAGTTCCGCCATAAGAACGAAGTGTTTACCTCTAGCTTTAGTGGCGGTATCTGCCAATCGGATAAAGTGAAAAACATCGACGAATTCTTAGAGCAAGCCGACCTAGCGCTGTATCGAGCGAAAGAGCGCGGCCGGAACCAGATTGTACAGTCCGACGATACGGACTAGACTCGCCCCCTCCTCCACACACAAAAAGCGACCCCATGGCCCGTTCGAAAAGCAGTAATCGTTGGCTCGAAGAGCATGTGAATGACCCCTATGTGAAAAAGGCACAGGTCGACGGCTATCGTTCGCGCGCCAGTTATAAACTCTTAGAGTTGATCGACAAAGACAGATTAATTAGGCCAGGGATGACAGTGCTGGACTTGGGTTCGACACCTGGCGGCTGGTCGCAAGTGGTGGCACCACTGCTTGGCAAACAGGGCAAAACCATTGCCTCTGACATACTGCCAATGGACCCGATTGCGGATGTTATTTTTATCGAAGGGGATTTCACAGAGCAGGAAGTGTTCGACGCGATACTTGCACAGCTAGATAACGACAAAGCGGACTTGGTGATGTCAGACATGGCCCCCAATATTAGCGGCGTAGACGCTGCAGACCAAGCCAGCTCCATGTATCTGGTGGAGCTAGCCCTCGACATGGCCGTCGCTGTGCTAAAGCCAGGCGCTAACTATGTGGCAAAGGTCTTCCACGGCGAGGGCTACGATCAATACTTGAAGGACATGCGCGAGCACTTCGACAAAGTAGTGGTGCGCAAGCCAGATGCCTCGCGTTCGCGCTCACGCGAGGTCTACGTTGTCGGCAAAGGCTTCAAGTCCTAGTTACTTAATTTTAGACTTGCGCTTATTGCGCTCATTCAGGGCGAGAAATTCTACTAGCTCTGCCTCAGCCCACTTATGCGCCTCTTCTTCAGTCGCAAAACCATCCTGCGTCTTGGACACGACATTGCGCTTAGAGCTTGCGCGACGCAATATCTCTGCGCGCCACAGACCGCTGGTCTCGTCCTTACTTACTTGGGAGTTGTATCTCTTATTGGTGCTCATTACTTGGTCCTGTGTCTGCCCGGCTCGGGCCTTTGATTAGGGCGCTACTTATACCCGAAGGGGCCGCCACTGACCAGTGTAAGTTCCTTGCGCATAAATACTTCCGTTTTCTGTGGCGATATTGTCTACTGTTGTCATTGCACCGCGACGAGTAAGTCCATGTCTAAAGTTAGCCGTTATACCCCCGCCACCGCTATCGCTGTCGTCGTCGCCAATATGGTCGGCACGGGGGTGTTCACCAGCCTCGGTTTCCAAATCATCGACATCAAATCCAGCTTCGTTCTCTTGATGCTATGGCTCGTCGGCGGCATTGCAGCAATGTGCGGCGCACTGACTTATGCCGAACTAGCCAGCCGCATGCCCCGCTCGGGCGGCGAATACAATTTTCTCAGCCAGATCTACCACCCCTCTATCGGTTTCGTTTCCGGCTGGGTCTCGCTGACGGTGGGTTTCGCGGCGCCTACAGCATTGGCGGCGATGACCTTCGCGGCCTACTTCGATTCGGCCGTGGGTGCCAGCATTCCTATCAATCGTAGCTTAGCCGCTGTGGTTCTGGTGGGCGTACTCACATTCGTGCACGGGCGTAACCACGCCGCCAGCAGTGGCTTGCAGAACTGGTTCACTATCATCAAGGTCTTGTTGATCGCCCTATTCGTAGTGGCTGTATACAGCAGCGTTAATACTCCCCAGGAAGTGCACTTATTGCCTAGGAGTGGCGATGGTGCCTTGTTAGCCTCTAGCGCGTTCGCTGTATCGCTGATCTATGTTAACTATGCCTACACGGGCTGGAATGCCGCCACTTATATTACTGGTGAGATCGAGCGACCGGAGCGCTCCGTCCCTATAGTCCTTATCGGTGGCACCGCTATCGTCATCGTGTTGTATTTGGCCCTCAACGCTACATTTCTCTATGCCGTGCCAATGGAAGCGCTGGAGGGGCGCATCGAGATCGGTGTTATTGTAGCGGAACAGACCTTCGGCCCAATCGGCGCGATGCTGATGGGCGCGCTACTTTCCCTACTATTGATCTCAACAGTCAGCGCAATGCTAATGGCCGGCCCACGCGTGCTCCAAGTAATGGGGGAAGATTTTCGACTGTTCCGCATGCTCGCGGTTAAAAATGCCGGCGGCGTGCCCCGCACTGCTATTTACGTGCAGGGGGTAATCGCAATACTGTTCATCGTCACCTCCACCTTCGACTCTGTGCTGGTATTCTCCGGATTCATCCTCGGCTTGAGCTCGCTGGCCACTGTACTGGGCGTGTTCGTGCTGCGCTTTCGTAAAGGCAAAGACGAGCACGAAGGCGTGACCTCATATCGCACCTGGGGCTACCCCCTACCGCCACTTTTGTATAGTGCCATCATGCTGTGGACGCTCTGGTTTATCTCCGTTAACCGGCCTATAGAGGCGGCAGTCGCAGCAATCGTGATAATCCTCGGTTTCGTCAGCTACGTCATCACCGAACGGCTCTCTGCCGCGCGCGCATAAATTTAGTACACTGCGTTGACGAAACCTTCAATTAGGAGCTCCCATGTCTCGATGGATTAAAGTAGACGAAGACATCAATCAATACATCAACGACCATCTCGCACCGGAACACCCCGTGCTACAGGAGTTGCATAAAAAAACCTCTGTAATGGAAGGCGCGGGGATGCAGATATCCCACGAGCAGGCGCAATTCATGAGTGTCTTGCTTAAGTCTATCCGCGCGAAGAATACCCTCGAGATTGGAGTGTTCACCGGTTATAGCACACTCATTACCGCGCTCGCCTTGCCAGCAGACGGCCGCATCATTGCTTGCGATATCAGTGAGGAATGGACGAATATTGCCAAGCCCTTCTGGGCAGCCGCCGGGGTAAGCGACAAGATCGACCTGCGCCTTGCGCCAGCAACGCAAACCCTTAGTGATTTGATCAAGAGTGGCGGTTCGGGTCAGTTCGACTTCGCGTTCATTGACGCCGACAAAACCGGATATGAAGATTACTATGAATTGACCCTGGAGCTACTGCGCCCCGGCGGCCTAATCGCGCTAGATAACTGCCTGTGGGGAGGCTCGGTGATCGACCTCGCCGATCAAAGCGAGGACACCAAGGCACTGCGCAAACTTAACGATAAGATCAGCTGTGATCGAAGAGTACAGGCCTATTTGGCCCCTGTTGGCGATGGCATCTACCTAGCGTCCAAATTATAGCCTGACCACAACCTCGTATAGCAGCAGCGCTGTCAGCACGAATATGGCAAGTACCCCTATTAAGAAGATTCTTCGACGCATTGGTACGACATTAGGGCCAGTGTGAATCCAGGCATGGAACAGCCGGCTCAATGCGAACATCCACGCGGCCAACAGCGCCAAGACACCCACCGCATCTAGCTCAATTAGGGCGATTACCAGCACATAAAAGAGAACCGGTACTTCGAATTGGTTGCGGATATTATTGTTGATCTTCTGCACATACTCTGGCCATGCATCGTCATGAAGTGCGCGGCGTGCATTGTCAACTTCGCCTGCGCGAAGGGCTTTGATCTTGGCAAGAATCAAGGCGCTATACACAGTCAAGGTCAGGCAGATCTGTAGCAATACCGGCAGGTATAGCCAATTGGGATTCATCATTTATCTCTCCAGCCAATGCAAAATGCCGCCGTGTATATTCGCCACTTTCTCATGCCCAACTTCCTTCAGTATAGTGATCGCCATCGACGAACGCTTGCCGGAACGGCACAGTGTAACCACCGGCTTATCCTTTGGTACTTCGCCCACCCGCGCACGTAGTTCGCTCAGGGGAATGACGGTGACGCGTTCCAGCCCAACTATTGGCGCACCAATCTCCTCGGCCTCGCGCACATCCAATACCGTCAGCTCTGCCTGATGCTGTAGCACCCACTCCGGCTCAACCTCGGGTATGCCCGCGAAGGTAACCCGCAATTCAGCCCAGTCCGGCTCCTCTGGCAATTTACCATTGGCTGGCTTGCCACTGCGCAGATTGTTCGGCAGCGCCTCGTCTATCTTCTTGGGGTGAGGCAATTGCATTGCCTTCATATACTCCACGAAGTCGCGCTCATTGGCGCCACCACCCACACGAGGATTGAATCGCTTCTCCTCCTCTACGGAAGATCGAGTACGCCCGTTGTAGTCATGGGCGGGATAGACGGCGTAGCCATCTGGAAGGGAGAATATTTGTTCAGTTATGGAATGATATAAACGCGCTGGGTCGCCCTGTTGAAAATCGCTACGGCCACAACCCCGAATCAAGAGAGCGTCGCCGGTGAACACCATCTGCTGCTGTGCAAGAACAAAGCTGGTACAACCACTGGTATGCCCTGGCGTTGCGCGCGCCTCAAGCTCTACCCCTTGCACTCCAAAGCGCTGCCCATCTTGGAGCAAGAGATCGACATTCTCTGCACCTGCACTCGCAGAGATCGCGATTTTGCACCCTGTCTTTTGCTTCAATAACCACGCAGCCGTAATATGGTCTGCGTGGGCGTGTGTGTCCACTACCAGCTTCAATTGCAAGCCCAGTTCGTCGAGTAAGGCTAAGTCCCGTGAAGCCTGCTCGAATACAGGATCGATCAGCAGTGCCTCATGGCTAGCTTCATCGGCAAGAAGATAAGTATAGGTAGATGAGCTAGCGTCGAAGAGTTGTCTGAATAACATCGTAGCTCCATTGTCTATGCCGCTTGATGCGACTTAGCACGTGGGGAATATAGCCCCACACTCACGATGCTGCCTCTGTGAATGTGGAGCCGCTTAATACTGAAACTCTATACTAGCAAACACACGGTGTTTATCGTATTGATAGATATCAAAATTATCGCGTTGATCTGTCAGCTGATATTGCGCGCGCACTAGCCAATTGGGATTCAGTCGATAGGCGATATCCGCATTCAACTTACGCTGCTCGCCTTCGCGCTGGGCCTGCTTAATGCTGCCGTCGATCTCGCGTAATCGGTTAAGACCCTCGTATTGGCTGTCGATGTACTCTGCCGCCAAGCCCGTGCTCAGCTTCGCACTCGCCTGCCAGCGCATCTCTGCACGCAGCGCATGCCGGGTAGGAGAGTAGCTAGAGAAGGCACCGCCGCGTTGCAGATCTTGCCGATCATTCTCCTCGTAGCGATAGCGCGTCTTGAAAGTGAAATCACCAACGCTTTTGCGCCAGCCAAGTTCCAACTGCTGTTGCTCACCGTCGATCTGCGCATAGGGCTGCGCGGCATCGAACCGACTTACGCGTAAGTCTAGATTCAGCGTCCCCAAGGACAGTGCTCGAGATACACCCAGCGACAGCTGCGTTTGGTCTGCCACCTCTTCGGAGTCGAGCGAGGTGCGCGTTAGGCGCAAGCCTGTCTCGAACTGGTATCCACCAAAAGGCTTAACGTAGCCAAACCCTCCGCCGAGCACGCGGCTATCAAGACGGGAAAACTCATTAAAGGCTCGATCGAAACCTAGGGCGTAGACATTGAGACCGTCTCGAGCGCTACCGCTAATTTGATATTGCCCAAAGGCTAGTAGTTCGTGGAAAGAGTCACCTGCGTTATTACTGCTATCGAGCAGGTCACTGGCCAAGCTAGTCGCATTGGAGTCGTCGCCACCACTGAGGCTAACGACGCTACTAAAACGCTTTGCAGGAGCTGGCGTCGATGGCCGCGCCGTTGTCGCTGCCGTTTCCAACTCCGCCAGTTTGCTCCGCGCCAATGTCGCGACGCGCTCGTTCTCTTGCTGCTGCGCGCCGGCCCGAAAAAGACGCATTGCCTCTTCGCGCTGTCCTTGTGCCTGAGCCAGCAAGCCTAGATTGTATTGCACCAACACTTGCCACTGCGGCTTGTCTACAAGACTTTGAAAGCGTTGCTTTGCCTCGTCATAGCGCTGCAGCCGAAACAGACTAACGGCGATATTGTATTGCAGCGAATCTGTTGAAGAGGCTTCCCTCTCCTGCAGTTCGAAGTGAGCTAAGGCCTCCTGGTAGCGCCCTTCATTGAAGGCGCTGATGCCTGGGTTGGAGCTTGAGTCCTGTGCCTGCGCGGCGATGGCTGCGCTTAATATTGCGACAGCAAATAATCGTTTGCCTTGAATCTTCATGAGGTCTCCCTATCTCTCGAGTGTTTGGTGAACGTTATGCTCTAAAGAAGCGGCACTTCGCGCAGTTCTTCACTGATCTCCTCGATAGGCAGAGGCAATTCATTTGCAGGTACGGCGATCTCGTCAAGAGGTAGTGACTGCTGCTCTTGTACGATGCCCTGCACGGCACTATCTAGATTCGAACTAGAGGCGGGCTCTAGACTATCGACGATGGTGTCCGTCTGAGTATCGAGGATAGTATCTACTTGGGTATCGACAATCGCATCAGTCACCACTTCGAGCTCAGGGCTAGGAATGGGAGGACTTAGGCTATCTACGATGCCACTCGTCGGATCGACGCTTGGCACTACCGTATCGATTACACCTCCTACCTGGTCGACCGTATCTTGCAATGTATTCTGCAATGGCGATGCAGGGTCGAGAATGTCCACGATATTGCTTGGCAAGGAAATAACAGAATTACCACCTAGATCGACATTGACGCCACCACCTACACTTACGTTAGTCGTGCCATCTATACTGATCGTTTCTCGCACATTGTCCGCGCCAATCTCTGTCGCAACATCGACAATCTCGTTTACGTCACTCTCGATTTCCTCAACGACGTCCAATTGCTGAGTATTTGATAGGGTCGTAGGGACGCTATTCAGCGTACTTAAAGAAGGGAGCTCCAAGCGATTCACAAAACCCGCTGGCGTTTCGTCCTCCTCTATTACTGAAATCGTAATATCGAGCTCTGGCGAGGTCTGTTGTTGCGCTAAGGCGCTATTACAAAACGCCCAGATTCCAATCCCTGAAATAGCCACGCTCAATTTTAATCGCTTATGGGTATTCATAATGCCTCCTTAGTCCTTTACTGCGTCACTAGCCCTTCCTTGTATAGAGAAGCTACTACGCTGAATCCGAAAAAAAGCCCGGGGTGCTGTACCCCCGGGCTTATTACTTATAGATCGCTGGCGAGGCCGCCTGCAATCTCAGTCACACTGTTGATACTCGCACTAAGCGAACCGCTCTGCTGCGCGACATCGGCCGCATCTTCAGTTGACTGCTGAGAAATCTCACCAGCAATCTCTGTCGCCACATCAAGATTACTCTCGACAACTACCGCACCATTCACGGCATCGACAGTTTCCTGCGTGGTTTGAGCGTTCGATTCAACGAATGCCTGTGTGTTTGCGCTGATGGTAGCGCCAACGTCAACGATTGCTTCGCCGCTAGAAGTGGCATTATCTTCCATGTCTTCTTGCATTGAATCTATCTGAGCAGTGGTCTGTGTTGCAGCGTTTACTGCTGCCGCTACGCCTACCTGGCTCGACTCACCATCGTCGCTAAGCACTACTGAATTGAGCAGCACATCGGACGTTGTTTGCGAAGCAACTGAAGTGGAGCTTTCACTGACCGTGTTCTGTGTAGACTCACCAGCCTGTTGTGCGCTGCCTGTAACGGTGGCACCGCTTTGTACCGCCAACTCGGTGCTGCTTTGCACAGAGTTAGACGCACTATTTTCTAAGGCATCGACTACTTGCGCACGATTAATTGTAGCGCTTGTTTGTAGAGCTGCATTTGCTTGAGCACTTGTACTAGCCTCCGTGACAGATTGCGCCAAGGTGTTGCCACCATAGATGCAGCCTGTTGCAAGCAGCAGTGACAGTGCCGTTTTCTTTACTCGTCCTGTAGTATTTTCGGTATTGACATTGCGCATGATTAAATCCTCTTTAATAAAGTGATTGCTCAGTTTGGGATGCTTCAGATTATGAGAGCTACCTGCTCTCCTGCAGACACCGCACTAACGTTTAACAGCATTTGCTTGCGCGCGCCGCCAGACTCTACTTCGACGACAATGCTGCCACTATCACTCCCACGCAACTGCACCGGCAGGGTCAATTGATTATTACCTGCCACAATCGATGTCGCCCAGCGGACTGTGCTGTAGTCTGGATATCCTGCCAGGCTTACATGCTCGTCCATTTGCAAAGTGATGAAGGCATTCTCTAATGCTTGCCCACTCACCATCAGCAAATCCACTTGGCGTATCTCTTGAGGTGCCACCTCGACGACTACTACATTGGAACCAATGCCTGTCGAAGTGTCCTGCGATGGAAGCGTGAACAGCACACCGATTGCCAAAACCAAACTCGCCGCTGTTGCCAGCATCCAGGTCTTAGGGGCTCTCGGTTCAGTGCTGCGGCTCTCCTTAGCCAACCATGCCTGCTGTAGTGCCCGATCCGCGAATCCTTCGCTTGGCGCTACGTTCGGAAGACTCTTGAGCAATGCGTTGTAGCGCATCGACTCTAGAAACTCCCGGCAGTGCTCACAGCTATCAATATGCTGGCGAACCGACTCGGGCGCTTGATCCTTCAAACGCTCGATGCCTACTTCGTTTACCAGTGTTTTGATTTGTGTGCATTGCATGGTCTAACTCCTTTGCTTCCATACACGGAACAAATGTCTAAAAGGTTCCATTTATTAAAATATTTTTTAATTTTTCTCGCGCTCGGTGCAGCCTAGACTTCACCGTACCAATCTTTTCTTCAATAATATCAGAGACTTCTGAGGCGGAATAACCCTCGAGGTCGTGTAACAAAATAACTTCTCTATGGGCATCATCTAGACTCTCTAGCGCGCTGGCCAGAGCATCGCTTTCGAGCATTTGAGCGAAATCATCATGACTGTCGGCAAAATTGTGTGTGGCGGACTGGAAGTCCTCGTCGTCGTTCGCACTACTATAGAGAGCCGAGTCGTTACTAATGGGGGAACTCGATTGGCTACGATGAGCGTCGACGAAGCGACGATACACGCACTTCAGTAACCATGGGCGCAGCTGCTCTATGCCCTGCATCTCCTCAACGCGATCGGCAAGGCGAATCAGCACATCTTGCACGATATCCTCGGCGTCGTGCTCCGACCGAGACCAGCGATACGCCATGCGGTACATAAGGTCGATGTGAGGGCGCAGCAACTGCGTGAACTGATGTTGCTTAGAATTTTTGCTGCGAAATAGTTGTGTAATGCTACCCAGAATCAATCTCTCCTTCCTAGGAAACAACGCACGATGATGGGTTTAGACACATTATAGCGAGGTTCCTAGCGGCTTGGGTCGTACTTGCTTACTCCTAATCTGTGAATTTGGAGCGGTGCGACTTCATTAGCCGCAGTATATCTTTCTTGGTAACAATTCCTTCGATGTGATTCTCATTATCGACAATTGGGATACAGGAAATATTTTTCAATAGGAACAAATCGATTGCATCGAACATGTTGGCGGTCTTTTTCAAAGTGCTAGGTTTACGCGTCATGAAAGTATGCACGGGCCGATGCAGCAGCAACTGATCCTTATAGGTCTCAAGCGGGGTGCCAAAGGTAGGAGTCAACTGCCGATAGACGTCGCGGTCCGAAATGACTCCGGCAAGTTTGTGGTGCTCTACCACCAGCACATGGTTGAATTTTGCGTGATCGATAAGATCCTTCACCATCTTAAGCGTGTCATCGAGCTCTACCGTTGCGACGGGATGGCTCATTATCTTATCTAAAGTCATACTCTCTCCAACGCGACACAGAAAACTCCCTTAATGTAGGCTATTTTGGGTTCGCTTAGTAACAATTCCGCTTCACCTCGGTCTGATGTGGGGTATCCATAAGAAATCTAGCAAATAAACCGCCCCAAAAGGAGCTCTGACATGAAAAGCTTTTTACAGCCACTTCTATCGCGATCGCTATTAATAGGCTTATTCGTGTTCGTGCTTGCCAGCACTGCGAGTGCGGCAGACGAGGCCTTCATCTGGGCCCCTTCTCTCAATGTCGGCGATACACTGCCGCCCATTAGTGCCGTGGACCAAGACGGCAACGAGCACAGCCTCGCACAACTAAGCGGCGAAAATGGCCTCATACTAGTAATGAGTCGCTCCTTCGACTGGTGCCCCTTCTGCATTCGTCAGCTCCAGCAGCTAGTGGAGGCCGAGGCGCAATTCAATGCCATTGGCTTCAATGTGACCACTATGACCTATGATTCGGTGGCAACCTTGAAAGAGGCGGATGAGGAATACGAGACCACGTTCCCCATGCTGTACGATGAGGATAGTGCGCACATTAAGGCGATGGGAATATTGAACATGCAGTACGAGCCCGGCAACCGGGCCTATGGAATACCCTACCCAGGGATCTTCGTGCTCGATAATAAGGGCGTGATACGCGCCAAACTGGCGGAGGAAGACTATCGTATACGCCCGGACTTCAGCCTTGTACTCGAGGCCGCCCAAGCCGTCGAATAAGCCGACCTAAGGAACGGGACCTAGCCTATATCACTGATGGTTAAGGTCCCAGTCATAGGGCAGGTTTGCCCGCCAACGCAATTGCTCTGGCAAGTCGCGATAGCTGCGCACAAAGGCCTCCACCCCGCCAGCGGCATCGAAATCCTCTTCGAACCAGTCGAATATCTGGGACAGTCGCGCACGGTTCCCATCGAGGGACACCCCTTTCGTGTCATCCTGCAGAAACATCTTTGTCTGATCCTCTAGCTGCTGCTCGAGTTTCTCGGCTCTGTAGGCTTCCTGCCGAAGATTAGGACAGCTTAGAGAGGCACATACGATGGCAAAGTGGATGCGCGGCTCGCCCATAGACCGTAGAATGGCGTGTTCGATTTGATCGAGTGTGACTGGCTCCCCAGCGATAGTGCCAACAGTTTTTTTCCAGACTGGCGTAAACAAGGAGCCTACATCACGGATGCTGTCCACGGGCATATTGTCGATAACCATTTTAATGGCGTAGACATTATAGGCATTGATGTAGAATGCAAGACGCTCATCGGAACTACGCAGTGCCGCAGGCTGGCTGTCCTCAATCTGAGAAATTAATTGTCGGTAGCGGGGGTCCAACGCAAGGGCCTCGTAATCGACCCCGTGGAAGCGGATGCCAGCGCGCTGCACTGGCTTTACATATTGCGCTAGTACCGCATCGAGTAAGTCCCAGTCATCTGCCTGCGCCGGGTTGGGGCTGAGCAATACAACGGCGAGAGTCATTACTCCACAGAGCACATTGCTGCTCAATGTATCGTGCACAAACTGGGTGATCGGCATTTTCTCTCCTAGCGCACGGGCTTTAATTAATACGCACGAATAAGACTGTTGGTTCGCGTTTATGTTACACAAAGAACAAGATGAGCAAGATCTTGAGGCGCTGCGCAGTGGCGAGCCGCTAGCGTTCACTGCGCTCGTCAAACGCTACCATCGTCAGCTATTAGTGGTCGCCCGCGCCATCGTCGGCGATGTGTGGGCCGAAGAGGTGCTGCAGGAGGCTTGGGTCTCTGTGCACCGCGCCTTGCCCCGCTTCGAGGGCCGCTCCAGTCTACAGACCTGGCTTTATACGATTGTGCGCAACGAGGCGCGCACGCGCCTAAGCAAAGAGTCTCGCTATGTCTCACTCGACGCTATGGCCGGCAGCCACGACGACTCGCTAGACGCCCTCGATATTCACTTCAAGAAGAATGGCCACTGGCAGAGCTCCCCCGCCAACTGGCACACCGACTCTCCCCTCCAGTTGATGGAGCAGGATCAACTGCGTCGCTGCATCGACCACACCCTCACTACCCTCAGTGCCGACCAATGTGCCGTATTCACCATGCGCGATATCCAGCAGATGGAACTGCAGGACATCTGTAACATTCTTGAACTGAGCAACTCTAATGTACGGGTGCTACTACACCGCGCCCGCCTTAGTTTAATGCAAGTGATAGATCGCTATCAGGAGACTGGAACATGTTGAGTTGTCGCGACATTGCCAAGCAGGCAAGCGACCATATAGACAAGAAGCTGACCTTCCGTCAGTCCTTGAGCTATGGCTTTCACTTACTCCTGTGTGGCTATTGTCGAAAGTTCGTAGGGCATTTGCGCACCACCATCGATCTTAGCCACCAACTATCCGGCCAAGACCAGCTCTCCGACGAGGAAGCTGCCAGCATCGCCACTAAGGCATTAGAACAAGCAAAGTCCAAGTAGACCGGGCTACGCAAACGCGCCCATTCGTGGGCCTAATGAAGAATGTGGGCTAGCATGTGAGTAGATCGTCGAGCACCTCTTTTTTCGAGTTTTGGCCTTCTTGGGTGATGTACTTCCCAGTGGTCCTGCAATGGCTTTGGCTCAGCATCCGCTACCGCTCCCTCACTCTGCCCTTGATCGCTAACCCCACAATCCCCCTCGCTGGTATGGTTGGGGGCTCAAAAGACCTGTTAATGTCCCAGGCTACAGGCGCCTGCAAAGACGCCATACTGCCATGGGTTCTCCATACTGTTAACGACATGCCCGCGGCGACCCAGAGCTCCGCGCTGATGGCTAGCGCTGCCCAACATGGCATCTCCCTTCCCTTCGTCTGCAAACCCGATATGGGTTGTCGCGGCGCTGGTGTCAAACTGATACGCAATGCCGAACAGCTCACCCAAACTCTAAGTGTATACCCAGAGGGGGCCGCTATGGTTTGCCAGAGACTGGCCAGCTATGAGCCAGAGGTCGGCATCTTCTTCGTGCGTCACCCGAAGGACAGCAAAGGCGAGATCGTTTCACTCACTATCAAACATACGCCCTGCGTGGTCGGCGATGGCCGCAGCACACTGCGTGAGTTAGTCGAGCAAGACCCGCGCGCAGGACAACTCCTACACCTCTACGCCACTCGTAACGAGCATGACTGGGAGCGCGTGCTGCCCGAGCACGAAGTCCACCGCCTGCTGTTCTGCGCGAGCCACTGCCGCGGCGCGGTATTCGAAGATGCTAGGGCTTTGATTACGCAGGAGCTAAGCGCGGCAATCAATCGCATCATGGCCGACTTACCCGAGTTCTATTATGGACGCTTGGACGTCAAGTTCGAGGATCTAGAGGCCCTACAAGCAGGCCGTGCATTAGAGATCGTCGAGATCAATGGTGCCAGTTCCGAGTCTATCCACATCTGGGACAAGGACGCACGCTTGGGCGACGCCATTCGTACTCTTCTATGGCAGTACCGCACACTGTTTAAGATCGGCGCCTATCTGCGCGAGCAAGGGCACACGACCCCCGGCATTAGATCACTACTCTCTCATTGGCTTTTGGAGCGCCGCTTAACGCGCTTTTATCCGGAGACCGACTAATGATTAGTAACCCCCTCGCTCTCACTGGCTTGCCAATCCCGCTGCGCTTTATCATCAACAAGCTGTCGTCTCTGCATGTCTTGCGCGGCTGGTATGACGACTGGTTAAACGCACCAGAGACGGACGTGGCGCAGTTCCTAGATTTCACCCTCGACAAGATCGGCGCTGAGTTTCACACCTTGAACTTGGATTCCTTAGATTCCCTGCCCCGAGACAAACCCCTGATCATCGTCTCCAACCACCCCTTAGGCGCACTCGAGGGCATGCAACTGAGTAGGTTATTGCTCCGCTACCGGCCGAACCTAAAGGTACTAACCAACGAACTGCTCCTGCAGTTCAAGGAGTTCGACGATCTCTTCATTGGCGTGGATGTACTGAACCCGGACAAGCAGCAGATGAACGCACGAGGCATGATGCAGGCCAGCCGACATCTCGCCAAGAACGGCGCCTTGCTAATCTTTCCCGCCGGCACCGTCTCTGTTTTAGATGTAAAGAGCTGGTCGATTCAGGATGCGCCGTGGAAGCACATCGTGGGACGCTTGGCACTTAAGTACAAAGCACGGTGTCTACCAGTACATATAGAGGGTCGCAACAGCTGGACCTTCTATCTCTCCGGCTTGATTCACAAACGCCTGCGTACACTTCTATTGCCACGCGCCATGCTCTGGCAAAGGCGCAAGAAAGTAACCGCACGCATCGGTCAATCCATCGATTTTAGTGAAACGGATATCAGCACACCCGCCACCGCGACAGAGTATTTGCGTTTGGCCTGCGAGCTACTTGCGGTTGACAAGGGCGACACTGCTGCCCAGCCACAGCCCCAACTAAGCGGCGGCGTGGCAGCAGAGAAACTAGCGAGCGAGTTCGCGCGCTTACAGTCTTATCGAGTGGCCGAACAGGGCAGTCTGCAGGTCTACAACATCCCTTACTCAGCGCTAGGCTGCATCTCCGAGCAATTGGCCTTGGTGCGCGAGCGCACCTTTCGCGCTGTGGGGGAAGGCACAGGGCTAGCACTCGATGCTGACCGCTTCGATGCCGATTACTGGCATATCTTAGTGTGGGATGCCGAGGCCCTGCAGATTGTTGGCGGCTATCGTGCGGCACGGGTCAGCAGCGTGCTCAATCGCCGCGACGTAACGGCACTCTATAGCAATTCACTGTTCCATTATGACGAGCGTTTCATCCGCGAGCTCGGTGGCGCTATCGAGGTGGGTCGCTCTTTTGTTGCCCAGGAATATCAGGCCGACTCTCGCGCATTAGATCTATTATGGCGCGGGCTGGGGGCGATGATGCTGCAATATCCCGACTGCCACACATTGTTCGGCTGTGTCAGCATCTCTAGCCGCTACTCCCCTATGATCCGCGCGTTACTGACAGAGAGCTTCCTTGCTGCTCACGGGGCTGGCGCGAATATGCGCACGCTCGTGCGCCCGGTATCCCCTTTCAAATACAGCCTGAAATTTTGGACGCCAGACACTATCAAGGCGCTGTCGAGTATGGCAGCCATTAATAAACTGCTCGGCAACTCTGGCAACGCCATGCGCGTACCAGTATTGATCCGCCACTATCTTGCCCTCAACGGCAAATTCATCGATTTCTCCGTCAATGCTGGCTTCAATCAGTCGCTCGACGGACTAATCCTAGTAGACTTACGCACGGCACCGCCTCGCTACCTACGCCGCTACCTCGGCAAGGAAGGCGCCACCGAGTTCACACGACGCTGGAGGCAGGAACCATGATGCGCACAGCACTCGCAAATGCTCTGGAGCAACTCAACGACATATTGGTCGCGCTGGAACAGATGCCCGGACAATTAGCCGACAACGTCTATAAAGAGGCCAATGTGGGGCAGCACATGCGCCACGTCTTCGATCACATGCTCGCCATCAAACTAGCAATAGCGGAGGGCCTAGTCGATTACGACAAGCGCGACCGCGGCAATGAGGTAGAGACAGACAGGCTCATGGCGAGCCAGCAATTGTCACTGCTACGCCTGTGGATCCAAACGGAAGACTTCGACAATCATAAGGTCGCTGTGGCCTCGGAGATTGACTGCGAGAATACTCAACGCATGCGCTTCGACTCCAATCTCAACCGCGAAATTCTCTACGTGATCAATCACACAATTCATCATGCCGCCCATATCAAATTAGTGCTGGCGCAGTTCGGCATCAACTTACCAGCCCACATCGGCATCGCCCCTGGCACAGCGAGTTTTAACCGATACAACGAGCAAGGCGGAAACACACCGTGTGCACACTAACTGTATTTCCTAGCGCATCTGGCACTATCGTGACCATGAACCGCGACGAGGCCGATAGCAGAGCAGAGGCAGGGGAATATATTCTTAACGACGCGCGCGGCTCTCTGCAACAGTGGTGGCCAATCGATAGTGTGTCACAAGGCACTTGGTTCGGCGCGCGCGGCGATGGACTGGTCGCTGCGCTGCTTAACCGCTACCAAGGCAGCAGTGCTGCACCAAGACGAAGCCGCGGACTTATCATCCCAGCCCTTCTAGCCAACGCACCAGAGGATGAGCTCGACTCCTACATCATGGCTTTGACGTGGGACGATTTTGCGCCCTTCGATTTGGTAGTAGTTCAGGGTACGCAGATCGCGCAATGCAGCTGGGAAGACGGGCGTATGCAGATACACAAGGCAAGTGCCGAACGGCCCTTCTTCTTGAGTTCATCGTCGGTGGAGTATGAGGCGAGCCTGCAGATTCGTCGCGAGGCCTTCGAGCAATTTAGCGCGCGCTCGACCATCAGCCCAGAACGCGTGATAGAAGATTTACATCGCCAGCCCTACCCGCGGGATCCATCCCTTGGATTTCTAATGCGAAGACCTGGACGGCGTACTAAGAGTATTTCTCAGATAGTGAATACCGCAGCGGGTACACAGAAGTTGTACATCCCACTGCAGCACTGAAGTTATGGTCGGCTTAAGAGCCGAGGCGATAGCGCAGCTTCACTACTAGCGTGTCTACAATCGGCTCGTTCCACGCTTCCATGAACATGCCGCCATACTCGTCGAACATAGTATTCGGCACATTCGCGCCACGGGTATAGACCACGAATAGATCCGACAACGGCGCGATCTCCCAGCGATAACGCGCCTGGAAGGTCATACGACTGATGATAAAGTCGTCCGGCGTAGCATTGGGCTTGGGCACTACTGTTAGATGCTCAAGCTTGTTGGGATTGACCTGATAGAACCTGTCCTCGTATGCCTTCAAACCAGTCCATTGCATACTAAAGCGCAACTGTTGCTTTGCAGAAACAAAATAATCCATGGTCAGTTTCGGTGACCACTGAGTGGCCTCGAACGAGGTGTAACGTCCAGAGCCCTTGTAGACCAACAGTGCTTCCCGGTCGGTATAGTCGACATCGAGATTAAGCGAGAAGGTATCGATGGGGCGATAGCTGAAACCACCAAAGTAGGTAATGCTCTTTGGGCCGAGGTCCTCCTGATCCGCGCCAACGCCCAAGCTATAGGAGAAAGGCTGACCTGGATCAGTGCTCCAGTTCAGATTCATCGCATAACGCTCTGGAATACGGAACTCGCCGCTGCCGCGACCCAGCCGGTCATCGATGCGCGGAGGGAAATAACGCAGCCCGAGGCGCATGGAATTATTGTCCAGAAACGTGTAATTGCGGTTAAAAAATAATGCGGTCCGCGTAGGCTGGCCCGAGGTATTCCATTGGTTAACTACCTGCACACTATCACTCAGAGAGCGCAGGCCATCGACGTTGGATCGATCAAGACTAAACGTATAGTCTCCCTGAATTTGATCGTTGCGGCTGATAAAGCCTAGGTCGTTAATGTCGAGCGTGTCGTCCAAATAAGCTAGCGCTACGCGATGCTGACGCCCTCGCTCCGGTTGATAGCTGATATCACCAAACACACCATCACCCGTGACACCGTCGACGTCGCTATGCAGGTACTGACCATCGGCCACCCACTTAGTGTCGGCCGAGAAGTAATGTGCGTCGATGCCGTTGACCATCGCATCGACATTGGAGTGAGACACATTAGTGCCCATCCAACCGATGGCGCGACGACCGCCCCGAGAGGTGTCCTCGTAGAGCAATCGACCCACGGCGAAGTCACGGCCCTCTGCCTGCAGCCTCACCCGATTACCCGCCGCATCTCTGCCGCGGATCTCCGAATCGTCCTCCGCCGCGAACAAGGTGCCGTAGCGCCAACTCCCGTTCTGACCGGTGAGCTTAACCGCCCCTAGCAAGTCAGTAGGTTGACTAAGATCCGTTGCAACAGCAGTAACGCCAGTAGGTAGCGTATAAAGACCGGCACCGCCGATACGACGCGTGTTCAGCATCGTAGTGGGGCCACCGGGCCCACGCCCACCTTGCGAGCGCGGCGAGGTGTTGAACACGTCTTGCCCTTCCAGGAAGAAAGAGCGCTTCTCCGCGAAGAAGGTCTCGAAGGCGGTGAGGTTCACTACAACGTCGTCGGATTCCACATTGCCGAAATCGGGATTCAAACTCGCGGAGATCTGCGTGTTTGAAGACGGACGCCAAAACACCTCGGCCCCTGCCCTCAGCTCCGCCTCGTCACGTATGCTGTCGTTGCTAGCAGAAACATAAGGGTAGTAGGTGATCTGCGTGCGCGGCTCGATGTCTTGCAGCTCGAACTTGTGGAAGGCCGACAGGAACTGCGGCACGGTATTGGGCAGAGCAGGAAAGGACCATGTCTCACTCGTTGAGCCAACCTGACGCTCTGTGTAGACCCCGATGCGACGCGTTTCGCCCGCCACTTGCGGCAGAGACATCATCGACCAAGGAATGAACATCTCCGCCACCCAGCCGCCTTCGACCACACTGGTCTCCGCATCCCAGGAACCGTCCCACTGCAGGTTCAATTGACGCTCTGGCAGAATTGTCGCATCCGTCATCGACCCGCCGAGATTGATGCGCATCATATAACCATAGAGACCATCGCCCGACGCATCGAGCATGAACACGAAGCCATCTCGTTCTAGCCGCGTATCGCGCGAAGTCATGCGCGCCACTATCGTTTCTGCAGGCTGATAGTTCATCACTCCCACATAGATGCCGCGTTCCGTGTAGAAGATGCGGGTGTGAGTCTCGTAGGCGGTTTCCGCCAAAGTGTCGGGGATAACCACACGCATGCCATCGATATAGGGCACGTTCTGCCAAATAGCCTCGTCAAGCTTGCCGTCTAAACGAATATTCGCGCGATCTTCATCGACTTGCGTCAATTGTGGAATGACTTCCTGTGCCAAAAGCGGCGCCGCACTGCCGAGGGCCAGTATACTTAGAGTGACAAGGGCCACTGAGCGGAGCGCGTGAGGAAAGCTATAGGTCATCTGAAATTACTCTTTTTATTAAATATGAGTCAGCGTGGCTCCAAGTTATGGAGCACTCGTTGTGATTATTCGTGTAAGTGGCGCAATATACCGCAATAGCCTAGGCTTTTCTCGATCAGATACAAATAGTTGCAATCATATTGACTCAGCATTCAAGCTCGATACCGTCACTTCGTACCGCCTACGTTGGCCTGATCTTAAACAGGCCGAGACGCGTATACTTCTGTCAATCGCGTTAAGCTCTATAAGAGGACCCTCGTATTAACATTTCACGCTCAATTATGTGGTTTCGGCAGGATCTACGCCTTAGCGACAATCCAGCCTTAGTTGCTGCAAGCCAGGACAGCAGACTACTGCCCTTATACATACTCGACGATCACAACTCCGGCGAATGGGCCATGGGATCTGCCAGTCGTTGGTGGCTGCATCACTCCCTTAGCACCCTAAACGAAAGCCTTGGCGGCAAACTACTTATTCTAAGAGGAGACCCAGCCCTACTCCTGCCCAGCCTTGCGCAAGCCTTCAGCGCAGATGCTGTGCATTGGAACCGTTGCTACGAGCCATGGCGTATCGCCCGAGACAAGATCATAAAGGACTCCCTCCAAAACGCAGAGCTGCAAGTGCACAGCCACAACGGCAGCCTACTGTGGGAACCTTGGCAGGTGCTGAAGCAGGACCAGACTCCGTATAAGGTCTTTACTCCTTATTACCGCCGCGGCTGCTTAAATGCCGCCGCACCACGCACCCCATTGCAAACGCCATCGCTTAATTTAGTAGACGCGGAGATTCCTCCAGAGTTTAGGCAGAATATGGGAGAGCAAGGCATAGCGGCCCTAGAACTATTGCCCAGCATCGGCTGGGACAAGACCATGCAAATAACTTGGAGAATCGGCGAGGACGCCGCGCAGGCGCGACTCAAAGAATTCTTGGAAGCGGGCCTCGACGACTACAAGCAAGGCCGCAACTTTCCCGAGCGCGCGAATGTCTCACGCCTATCCCCGCATCTACACTACGGCGAGATTTCACCAAATCAGGTGTGGGCGCAAGCCGAACGCATCGGCATAGAGGATGGACTGGACGACGACCTCGATTGCTTTCAGAGCGAATTGGGCTGGCGCGAATTCTCCTATGCCCTGCTCTACCACCAACCCAGCATTAGCCGCGAGAACCTCCAGAAGAAATTCGACCACTTCCCATGGCAGAACGACAAGACAATGCTGCAAGCCTGGCAGAGGGGACTGACCGGCTACCCCCTAGTGGATGCCGGCATGCGCGAGCTGTGGCAGACCGGCTACATGCATAACCGCGTACGTATGGTGGTGGGTTCCTTCTTAGTAAAGAATCTACTCACCCACTGGCACCATGGCGAGGACTGGTTCTGGGACTGCCTAGTAGACGCCGACCTGGCCGCCAACAGCGCGAGCTGGCAGTGGATTGCGGGCTGCGGCGCCGATGCCGCGCCCTACTTCCGCGTGTTCAATCCAGTCACCCAGAGCGAACGCTTCGACCCAAACGGAACCTATATACGCAAGTATGTGCCGGAGCTTGCCGCCTTGCCGAATAAGTATCTGCATAATCCCGGCGCGGCGCCGCAGAAGGTGTTGCAAGAGGCGGGAGTAGAAATCGGCAAAGATTATCCAGCGCCGATCGTAGACCTAAAGGAGTCACGAGAGAGGGCGCTGGCGGCATTCAAGTCGCTATAGAATCAAAGGGGTCAGAGTTGGATCAAAGGGGTGGATCAAAGGGGTCAGAGTAACTTGATGAATCAAGTTACTCTGACCCCTTTGATCCTCTGACCCCTTTGATCTTCTAAGCAGCTGGTTTAACGCTAATCTGGAGACCTAGAGCCTTTGCGACTTTTAACACTGTACTCAATTGTGGGTTGCCGTCTAAAGATAAAGCCTTGTACAGACTCTCTCGCCCGAGGCCCGTTTCCCGAGATAACTCTGCCATGCCTTTAGCTCGCGCAAGATCGCCAAGCGCCTTGGCTACGAATGCCGCATCGCCATCGCTTTCGATAATCGAAGCCTCTAAATATGCGGCCATCTCTTCCACATTTCGAAGATGTTGCGCCACATCGTAGTCGTGTATTTTAGCGATCATTTTATTCATTAAACTCTTTGACGAGCTCATAGGCCATTTGAATGTCCTGCGCTTGCCCAGCCTTACTACCACCACAAAGCAGAATTATTAAGGACTCATTTCTAAGCGTGAAGTAGACGCGATAACCCGGACCAGCATCGATCTTCAACTCCGACACAGCGAATTTCAAATTGCGGTACTGCCCAGGATTTCCCGACGCTAGGCGCTGAATACGCGCTTGAACTCGCGCACGCCCACGAACATCCTTAAGGCCATCAAGCCAAGAGATGAAATTCGAAGTCGCCTTAATCTGCCTTATGGTTGAATTGTATCCTAAAAGATACATCTTGCAAGACCTAGACTCAAACCGATTCAGGAGCTTTCCGCTTTGCGTAGCAAGCACGCTGTTCCGGCAACGGAAAGATTGGATATCCAGTTTGAGTATAGGTTAGGTTGCGATCAAAGGGGTGGATCAAAGGGGTGGATCAAAGGGGTCAGAGTAACTTGATCCATGGATCAAGTTACTCTGACCCCTTTGATCTTAAAGCTTCTGCAGGCCTTGTTCGGCCAACTCTACTGCGCGGAATATTGCGCGGGCCTTGTTGATGGTTTCCTCCCACTCGGAGGTGGGGACGGAGTCGGCGACGATGCCGGCTCCGGCTTCGACGAAGAGGCGGTCGTCTTTGATTACGGCCGTGCGGATGGCGATGGCCATGTCCATATTGCCGCTCCAGCCTAAGTAGCCCATGGCGCCGCCATAGATGCCGCGTTTAACTGGTTCAAGTTCGTCGATGATCTCCATCGCGCGGACTTTGGGGGCGCCGCTGAGGGTGCCCACTGGGAGGGTTGCCTTGAGTACGTCTAGCGCCGTCTTGTCTTCGCGCATCTCGCTTTCCACGATGGAGGCGATGTGCATGACGTGTGAGTAGCGCTCTACGAACATCTTGCGCGGAACTGTAACGCTACCGGTCTTGGAGACGCGACCGGAATCGTTGCGGCTCAGGTCGATCAACATCAAGTGTTCCGCAATCTCCTTGGAGTCTGCCAACAACTCTTGTTCTAGCGCCACGTCTTCGGCCTCGGTCTTGCCGCGCTTGCGGGTGCCGGCCAATGGACGCACGGTGATCTTACCCTCTTCCACGCGGGCGAGTATCTCGGGGGATGCACTCACCACATGGTGGTCGCCCATATTGAAGAACACCATATAGGGAGATGGATTGAGGAAGCGCAGGGCGCGGTACACATTCATCGGGTCGCCGGAGAACGGCACTGACATGCGCTGGGCGATCACTACCTGCATCACGTCGCCGGCTAGAATATAGTCCTTGATGCGGTTCACAGCCTTCTCGAAATCGGGCTGTTTGAAGCGCGAGTCGAAGTCCGACTCACTCACCTGACGAGCCGTAACCGCAGCTGGCAACACCGCAGGCTCTGCCAATGCATCCTGCAACTCGTCTAGACGATTCTGCGCCTTGGTATAGGCGTCGGTTTGCTGCGGGTCTACGTTCACTATCAAAGACAGGGTGCCGCGCAGATTGTCGAACACCACCACTTCTTCGGACACCATCAACAGGATATCAGGCGTGCCGATATCGTCGTCACCTAGCGCGGCGCCGAGGCTTGGCTCTACGTAGCGCACAGAGTCATAGCCGAAGTAACCCACCAAACCACCACAGAAACGCTGCTCGCCTTGCAGAGGAGCAACTTTATAGCGCGCCTTGAAGGCCTCTATAAATACGAAGGGGTCATCGCTTTGCAATTCCTCAACGATCTTGCCGTCGGTCTCTACAGTGATCGTCTTATCCACTACACGCAGCACTGTGCGACAAGGCAGGCCGATGATGGAGAAACGTCCCCACTTCTCGCCGCCCTGGACAGACTCGAAGAAATAAGTGTGCAGACCACGCCCGAGTTTGAGATAGGTGGACAGTGGCGTCTCTAGATCCGCCAGCACCTGTCGAACCAAGGGAACACGGTTGTAGTCCTGTGCCGCGAGGGCTGCAAAGTCCAATGGAGTCATAGTGTAATGAGAAACTTCCTAGTGATTGATTGGCGCGTGACCAAGTTCTGCACGCATCGCCGCGATGGTAGCTGCATAGCTGTCGCTATTGAAGATTGCCGAACCGGCCACGAACATGTCCGCACCAGCCTTAGCGATCTCGCCGATATTCTTGATACCAACTCCACCATCCACTTCTAGGCGAATCTGCAGATGACTCTCGTCGATCAGCTTACGCACTTGAGCCAGCTTCTTCAGTGTGGAGGGAATGAACTTCTGCCCGCCGAACCCTGGGTTCACACTCATCAACAGTATGACGTCGAGCTTATCCATCAGGTATTCGAGACAATCTAGGCTAGTGGCGGGGTTAAACACCAAGCCAGCCTGACAGCCGAGTTCGCGGATCATGGACAGGGAGCGATCGACGTGATTAGTGGCCTCGGGGTGAAAAGTGATGATGCTGGCACCGGCCTTAGCAAAGTCTTGGATCATCTGATCGACGGGGGAAACCATAAGATGGACATCGATGGGGGCGGTAACGCCATAGTCCCTAAGCGCCTTACAGATCATGGGGCCTATGGTGAGGTTAGGCACATAGTGGTTATCCATGACGTCAAAATGGATAACATCGGCGCCTGCAGCCAATACAGCATCGACTTCTTCGCCTAATCTTGCGAAGTCTGCAGAGAGGATGGAGGGGGCGATCAGGTACTTGGTCATGTCTATGGGTCCCTTTGTTCGAGTTGTCGGTATTTTACAGACATTCACTATTTGTGCATGGAATTTGTGGTTGGGTTTGGGTTTGGGTTTGGGTTTGGTGGTATGGGTTTGGTGGTATGGGTTTGGTGGTATGGGT
>TARA_R110002167_G_scaffold174992_1_pt1 | contig 54427 bp, 81 predicted proteins | sample TARA_R110002167 | Tara Oceans TARA_R110002167 (sample SAMEA4398238) | marine metagenome | biome: Polar Biome; feature: [MES] marine water layer (ENVO:01000295) within the mesopelagic zone...; material: water (ENVO:00002006), including particulate matter (ENVO:01000060) such...
CCAGCCCACTCTAAGGCGGACTCAACCCGACCAGGGAGTTTTGTGGTGGCGAGGATGTTGTTGAGCTTGTCGATATTCTTACTACGCATGAAGGAGTAGTCACGACTCTCCTTCGCCCAGCGAACGACGAGGCAGATATCTTCGACACTGTATTCCTCGAGTGAAGCCTCCACCAACTCACGCCAACTTCTAGGGGGTCTAGTCCTACTTCTTGGGTGATATTTTTTGTAGGTATTCCAGACACGATCAACAGCAGAGCCGAGATCAACAGACACTGTCTCAACAGACACTGTCCCCTCACCACTAGAACACTGTTCTACTGTCTCCATACCTCCATCCCTCCAATGCCTACTTTCCCCAACACCGTGTCCAATAAAAGTTGTCAAACTTTCTTTAGACGCGGCTGGAAGTGAGGATTTCCTTTCAGAATTAGGCACTTTCTGGTGTTTGGTGAAGTTTTGTACATCTACAAAACGCCTACCATCCACGGTGTATGGCCGGATGCACCCCACCGCCTCAAGCTCCCCCGCTAGGGTCACCATGTCGAGGCCTGGCTCATGGGGAAAGGCGTGGGCATGGACCTGCATTGGGATCCACCTGAAGCGGCCGCTGCGGTCAGCTAGCTGGAACATAGCTATGAAGAGTAGGCGAGCGTGCGGACTGCACGCAGACAGCCCCTCATGATGAAAAAACTCTGGCTTGATTGAGCGGATCCTAGCCACGACACCCCCTACCCGGGACGGTTCTCGTCCCGACGATGTGCTTCACTGACCTAGTGCCTAGCCGAACGAACAGAAGTCAACTCCTCCTCAGTCAGCCAGTCGTCGGGCTTAACAAACCCACGGGTGGCCTCCTCAATAACCCGAGCTGCGGCAAGCCCAGGACGCCGCTGCCCCTGAACCCATGAGTCCAGAGTGGCAAGGCCCACGCCAAGCTTGTCCGCGGCGTCCCTTCTTGTAAGACCCTCGCGGGCGGACCATTCACGCAAAAGTACAGTGCCTGTATATGTGTCTGTCATGTTCTAACCTCCAGACGGGGAGGATACATACCATACAAAGGTATGACAAGGGGTTGACTGAAAGATAACGCTTATGTAGTATCCACCACGGCTCAACTAGGAAGGAGGGCCCGTTGAACGCGGCCAAATACTGCTACTCATGCGACCACGAAACTGTTTCCATCCGTCTGGATGGGAGCTTTACCTGTGAATACTGTGGGGTCGAGGCTGAACTCGACCCAGGAAGGACCACGAATGAGATCAATAACCCAGAGCGAATTAGTAACCCTCGGCCGCTGTCAGAAGCTGCACAAGTACAAGTACATCGACCTCCTCCGCCCGCTTCGGAAGTCGTCAGCCATGTGGCGCGGGACTGCGGCCCACATTGGGATAGAGAAACAGGACCCGGAGGCGGCTAGACAGTACGTCTTGGCAGAAAAGGACAAGGTCTTCGGACAGGACGCCCGTGACGAGCTCGACATGACCGCCGGGGTCGTCGCGGCCCTCGTCTCTGGCGCTATCTCTAGGTGGGGCTACTGGCCTGCCCGCAGGGAGGTTCAGTTTACGTTGCCCCTGAGAAACCCGAAGACTGGTTGGCCCTCGAGAAAGCATTCGTTCTCTGGGGTGCTGGATGGGTTAGACGACGACGCCGTCTACGAGTTCAAGACAACCTCAAGGCTGGACGCCAGCTATGTTGACCGGCTGGACATCGACTTCCAGGTGTCGGCCTACATGGAGGCCGCGTCTCGTATGGCAAACAAGCCCATTCGTAAGGTTTTCTACGCCATTGCTCGTTGGCCGAGCAGTAAGAAGCGAAAGAACGAGACGCCCGCTGGGTATGTCGAGAGGATCACTCAAGACTATCTCGACCGGCCAGACTTCTACTTCCACCATGAGACCGTGCGAAGGACGGAGCTTCAGATGGGGATCTGGCGGGAAGAGGCTTGGGCCCTCCATAAAAGAATCTTGGACGTTGAGCGTGGCGGTCTCGCCATCCGAAACACCGAGTCGTGCGTCGGCCGTTTTGGTCGGTGTGCTTTTTTAGACCTCTGCTGCGGAGCAGTAACGGAGGACGCCTATGAGAAGGTCGACCGTCCGCATCAGGAACTCACAGAAGGAGCTGCATAATGGGAATCATTCCAACAGAGAGACATAAGCCGCACAGGACCATTGCGTCCTACATCTGGATGATCTACGGCCCGCCGAAGATCGGAAAGACAACCTTCGTCAACCAGTGGCCCATGGCCCTCTTCCTAGCGACCGAGCCGGGAACGGCAGCTATGGAGGCTGCTGACGTGAAGATCGACTCTTGGGGCGACTTCCGCAACATCGTAGCCGAACTCAAGAAGAACAAGGGAAAGCACAAGTGGAAGACCGTGGTCGTTGACACGGTCGACAACCTCTATGAGTACCTCGTAGACGACGTCTGCACGACGAACGGGTGGGAAGACCTCGGCGACGGGGGCTTCGGCAAGGGCTACAAGCTGGCCCGACGTAAGCTGACCAACGCTATCGCCGCCTTGCGTGGCCTAGGCATGGCGGTGGTGTTCATCTCGCATGAGCGCCGAGAGGTGGACGTTGACGACCAGGGCAAGAAGAGTGGCGAGAGCCTCATCACTTCAGCCCTGCCGGGAAGCGCCAGGAAGGTGCTCCACGGGGCCGTAGACTTCATCCTTCGGGCTGAGATGGACGAGGGGGGGACTGGGCGCATCCTCCGCACCGCCCCGTTTAAGGACGGCAAGGAGCGGATCGAGTGTGGTTCCCGCGGAGAGCTGGGGAAACCTATGCCAGAAACTATTGAGATGTCTTTCGACGCGCTGCAACAGGCCTTCCGCGCGTCGTTTGGTGAGCCGGCTAAGAAGTCGGCAAAGAAGGAAGAGAAGGCCTCGACTGATGAGACTAATACTAAGGAGAAGAACTGATGAGTATTTCTGATTCATGGAGCACAATCACTCCAAAGCGCGGAAACAGCGGAACAAGCAATGGCCGTCGAGACAGGGACGAGTTGGAGGATGGGAACTACACCGTCCAGGTGGTGTCCTTTGACTACTGGAACCATGACGACGGGCGACCAAACCCCGAGCGTTACAAGTGGGGCCTTGAGGTTGTCGATGGTCTCTGCAAAGGGAAGTACGTTGAGAAATACCAGCGTGCGTCCCAGATTGGGCTGCAGATCTTGGCTGACGACATGATGCTCCTGTTGGGCAAGATGCCGAGCGGCGAAGAGGTGTACAACCGAGCGGCGAACAGGGCTGGGATCGCCCTATCTGCCGTCCAAGGCCTCGTCGTAAAGATGCGCCAACAGACGTCCGCTTCTGGCTATCCAAACTTCTACTTCAATGAAGTGGTCGTGGATGAGTTCGCCCCAGCGAAGGACGCAGAGGGCAGCACAGAGCTCGACGCCGAAGATGAAATCCCGTTCTGATGTCCTCAACCCTCTACATGGGCATCGACCCCGGTAGACAAGGCGCTGTCGTCCTCCTTCGGGGGGACGGCACCCTTGCCGGGGTCACCAAGCTTCCCCACGTTGGGAAAGACCTCGACCTAAGGGCGCTTTCAGTGTGGCTCGAGTCCCTTTGCGAAGAGGAGGGGTGCTCCATCGACAGTATCTCCGCCGTCGTTGAAGCCCTGGGCGCTAGGCCATCCCCAAAGATGGGAGCTGGGTCAGCCATCACGATGGGGAAAAACTGGGGGCGCATGGACGGGTTCCTGACCGGCCTGGCCTGCAGATACGACGTCGTCCAGCCGAAGAGGTGGCAGGCGGAGGTCTGCCCCGGCGGAGGAGACCCTAAGCCGAGAAGTATCGCGGCGTGCAAGCGCCTTCTACCAACCCTTGACCTCACCCCAGGAAGGAAGGTCAAGCCAGACGACAACATCGCCGACGCAGGGCTCATCGCTGAGTTCTGTCGCCGGATATTTGGAGGAAGTATTCGATGAGCACAAACACGACAAGGCAAAAGGTGAAGGCCCTTGAGCGCGAAGTGGACACCCTAAAGACCACAGTCATTAACCTAGAGCGGTTTGCGAACAACACGGTGGGCGAGTTGGAGATTGCCAGGAAGATGATCTCCGCTTCATGGAGCACCATAGACAGGCTGGCAAAAGAGGTCGGGATAGACCCCGTGGAGGGAAGTCGAGAGTGACAACTACAGTACCCATAAAGTCGGCGCTGAAGATGCTAACCCTCCTGCGGAGCCAGCGGTCTACCCCGGAAGAGCGGGAGCGCATAGACCATGTTGTCTGTGCGCTATCTAGGGCCCAGGTAGACTTGAGTTACTTCCACTGGCTGCACCTCCCCAAGAGGACTAGGGGAGAGTACCTTCCACCAAACAAAACACCGTCATGGAGTGACAAGTGAGCCTACTGATGACCCCTGGAAAGCTTGAGCGGCTTCTTGAGTGCGCCCACGACAAACTCGCCGAACTCGAGGCTGCACACGAAAGCCACGCTAGGGCTTGCTTTGAGGCTGGCCACAGCATCGGCTACTTCAACGGCAGACTTGACGAGAAGGAGGACGAGCAGGTCTTTGGCGCTGGACCCGGGGACGCCTATGACGAGTGGCGATCAGGGAGGGCCGACCCCGGGATGTGCTCTGAGTGCCTAACCACAGTCGCAAGCGGCGACAACTCGACTTGCGACAGGTGTTCGTTGTGAGCGGGCTAAGGAACTCGGCGGAGATCGCGACAAAGATACTCGACGCAGCGGAGGGGGACTGTGAGGTGTGCGCCTCCCCAATCGGAGACACATATTGCGCGTTAGCTCAACTCCACCCTATCCCTGGCGTCGTTAGGATGACCGTCGAGGCGTCCTACCGCGTCTGTTGCTCAGGGTGTTACGGTGCAGTGAACGAGGCGATAAACGCCAGGAGGTCCCTTCGATGAAGATGTACTGCTTCCGGTTCCCCGTTGTCAGCTTTGGCGAAGACGAGGACGAGGCGTTTGAGAACGCCATGGGACGACTTATGAAGGACCCCGTCCGGGCCATCAACAATCAGGAGATCGAGTGGGACGAGCTCGACCCGAAAGAGGAGGCCCCCCAGGAGCTCTCAAGACTCCTGCTTTCGGCGGGCCACGTTGAGGCTGGGGTTGTTTAGGATACGACCAGGCTGCAGTTGAACGAGGACGACCCATGCGGGATGGTGGCGGTCGGACCACTGGCCGCGGAGGCCATGATCGAGAGCCCGTTGGACAACCCAAGGCCCTGAGCCACAGACCAGACCTGTCGAGTGGACGCAGGGATCTTGATCATTAGACTTGGGTCCGTGGTCCCGTAGGTGGGGCCCGTGCTGTCGTAGACCTTGAAGTAAACCACGTTGCCGATGGCAGCGTTGTCTAGGTCCATCGTATACACCGTGGTCGAGGAGCTGATGAAGTCACTGAGACCAGTGTGCTCGAGGTCTGAGGCGTCGATAATCCTTATCGAAAAGGGGGTGCTGACCCCGGAACTCTTTACTGCGACTGCCATGAGTGACTCCTAGGTGTTGATGAGGATGTATGCGGTAACGGCCGCGGCTGGGCCGGTGGCGGCTCCGGGGGTTGAGACTACCGTGGCCCACAATCCGGCGGCATACGCGGCCCCCTCGGGGCAGGCGTAGGTGATTCGGGACGAAGCTGGGGCCATGAAGACGTAGTCCTCGTTTGTAGTCCCAGGGGTCACGGTGGCTCCGCCAGTGATGTCGTATAGGTTGAGGTATACGGCTGAAGAGTTGCCCGTGTTGTCGATCTCGACCATCAACAAGCTGCCGGAGGTCGTGTCTAGGCTGACCGAGGTGGCCGTAGCTGCGGACTCAGTGACCGTGAATAGGGCCGACCCTATTGGGTCTCCCTGATTAGCCTTGCTTGCTGTTGCCATGTCTGTCGCCTCCGATGATTTCTGGGGCTCCCCCCAAGTGGTTGGTTACAATACCTTTTCTAGGCGGGTGATTCTACGCTCAATACGTCGCTTTGCTGCAGCCGCCATCTTGGGGCCGCTGTTCTCGAGCCTCTTCTTTAGCGTACCGAGGCGGGTCTTCTTGCGCTTCGTGGCCCGCTCGACAGCTCGATATATACCGATGGCACCGAGACTAGCTAAGTAAAACACAAAAAAGTCAGCCGCCTCCATGAGCGGGTTTTCCAGGTGGACCGCCTTATCGAGGCGGTGGGCCATCTCGACCGCCAAGCGTGAGTCCCTCTGGAAAGCGTTGAGACCAAACAGGTCCCCGCCGATATCCTCCATCACGCTGGTCAGCAGGGTCTCGAGCTCGCCGTGCTGAGACTCGATCAGGTTGGCGGCCTGCCTCTCCTTAGCTAGTCGTCTACTCCGTGGCGTTGACATCGTCCGACTCCTCTAGTGCATCAAGCACAGGCTCGATGATCCCCTCGACTCGCTTACCGTCTACATATCCCTGAGATGCGAGGTAAGCCACAATGGCGGCCATGCTCATCGACACGGCCTTCTCCATGTCGATCTCGTCTGTCAGCCATGCTGCAAGCACGGGAATCAGTAGGCCAGCTAAGGCCATGGCGAGCTTACGGCTCTGTAGTTTGACTGGAATCATCATCGTCTCCTTTGTAGCTTTCCAACGGAAGCACACGGTAGCCGAGTGGGGCGCCTTGATACAAGCTCTCTGGCGGGGTAGGTGGAACGTAGGTCGGGCTACCTCGATTGATAAAGCTTAGAACGACCGCAGCAAGTAGAGCTACAAACCCAAGCAGTACGGCCTCTTTGTCTGGAAGGTTCACGCCGTCACCTTCGCGTATTCACGCGCTAAGGCAGAGGAGTATTTCGCCACGTTGCCTGGACCGTTATAGCGTTTCGCGAGTTCATCCCAATTTTTTTCGCGGGCGGCGGCTAACGCGGGGCGGTTCCCTTTGAACCAACTGACCAAAAGCTTGTAACTTGCGTCCAATGGATCGGCGTAGAAGCTATCGACTCCGTGCTGAGCAGAGCCATACGCCTTAATCAGATGACTTCCCAAGACCTGATACAGGCCCCAGGACGTAGACTTGACGGCAGCGTCAGGGTCGAGCTCAAAGGCATGCTCAAAGGCAGACTGGTCAGTCTCTGAGCGCGTCACAGAGAACCCTCGAGGCCCCTTGGTGAACGGGACGTCTAGTACAAGGGAGGGTTTTTGTCGCAGGAACAAATGTGGCTCAAACCTAATCGCTGATGGCCTTCCGCCCGATTCTACTTTTTCGATTGTTTGGACTACTTCTACCGGGATGCCCAGGGCGTTGGCGGCTTCGACCTGGGCGGAAGTAGGAGAGCCCTCAAAAACCCACCCATCGTCGGCAGCGCACTTCATGGTCATGCGTCCAGCGACACCGTCGTCGGGCAATCCGCATGCACGCTGATATGCTTTTATCGATTTGATGGTGTTCGGTCCACTGATGCCGTCGTCAGAGCCGCGAGACAGGAAGCCAAGGCGTATCAAGAATCCCTGAAAGGACTTAACCTCTTCGCCCCTAGAGCCTCGCTTGATCATCACTGACCGCGAACGTCGTCCGCTAGTCTCGTGATCGAGATGCTCAGACTCTCTATCGACTTTCCCAGGGACCGTGGCGTGTATACGAGCGGCAACCCCTCCGCATCTTTAGCGGACAGTACCTCCGACATCTTCTCGCAGTAAGCCGCTGTCCTAGCCTGAGCCTCTCGGATGAGCCTTACCTGCTCCTCAATCTCGCGAGCACACTCTGGGTCTGTAGAGGGGGGAAGTGGGGCAGGCTTGTCGTCTTCCTTTGCCTTAAGGAACGCAAAGACTTCACGCAGGATGATGAGGATGAATATCCCCGCTGCACTTAGCCCGCCTAGTCCGCCTAAATCTTCCACGTTACTGCTCCACCGTGGCGTTGCCGTTGCTGTCTACAACAACATGAGAGAGAAGGGCCGACCCGGGCGGGGGACCAAAGAAGTGAAAATCAGTTTCGCCATCGGTGCCGCGCCTACAAGAAACACGGGGGGCCTCTTCATCGGTCAGACCAGAGGCCGTCCTGGCTGTCGCCTCTAGGGCATCAAGCTCTTCGCGTCCCATCAGGTTTTCCTCCGACGAAGCACTCTCATTTTATACGCGGTTGTCAGTAGCGTAGTAGCGGAGTTGTTTCGCTGGGTGTGAATCATAAAACTAGCCGTCGCCTTTGGGATTTTCCACGAAGGGATCGCCTGATCGTTGCCCCCGCCAGGACCCAGTATTGGACTTAGCGACGAGTAAGTCTGGAAAGTCCCAGAGGTAAGTGGGTCTGGGAACTCGGTGTCGAATACGCCGATGTTGGATACCGCCCCGTTGCCGGGGTACAAAACAACCTCAAAGAAGGTCTGGGATGTTGCCTGAATCATAGAGTCGTATGACTCCTGCTCAAGAAATCCCTCAGCCCGCCTATTTCCATCGGAGCCGAAATAGTAGCGGAGGCAGAGATACTCGCTATTTGACGGAGCCACCCCGTTCCATAGAGCTAGGCCGTAAGCGTCGAATGCAGCCGAGGGGACGGGGGACGAGTCCATGTAAAGCTGAAAAGCTATCGTATCGTCTTCACTCAACCCAGCCATCATGCTCGTCAACGGGGCGGCTAGGTAAGGCAGCGTCTGAACCCCAGCCCATAAGTGCGGACTGCCTTCGCTCTCGCCGCCCTTCGGATCGATCTCAAGCCCAGCCGAGGATAGCGCAAACTTGTTAGCCGCCCCCGAGTTGTAAGCCGTCCAAGTGGCTGAACGGGTTCCACTAGCCGTCGCTGATGAAAGGGCCTTCGTTGCGGTGGAGGCGAAGTTGTGATCACCAAAAGAGGCGAAGTCCAACTCGTACTCAACGGTCCACACGGGAGTCGCCGCCGTAGGTCCAAGGTTGGGCGGGTGGCCCCTGGTACCAAAGCCCGTTCCTGGGTGGTTGGGCATTACCCGTTACCCGCAATAGACTTGATGTAGAAGGTGACGAAGACGGTAGCGTTTGGGTCCACCGAGCACTGGATGGTGAAGTGCGGGGGCGAGAAAAACGGAATGCCCTGAGCCACCAGATTCGACGACTTGTATGGGGTGGCCGAGAGGTCGAGCCCCACGTTCCAGAGCTCGTCCGTCTTGGCGTCGTCGCTGTAGACCCGAATGGTCACGGTGCCGGCGGCTGCGCCGCCCCCGGTGCCGGAGGTAGCTCGGACACCAACAATCAATCCACGGGCAATGCCGGGTGAGTCCGCTTCGGCCGCAGCGTCGCCAGTTCCGCGGATCTTGATAGCTCCGCCAATGAGGGGCGGATACTCGGCTGTTCCGCCGGGGTCGCCAACGTCCTGTCGGGCGGTGTTTATGTATACGGGAAAGGTGATTGCCATTACGAGTCTCCTTTGGCTTTCAACCCCCGCTCGTTAGGGGGCTATAATTGTAAGATAGCAGAATGCACTGAACGACACTCAATAGCCAGCCTATACGTTCACTCTCTAAGGCCGAGGTCGCGGAGTATTTCAATCTCTTCCAGGGAGGACTCTGGGTCCTTCGGTGTCACCGGGATATCGTACGTCAGGTTCAGCGACTTCATGGAGCCCCTGAGAGACCTCTCCCAGGCCCTCATCCGCTTATCAGCGAGCTCGCCATCCTTTGACAGGTCTTGGGCGTACTGCTTGGCGCCAGAGAGAACGGCGAGAAGCCGCTCTGCCCCAGTGGCGGCAGGGTCGTCGGCCCCCACTTCAAGAGACGACATGAAACTCGGCAGCATTAGCTTGTTGTACTCCCCGACCAGCCTCTTTGCTGGGTGGGCCTTCAGGAGTGCCATACGGTACGCGCCCAGCTTAGCGTTCTCAAATGGCTCTCCGTTGGCGTCGATATAGTGCCCCGTACGAGGCCTCTGGAAGGTGACCTTCTCCCCGTCAATCGTGCGAGTGAACTCCGTCACCTTGTACCCAACCCAGTCCTGGATCTCCTTTGGCAGATGCTCCACGTCCTTGGTGCTGCGGATGTTCTCGATATCAATCCCGTAATAAGGGTCCACGCCAGTAACCGCCATAAACGCCTGGGTGAACGGAGGGGCAATCCTCGAGATGAGCCCCGTCGGGAGGGTGATGTTGCCGATCTCTGTGGTCTTCAGGAACTCAGCAGGGTCCTCGATGGGGAGGCCCCACCCGGCGACCACCTTGCCTTCACCAGACGACGCAACGGCCCTGTACTGAAGGTGTTCATCGAGAAGGTGGCGGTCCTCTTCCGTCGAAAACCCCCGGTCCAGGGCGTCGATAGCCTTTGTCATCCCAGAGTATGCGAGCGGGTTGTTCTGGAGCAACCAGGGCTGGAGCTCCGTCGCGTTCTTACTGCTCCATGTGTAGAATGGGAAGATTCGACGGAGGACGTACCGCTCAAAGTTGGTTAGGTCGTCGTAGTCAAAGAGGCTCCGATGAACAACATCCGCGGCCCCAGACTCGCTCATTCCCTTCTTAATCCCAGCCAGGTAGTTAGCGATCTTAGACTGCTCTTCAATCTTTCGTCCGACACCACCGCCAATAATAAACGACCCTTCGGTTAAGGCCTTCCCGCCAGCCCCAGCCAGGAACCCAAGAGCGGCCCCCTTGAGCCCCTCCACCCATCCGTCACCCTCGTCAGCAGTGGCGAACCCACCTATGCCACCGGCAGCCCCATAGGCCACGCCCACCCGGCCCGCGGAGGTACTGCCGGCAATATGAAGGGCAGATCCCGCCATCCCCTTGACCCCTACGCCCCCGATAGCGTCCATCCAGGCGTCAAACCCGGCTGAAAGAGCCGGCCTGATGTTCCCTCGGAGTTGTGGGTTGGTGAGAATAGACATCATCCCGGGGTCAGCTCCGGCAGTCGCGGCCTCCCCGAAAGCCTTGGTTGGGTCCTTAAGGAACAACTCCCAGGTGGTCCCAGCCGACATGCCAGCCATCCCACCAAACATGACCCCGGCCACAGCCTTCCTGACGCGGTCCTCCGGGGTGCCTGAAGAATAACCCGCCACCCCGCCAGCAACCATTCCAGCGGCCGTTGTGTAGGCGGGGGCACGCCACGCGCCGTCGGAGTCGCGGAAGCCCGTCCTCAAGTTGTTCGGGAGGGATCCACTCTGCACGGCGTCAGACAGGTCTAGGTCATCAATGACAACCCCATTCCGGCGCATCCCGTCCATCCACTCGCCAGCCGTCTTCGTGACTCGAGTATCCACGCCGGCCGGGGTCTTCCCCACCAAAGTGAAGGGCTCGCTCGGGTCCATCTTCATGAGGCGGATGGCGTCGATCTGGTTAGACGGCTTAATCGCGTCCCACCCATGTGCCTGGTAGTTCGTAACGACGTTTGAGATGAAATTTCTGCCGTGGAACGCGGGGGCTAGCACGGTAGTCATCGACTTAAAATAGTTGATGACGTCGTCCCAGGTCCTGACCGCGTGCCCCTTAATGGACCTCTCTTTCGCCCAGGTATTCCAGCTATTTGGGTTCGACGCCACCTCGATCATGTCGGCGTACACAAGAGGAAGATAGAGGTCGTCGCTCAGCACCTTGACCGATGCCCGAACGGACTTGTCCGTCATGTCTATATTGCGGGAGCTCAGGAAGCTGGCTATGGCAGCTCCCCGCTGGTTGGCCGGGTAAGCCCTTAGGAGCTCGCGAATAGCGCCCCGGTGCTCAGCGAACCCCTTCCATGGGGCGTCTCCTACTAAGGACTCTAGGTGTGTTACCCCGTCGACACGCCTGAAGCCCTCCTCTACAGCCTTAGCATCCGCGGCTACTACGTTTTGCTTGGCCAGCGCGGACAACTCTTTCCCCAGGGGGAACATGTCGGATGCGTTGTCTAAGTACCTCTTGTTGGAGATGAACCTAGAGGTCTTTCCGGCGTACGACTGCATGACCTTGTTAATATCCGACTCAAAGTACTTGACCTTCTCAAGGCCGTTCTTCGCGATGACGTCGTCTAGGACCTCGTCTGGGATGAGCTCTCCCGGCTTCGCCCCGGTTTGCTCGCGGTAGATCATCTTCGCGATTTCCCGCTGCTTCCCTCGGTTTATCTCAGCAACGGTTCCCGTGATGCCTCGCCGCTTGGATGGGTCGAGAACATCACTTAACTCACCAAGACTGTACCCAACCCTATCGCGGAGTCGGTTAAGGGCGTTGTCCGCGTTCCTCGGGTTAAGCATGTGGGGGATGTAGCCAGACACATCCATCTCAAACATAAATTGCTCTAGAGAGTGGTCTGGGCTTAGCCCACCCTCAGCCTTTAGGATCCTGAACTGGGCTAGGAAGAACTCGCGGACACCCTCGACCGCCTGCTTAGACCTGTCGCTCATCGCGGCATACCTAGGGTCAGACTTGTACGCCTCCTTCCGGATGAGCACCGCAGCGTCTCGCGTCTCAAGAGCCGTTAACCCACCTAGGTTGTCCATCATTGCCTTGTTGCTTAGGACGTCCTTCTTCGCCGTCTGCATGAACGCCGTGGTCTCTTTGTGTAGGGCGCGAAGGCCGGCAAGGGACGCAGGAGAGTCCACCCCTAGAACCTGACGCAACATCGAGTTTACAATCTGAGTCTTTTCGGCGTGGCGCCGGAGTACCTCAGCCGTTGTCCCCGTAGCCAACTCACCGAACGGGTCGTCACCAAGGAGCCGACGGACCTCATCCGCGGCGTCATCAAGGCCCTCTTCCGCCACAGCCTTCTTCCGAATCGACTGGAGCTTTGCCCTTTCTGCCTTTGACAGGCCCTCCGCGGCGAGCTTCTCATCCAGACCGCCGATAATTTCGTCGAAGTTCTTGGTGTCTGGGATTACCTCGAGGGCCTTCATCAGGTGCCTTCGGAACCCGTAGATGAGTTTCGTGCCGAGGTCTCCTGGCGTGTCTCCCGCACCCATAGACTCGACAAGGTCCATCAGGACTTCCTTGCGGTCAGAGCCCTTAACGTGCCTCATCTCGTCGAAAATATCCTTGTTCAAGTCGTACTTAAGCTTCGCGAGCGTGTACCTTTTCTGCTTCTTAAGGAACGCAGCTCGAGCGTAGAAGTGGTCCTGAACTAGGTCTGCCGCAGTCAAGGGAACATGAACGGTCTCTACCTTGGGTACCGTCCCGCTATCACCCACGGTTCGCAACTCCCTCTTGGACCACGGCTTCAGCCGCTTGAACCCAGGCATGGAGCCACGGAAAGACTCTAGGCCAGCTATGAAGCCCTGCGAGATGCCGTCCGCAGAAACGCTCCCAGTCTTGAACGCTAACCCCGTTACGGCTCGGCCAGCAGAATCCACGGTCTTCCCTATTCCGATGCCCCCACCCCGGATGATCGCGCTCCCAGCAACGGCGCCTAGGCTCATCTTCATCGCATCCTTAAGCCTGTCCAGCCCCTCCTCTTCCGACCCAGCAAACCCTCCAGCGAATCCGAGCGCCCCATGGAGAGCCAGCCCCCTGCCAAAACCACGGTCGCTCAACTCGGCAAACACCCTGGCCTGCGAGAGGCTCCCCGCGTTGCCGATGCTTGCTACCGCGTCCTCCAGGGCCTTGATCTCGCTCGGAGGTAGCCCACGAAGGACCGCGTCCCGGTTGGCCTGAAGGACAAGTGGGTCGTCCGCCCGAAGGACCCTCACCTTGCTGTGGTTTAGTTCGGCTACGATGCGTCCTTCGGGCGTCTTAACCACGTCGATGGCGTCTGATACGTCGATGTGTACCGCGGGGGACCCCTTCCCGAGCCTGAGCGCCTCTGCGGTGTCGTCGCCTACCTTCTGGAATGCCTGGCCGACGTAGTTCGTCGCCTTGTCCAGGACAAAATCAATGACCTCCTCATCTACAGTGTCCCCCCACTTGAATACGTCTTCTTTGACCTTCCTGACCACGTTGTCTGACTGAGCCCTTAGGATCCCATCCCCATACCCAGTCATGACCCCACCAGCGCCATGCCTAGCCCCCTTGGCAGAGCTCAGGAACTTGACCCCCTTAGTGAGAGAGGAGAACGCTAGGTCCGGGGCTATCATGAATACTAGGCCGGGCAGGAAGGACCCTTCACGCGGGTCGGCGTCAGGGTCCCCCGACCACACCTTGTACGCCTCGTCGGACGAGCGGTCCCACGCCTTTACGGCCTCGTCCCAGCCCCCGGTGACGAGTGCCGCAGCCGATTCAAACGGGACTTCCATGTACTCCGCGAGAGAGTGGATCTTTGATCGACCAGCCCTGGCGATTGAGCCCTGGTTTTTGATGATTATGTCGTCGATTCCGTCTTCCCCAGGGACCCCCTGGACCATGGCTATGACCTCCTGCATGGCGTCGAATCCCGGCATAGGAACGCCCGCCCCCTGGGGGAAGGCAGTCTGCCCAGCCATGCCCCTGAGTATAATGTCCGTTGGGCTGTTGGGCTCTCCACCAATGACTACCCCGCCAGGGCCGACCTCCTGCCACGGCTGAGGCAACGCTCCCATCCCGTACGGGTCAATGCCTGGCAACTCGTAAGTTGTGGCAAGGGCTATCGTGTCCTGGTCTAGCTTGCTCTTAAGCAAGAGGCGGCGAGCAGAGCTCAAACCCTTGTCTTCTAGGGCCTTGAGGGTCTCGCTTATCTCCCAGAAAGAGTGCGCCCTCCTCTTGTCCTCAGGGTGGAGGTTGTTCACAAACTTAATCCGGTCCTCGTGCGACTTCCCAGCCAACCCAAGGACCCCCGCCTTGGCGGCAAGCCCGGAGAAACCTGGCCTAGAGACCGGAGAGGTAAGCATGTCCCCCGTGTCGACCATCTTCATGAAACCGTAGTGTCTGCCGGGCATCCCGGACACACGCCCGTCAGTCTCAAAGAAGGTGTCGATGTCCTCTTGGTCGATTCCGGGGGAGGTTCTCCCCTGCAGGTATTCAGCATTAGCTCGGGCCTTTGCCTCCGCCGTGGACATGCCGTGCAGCTCAGCCGTCTTTGCGGCCCCGGAATAACGCCTCCTGGCCAGGGCGAGGTCCTCTTTCTTCCTCCGGACGGCCTCGACGGAGATGCCGGAGTCGTCAATGGGGGCTGGATCTGGCGAGACGAGCCCACCGAACTCGTCTCTGAGCCCCTCGTCTAGCGCGATGACCCCGCCGAACTCGTCCCTTGGGGCGTCCTCCGGGTACGGCATCAGCCCGCCAAACTCGTCCCTGGGCATTATTGATCCTTCGTAGCCGTGGAGCCGTTAGCCTTCCGGTACACCTCTCCGACCTCAAGCGCGTCGTAGTCCGCCTGAGTCCTGACCAGGGGGAGGGCCGCTGCCGCCCTTCCATCGCTGGAGGATGAGGAGGGTGAAGTCTTTTTCCCCATGGCCGGTTCCGGCGTGTCGCTACGCCTGGCGGCGTACGACAGAGCCCTCCGCAGCTTGGCAAGCTCAGCCTGCTGGTCGAACACCTTGAACTGAGACATATCAGCCACCGCGGCATTCGCCTGCTCCGGAGTCCAGCCGCGGAGCTCAACGTAGTCGTCAGCCAGCGCGCTCCTAAGCGCCTTACTCGGCCCGTCTGGTATGTCCTCGTCAGACCTTATAGCCTCCTTCTGGTAGGCGGACGGGTTCCCCACCAGAGCAAGGCCCTCAACGAACAACTCATCTTCGTCCCTGTCCCGGTAACCAGTGGCTAGCCCCATGTTTTTCTCGATTACCTGGCGTGTACGCTCGCTCACATCTAGTGGGAGGTAACTGCCCGACTCAACTGCCGCGATAACGGCGGGGACGTCCTCGAGAGGGATGTTCTCTTCACGGGAGATCTCTGCGTGGAAGGCGTTCTGTCGTCTCTCCAGGCTGGCCACCCTGTTTTCTGCGTGGGCAGCAGCAACACGCTGGTTGTCGCGCTCATCGGCAGCCAGCCGAGCGAAGTCAGACGCCTGGCGAGTGAGGGCTAGCTGCGTGGCAGTTGCGGCCGTTACCTGACCCTTAGCCGCCTTCTGTGCCTCCGGGTTTTGGTCGGCCATAGCGAGGGAGATGTCTCGTACCTGCTTGTCGGTACGCTTCCTTAGGGACGGGTCTGCCCTCAACAGGGTGTACGCTGTGTCTGCGTACTGACGACGGACCTCGGCACTGTGCTTGTTCTCTAAGTCGATGGCCTTGAGGTAATTCTTCTCGGCAGCAGCGCCCTGCTCCTTGCGGAGCCCCGCTGCGAACTTTCTTTGGGCCTGGAGCCTGTCTGCGGTGGGCTCACCCAGCCGGTCGTACTTCTTACGTCCAAGCTTGGTGGACGCGACATCGGACTGCTCAATGCGCTTGGCTCTGCCCTCGGTCACAACGCCGTCAAACCCGTACTTAGCGTAAGGACCGACGTCGCGGAGCTCCTCGGGAGAAGCGATGCGAGCCATGGCCTCAGCGTACAGTTGGTCTCTTGTCTTGGGTGTCTCGAGCGTCTTGGGTGTCTCGAGCGCCTTGGTTCCGAGCAGGGCAGCAACCTCTTTAGAACCCTTCCTCGGGGTGCCAGTGGGGATGACCTTGCTGACGGCCCTTGAGGCCCGACGGACTCCGGTCTTGTCGTCGGTGTCTCCAAGACCCAGCTCCTCTAGGGTTGCATGGCGTATGTCGCCGATGCGAAGGGTCTCTTTGGGGTCAGCATGGCGTATGTCGCCGATGCGAAGGGTTCCTGGGTCGGACATCACCCTGACTGGGCCAAGCTCAAGGCTCTGACTTCCGTGGGCGTCTCCAAGGCCCGCCTCCTCTAGGGTTGCGTCTGGGGCCTGACGCGCCATAGAGTCCCCGTCTAACTCCCAAGCTCGGGACGACGGGCCAATGGCTAAGACTGACTCGTCTTGGTTGGGCCTATGGTCCCTCCGGGGCGGGTACGCCATGGAGCCGCCGTCTTCTTCCCAGGCCCGAGACGATGGAGAAACAGCTAGGCCATCCAAGGCCTCAGCGACCGACATCCCGGCCATACGAAGGCCACCTGGCTCTTCGTCCTCAACGATGACAGGCTCCGCTGGTCCGTAGTTCACGACGGCCCCAGACAACTGCTCCCTTGGGATCATGCTCTCGCCGATCTGCGTGAGGGCGTTGGCGACAGCAGACATCCCAGGCATCTCTGCGTAACTCCTGGCGACCTGAAGAATCGCCTCATGGTCAGCGCCAACGAGCCCGGTGTTCTTCAGAACCGTGCGGTAGTTTTCCGGCGCGATAGGTGGGACGTCGACTACCCCCTCCCCGGGCAACTGGTGGTCCTCGTAGTCAACCGCCGCGGGGGGCGGGGGCGCGATAGAATCCCCGTCTAGTTCCCAGTCTGGGGATGACGGGGTGATGAGCCTCTCAACCGCTTCGTCGGCGGCCTTCCTCTTAGCGTCCATCTCTTTGTAGAGTTGAGCTCTAGCTAGGCGAGCATCTTCAGCCCTCTCGGGGGACGGCCTCTTGGCACCTTTAGCGGTCCCTGGGTAGGCCCTCGGCGTTGGGCCCAGGTTGCCTGGGAGGAATCGGCCGCGGAACACGTCATCCTCAACCGGGGGGCCAAACGAAACTGACGACCAAGCTGGCGCCTCAAAATACGGGTCGACTTGTTCGGTGGGGCGTGGACCAGGGTACAGCCCCTTCGATACATGAGCCTTCTCCGCCTGAATTTCCCTAATGCGCTCCCTAGACTCATCGAACATCTTTCTGCCCATGCCCATGGCCGCGGCCTTGTCCGCAGCGCGCTGGGCCATGATTCTTTCGTTCTCAGCGATTCGTCCCGACAAGATCTCAGTAAGCGGCGGAGCAAACGCCCCTGGGCCCCCTGCGATGTTTGCCCCGGACATCCGGGATAGCCCAGTCTGTGGGTCTGTAACAATGGGACCCATGGGGGAGACAGCGGGGTATAGACCTCCGCTCCCGCCCTTGGAAGGCCCGCGACCCCCGCTCCCCCTGACCGACCCGTCAGGGTAGAGAGTGTCGAGCTCTGCCTTCTCACGGGCCTTTACCGTGTCCCTGTACCGCTCTTCCTGGAGGCCGATGACGCGCTGACGGTAGTCCTCGTCGGCCATGTAGTCCCCGAGGTCCCAAAGCGCCTGGTCCGCGTAAATCTCTTGCGCCAGACGTGAGGTACCAGCCCCTGCCCATCGTTCGTTTCCGCCTCTTCTTGCCATGATGAGCTCCTAGTATCCGAAGTCGTATGCTTGAAACAGCGGGTTCTCGGCGGCCCTCTTCTGGGAGAACCCCGGCGAGTTACCCTGTCGCTGAAGGGCCGCTTGCCCCAGTTGGCCCACGGCACCAGTGCCGAACTGTAGGGCCTTGGCCGTGTCGAACTTACCGATACCGGGGATCTCTACTTCCGGCGTGAACGGGCCGCCAGCCTGACCAAGGAACTTTGAGAACCCAGCAATGCGAGCCTGACTAGCGGCCTTCTTGGTGTTTTGATCCTGGGCGGCTCCCGCAGCAAGCTGCTGGGACTTCATCGCCGCAGTAGTATTCGCCCGCCGCTTCATGCGGCGCACAAAGTCTTCGTCGACAAGGCCTCCTGCGTACCTCCCAAAGGTGCCCATTTGCCGGGAGAGGCCAGATGCGTCTTTTTGTGCCCCCCGGATGCCAGACGCAGTCTGCTGCTGGGCCCTGGCGCCTATCGCCCGCATGGACCCACCCGTCTGCCGGTCAATCCAGTCCTCTTGGTTTAGTCGGTTCTCTGGGCGCTGGTCCTCAATGGCCTGAGCTATCCCCTGGGCGAGCAGGGTCCCGCCCATGATTGGGGCGCCGATGGCTAGGCTCAACGGGTTAAATGACGACGCCGCACCCAGGGCGGCAGAGCCCACCCCGGCCGCTCCCTCGGCGATTTTGGCGCCGAAGTTACCTAGGTTGTAGGCCACCATCTAGTAGTCCGTCCCGTAGTAGTCAGATGAGTGTTTTGAGTACATGCTCTGGAGGTCCTCGTCTTTCTTAACCCTGTCCCGGAACGCCTCGAGACCAAAGGACATGGCGGGCTTAATCATCGAGGCAATGCCCCGGTTTACCCCGCCACGAATCGTCGCCTCATTCTCTGCATTCGCCAGACGAGAGGCCATGATCCTAGAAACGTCAGCAGCCGTAAGAAGGTCCGCCCCACGCTGACCAGCTCCAGCCAAAGACATCCCAAGCGTAGCTCGGCTCCCCAGCCCAGCCCCACCAAGACGAGCGTAATCCGTGGGTGCGTTGCGGAGAGACTCTCTCCTGGCACGCATTTGATCGGATAGGTCGAGGAATTGGAAATCCTCCGGCCTAAACAACTTTGTCTCTGAAACCGACATATACACCTCAAGTCAATCAAGACACCTTAACCGAACTCTGCCCTTAGGTTACTCTGAATCGGGGACTCTTCTATCTCAGAATTACTCTTCGGACCATAGTCTGCGACAACGATTAACGATGTATCGCCGAAGACCATCGCGGGGTCGCCGCCCTTGTCCACCCACTCGGCCGTATGCCTTATGTTGTGCCACCCGGGCTGAAGCAGTCCGGCCGCTGGAGCTCCGGCCAGCCCCTCAAACATCCGCAGCTCAGACAGGGGGACCGGGGTCGTGCCGTCAATCGGGCGAATCGACCATGGGAGGAAGAGCCCCTTCGACATATTCGGCCGGTCATTCACGCCGCCCTGGACATGGACCTCCGTCTTCGCCTGTATTAACTCCCTGCCCGGCTCCTTGTTCCCGCCCTCCCAGTAGGCTCGGAAGCGGCCATGGAAGCTACACTTCTGGAGGATGGGGTTGCGCGCTGCAAGGCCGAGGAATTTTGAATGGTCCGGCAGTGAAATGTTCCGCTTGTTCTGGCGGAAGATCACGGCAGAGAAGTAGACCATTACAGTGGCTGGAGCCCGCAGCCTAAACCTCAACGCCCCGCCAGGGACGTCCACCAACTCAGAGTTCCCTGAGGGCCAACAGACCCAGGGGTTGCCAACATTGTCTCGACGGAACACCTCGGTCAACCCACTCCGACGGAAGGATGAGCCGCGCAGGGTCTCGTTACCAAAGTTGTCCCCGTTAAGCTCCGCCTGGAGTGCGGCCTCAATCTCGTCTAGCGGGTCAGACCAGTGCTTTGCCTTCTGGGGCTGTCCGGTCGCGAACCCGGCTGGGTGGGTGAGGTTGAATGTGCTCATCGGTCCACCACAAAAGCCGTAAGGTTTACCCTGACCGGATTCCCCGAGGCGACGTTCTCCCCAGACGCGCGGCGAAACTCGAGACTGACCGTCTGCACAGCCTCGGCCACCGGCATGAACGCCCACGTTATCCCAGAGCCACCGCTGGCCTCCATGGCGTACGCCAAGCTAACCTCCCACGAACCAACATGGTTGCCCGACGAATCATGGGCGCTAAGCCGAATTTCGCCATAACTCGGGTCTAGCGCAGGGTTCAGCCCACCAAGCGGCAGCGTCTGCCTAAACGAGACGCTCGCCGCGACGAACACCGCGCTGTATATATTTGCCCTGAACGATACCGAGCCCGCATCAAACCAGAGGTTCTGGAAAGGGGGCTGGCCAGAGTTTTCGTAAACCCCAATCTGCTCTTTATAACTCCCCCCGGAGTAGGCCTTTGTGTGCGACTGGTCTAGTGAACCGTCCTCCACGTTCTCCCAGTCCATTGAGTTCAACTCGTCCTGGATGTCGGAGAGGTTGTCCTTGATCGACGTCGCGCTCGCGGGCTTCCCGTCTAGGTCACGGAAGTCCTTTGTGTATGTGTAGATCGGCATCAGCGATACAGCGCAAAGGCAAAGATGTTCGCTTGGACGATGCCCAGCCGCCAGTCAGTCTCATTCAGCAGTGAGCGAAGCATGACGCTCGGAGAAAACTCCACCGGACCGCCACGGACAAAGAAACAGGACACGGCGGCTATGCAGCAACCCTGCTGATACGAGCTGATACCGCCAACCCCCTCCGCTGCACCATGACCACCCTGGCTACACCTCGCCTTAAGCCGAAGCACGCCACGCTGCTCTTCATCTCGACGAGCGTTTTGGTCGTATAGGTTGATTCTCTGGAACCTAGCTGCATCGCGCCGGACCTCGGACACAATCTCGGCCCGAGTGAACTCATCATCTAGGTAGAGGTCGCGATGGTCGGCGTTGTTGGTCGGGTGGTTAATCCTCCCTGGCTCCATCACCCTGGCCGAAAGGGAGGTCCCCACGATCCACGGCGCGTCTCCGCGAGACAGGGCCTTGAGCCGGAGCCCCTTTCGGCCAAGGTCGTACCAACTCCCATCATGGCTGTTCTTGAGTACCTTTATGGGGTCAATGACTGACCCAATCCTCTGCTGGTACAAAAAGCTGCCGTCCAACCCAACCACGTCGCTGATTCCGTTGTGTTCTTTGTCCAGAGGGGAAACGATGACGCTCTTGGTGAAGACCTCCGGTGCGACGTTGTTCTGGTCTACAGACGCAAGGTGGCTACGAATCCGCTGCATCTCCGACCAGATGTTGTCGGGCACATCGGCGTGACCATCTCTCGGGTAGTCCGACTTTCGGTAGTACACGGCCTAGCCCTTCCCGTTGTTCAGTGTCACGATAGCCCGCCTTACGCTCGCCGCGCTAGACAGGTCAACCTTCCAGCCAATCCCCATGTTCCGGAGCGCGTGGGAAGCACGTCGACCAAGGGGAAGCGTCGACACCGTGCCGACGTTCGCCCGGACGATTGCACGCTCAAGAGACTTCGTCAGGTGTGGGCTTACCTCCTCAGAGCTCATCGTTGACGCTCCGAACCCTTGCTCGTTCGCCAGAGCACAAACCCGTCCAGCTTGAAGGGCTCACCCTCAGACGAGTTAATAAACTCAATCTCAATCTCGCGACAAACAACAGAGTCAGGGAAGACTAGGCGCTGGAACAACTGCTGATCGCCACTCCACGCTGACCCCCAGTCCTTCTCGCCCCACCCAGACTTCGCCTCGAGGTCGCGGTTTCCGCCCTTGTTCGCCGCAGTCCCGGCCTCGCTAAGCTTAAACGTAAGGCTTCCCTCGGCTACCGGGTTGCGGTTTTTATACCAACGAACAGTGACCTCATGGTCTCCAGAGTAGGGGAAGAAGACGTCCAGGCCCTTGACCTCCATCTCCTCTCCAGCATTCCACCCTGTCTGACCAGAGTCGTATGGGCCAAAGCGGATCCTACCCGCGCTAGTCCCAGCGACCACGGACACGTCATCAACCCGTGGCCCTGGGGTCTGGCCTGGAGAGTAGTCGTAAGTGAATGAGTCGCCGAGGCCCCAGATGACCAGATCCGAGTTCCGTATCGACCTCTTCTCCTTCCCCTTCTTCACCACCTTGTCGAGCGGCCGCGCCGGACGAACAACGTCTGCCTTAAGCCTCTTCTCGTCGAACTGGACGCCGAGGACAGACTCCCCCTTGTACCTCGCCGCAGCCGTTATCCTCTGCCCACGAACCACGGTCACCGCATCCAACTGATAGTGGTAGCAAATGACCGTGTCGTTGGTGTCGTCTGGGCCAGCCTGGATGGCGACAAACAGGCGGCGCTCCTTCTCGTCAAGCCACGACACGGCTGTCCGCAGGCCCTCGCCGTAAGACCGACCCCACCATCGGCTTAATGTGGGAGACAGCGGCTTGATAGACGCGCCGTCATACTGGTAGACACCGTCAGTCCCGACAAACACAAGCCTTCCGTAGGCCACGATGGACCCACGCGGAGAGATGCTGCCTACAGCCTCGTTGATCGGAGTAAGGACCGGAGACCCGTCGGACAACGCAGTCACCTGCCAAACAGAGTCCTCCTTGAAGACCACAAGGGAGTCTTCAAAGGACACAAGGCCCGTTATCTTAGACCCGGAGTTGTTGTTGAGGTCCAGGAACTGAAGGGGCGAAGACATCTCTTCCGGGCGGTCCTGGTCACTGTAGAAGACCTTAGACGGATTGCTCTCCGAGACGTAGTAGCCTCGCCCTCGGAAGAAGGCGATGAACTTACTCGTAGGCGGCGGAGACAACCTAGTCTTCAGGGGTGACCCAAGCTGAGCTGAGTCCAGGGTGTCTTCAAAGTCGTAAACAACCCGCTCGTTAACGCAGACCTGTCGCCAGAAGTAGTACTCCCCATCCTTCGCCCGCTTGTAGATGTTCCGCCAGACAATGTCCGACTCCCTCGGACGGTCTCGGATAGAGAGTTTGATTAGAGCTCGGTGCGGGTTCCTCGTAATAGGTGTTCCCCCGGACCCGTCATTTGGCGGCTCGGCCTCCTCAATCCAACAGTGAGGTCCGACCAGACCATGGCGGATGTCGTTCAGGCAGGCCGTTTTATAGACCTCCCCAGTGGTAACGGTCTTCCCCGGGGGGCTCGGAGGCCCCTCCGCTCCGCTTGCGCTGACGAAGGTCGCCCGGTACTGGAAGGTCTGAACTGAGCTAAGGGAGTTCCCACGGTCACCCTCCCCGACGTTCACGAACTCGTCGTTGATAGAGAACTCGGGGAGCAGGGCGAAGTCCTCGTCTGGAGCTGGAGTCACCCCGTATGGCGTGGGGGCACTCGGGACCTCATGAACCCCTACCCTCGAGGTGTAGTCGCCGTTCCACTTGAGGTTCGCGTCTACACCATTAGAGATGAATAAGTGCCCGCCCCATGTCGCGAAGTAGTCCCCGCCAAACTGGTCCGTGGGGGCCACGCGACGAGCTGCGATGAATCGGTCACCTTCCGGCCCGCCGTCGTACCTATTCTCCCAGGCGCTGCCCTCGCCAATGTGCGGAAGGGCATCGTTCTCTAGACTGTCCCCGCGGACAACAAGAACTCGCCCACCCTTGTACTTGCCCTTGGTAGGAGTGCCCGTCATTCCAGCAAGGTCCGGATAGTGGGCCTCAGCCAAGCCGCTGTCCCCAGACACCGAAATGACGAGCTCCGTTGGCCCCCCAGGAACGGTGAATGACGCGATTGCGTTGATTCTTGTGTTTAGGAGGTGCGGAGTCCGCCAGTCCCAGTCCACTAGGTTACGAACCCCGCGAGCCTTCTCGACCGAGCCCGATACGTTGAAGTAACACCCGTCGACCTCGCTGGCCTCGCCGGGGGAAACCCAGACCTGATCAGAGAGCCCCGCCGTAAGTACTGGGACCGCAGTGGTGCCTGGTCCTTGTGCGATCCTCGCCATAGGCCCCCCCTAGACCGTTCTGGGCCAACGGCCGTTCCCGAGTCGCTGTGCGTAGGCGTCCGGGTCTCCTCGGCCGATCTGGATAACGGTTCCAGGGTCAGAATCCTCGTCGCGCTCCATGCGCTCAACCATCTCAAAGGCAAGGCCGCGCTTCTGGGCGGAGGCAGAGTGCTGCTCCTCCTCGCTCAGGGCGTAACTTTCAGCGAGGTCTAGGATGGCGGGCTGAAACTGCAGCGGAACCACAGGGACGTCCGTATCTAGGGTCATCTCTTTTGGCGCCACAAAGAAGGTCATGTCGACAACGTACTCCTCGTCGGGCGGGGGCCACAGTCGAATGTGCTCCGACCCACTAACTTCCGAAGCTCGAGGGGCCACGGCACCGATGTTCGTGTCCATCGCCGCTCCCGTGATATCGAGGTCAAAGTGCTTGAACCCCAGCGTTGAGTCCGTGTAGTTGTCTCTCAGGGTAGTTGTGGTGAAGTCTGTGGTGGGGGCGTTCCTGTGGTGAAAGAACTCTGAGCCACCAACCTTGGTGCGATAGATGGCTACACCGAAGTCTGCCCGACGCTCATAGGAGAGCTCGACAGTGTCCCCCAGGGCGGTTACCGAGGTTGTCCCGGTCGGAGAGAATGGCCCCATCTCCTGAGTCTTCGTGTTGAAGTAGCAGTACTTGTACCCGTAGGCTCCGGTAGCCATGGCCCCTCCCGCCACGGGAGTCCCAAAGGTTGGGGCCGATGATGGGGCGGGGATGAGGCTGTGTCGCTCGATGGCGTAGAACTGTGGGTAGGAGTCATAGTCCTTCACCGTCAGCGCCTTCATGTGCTGGGGAAGGAGGCTTTGCTCGGGAACGTGGTAGACGAACCCGTTGCCTGTGCAGATGATCGACTCAATCCCAGACGTTCCGGCCGGCAATGGGTACTCGTCGAAGTAGATCTTCCAGGAGTCCCGGTAGGTCGGCGGGGTATCGCCTGGGGCCAACACGGGCGAGTTCGCTCCCCCGTAAAGCGCCTCGAGATAGGCGTTCGTGGCCGAGTCATGACTTGCAATCCGGTGAACCGTCCCGTCTGGGCAGGCCAGGCGAGCCCCAGACCGGGTGTGATTGCCAGCAATGGCTGTCATGTTGGCTACAATGCGGCTTCCATTTGTAAACGTCGCCCCAGCCACCGCTGTCGTGGGGTAGTCCGATGCAGTAATAGACTCTGGCGCATGTGTACTGAACTGGTGCGTTCGACGCAGCCAGCTCCAAGTCTGACGGCGACCACAGATTGTCATGTATGCGTCGTTAACAAAGTCCCCTAGTCGGGACTCATTTCCGTCGAATCCGCGCCGTCTACCTAGGCGCTGCTTGAGTGTCGCAAAGTTCACCTGAGCCTCCAGTCCGGGGGTTTAGGGGTGCGGAGCAGGTTACCCCGCACCCCTAAAGATTACCCGAGTCTAGCGACCGGGAGGCGAATGCCGCAGAAAGACGGTGACCGTAATGGTGTAAGTAGACATGTCCTGGGGAGAACCGCCACCAACGTCCGTCGCGTCGAGGGAGAGCGTGTCATCCTTCTCAAGGAACACCGGCAGAGGCGTTGCCGCCTCCGGCCCGCTTACGTCCATCTTGAGTGGCTTAAACTCGCGAAAGGTAATTCCCGCTGGAGTAAACGCCAGTGCCGTCCCAAGCAGCGCCTGGTCCCGGTTCACGGTCCCGTCACTGTTTGTGTCCTGCTTTGCCCGCAACTGAAACGACCAGTAGTTGGTGTTGTCGGTCGTAACATCGCCACCAGCCCAGGTGATAGATGCCGCCTCAACCTTCCAACTACCCACCAACGTGGAGGTGGGTGCCGTAAAGATCGGAACACTGTAGGTGCCGGTAGCCGGCGGGCTAAAGGAGACGCTCACGGGGACAAGGCCAACGCCATGGACCTGGTTTCCACCCTTGACGGCGTTCCAGATAGCGCGGCCGAAGCCTGTAGGTGCAGTAGTAGTTCCCATTTCTTTTTCTCTCTTTCTCGACCTGGTTAGGTGGGGGGCCGAAACCCCCCACCCTCAGGCGTGTTGCCCGCCGACGACCCTAGGGCAGCCGACGGGCGAGTTTGTTAGCCGAGTGCGGCTGGGTTGTTGTAGATCATCACAGGGATCGCCCGCTGAACTTCGGCTCCGGCACTGATCAAAGTTGTGATCAACGCCTTACCTCGGACAAATCCAAAGTAGGACTCGGCCTTGCCTGCGCTTGACCCAACATCAACAGTGGCGATCTGAACAGTCGCGGCAGACCGAGCAACTGCAGTCACAAGCCGTCCACCGCTCTCTGCACCTACTTGAGCGTCTCCAACGTAGAGGTAGCATCCCTTGGTAATGTTTACCGTATGCCCGTGAACCATCACTCGAGCCTCACCGGCAACAACGAAAGACGCCGCTTCACCAGACTTCGGCCCAGCAATGAGTCCAGCCGAAGTGGGCTCGTTGCCAGTGCAGTCAAGGACGCCGTAGAGCCCGATAAGACTGTCGTCCTGTGCGGGACTCGAGTCAAATATCACAGCGGTATAGCCCGTCTTGCGACCGGCGCCGTCCGTGAAGTCCGGAACGAGGTGATAGATGAGGCCGTACTCTAGGTCTTGCCCAGCGACTGCCTCAATCACAACTTTAAGAGGATTAGATAATGCCATTTTAGTACCCCTTTCTAGGCGCTGTAAGATCCGCCAGCAAAGTTGAAGCAACCGTGCTCGCGAAGATTGTTAACAGTAAGAATGCCGTGGAACTTAGTCTTGGAAATCCAAGCCCATTGCTCCTGCGCCAGGCGCCAGTCATCCATGAAGAAGTGAGCGTTGGGGTTAATCCAAAGCTTCATGTTACCCAGGTTGGTCTTGCCCTGGCTCTTGCCCTTGACGGGGTCAAGCATTCCAGGCTCAAAGCCGTGGCCCGAAGCACTGCTGGGGGAACCGCCGGTCAGGTTCAACATGAACCCTTCGCCGCTACCTTCAGTAATGTTGTAGTCGGGAATGACCTGAGCACCCTTGAATCGAAGGCTAGTGAACCCAGCCGAACCCATGTCTTCGTCGACAAGGGCGCGCTCGGGGCCACACCACTCTTCGTAGCCATCATAGACGGCCGGGTCCACCAACATGGTGTCAGGACGACGACCAAACTTGGCACACTCGCGGTACAGCTTCGTCCAAGTCGGAATGCCCTGGGTCATGAACCCGCCAGCAATCTGCTGGAACTGGTTATGGTGGTAGGTCGCGTTCTTGGTGACGTTACCAACCGTGCCCGTCTGGGCGGCAGGGGCGGCAAAATCAATCATCCCACGAATACCGTCGATGTCACCGCTAACGGCAGAAGCCGTGTGAAGCTGGTCCTCGATGTAGTTCCGCATGGTGATCGCGCACTGGGTCAACTCAGCCTCGAGAAGCTTGCCAATCTGGCGCTTCGCGTTCTGGTTGAGGTCAACCTGATCGCAAGCAACCACGGACTGACACGAGATCTGACCCCAGCTATCCCAGATGAATGGCTTGGCGAACTCGCTCTCAGCCGTGTTCAGAACCTGCGCGCCCTGGTAGGTCTGCACGTTCGGGTTCTCAGCGTGCGCGAACGGAATTCGTGCATGCGGAGCGGCCTCGAGATGGATAGCACCCTTCTTGTACATCAAGTACAGGAGGGGTGACTGTTCAAGGATAAGCCAAACAAGCTTTTCCCAGGATGCGCCCCACGTCAGCGTAAACGCCTTCGTGTAGTCGCTAAGATTAGTTGAAAAGGGAGCTCCCATAATGTTTCCTTTGTAAAGCTACTCAGCCCAACCGGCCACCAAGGTCGGAATTCTGCCCCAACACCGAATCTAGGATTTCATCCATCGACATGTTTGCCGTAGATCCTATCGGTGAAGAGGCTGTTCCAGCCTGAGTCTTCGGAGGTGCTGCGTCAGCTCTTCGCTTAGCAGTGTCGATAAGCCGGCCCTCATTGACCGACCTAATGGCTCGTTCTCCCGCCAGAGACAGAGCGGCTCGATAGCCATCCTCAGTCCCCGACGCGAGAAGATTGGTGATAGTCGGATCGTTTGAATCCAAGATCTGGCGAACCTGACCTTGCACCCTGTCGTCGCGAAACTCTCGATACTGACTTCCCTTCATATCCTCAAAGATAGCGTTCAAGCGGCTGGCCTCCCGGTGCGGAGCAAAAGTCTCCGACACCGAATGAACCTGCTGCCTAAGTCGCTCAATCTCTTGCCCCATCAAAGTCTCACGCTCGGTAGGAGCAGAAGAAGACTTAAGTCGGGCATCCATCACCTCAAGTAGGGCACCAAAGCCATCTCCATCTTGTGCTTTTTCGGTGAACCGCTTCCGCAGATCGTCAACGCTTACCTCAGTCTCCTGAGGTGCATTATCGGCCCCATTCGGCCTGTTGCCTGCCTGTTGCGCTTGTAACGCCAGGAAGGCTTGTTGGAGTTGGTTTTGCTGTTCCTGCATCTGGGCACGGTCGGAATCAACGCCTCGCCGCATGTCGGCAAGTTCTTGATTCTTTTTCGTAAGACCTGATTGCATCTCTCGGTAGACGGCGAGGTTCTCGGGGGCCAAGTCGAGGGGGTTTCCCGACCAAAACGACCCAGAACCGTCTTCACCATCGCTCGAGCCATCGGTCCCATCTGTTACTTCGCCAGTAGATACGTCGGTCTCTTCGGTGGCCACCGTCAAGTTATCGCCAATATCTATAGGAGCAGCTTCATCAAGGTTGTCGTTGTCAAGCTCTGGATTCACGGAATCTCCAGTGTTTTGCGACTAAGTTGTGAGTTGGTCCCGAACAAGTCGCTCTAGTTCGGGCCTCTTAATTGTGTTGGCGACTTTAATCCCCAACGACTTGGCTTGCGCTTTTAACGCCGGCCATGGTTTCGATGTAATCGTATCCGGAACAGGGGTGCCTGTGTCAACGGCTACTTCTTTGTTTTCACTAGACTTCTTACCTGAAGACAGGGCACCCGACCACCGGGCAACAATCTCAGCCTCGGTTTCGGACCTGACCTGCGACGAGGATTTTGTCTTCGCCGGCTTGCCAGCGTTGATTAGGCCGTGCTTCTTTAAGATTGCCTTAGCCTCTGACTTTGTGACCGTCTTCCCAACGAGCCCCTCCTCTGGAGCATTGGCTGCAAACGTGTACTCATCCTTCTGAATAACCTGACTCCTGGCGTCTGCCATAAAGTCATGGGACATCGTCCCCCTTCGGCTACACATCGGGCAAGTGATAAAGGCGAACTTCTGCGACTCCTGAGCTTTTAGTGCAGCAAAAGTAAATCCGCGCTCCTTTGAGTGGTTACACCGAGAGCATATAAGTGTGTACATTGGCATGTTAGTTCCTCCTTAGAACGTGGGTACGCCGGGTGTTGGCGAGAATGCGTCCTGAGCCGAAGCTGGGACGGTCAAAGACTCGCCGGTCTCTGGGTTGATCGCCGCGCCAGAGGCAATGTCGCCTCCCGGAGGAGCCTCTTCTTGCTGTTGTTGCGGGGCCGGGCCGGCGGCCTGTCCGGCTGCTTGGCCGAATAACTGGGCAAAGCTGTCCCGTAGCGCCGGGCTGTCCTGCTCCCAGAGAGAGAGGGCTTTCTCGTAGAATATGGCGATTGCGTCCGGAGGCACCTGGGCCACGGTAAGCGCCTGAGCTGCTGCAGCCAGCGCATTCATGAACCCAATGTAAGACTGTCGCTCTGCCTCGGGACCGATGGGCTTCATCGACCCAGCGTGGACGCCCACATCGAACTCGCCCCGGATGTCGTTTCGATTGTACGAGATGGGGGCATCTATCCCCGTCACCCTGACCCAGCGATCAGCGTCATAAAATTGCTGCATAACCTGCAGCGTCTTTCTCGCAATCGTCTGGACAAACTTTTCAAAGACGCGAAGCTTCGACTCAGACCGTCCGGACAACATGGCTGCGCGGTAGGAAACCTCTGTTGCTGACTTAGCCGAGCTCTGCCCACCCCGCATAGCCTCGTCACCAGCCCCAACCTCGTTCAGGAGGCCCCGAAGGATATTGTATGTCCCTAGGAACTCTTGTGGGAAGGCTGGCATTACTAGGTTCCGCACGTCCGCTGACACGTTCTTGCTCTTGGCTGCGACCATTTGGGAGCGGTTTGAGGCAAGTGCCGCCTTCGCTTGTTTGTCGAAGATCCCATCCTTGTAAACCGTCTTGAGGGCCATCGCTGCCTCGAGCCCGTCTATCGCCCCATCCACTAGGCGCTGAAGCTTTCCTGCAATAGGTAGCATCTTCTGAACAAGGGAGATCCCATAAAACTGGTCGTTCACCTTCTCAAAGCGGAGGTCGACGAAGGGGTAGCCCTCCATGTCTAGTGGGGAAAGGGCGTGCTTCAGTACCGTTGGGCCCTTCTTGTTGGGGGATGGCTGCTGACAAATCCAGAGCACCCGCATCTCCTTGACTCTGCGACGGCGCACTGTGCCGTTAGAGCGGATCCTCCTAGACGCCCAGGCGTGATACCAAACCTCGTACACCTCAACGTGCTCAGCTTCCTCCTTGCGCCAGACGTTGCCGACGCTTTCCTCGTTGAGCTCGTCTAGGGACTTGACCTTATCGGCGCTGAGGTGCTTTGCGCGGCGGAAGCGGTCGTCGTTCTTGATCTCATCAATGTGGATGAGGTGACGAATCGCGACCCAGGGCATCCGGTGAATCTCGTCATAACCAGGAGGGAAGATAAAGTTGAATGGCGAGACCCTCACGAAGGTCGCGTGGGCCGCTGGTCGGTCTGGTGGGATGCCGAGAGCCTCGAGGCGGTCCTGAATGGTCCGGATGTCCTCGTCCCCGGCATTCTCCTGCTGCTCCTCCTCGTCTAGGTCGCGGTCATAGTCCTCTACCGGAACGAAAACCCCCGCTGGCTGGTAGGTGACTCGGCCAACCCCAGCGGAGAAGATGAGGGCGTCGTCGAGAACCTTCTTGCACTCGTTGTTGAAGCCGCCCTCTTCCCACTCGTAAGAGATAGCAGCCTCCGCTGTCTTTGCCCGAACGGACGCCTCGCCGACGTCTGAGTTGTTTCTCGGCTTGGCGTAGACGGCGGGGTCGTTGTGGAAGATGTGCGGCTTTAGCGCGTCAATGGCTGAGGAGATCAAAGCCATCCCTCGCTCGCCATTCTGCTTTTCGACGCCCAGTCGGTTCGCGTCAAACAGGCTTCGCCAGTCGTCAAAATGTGCTTTGCGGATAATTGACTCTGCCGTAATCACCCGGTCCATCAATTCCGACGCATCGTCAGCCTTGATCGTAAGGTTTGTCGGATCAAACTTCGCCATCACAGCCACCCAGAGCCAATAGTAGAACCGTCGTCATACGTGACACTAACATCATCGTCTGACCAAGACTTATCACTCGGAGGTGCTGCGGTGAAGGACTTTGGGTCTGTCCTGTTCGCTGCGCCGTGCTCAATGTCGCAGACAGTTTGGGCCTGAAGCCAACACATAACAAGGTCATCGTGCTCTCCAGGGGGTGCGCCAACCCGAACCCTCTTATGCAACTCATCCCCAGAGACTAAGATGGTTGAACTAGCTGCTTTTTTTGTCAGCTCCATAAACATACGCATTTCCTTGATCAACCGCTCGCTCCGAATGACCGGCCGCCTCGAGCCAATCATATCAATGCCAACGTGTACCATGACCGGCTTGCTCGCTGACGTTGTAGTCCATCCATAGCGGGCGTCAAAGTTTACAGCCTCGATGCTCTCTCGCTGGTAGAGGTTCCAATATTCCGTCTGCATAATTCCCAAGGAAACCGCGTGGCCAACGCCATTGACCTCCCAAGAGAGGAGTGCTTCGTTATAGAAGAGACTCAGCAGGACCGCGATGGCCGATGTGGGCAAGGCCTGAATCTTGCCCTGCACCTCAGCAACCTGAACCCTAGTGTCAGACCGAATCACCTGGATCGCAGTGTAGTCCCCGGACGACCTGCCCGCGGCGGGGTCCACAGCCACAATATAGTCGACCCCGTCTACCGGGTGCTCCCACAGCCACAAGGAGTCGTCATCGGCCAAGGACCGCCTGACCAACTCTGGCTCCATGTATCCCGCCAGATTGATGCGCTTCTCACCCAAGTCCTGTCCAGATGCGTCCTCGATAGATCCAACAAAGATGGGCTTCCTAACCCCACCCTTCTCGATTTCCGCCAACTGCGGCTCATCGAACACCCGGCTAGCAGAAAAGGCGAAAGCCTCCTCCGGCTTTCCAGGGTACTCCTGACGAAACAAATCCCAGTTCCCCTGACACTTATCGAGCCAAGTCTTGTGCGCCCAATGGCTCTGCTCCGGGGTTAAGCTGTACGCCCTAACCATCTCCAGTAGAGTCTCGTCAAAGGCCTGGAGCATGACCTCCGGCGTCTTGTCTTTCGGAAGGTCCCGCGTGTAATTCGGCATTGCGTGCCAAGGATAGAAGACGGCTTGCCAGTCACTGTCGACCTTGTTTCCTTTACCGTCGACCCCGTTCCACGCCTTCCAGAACTCCCGATGGAAGTACCCTCCTGTTCCGTTCGCCGTTGACTCGAGAACCACCAACGTCTCAGGGTCATCAGAGATTGTCTGCATCAACCCAAGCATGAACGTGTCCGGGTCATTCCAGAATGCGATCTCGCTTCCGTGGAAGTAGTGAATCTCAAAGCCTCGAGTAGAGTGAACCGCGTCTGCGACGGAAACCTCAAACCTAGAGTTCAGTCCGGCGGTCTCATCAAGTGGGTGGGTCATCCACAACTCGTTGTCGTTGTTCCTCCTGAGCTCGGGGCGGAGATCGTCCATCCCGTCGTCTGCTGCGGCTTTGTCGATAGCGGCCAGGAGGGCCTCGGGAGACTTCAGCTTCTTCGGCTTCTTCTCTACCGTGCCCCTGCTTGGAAGGTTGTCGTACATCTTCTTTGCCATCAGGAAGACGTTGTTTGTCGTGATTCGGTCTACCGCCGTGACGAACGCACGACGGTCACCGTTGACAAGGCACTGATGAAACAAGAACGCCTGCGTCACAGTACTGAGGCCCATGCGCCGGGCCTTCAGGACAATGAACCGCCCCGGCTTACCATCATCTCGGGTTCTCAGAACGCGATTGTAGAAGTCCAACTGAATCGGATTCAGCCGAAGAGGCACAGTTTGGCCGACCTTCCCGCCCATCGAAGTTTCTGGTCGGTTTAGGACGCGAAGGTACTTCTCACAGAACCAGGGGAAGTCTTTGAACTTCTCTGTTGTGGTTAACCGCTCAGCGACCGCCTTCGACCGCTTTAGCGTCATCGCCTTCCGCGGCATTATCTGTTGCTCGTAATCTCAGCTAACTCTTCCTTGGTCGGGCCAGTGCGGGACGCGAGCCTTGATACGTTGTCTTGCACAGACTTAATCCGAGAGACGATCAGGTTGATAGCTTCTGCCCGAACCTCGCCCGTGTTGTTGCGGCCAGACTGCTCAGCCACCAGGAGGCCAGAAAGTGTCCCCATGTCATCTAGGTTGCGAAGATTTTCCCGCAGGCCCACCATGTCTGGAACGAAAACCTTGACGATAGTTCCGTCTAAGTTCTCCGACATCATGTTCTTCAGGCGACGAACGTGGGCCTCAGTAGCATAGTTCCGGTACAGCCTAAAGCTTCGGTTCTTCGCGCCGCAGAACACATCCGTAAGAGCTGTCTCTAGCGCATCCGGGCCAGACATTGGGTTGTCTTTGCTGGTGTCCGTGTACGCCGAAAAACGACGCTGCACTTCGGAGTTGCCAAGGCACTCGTCTAATTGATCAAGGCTAAGGGTCCTGCCCCGGATAAACTCACGCTGGTTCGTGACTTGGCTCATCTCGCTCATGACGAACGCCTAACTCGAAACGAAGGGACACCCGGGGCTGGTCCTCCCGCCTCTCGGATGTCATCTCGAGCAGATGTGATCGCATCAAGAAGAGACTTTCGCCCCTTCCCGTCGAGCTCAAGGTCGTAGACGGCGGAAAGGTCCTCGTCAGACAGGGGGGGGAGTAGCTCGGTAGCGGCCTTAACCGTCATACCCTTCGGATCGAATGTCATGATGCCTCCTTTTTGGTCAACGATTGTCGACACATGGAAAAGACTACACTACCCCGGCCCAATTTAGTTTTAGCTTTGGGTAATTGTTCCCCCAGACCCTGATACCATGCCTCCGCATGCTGCTGGGGGACGACCCCGGTCGATGGGCCCCGGGAGTTCTCCTCCTTCCTAACTCCTGGGGCCCTGGCCTGCTGCCTATCTATTGATAGGAGCCACCGGGCCAAGATAATCAGCAATCTCGTCCAGCCTGGCGCCAGGGCCAAGGGTGTTCCGGCCGTACCGCTTGTTGACCTCATTGATGAGTTGGGCGCGCTTGGCTTCTTTCCTTTGAGCGGCGGCCTCGATAATGCGGAGCATGGTTGCCTGGTCCACGGGGCCGTCCCCAGCCGCGCCCAAGAGCGGGGAGCCCTGAGGGAGGCTGAGTTGTCCAGCAGATGTTGGTCTGCCAGTAAGGTGACCCGCACCGGCAGACAGGCCGCCTACGATTGAGCCACCAATGGCATCTTTGACGATGTTTGCGGGGGAGAGGGCGCCCCTGACGCCAGTCTTAAGTGCGGAGCCGAACCGGGACATGCGGGATGGAGGGCGACGGTATGCCTCGGGACGGTAGGACTCCCAGGAGTCGATCCTGTCTTCCGGGAGGTCGTTAAGCGCACGGTCGCTCAGCGCGCCCTGTAGTGACTCGGCGTTTCGCTGGCTTACCCAGGCAGTAGGCTGGTCGTACTCAAGGAACTCCCTGCTGATCCCAGACCGCTGGAGATCAATGTCTGACACGGGGCCACTCCTATCAAGCAAGTAGTCACTGGAATCACCGCCAGGGGCCTGGTATCCGTAGTACTGGGGGTTGAGGCTCCGCGCCTTAAGGTCCTCACTCCTGTAGAACAGGTCGCGCAGGTCTTCTTCGTCGTAACGCAAGCCGTTGCCCGACGGGGTGCTGAGCACGGAGCTTGGGTCTGAGCCGCCACTACGGCCCCAGCCCCCGGACACCTGTGTCCCGCCTGGAGTGACTGGCTGTAGCGAGGCATTTCTGGCCAGGGATTCTTCGCGGAACCGCTGCCAGCCCGGCGTCTCGAGGTCGGTGTGGTCGACGGAGACCTTCGACCCATCCCTAAGGGTGACGGGTTCCATCCTGTCGTAAGCCTCTGCGCCTAGGCCGAATCGGGTCAGGCCGTTGCTTTGCCTTGGGAGATCGGCGCCATACGGGATGTATCGTCCGGCCCCGCCACGCATGCGCCCCTCCTCTGTCAGGTGGGAAGCGAGGAGAGGGCCGACCTCCTCCATCGAGGTGCCACCTAAGCCGCGATACGCACGTCGCCGAGCCCGGTCAGTCATAAACTCTCGGTTTAGGCGCTGAAGCTCCATCTCATTCCCAGCACCCATCCCACGAACACCAGCCCCCATCACGCTTCCTCCGCGGGCGCCTAATTGAGCCCCACCAAGAGCAGCCTCACCAAGGGTGTACCCGCGGGAGGGGGTCATCTGGACAGGCACACGCTGTGGCGACTCCTGGAACAGTCGCCTAGCGTCGAACCCATCAAGGAGGGGACCCTCCTCTGGTCCTCCCATGGGACGCGACTGCCGGAAGAGTCTCTCCGCCTCGAGACCGTCCATCATCGGGCCCTCTGCGTAGGGGTTGGCCCTGGGGACCGACTGCCGGAAGAGCTCGTCCTGAGACATCCCATCCAACATGGGGCCCTCTGCGTAGGTGTCACGATACAAGTCAGCCGCAGGCATCCCGTCTAGCATGGGACCCTCGGCGAGTTGACGAGCGAGGTGTGATGAAACTATTCCGTCTGGCATATCTATCTCCTGAGGTCTCTCAGCCTAGTGTTCGGGTCGATATCGTAGCCCAGCGCATTGTACTGCTGGATGAGTTTCCGACGCTCGAGCTCGTTCTCTATCTCGCCCTGCTCCGCTATCCGCTCAATCGTCGCAGGGTCAATGACCCCTTCATAGCGAGGGTTCGGAGGAGTGAAGATGCCTGCAGACCTGGGTCGAGCTGACTCGTAGCCAAGCAAGGCCGACCCCGTTCCAACGCCAGCGCCTATCGTTGCGTCAGCAAGGAGGCTGACCGGGCTCAGCGCAGACTTGAGCATCTTCTTTGCCCCGCCCGCACGAAGGAAGGCCCCGGCCTTATCGGCAAGAGACGTTTTCGACGGGTCAAGGCCCCGGAAAAGAAGCCTCCCCTCTCCTGGGGTAAAGCGCGGGTCATCCCTTATTTGGTCAATCAACAGGTCCTTATCCCATGATGACAGGAGCCCCTCGGCCTGGCCCGTCGTCGCCAAGCCCTCCCTCGCGGCCCATTGGGGCACCGCACGGGCGAAGTTCTCCGAATCAAGCCCCCGCGCCTGCAGCGCAGCAAGGTCCCTGGCGGTAAGCGCCGACCCTGCCGACTCAACCGCAGTCCCCGGCCCGTAAGCCCACTGTTCGCTGGGCGCTTGCCATAAGCCGGCCCTATCCCACTGGTGGGCCATCCTCGTGCTGGGCCCCGTATCCATGACGTTGCGGGCAACCTGTGCCCTGCCCTGCGGCAGCTCTCCCGCAGCGGTAGAAAACCCATGCGGCCAGTTGTGACGACCCCAGTCTTCAGCACTCATCATGTCTGGCAGGCCTGCTCTTCCGGTCATTCGGCCCGTCGGCCTGCGGGGGAAGTCTCTTGGGTCGCGGGTAAAGGTCTCGGGCGGGAGTTCGATGTCCTTGTAATCAAGGGCCGACACAGGTCCCTCAGGCGCGGGCTTCCAGAGGGGGACCGCGTCCTGCCACACGCTGTCGGTCGGACGTACCATCCCCTCAACCCACCCGCCATGCCTAGCCTCGACCAACTCGTCCGGGCTGATTCTAAACGGGTAGACCTTGCCCTTGGGCCCGGCGTAGGTAGCCGCAACGTAGGGATTGTCGGAGGCGAACGCCGCCCCAAGCCTTCCTCTGTCTGCCGCAAGGGGGTCAGACCATAACTCAGAGCCGCCACGGACAGCCCGGAGAGGCGGACCCCCGATAGCCCCTCCCCACGAACCAGCCTGAGCTGCCTCAAGAGCTAAGTCCCCGTAATCAACCCTAGGACCAGCCTCGAGAGTCTCTGGGCCAAGTCTAGGAGAGTAAGAGGGGAGAACATCCCCACGACCCAACCGAGGGCCCCGAGATTCAAAATCTCCGTAGAGAGGCACAGACTATCTCCGAATGAATTCTTCCATCTCAGAGACAGTGGCCAGGAACGGCATCCTCTCTCCAGAGACAGGATCATAGTAACGATACTCAACCCCCCTCTCAACCTTCTTACTCCCCACCACAGAACTCAACCTCTCAGCCTCACCCTCGCCCAACCCCTCAAGACCGTCCCCGACATCCTCAATGGACCCCAACCAACCAGGAACGCTGACCACCCCCTCAGCACTAACCCCCAACCCATGACCAAGACGGACGACGACAGACTCACAGGAACGATGAGTACTGAAGAACCCGAAGTACCGAGTCCCCTTAGTGTCACAGACACTCCCGTTCCTAGCCCAGTATCTGTCCCCCTTCTGGATGTAACTCCCACAAGAACTACAGACACGACGACGCCGGGTCCTCTGAAGACGAATACTATGAACTGTCACTGAGCCCGCCCGGCCTAGTAGGGACTCTTAGAGCCACTCGACCGACCCTTCTTCGGGGCACCCCGGACACGGCGGACGCTAGGGCGCTTAGCCTTCGCCTTAGGGGAGGACTTCTTAGCCGGGGCTTTCTTCTTAACAGGCATTACCACTTCTCCTTATCAGCCCAGTAGGCGGCAGACATCTTACCTTTGGCGATGTTCTTCCGGTGCCGAGCCTTGAAACTCTTACGCTTAGCCTTCATCCGAGGACTCTCCCCGCTCTTCGGCTTCCCAGCGGTGCTGGCGCCCTGTTCACCAAATCGGATCGTCTTAACCTGACCACCCTCCTTAGCAACCACCACATGACTCTTCGTCTGATGGCTAGGGGTCCGCTTCGGCTTGTTCACACCCGAAACACCAGCGCCCTTAACAAGACGAGCGATCTTCTTCGACAGACTTCCACCAGGCTTAACCAAACTCATAGGAAAGAAAATACACCCGACACTTGACTCTGTCCACTGGGGGAGGAAAACTACCCACTGTAAGGGGGGAAAGGAGGGGGACAAGAACACTGTCCTCTAGTAGTCACTGACATACTAGAACTCATAGCCTAAGGGTAAGACACTGTCCCCCGAGGACAGACCCCCAACTCGAGAGCTCAAAGGCAGCCCAAGTCACCGAGATCATTCAGAGAAACTTTCAAAAGTTTCAAATGAAATTTTTTTGGTACCCCAGGTACTTCTAAAAGGTCACCGGGGGGTCAAAGTGACGCTGGCCATACTGAGCATGTTGAAATGTATGAATATACATAACAAACGCTCGAGTCACCCCGGGGGTCAGGGTACCCATTCATACATACCAGTGTGAAGCATGTATCCCACATCATACCTCGCTGTGTGACACGTACCAGTGTGTTGTTTGTGTGTTACATCATACCTTCATGTATGTATTCCAGGCGTTTCTACGCGCGGTCTAGAGCTGCGCGCGCCTAGGCGGTCCCCAGACGCATGGCTGGTAGATCGCGATACGTGGGAGAAAGCTGAAAAGCCCAATGATTCCAGGCACTTAGAGCATCTAGGCTAGCTAAGTAGCTGATATCATTGAAGAAAACAGACTCTCTACCCCCTACGGGGGAAGTATCATAGAATTCCGCAGTGATTCCGCCTACTTACCTATAACTATTCCAGAATCGGCATTTACCGGGCCCGGTAAGCAAACCCAAAGCCACAATGATTCTAGGCACTTAGCCCGATTCTCAGGCTTTTTTCGGCTTTTTTCGCTGGCCTCTGTTTTGATTCAAATCAGATAGTCCGCTAAGTGTCTGTAATTGTTGGGTTTTTCCGATTGGGTCACCTGGACGGCGCTCAGGTCGCTTGAATCCCTCAATCCCTCAACTAGATTGGTTGCAGACATTGACTCCGGGCAACCGGGGCCGACCCTTTGAAAATCTAGCGCACGTCCCCTCCTCCCTTCTATGTATCGGGGGAATCCTGAAGCCCTGAGAAATGCTTGGCCAAGTAAGGTAAGAAATAGCGGGTCAATCGGTGCGAGAAAATTGTGTGATTGTCTGCTTTCAGCGTAGGGCTCTTTTTAGGAGTCCCCATGCGAAACAGCAAAAAAAACAAGTACAAGATGCGTGCGCGTCGTGTGGCCTCTAATCGGGCCGCTGTCAGCGTCCGCGTCGCTCCCACACTGGAAAAAAGACTACTATTGCAGGACCGTGCTAGTGCTCGCTTCACCGCGGATGCTAACGCTGTTAACAGTAAGAGAAAAGCCGGCTCGGCTTTTATCGGCCGCGTCTCCATTCCCTTTGCATCCGGCTCTACTCGCTCGGATGCCCCTACAATCGACAACCCGCAAGGGATTGTCACTTCCTACATAACCGACGGAATGTCCGTTACCTTCCAACGCTAAACCCTAGGGTCCTGCGCTGAAAGCAGGCAATCGCATCCTATTATTCTAATAGGTCGAATGACTGCATTTACCAGCGCTGGTAACGGCGCTTTGGGAGTTGCTATGTCAAACGGAAAAACTGAAAGTACACCTCTTGTTATCACTGACATCCACGAGGCCAGCCTTAACCTACAGTCCATTATGGACGAGTACAGCGAGGCTGAATTCGGGAGCGTCACGGGAGTCGATTACACCTTTGCTGACATCGACGGTCTCACCCAATTTTGGGGCGTGAGCGGCGGTGCCAGCGGGTCGGCTCTCGTGCTGACTGATGGTACGCGGAAGGGGCGGGTTCAGGTTGACCCTCGGGTCCTTCGGATTGCTAAGTCCAAGGAGTTGGGGTTCACGTCGAAGCAGGTCGTCGTTACGACGGACTTCTCCGCGATCCTGAGCGTCCTCCACGAGGAGGGCGCGTTGAACCCGAAGCAGTGTCGCGGTGGAATCCCGCGAGCTGCGAAGGGCTTGGAAGCGTCGATGGCTGGCCGCAAGGTCGGTCCTAAGACGAACAAGAACTCGCAGCTCGTTCGTTTCGCTCCGACGGACCCGATGAGCGCGGCCCTGTGCCACGCCGTCGCCCGTCTCGATGCCCTTCGGGAAGCCTGTCACGGTCTGACGATGGTGAACAAGGACACTGGCGAGGAACTCACTATCAGTGAGTACTCCAAGTTGCTTGTCGCCAAGATCAAGGCCCAGTCCAAGAAGCGGTCCAAGGCCAGCAAGAAGGGTAAGGCGGACAAGGCGGCCAAGGAAGAGGGTGATTCCTCTAACGAGGTCGTCCTCGGCGGAGTCGCCGGGGCGGATTGGGACGTCGGAATGGGCGGCCTCGCCGGAGCCTTCCCCGCTAAGGTGATCGAGGCTTTTGAGTCGGTCAACGGGAAGCCCCCGGTGACCGCTGAGGAAGTCCTTGGGTTCGTGTCCGAAGCTTGCGAGTACTACGCTGCTTGCGCCGCTGAGGGTAACGTTATTGTAGCCGAGGCCAAGGCCTCCTAAGGGGTACTGTGGGCGGACCATTTACCAACGCTGGTAAGTGGCTCCGCCCCACCTCCAAAGCCTACAGCCAAGTTGTGGGCTTTGGAGGTGGTACGGACCACCGAGCAAGCAATCACACAATAAAGCGAACTAGTGCCTTCCTTTGAACCCGTGGACTAATCCACACAACAAAGGAGGTCGCCATGTGGCGAACGATTGATGGAACGGTTGATGGCCTGTCCTACGGAGCGAAATGCTGGCGGGAGAGCGGGCCTCAGCGGCCGTCCAGAGAGAACGTCGAAAGGAACATCCGAGAAGCTGTCTGGGAAGAAGCGCGCGGCAATCACGAGGCCGCAACGTTCTACCTAGAGTGGGCTGTCGAGGAGGAAAGGAATTTGAGGGGCTGAAAGGCCCGAGCCCTCACGGGCTCAAAGGAGGGCACTGGACGAGTCTCGAGCTCTGCGGGAAGCACCCGCCTAGGCCAAGAGGCGTCCAGGCCGCACACCCACGTCCGCGTGACGGGTAGCGCCTAAGCGCATAGGTACGTCCGCATAGGTACGTCCTCGCGGGTCTGTTTACCATCGCTGGTAAACGGCGAACAGCACAGCGATTTACCAACGCTGGTAAGTCGCCGAACCACCCACACAGAACACAGTCACGGGCAGCAAACCTACGCCTCGCATGGCCCGTTTACCACGGCTGGTAAGTCGGCGAGCGCGTCAATTAAAGAGAGAGGAAGCGAGATGTTGGAAGCAATACGAGAGTGGCTCTGGAAGCGGCGAGAGCGAAGGCTCTACCGCCAGATGAGTCGGACGATTAACCGGGACCGTCGAGAGATGGCCCCATTGAGAATGCCCCTTACCAGCGATGGTAAGCGGGGCGAGGGGAGCGAGTTATGAAGAGCAAGAACGTCAAGGTCGGCCCACTGTCGGCCGTATCACTGGAGACACTTGAGTCAGTAAAGCGGGTACTCCTCGAGGCGATGAGCGGGGGGCGTTCGGACCCCTCCTTGCGGCTCGAGGATTGGGCCGACGAGGAGGACGAACGAGTCGCCCTGGAGTTCGCCTTGGCCGTCCGATTGGCGACCAACCCGATGGAAGGAGGCGAGTGATATGGGCTTTTTCTCATGGGACTGCCGTGACTGCGGCCACCCAATGCTGTCGAGTTGGGCGACCAACGAGACTAACGGGTGGATGCAGGACGTTGCTGTCATCCAGTCGGACGGGGCGAGACTCCGTGGACTGTACGACGGCTACGGTCGGGTGATCTCCCACTTCTCCCCGAACACACTAATCGAAATCTGCAACCCCATCCTCCACCCCGGATACGGAGAACCCGAGTGCTGGCACGCAGCCTGCTGGGGTCTTGCCGGCGAGCCGACGACCTACACCGAGGGGTCGGAGATGTCTGAGGACCAAGGCTACTTCTTTGGGGACGAACACAACATAGAAAGGCCGAGGTGAGTGATGAAGAACTGGGATCAATTTGAAATGCGTGTGGCTTGGGCTCTGGCGTCGATCTTGACGACCGGAGTCATCGTGACGGCCAGTATGGCCCTGTGTGCCTGCCTGTAGTGGCTGGCAAGGAAGGAAGTGAGATGAAGAACGCAGCCCAGAGCTGGGAATTAATTGGCGGCGATACGGTGAAGACGACCGACCGCCTGAGAAACGGTCTGAGGACCATCGAATACCGGAGGGAGAACGACTCCACGATAGGGACCATCTGCGTCGGCTGGGGTATGGCCAACTGGCGTCCCAACCAACTCTATGAGGGGTACGTCCCCCCACAAGTCATAGCTTGGGGAAGGGCGGACACCGAGGGGAGCGAGGCCCTCCTCGTCATCGCAAAGGAGTGGTTCCGAGAGAACCACCACCGGAACGGAGAAGTGAAATGAGATTTTCCACATTCGGCGGCATCCGTTCAAGCGCCTGGGGAGGTCACCGACCAACCCGGTGGCGCACTGAATACGAAGGCCTGATGACCATTGGTGTTCACGGGTTCCACGTAACGCTCCCCAACGGGAACACCGTCAGCGTTCAGTGGGGGCCAGGGAACTACTCGTCGAACTACTCCGCATCGTTAATGGCCTCCCGCGAGGCCGAGAAGCGGGGCGAGGAGTGGACCTCAACTACGGCGGAGATCGCAGCCTGGCGCGACATCCGTGAGGGCGAAACCCCCGCCAGGAAGGACGCCGACACCATGTGGCACACGTTCGACTGCGGCGACCAAGTCCGCGGACGCTTGAGCCCCGAGAGGGTCCTCGAGTTCCTCGACTTCGCGGCGGACAACGAGCTCGACGTAAGGGAGCGGAAGTACGACTACTACTTGGACGAGGTGGTCATCATTGGGCACCTCACCCTGCGGCAAAAGGTGCTGCGCGGTTGGTTCAAGTTTCTTGAGTGGAAAAAGAGGGCCAACCGCCCGGAAGGAGAGAAGGAATGAACTGGACGACGACTTGGCCGACCGAGGTTGGCTGGTACTGGATGTACGACCCGGCCTACGATGAAACGATCCCCGTAAGGGTGCCGAAGGCTGGCGTCTGGATTTACGGCGGCGGCGGCGGCTGCATGGCCCGCTGCTACTGGCCCCACGACATTTACTGGCTGCCGTTGGCGCAGCCAGAGCCACCAACAACAACAGATGAAGAGGGCTAACCGCCCGGAAGGAGGTGAGTGATGAGTGGTCTTGAGAAGCCATCGGATTCGATGGTCCGCGAGTGGAAGTGCGAGGTGAAGCGGCACGGAGATCGTTGGGACGACGAGGACGAGGCGTTCGACGAGGCGTTCGATTTCGTTATGAACCACGACGACGCGCCGATGGATGACGACGATCCTGAGGAGCTCGATGTCGAGCTCGCTCGCAAGTGGACCTACCAGCTCCTCGAGCAGGTCGGCAAGCCCTACTCGAGCGTGACCTTGTTTCCCTGCCTCTCGGACCCGCGGGTGTACTACTCGGAACGAGGCCGAGACATGTGGAAGTCAAGTTTGAAGAGGGCTAACCGCCCGGAAGGAGAGAAGAGATGAGTTTATTTGGAACTGAACCTTTGACGGCGGCCTATGGCCGGAAGCACACGACGCTGGAGGAGGCGCAAGCCGACTTCAATAAGGACAAGGACTTCCAGACCCCGAGTGGGCGGTACACCAACAGGTCCGACTTGGCGAAGATGTACCCCCACCTGGAGCGCATCCGAGTCCGGTTCAACAGGCTGGAGGATACCGGGTACGTCCTGTTCAAGGCGGAGCTCAAGCCTGAGCCCGAGCCCAAGCCCAAGCCGAAGGGTCGTCCGACCGTGACTTGGAACGGGGAGGAGTATGCCGTCCCGTCCGACAGGGAGATCGAGCAGATGCTTTGGGACACCGCTGAGGCCATCGATGGGTGTCGGGTTGAGCCTGACGGAACGTGTCCACACGGAGCTCCGAGCTGGCTGCTTCAACTCGGGATGATTTAACTGCCCAATGTTGGGCAAGAAAGGAAGAGAGATGAATGACGACCTACACGACTACCAGCGAGTTCACCTTGGCGCGCTGTACGGGTTTATCCGAATCATCGACGGCGAACCCGAGCGCACCTACTGCTGCTCGCTCACCCCGTCCGTCTGGGTTCAGGCGGTGGGGTGGCTGGACGAGGGCGACGGCGACTGCCGGGCGTCCCCCGAGGACGGCTACTACTCCGTAGCCGATGTCAAGGCTGCGCTCACCGGACCCGTCTTCGATGCAGAGGACGACGACGAAGCCCGCGAGGAGGCACATGGCAACTGGTAGGCCGAGCAAACACTAACAACGAAGGAGAAGAGAGATGAATGTTTATGAGAAGGCCGCGGCCCTTGGCCCGCTTCAGCAGCAACTGTCTAGGCAACTGGACGTGCAGCGGAGGCACGGGATCAAAGCCCACGAGATACGGAGCATCCGACTCATCCCGAGAGGGCGGGGACGCGATGGAAGGATTGTCTACGGCTCTGTCGTGACAATGAGGAGCGGGGAAGAGTTGTTCCTCCCCGAGTCCAACATCAAGGAAGAACTCGACGGTGGGCAAATGCCTGCCGTCTTTTAGAAGGAGAAGGAAGATGAACGATTTTGCAAAGCAAGTAGCTCTTGCCATCACCCGAAGCAGTGGCACTGCAGGCCAGGCCTACGATGCCGAGGAACCGCAGGACGCAGAGCAGCGGGCCGAGAACCTTACCAGCCCCGGTAAGTACGGACCGTACATCGTAGAGGGCGACCCCTATGGGTGGAGCGAGGGGGCACTGGCGACAATCCTGATGGAGCAAAAGGGCACCGAGGGAGACTGCGTCGTGCCCCTTAATTACTACGGAGATGGGATGACCGTGTCGCACTTCGCAAGCGGCAACATTGAGGGCGGGTACATCCAGTTCGTCAACGCCGCTGTGGCTGTGGTTCACAAGCTATGAGCATCACATGCAAACAGTGCCGGGCTCAGGTCCAGCATGACCTGTGGGTAAGCGGTTCACACGACTGCCCACTATCCCTGGACCCGGCGGAGGGGGAGTCGTGGGACGACTACTCCAAGAGGTCCAACAACTGGCGAGCGATGGTGCTCGCTATCGCTGAAGAGACAGGAAGGTCAGCCGTTGAGGTTGGCCGTGAACAGAAGAAGGAGATGGAAGATGAGTGAAGGAACGATTACAGGAACGCTATTCACCCCGGGGCAGGTTGTGTCCACCCCTGGGGCAAACACCGCCCTCGAGCGCAACGAGAAGGGCTTCTTCGGCCTGATTGTGCAGCACATATCGGGAGAATGGGGGTCGCTTGACCCCGAGGATGCCGAGGTGCAGCGAGAGTCGCTCAAGCCCGAGAACCAAGACGAGCGAATCATGTCGATCCACGACCTCGATGACGGGACCAAGTTGTGGATCATAACCGAGTGGAACAGGTCGGTGACGACCCTGCTCTTGCCAGAGGAGTACTAGCTATGAACAACGAACACACACCTGGACCGTGGACTGAGCGAGACTGTGAAGTCCAAGCCGCCGACGGGTCATCCATCTGCGAGATGTTGGCGAGAGAAGAGGACGTCCCGAAGTGGGGGCGAGACCACGCCGACGCGAACAGCAGGCTGATCTGTGCAGCCCCTGACTTACTGAAGGCCCTAGAGCGAACCCTGGGCATGGCCCTTGGATGGGCGGACGAAGCCCGGGAGGAGGCCCCAGGTAGGGGTGAGCACTGGCCGTGGGTAATGGAAGCCCGTGCCGCAATCTACAAGGCAAAGGGGACCAAGACATGAGCGACCTAGAGAGACTGATGATGCACGCCGACATGGCGAGGAAGGAGGCCCGGCTTAATGGCATGGCCGACCCTCCCCCGCTGTGCCCCTACTGCGGAGACGAATTGGTCGTCCGAGCAGTCAACCCCGGGTTACCCCCGAGCCTACTGTGCTCCAGGTGTACCCAAGGTAGGAGTGAGAAATGAAGACTTGGAATGTTTATGCAACGAAGGTCGTTGTCATGGGCGCCACGTTCTCTGTCAAGGCAGAGAACAAGGACGACGCCTGGGACGCGGCCGAACACTACGCCGACCACGAAGTCCTCTCATGGGAAGACACCGACCCGCGAGGAGGGGGCCAGGTCGAGGTCCAAGACGTAGAGGAGGAAGTATGACTAAGAAGATCACGGAAGCCCAACTCCGAGACCGCCTTCACCTGCTCTGGATGGCAGGCGATGCCGCCATCATGAGTGACTACAGGGACACACCAACCAGCGAGCTCTGGGAGGAGTACGGATGGGTCGCTGATCAATCTGCCGACCTGTTTGACTTTCTCCGTGGAGACACTGCTGAAAGGAAGGAAGCATGAGCAACGTACCTGACGACTGGGGCATGTACTACGGGACGTGCGCCGCCTGCGATAAGACTTTCCACAGGAGCGGGTGCGTCGAGTGCGACTGCACCGAGTGTCGATTCTGCGAGTGCCTGTTCCCTCCGGGCGACATCGAACAGGGGACCTGTGTCCCTTGCCAACAGTCCCTCTTCTGGGCCTGGGACGAGCTCAACGCCGAAGAGGAGTTGGCTACCGTTCTCGAGGTCATCGACGGGGGCTACCACGAAGAGCAGTGCAGCACGGAAGTGCTCCACAAGATTGAACTATTGCAAGCATCCCTTGCGAAGGCGCATGAGCGTCTGACTAAGGGTTTTACCGCCCAATAATGGGCAACAACTAGGAAGGTAATGGAAATGTTTAAGAACAAGAAAGAGCAAGCGAAGTACTGGATGGACTACGCCCACAAGCACCTCGTCGGTAAGACGATCAAGGCTGTGGGTTGGATGACTGAGGACGAGGCCACGCACCTGGGATGGGAGCACAAGCGGCCCATCGTGATTGAGTTCACTGACGGGTCGATGGTCTACCCCTCCATGGACGACGAGGGCAACGACGGCGGGGCGCTGTTCGGCCAATCGGCGGACTACGAAGACCTCACCTTCCCTGTGAACGGAGTCTGAGATGTTTACGTTTCACGCAGACCCCGGCCACGGATGGCTGCAGGTTCCCAGGAAGATGCTCACTGAGTTGGGCATCGCCGTCGAGATTTCGGGCTACTCATACCAGCGTGGCCCCCACGTCTACCTCGAGGAAGGCATGGACGCCGGCACGTTTGGCCGGGCCTACGTGAAAAAGCACGGCAAGCGTCCTGAGTTTGAAGAGGTCTACAAGGAAGTGACCCCAATCCGGGGCTATTCCCCTTACCAGGCCCGGTAAACAACCAACAACCAGTGTGCATATTGGGGTTGACATGGGTCAACCTCTAGTGTATACTATTACCTAGGATGGAGATTAGATATGGGTGCTGAAGTTTTCTTTGTAAACATGAGGGGCGACACCGCCCGAGATGCGTTCAACGAGGCCGTCCAACAGGCCTGCTACGACCACGGTCATTCCGGCTACTCGGGGACCATCGCTGAGAAGCGTGAATTCGTTGTGATCCCCCTGCCCGATGGGAAGGGGGCGGTCCCCTTTGCTAACGAGTTGATTAATAACAACGACGAAAGGGTCGACGACAAGTGGGGTCCTGCGGGCTGCATTGAGATCGTCGATGAGGTCGAGCCGGACAGAAGGCGGTTCATGTTCTTTGGATGGGCAAGCAGTTAGATAACCCCTCAGGAAGGAGAAACCATGAGGATTACTAAAGAAGCGAGACAGGTACTCGGCTCCATTGGAGTCGACGTCGATGCAAGCAACCTACAACACCAACTTCAGTTCACGAAGTCGGGCCGACTGCGAAAGCTGTTGGGGTCGAACTTGAAGGTGGAGAAAGGAAACAAGGAGGGGGTACTGACTGCAATCATGCACCTAGCCCCGGCCTACGAGTCGGGGTTCAATACCTGCCCGTTCGCCACGAACTGTGCCTCGGTCTGCATCAACAAGACCGGGCAGTTGGTCACCAACATGGCCCACATCGCACGGGTATCGAAGACGGCACTGTGGAAGTTGTTCCCCGATGAGTTCCTGGCCCAGCTCCGCATGGAGTTGAACCAGCACATCTACCTGGCGGGAGTCAAGGGGATGAAGCCGGCCGTCCGACTGAACGGGACGAGCGACGTGGCGTGGGAGAGGACTGGGATCGTGGATGAGTTCCCCGACCTGACCTACTACGATTATACGAAGTGGCCGCTTGAACACAGAAAGCCGGGGCCGAACTACCACCTGACCTACAGCCTGAGCGAGGAAGAGTTGTCCCTAGTTCGGGCCGTGCAGTACCTAGCTGCGGGGCACAACGCTGCGGCGGTGTTCCAGTCCGAGGACGGTACGACTAGGGCGACGGCGGAGGCGGCTGTTCAGCGGCTGCTCAAGGCTGGCCGATGGATGGGTTACCCCATCACCTCCGGCGACACCGATGACATTAGGTTTGACGATCCGCCGGGGCATTGGATCGCCTTATTCGCAAAAGGCCCCGCAACCAAGGACACCACCGGATTCGTCCGGCGTGTCGCATAGGAAGGAAGAGAGATGAATTATGGAGAAAGGAAGGAACAACATGCGCCCTACTGCCAATCGTGTGGACGCTGCACTGCTTGCCAGTGCGACTGCGTCTGCCCTCGATGTCGGATCCCCGAGGCCGTCATGTCCGACACCGGACTGTGCCTTGGGTGTCAGCCCGAAGTCGAGCAAGAGTTACAACGACAACACGAAGCGGACCACGGTCCCGGGAGAATGTAGTGGGAAGGATTGTTGACAAGAGGGAGGGGCTCCCGTTGGGCGAGCTCCTCCTGTTGCTGAGGTCTGGGTATGCCGTGTCGTGTGACCGCGGCGACCTGACCACCATGTTTACGCCGTCGATGAAGCGGCACCAGATCGCAATGGCTTATGCCGTTTGCAGAAGCGGGATGTTTGTCGTCCGAGAGACATCCCAACAAACCAGGCCAACCGGCCTAAAGGAAGGGAAGACTGATGACTATTGATTCTATTGACCGAAGCACTTTGAAGATGATTCTTGAGGAGGCGCGGGAGGCGCTCGCCGTCGTTGCCGACAAGCACGGCCTCGTCCTGGAGCGCAAGCACTGCACGTACTCCAGCACCGAGGCCCCGGTGGCGTTCAAGTTCGTCGTCCCCCAAAGGACGGAGAACGGCGAGGCTATCGACCCGAAGGAGACAGCGTTTAAGCACCTCGCCCCCGCGTTCGGCCTCGAGCCGGACGACTACGGGAAGAAGTTCAGAACCTTCAACGGTGTGTACCTAGTCTGCGGCATCAAGCCGAAGGCAAGGAAGTACCCAGTGTTGGGCAGTCACGTCCACACAGGGAAGACATACAAGTTCCGCCTCGACACCGTGAAGGACGGTCTCAAGGCACAAAAGGACTTGTACCCAGCGAGCTCCGCCTAGGCGGCCCACTCCTACAAACCTGCCGTCACCTGGGCCGTCGACATAACTCAAGGTGATGACTGGTATGCCTGCCGGAGTTGGCCTTTGGGCCAGCGTGGTGAACGGACGCCTGATTGAAGGTGGTCAAGCCGGCACCCCTAACAACCAAAGAAGGAGATAGAGAACATGAACATCGAAAACCTTGCTGAGAATATTGAGAGCATCATTGAGTGCGCCGAGGCTATTAAGAATGATCTTGAGCACAACAGCGGGGGGCACGAAGAAGCCGTCCAGTTGTATGAAGCTCTCGATAGCAACGGAACAACCACTGACTCGGACGAGATTATCCAGGCTGTGGAGTTCTACGCAGAGCTTGAAGGCAACAGCACCACCGACCTCGCCAAGATAAGCGAAGCCCTGGGCTTGCTGTCTAGGATAGAGCACGGAGGGCATGACCCTGACGACGTGCTAACGGCGCTTGACGTCTACGTCACTGTTGCGGATGGCCCCATCCACCTGTCCGACCTTGAGGGCGCACTGGACACCGCAGATGAGTGGTCACAGAAATGCGGCCACACATGGGAGAGCCCAGGGTCTATGGCTCAGGGGTTCAGTGACCAGTGCGACATCGTCTCCGTCTTTGAGCGTGTCACAGGTCGCAACATACTCTCGGTTGAGGACGCCGAGAAGGCTGTGTCCCTGGTGGGCAACCTGCCCGCTAAGGAGCGGGCCCTCCTGGATGCCATCAAGACCTTCCTCTCAGCGGTGGGCCAGTAATGAAAACAATCATCCACGTCAACCAACACGTCATCAAGGCGAACCGGAAGCACGACAAGGTCGACCCGGTCCTGACCGTGAAGACTTACAAGTCAAACGACTACGGTCATGAGGCCATCATCTACGACAGGGGGGGAGAGGAGGTGGCTCGAGTCATCTACCGACCGGACAAGCCCCTGTCCTGCGGGGCCCACGTCTGGATTGAAACCCAGAGCGAGGTCTCCGTCGTCCGACACCCAAGGGAGGGGTCATGAGGTGGGCCCTGTCCAATCGGTTCGACAAGGCCGCCCTTCCCTTGGCAGACAGGCACTACAACAGGCAAAAGCCCGGGACGCCGCAGTTCGTGGCGCCGGGCAGGAACGTGGTCCTCCTGAGCACATGCCGACGGGCCCTGTGGGTAACCCGGGTCCAGCGCCGTGACCTGTGCAAGCACGCTTGGCCTGGAGCGTGGGAGTGTTCCCTGTTTCGCAACGAAGGAGCTGGGCTGTCGTCTGAGTTGATCCTCGAGGCAATCGCAGCAACCCGCTGGATGTGGGGGGACCCCCCGGACGAGGGGATGATCACCTTCGTCAACCGCTCCAAGGTCAAGTCTAAGAAAAACCCGGGCTACTGCTACCTCATCGCTGGGTTTTCCCCAGCAGGAAGGACGAAGACAAGAAAGCTACACACACTACACATCGGGCCCGAACTAATGCCAGAACCCGAGGCCCCCATCGGGGCCGAACTCACACTGTTTTAAGAAGGAGAAGAGATATGAAGAATAGACAGAACTCTACCCACGTTGGGCCCTGCATCTACCTAGCCCAACTCAACGTCTTCGGATACGAGCTCACCGCCATCGGGCGAACCAGAGAGGAGGCCCGCAACGCAATCAAGGAGGTGTACGAGAGGAAGCAGGACCACCACGGACCCCTCGATGACAACGGAAACATGAGGACGTTTGCCGACTACGAGGACTTCGCCCCAATGAACATTCACGAAACGTTATTCGGCCATGTCGAATGGCTTTAGGAAGGCGCAGTACATGAGAGATTCAACCGAAGCGAGGCGCTGCAAGGGGTGCGGCGCCGAGTACTACACGACACACCCCGACGAGTGTGAAGAGTGCATTGAGTATGAGTACCAAGAGGTCGTCAGGTCTGGCGACTGTGACATAGCAAGGAAGGAGAAGAGAGATGAAAGTGCTTGAACTATTCGCTGGAGCTGGGGGCGCTGCCCTCGGACTCGAGGCTGCGGGGCTTGAACACCTCGCTTGTGTGGAGTGGGACGAGGATGCCTGCTCCACGATGCGGGCTGCAGGGCTCCCAGCCGTCCAGGGTGACGTCCGAGACCTATCCCTATACGAGGGCATGGCACCGGACCTACTGTGGTCCTCGTTCCCTTGTCAGGCCTGGTCTAATGCGGGAAAGAGGAAGGGGGCCCAGGACGAAAGGAACATGTGGCCCGCCACTATCGAGGCGGTGGACTTCACCGGACCAACGTGGTTCGTGGGTGAGAACGTGGTCGGGCTCACCAACCACAAGGGGGCGTGCAAGCAGGGGAAGTGCTGCGTCGGGACGCCCCTCTGTCCGAACGCCTACTTCAATCAGGTGATTCTCGGTGACCTGAGGAAGAGGTTCTCCTGGGTTAGCTGGAAAATCCTAGACAGTGCTGACTTCGGTGTCCCCCAGAGGAGGCGCAGAGTGTTCATCGTCGCCGGCCCACGCGCCGTCGAGTTTCCCGAGCGGACGCACGCAAATCCGGAGAAGGGGCAGGGCCTCTTCGACAAGAACCTCCTGCCCTGGAACACCGTGGGCCAAGCCCTCGGCCTGACCGGCGAGCTCAGCGGAAGCAGGAACTCGACCAACAACCCAAAGCAAGAGAGGCCGGTAAGTACGGATGAGCCGTCGCCCTCCATCGGAGGCCGGGGGAACCAGATGCTCCGGATCATCGGGGGCGGAAGGAACCCGCAGTCTGCCGAGTTCGCCTCCAAGAGGAACTACCGAGACCTGACCGACGAGCCATGCACTACGATCCCAGCCGTCCGGATAGGGAACGCCGGCCCATGGGTTGTTGCTGGGTCAAGGCCCGAACTCTTGGATCGACCAGCCCCGACCGTCACCACCACAGAGGTGAAGGGGACCCGGGGTAAGCACATGGGCAAGCTCCTGGCGAACGGGAAGCGGTCAGGGGGCGTCGACAGGGCCTCGGACGCTGTCTGGCTAGCAACCGGGAGGAGGAGGCTAACGGTGGCCGAGTGTGCTCGCCTCATGGACCTCCCCGACGAGTACCCACTGAAGGGAACGAAGACCAGCCAGTACAGGCAGGTCGGAAACGCCGTTACGCCAATCGTGGCGCAGCGGATTGCAGAGCAGATAACCAAAGCAGAGAAGGAGAACGATGATGCGTAAGTCAAAGATGTCTGGGCGAGAGCTCGAGGTGCTAGCCGACTACGAGGAACTAGGAACCATGGGAGCTGTCTCTAAGAAGTGGGGAGTCGACTGGAGAACGGTCAAGAAGGCACTCGCTAGGGCCGGGGTGACGGACCTACGCAAGGGAGGAACCCCTATGCGAGACGAGTACCACCCAATGTTGGGCATCTGGTCTGACCGGAGGGTGGCTGAGGATATGGGCATCTCCCACCAGGCCGTCTCAGCCGCAAGGGTTAGGCGCGGGGTTGAGTCTGCGTGGGAGAAGATGGCGCTGATCAAGAAACCAGAGTAGTCTCTACCTCCCCCAAGGAAGAGTCACCCCACCCCCCCCACCAGGGGTGGCTCCAGTAGGCCCGGTCAGTTCCGCTGGCCGGGCCTGTCTGTTCCTAGGGTCTCCCACGGTGACGGGTCCCTGAACCACCCGTTTCCAGGGCTCCAGAACGCTATCCCTGTTCCCGCTGGCCCGTGACGATTGGCCCGGACGAGCAACTCAACCTGATTGGGGCGAGCAAACCGCTCATTGTAGTACGCCTCTCGATACACGAACACGACGGCGTCGGCGTCCTGTTCAACTCGACCAGAGCCGCGGATGTCAGACATGACTGGCCGCTTGTCGGCCCGCTCCTCACAGCGCCGGTTGACCTGGACGAGAAGGATGATGGGAATCTCCAACTCCTCGGCGAGGTTCTTGAACCCCTTGGACGCCCTTCCGATCTCCTCTTCCTCGGTCCTTGCCCCAGACATCTCGAGCAACTGGAGGTAGTCCACCGCAGCGGCCCGGATGCCATGCTTCCTGTGAGCAACCCGGATAGACGAACACACGGCATCAAAGGACCTCGCCCTGTAGTCAAACATCATCGGGACCCCCTGCCACTGAGAGAATACCCTAGAGGCCCCCTCCATGAACGCCTGGGCGTCTTTAGTGGTGATGTCTGTGTCTGAGGACAAGATCCTCCTCGCAAGGGCATCCCTGCCCATCTCAGCACTGCAAAACAAGGTGGGCCCATGGTTCTTCGACACGTTCGCCATGATCGAGAGAGCGAGTTGGGTCTTCCCCATCTTTGGCCGACCACCAACAATCACAAGGTGACCGGGCCCAGCGGAAACAAACCTGTCCAGCGCGTGGATGTCCCAGTCGAGCTCATCGGACTCTATCTCTCCGCGGAGAATGGCACCACGACGGTCGGCCCAGTCGATAAGAATCTCGCTCGCACTTTCAAACTCAACCCGCTGGCCCGACTGCTTCCGCGACTCAGCTAGTGCCTCTTCAAGTATGGCCTGGACGTCCTCAATCGAATTGCTCGGGATCTGTATCGCCTCAAGAGCACGGGCCGCAGACAGCCTGAGGTGATCTCTACGTCGACCGTCAAGGACTCGGTCGACGTAGGCAGGGACCATCCCCAACGAGGGACACGCCCCCGACAGGCCAGACAACCACGACCAACCACCAAACCTACTGACCTTCTCGGGGTGGCTCTCGGTGATAAGGGCGACGTCAGCGGGCACCCCGCGAGAGAAGTCCTCGCCGAAGGTCGACCACAAGAACCGCTCTCCTGGCCCCGTGAAGTGATCAGCTTTCAACCCAAGGCTCTCGGCCTGGAAAAACGGACGCTCGCCCGCCAACAAAACAGCACCAACCAAAGCTCGCTCACTTGCGCGAGTCGTAGACATATCCATAACAACTACACCTTCTTCCTGTTCTTCAACCATTCGATAACCCTCGCTTCTGTTTCCGGGGACGGGACGGGGAGCCCGTACTCCTGCATGTAGTGGATGAATGTGCCGGGCTCCATCCCACGCCCATACCCCACAAACTCATCCATATAACGAATGGCTGCGGACGCATTCTTCTCAAGGTACGACTCCAGTGAGGTGCCTACACCAGCCCACTCTAAGGCGGACTCAACCCGACCAGGGAGTTTTGTGGTCGCGAGGATGTTGTTGAGCTTGTCGATGTTCTTACTACGCATGAAGGAGTAGTCACGACTCTCCTTTGCCCACCGAACGACGAGGCAGATATCTTCGACACTGTATTCCTCGAGTGAAGC